>OFFQ01002332.1_pt1 | contig 9849 bp, 8 predicted proteins | sample 1521411 | NCBI WGS metagenome assembly OFFQ01 (sample SAMEA3504110, study PRJEB24116) | mouse gut metagenome | biome: mouse gut; feature: mouse-associated habitat; material: faeces | place: Denmark | collected 2011 | reverse complement strand
GGGCGTCCATCTGCTCCTTGCACAGGCGCAGGCACTCGCCAGTACCGACAGGGTAGAATGGGGGGAGCGAGGCTGCTGACAGCCGCAAATGAATGCTTTACTTTTGCTTCCAAGAATGGTAAAATGATACAGAAATTGCGGAAAAGGAGTGGGACAAAATGGTATATCTTGCCCATATTTCCCAGGATGGCCGCAGGCAGACCGTGTTGGAGCACCTGGATGGAACGGCGGAGCTGTGTGCTGGATTTGCTGCCGCCTTTAGAGCGGAGGACCAGGGACGGCTTGCCGGGTTGGCCCACGACTTGGGGAAATATTCCGCCGCATTCCAGCGCCGGATTCAAGGCAGTCAAGAGCATGTAGATCACGCCACTGCCGGCGCCGCAGAATGCTGTAAGCTGGGACAATATTGTGCGGCCTTTGCCGCTGCGGGGCATCACGGCGGCCTGCCCGACGGCGGAGGGAAGGGGGACCACTATGAGGACAAAACTTTCTGCGGCCGCATGAAGAAAGCTGCCCTGGGGAAATTGGAGCCCTGCGATGCCTGGCAGCAGGAGATCAAACTGCCTGTAGTCCCTCAGAGGGCGTTTTCCAGCCAGCTGGAGGAGATGTTTTTTATCAGGATGCTCTACTCCTGCTTGGTAGATGCGGATTTTCTGGATACAGAAACATTTATGGCAGGAAAAGAGCGGGAGCGGGGGAGAGGAGATCCAATAGAGATACTGGAGGACAAGCTCCGATCTCATGTCTCCGGCTGGTTCCCGCCCAAAACGGAGCTGAACCGGGAACGGTGCGCAATGCTGGAGCACTGCATGGAACAGGGGAAGGCCCTCTCCCCGGGACTGTTCACCCTTACCATCCCCACTGGAGGCGGCAAGACGGTGGCTTCTCTGGCCTTTGCCCTGCGCCACGCCCGGACCCACGGCCTGCGCCGGATCATCTATGTGATCCCGTATACCTCCATTATCGAGCAGAACGCCCAGGTCTTTCGGGATATTCTTGGGGAGGAAAATGTGCTGGAGCATCATTCTGGTGTTCTGTACGACATCGAGGACGAAGCTAGACCGGAGAATGCCAGACTGGCCAGAGCCACCGAGAATTGGGACATGCCAGTGGTGGTGACCACGGCGGTGCAGTTTTTTGAGTCTCTCTTTGCCAACCGTTCTTCCCAATGCCGCAAGCTGCACAATCTTGCCCAAAGCGTCATTATTTTTGACGAGGCGCAGATGCTGCCTGTGCCCTATCTCCGTCCCTGCGTTTTTGCCATTGCCCAGCTGGTAAAGCGCTATGGTGTCTCTGCTGTGCTCTGTACTGCCACACAGCCTGCGCTGGACGGTGTGTTCCGGGAATTTCTGCCGGACAAGCCCGCCGTGGAGCTGTGTCCGCCGGATGCGTTCCATCTGGAGATATTCCGGCGCGTCACCTTCCAGAGAATGGGAAAACTGTCCTGGGAGGCTGTGGCGGAACAGATCAGCGGACAACAGCAGGCCTTGTGCATTGTCAACAGCCGAAAGAGTGCGCAAAAGATTTACAGCCTGTTGGACCCGGAGGGAGCCTTCCATCTGTCTACCCTCATGTACCCCGCCCACCGGAAGTCGATTCTCAATGAAATTCGGTCCCGGTTGAAGGACGGCCTGCCCTGTCGGGTGGTGTCCACCTCGCTGATTGAAGCTGGAGTGGACGTGGACTTTCCTGCGGTGTTCCGCGAGGAGACAGGGCTGGACTCCATCCTTCAGGCGGCGGGCCGGTGCAACCGGGAGGGAAAGCGTCCTGCCGGGGAGAGTGTCGTCACTATCTTTCAGGGGGAGACCCCGCCGCCCGCCCTGTTTGAGATTCCGGTGGCAGCAGGGCGTCAGGCGCTGAACCGCTATGACTGTCCTGACAGCCCGGAGGCCATCCGGTGTTATTTCCAGGAGCTGCTGGATCTGAAGGGCCCGGAGGCGCTGGATCAAAAGAACATCCTCACCGCGATGGAGCGGCACTATATGCCCTTCCGAAAAATTGCGGAGCGTTTTCATCTAATCGACAGCGAGACCAAGACAATTTATATCCCCCTGGGAGAAGGGGAGCAGTTGATTCAGAGACTCCGCTCCGGCGAGCGCGGCAGGGCGCTGTTCCGGGCGCTGGGCCAGTACGGTGTGTCTGTCTATCTCCAGCACTTTGAGACCCTGCACCTGGCCGGTGACTTGGAGGTTCTGGAGGATGGAAGCGCAGTCCTGACCAACCGGGCGCTGTATAATAACAACACTGGCCTGTCAATGACGGCAGACGACGGGAAGTTCTTGGCAATTTAGCGGCTATACAAGAAAATCCTGTTTATTGGACGGAACATGTGATATAATGACGAAAAAAGAAAGGAGTGAACACCGTGCCAATTTCATTGGAGGTCTGGGGGGACTACGCCTGCTTTACCCGGCAGGAAATGAAGACAGAACGGGTCAGCTATGACATGATGACCCCCTCCGCTGCCCGGGGACTGCTGGAGTCAATATACTGGCATCCGGGTCTGCGGTGGGTTATCGACCGTATCCGCGTCTGCGCCCCCATCCGCTTTACCAATCTGCGGCGCAATGAGGTAAAGTCCACCATCAGCGCCCGGTCGGCCCGGACGGTAATGGAGCGGGGGAAGGGAGAGCTGTATCTTGTCACCTCCCAGGATATTCAGCAGCGGGCCGCCATGCTGCTGCGGGATGTGCGCTACGTCATCGACGCCCACTTCGATATCACCGATCAGGCGTCGGCCAGCGACAACGATGGAAAATTTCAGGACATCATCAAGCGGCGAATCAGGCGAGGACAGTTTTACAGCCAGCCCTATTTTGGCTGCCGGGAGTTTCCGGCGCAGTTCAAGGCGTGCGAAGCTCCACCGCCCTGTCCGGAGGAGCTGAAAGGGGTGCGGGACCTGGGGTATATGCTCTGGGATCTGGACTATTCCGACCCGGAGAATATCCCACCCCTCTTTTTCCGGGCGGTACTCCGGGACGGCGTGCTGGATGTTCCCACCCGGAACAGCGGGGAGGTGATCGGGTGATCTTACAGGCGCTCGTGGAGCACTATGAGGACCTTGCCGCACAGGGAAAGCCGGCCCGTCCCGGCTGGAGCGACTCCAATATCTCCTATGCGCTGTACATCAACGATGCCGGAGAGCTGGAGCAAGCGGTCTCCCTCAAGCGGGAGGAGGATCGCGGGAAAAAGAAGGTATTGGTGCCGCGGCCTATGTCCCTCCCTGCCCCGGTCAAGCGGTCCAGCGGGGTTTCCTCCAACTTTTTGTGGGACAACTCCAGCTACATTCTGGGAATCGACGAGAAAGGAAAGCCTAAGCGGAGTCTGGAGTGCTTTTCTGCCTGCAAGGTACTGCACCATCAACTGCTGGACGGGATAGACAGTCCGGCGGCCCGGGCGGTACTGGCCTTCTTTGCCCACTGGGACCCCGAAAAGGCCCGGGAACATCCCGGCCTGACGGACAAGCTGGAGGACATTCTGGCAGGGGGCAACCTGGTTTTCAAATGCGAAGGCGGCTTCCCGCAGGAGGATGCACTGATTCGGTCGGCCTGGCAGACCCACTTCGATTCCGTCGGAGACGGTCCGGAGCTGGTGTGTCTGGTTACCGGAAAAAAGGGACCGGCAGAGGCGGTTCACCCCTCCGTCAAGGGGGTAGCCGGAGCTCAGTCTGTCGGAGCGGCGCTGGTATCCTTCAACGGCGAAGCCTTCTGCTCCTACGGCCGGGAACAGAGCCTAAACGCCCCCACCAGCAAATACGCAGCCTTTGCCTACACCAGTGCGCTGAACCATCTGCTGGCGGAGCGGGATTATGTGGGGAGAATCGGCGATACCACGGTTTTATTTTGGGCGTCCGGCGGTCAGCGGGCCTATCAAAGCTTTTCTGTGGCAAGTCTGTTTGGCGCCCCCACTACCTATTCTGTCTCGGATTTGCAAAAAATGACCCTCGACCTGTGCCAGGGAAAGCCCGTCCTGTTTGAGGAGACACAGCTGGACCCTAAAACCACATTTTATATCCTGGGCTTGTCGCCCAACGCCGCCCGGCTGTCGGTGCGGTTTTTCCTGAAAAACTCCTTCGGTGCGTTTATCCGAAACATTCAGGCCCATCAACAGCGGCTGGAGATTGTCCGTCCCTCCTTTGACAAATTTGAGACCATCCCCCTCTGGAAGCTGCTGGACGAAACAGTGAATCAAAATTCCCGGGACAAATCCCCAACGCCCGGAATGGCCGGCGAGACCCTGCGCGCGATTTTGAATAATACGCGCTATCCCGCTTCCCTGCTGAATGGTACCGTCTTACGTATCCGGGCGGAGCGGGAGATTACCAGAGGCCGGGCGGCCATTTTGAAGGCGTATTACCTGAAAAATCCCCATCCTGATATACCAAAGGAGGTCTTGACCGTGTCTTTGAACCCGAGCAGCACCAACATCCCCTACAATCTGGGCCGGCTGTTCTCTGTGCTGGAAGCTATCCAGTCCGCCGCCAATCCCGGCATCAACGCGACCATCAAGGACAAATACTTCAACTCTGCTTCAGCCACGCCCAGCCGGGTATTCCCCATGTTGATCAATCTGGCCCAAAAGCACCTGCGAAAGCTGGACAAGGGCTGGAGCATTTCTTGCAGCAAGCAGCTGACTGAGCTGACCGGTAAGCTGGGAGAGACCTTTCCCGACCGTCTGAGCTTACCCCAGCAGGGCGCGTTTCAGTTGGGATACTACCACCAGACCCAGGCCCGCTACACAAAAAAGGAGGAAGCTGAACATGTCTGAGCCCATTAAAAACCGCTATGAATTCGTCGTCCTGTTCGATGTGGAGAACGGAAACCCCAATGGCGATCCCGACGCAGGCAACATGCCCCGGGTGGACCCGGAGACCGGCCTGGGGCTGGTGACCGACGTATGCCTGAAACGAAAGATCCGCAACTATGTAGAGACCGTTCGGGAGGATGCCGACGGCTACCGCATTTACATTAAGGATGGGGTACCGCTCAACAAGAGTGACAAAGATGGGTTCCATCAAGCGGGAATCGAAGATGCAGCCAGCCTGAAGCCGGATGCCCTGAAAAAGGCCATCAAGGAAAAGAAGGAAAAAGAGAATATTGATGTAGACGCTGTTGTCCGCAACTGGATGTGCAGCAACTTTTTCGATATCCGAACCTTCGGGGCGGTTATGACCACCATGGTGAAGGGGGCGCTGAACTGCGGACAGGTCCGGGGACCGGTGCAGCTGGGCTTTGCCCGCAGCGTGGAGCCGGTGATGCCTCAGGAGGTGACCATCACCCGTGTGGCCATTACAACCGAAGCCGATGCGGAGAAGAAAGGAACCGAGATGGGCCGCAAGTATATCATCCCCTACGGCCTCTATCGCTGTGAGGGCTATGTCTCCGCCAATCTGGCCCGCAAGACCACCGGATTCTCCGAGGAAGACCTGGAGCTGCTGTGGCAGGCGATTCTCAATATGTTTGAGCACGACCACTCCGCCGCCCGGGGCAAGATGGCGGTACGGGAACTGATTATTTTCAAGCACGACTCCGAACTGGGCTGCGCGCCAGCCTGGAAACTCTTTGAATCAGTGAACGTGGAGCGGACAGACAAGGACAATCCTGCCCCTGCTCGCTGCTATCAGGACTACCGGGTCACGGTGGACGAGGCCGCCTTGCCTGCCGACGTCACCTGCCGGCGCATGGTATGAACCGGCCAGAGGAGGACTGGCTCCTGCTTTCAGGCTTGCAGCACTTCGCCTTCTGCCGCCGGCAGTGGGCGCTGATCCATGTAGAAAACCAGTGGGCGGAGAATCTCCGCACGGTAGACGGCCATCTCATGCACGAGCGTGTTCACGACCAGGAGTTCCGGGAGAGCCGGGGTAACTGCCTGACCGTCAGAGGACTGGCGATCCATTCAGCGCAGCTGGGCATTTCCGGCCAGTGCGACGCGGTGGAATTTCACCGGGACCCGGATGGGATTTCATTGCGAGACCGGGAGGGGTTGTGGCAGCCCTATCCAGTGGAATACAAGCGGGGCAAGCCAAAGGAGGACAATGCGGATGAACTGCAACTCTGCGCCCAGGCCATGTGTCTGGAGGAGATGCTCTGCTGTACCGTCCCGGAGGGGGCGCTCTACTACGGGGAGCCACGCCGCCGGACCGTGGTTCAGTTTACTCTAGAACTGCGTCAACAGGTCCGGGACAGCCTGACAGAAATGCACCAGCTGTACCAAAGGCGCTATACACCCAAAGTGAAGCACTCTAAAGCCTGCAACGCCTGCTCATTAAAGGACTTGTGCCTGCCGAAGCTGATGAGCCGTAAAAAGGTTGCGGATTATCTGTCCGCCGCTATGGAGGGGCTGGAATGAAACATCTGCTCAACACCTTATACATCCTGTCGGAGGACATTTACTTGTCTCTGGATGGAGAAAATGTTGTGGCCAACCGGGATAAGCAGATAGCAGCCCGCTATCCTCTGCATACTTTGCAGAATATTATCACATTTTCCTACTCCGGGGCCTCGTCCGCCTTAATGGGCGCCTGTGCGGAACGGCAGATCGGATTTGCGTTTTGCAATCCCAGAGGAAAATTCCTGGCGAGGGTATGTGGGGAGGGGAACGGAAACGTTCTCCTCCGCCGGACGCAATACCGGACTGCGGACGATCCGGTCCAGTGCTGTCAGATCAGCCGCACCATGATTTTCGGAAAGCTGTTCAATGCCCGCTGGAGTATCGAGCGCACCCGCCGGGACCACGGCCTGCGGGTGGATGGCGAAAAGCTGACTGCCGCATCTCGGCAGATCCACGGCCTGTTGGCTCAGGTCAAAGAGACCGCTGATCTGGAGGAACTGCGGGGCCTGGAAGGAGTTGGCGCCTCCGCCTACTTTGGAGCCTTCGACGAGATGATTCTTGGAGATAAAGAAGTGTTCTTCTTCCACGGCCGCAGCCGCCGCCCGCCGCTGGACGCAGTCAACGCCATGCTGTCCTTCGCCTACAGCCTTTTGGCCCACGACTGTGCCTCTGCACTGGAGAGCGTGGGGCTGGATTCTTATGTGGGATTCCTGCACAGGGACCGTCCGGGCCGGACCTCTTTAGCTCTGGATCTGATGGAGGAACTGCGCCCCTGTATGGCGGACCGCTTCGTGCTGACCCTTATTAACAATCGCCAGGTCAAGGCGTCGGACTTTCTGTATATGGAGAGCGGCGCGGTGTCCCTGACCGACGAAGGCCGGAGAGCGTTTTTGAAAGGCTGGCAGGAAAAGAAGAAAGAGAGGTTGACCCACCCCTATCTGGGCGAAAAGCTGTCATGGGGGATGATCCCCTATGTTCAGGCGCTGCTATTGGCCCGTTATCTCCGGGGAGACCTGGACGCTTACCCACCATTTTTATGGAAGTGATCGGATGCTGGTTTTAATCACCTACGATGTGAATACGGAAGATGCTGCCGGTCGTAAGCGTCTGCGGCAGATCGCAAAGCAGTGTGTCAACTATGGCCAGCGTGTGCAAAACTCTGTCTTTGAGTGCCTGCTGGACACGGCACAGTGTCGCATATTGCAGGCAAAGCTGTGTAAGATCATGGATTCCGAGAAAGACAGTCTTCGCTTTTATTACTTGGGAAACCGCTACGAAAACAAGATCGAGCATTTTGGTGCGAAGGTATCTTACAGTCCTGAAGATGTCCTGATGCTTTAGGTGCGAGGGTTAAGTAAACAGAAAAGTGTGGTAGCTTCGCACCAAATTTTTTAAGTTATTTTTATGAAAATACACAGCAAATTCATTGTTAGGGATAACTTCAGGATAGTATTTGTGAAAACCGTTTGGTTTTTGCAAAAACAGTCATATTATTTGGCGGTTTTTGCTGTCGCCCCCCGCGAGGGGGGCGTGGATTGAAATTATCGCGGGGTGGTGTAATGGTAGCACGCTAGACTCTGCATCTAGAAATATTGGTTCAATTCCAGTTCCCGCAACCATCAATAGGGGGTGATTTCTTTGTCTCTCTTTGATTTTATTTTGTCTTTGCTCCTTGTTTTTAATCCCGGTATTTCCGAGGTTGATTTTAATAATGTCTATAGTGTTTTGGACGATACTAGTATTCATTCTATTATCGTTGATGATTCTGCTTTTGATAATTTGTCCCAGTTGGCTAATGCTGGTGTAATGCCTTTAGATTTTACGACTCAAGACTCTGGTCGGTTGCAACATATTATGGAGGCGCTTTATCAAAACGGTAGTCCTTCTATGGCGTCTGTTTTTGACCGGTTGACTGAGATTTCCAATAGTCTCGGGTATCGTTCTACTAATTCTAGTCTTTATACTCAGCTCGCAGGTATTACTACTTTTTTAGACCGATATTTAGTTTCTATTGATTCTTCGAATAAATCTATGCTTAATTTGTTCGATGAGGGCCGTTTCTATCATCGTTATGCTAATTATATGGTCAATTCGATTGATGCAGTTTTGGAGAGGTTGGGGGATTTGTCTGTGTCTGGCGGTTGGGATATGTCTCTTCCGCTTTCTTTTTTTGAACCTTATTCTTGGTCTGCTGTTACTTCGTCTTTGTCTCCTTTTCTTCTTCTTGGTAATATTCGGGATTTGTTTTTACAGACTACATGGATTGCTCCTGGCTCGGCTATTATGGGTGTTGATGGTAATATTTCGGCGGTTGAGTCATCTATGTCTTTTCAAAATTTTCTTGCCACCTCTTTTTTGGGTCAGCGTAATTATTTAGTTGGTGATGACCGCAAGACTGTTTTTTCCTTTTTAGCAGAGGATATTACTCAGGAGCCTACTATTGTAGAGGTTGATAATATGCTTGATGCTCTGGGGCATATAGGTACGCAACTTCAAAATCCGCTTCAACGATTATCCTATGTTTTTGCAAATCCTCTCGACCTTGAAATTAAGGATAATGTGACTGAGAATACGGAATCTGCGAATGATAATTTTTTTAAGCCTGGTTCTCCGGGGTCTGTAAAGCCGTCTGATATCGGGGATGCCGCTGGTTTTGCTTCTGGTGCTTCTGATTTTCTTCAGACTGGTGCGTCTCCTTCTGATGCTTTTTCCGGTCTTGCTCAGGGTAGCGACAATTGGAGTTTCTTTTCTCAACAAGCTATGGATGATATGTTGGGTAATCCCCCTCCGTCTGTTATTTCTGATGATATTCCTTATGAGCTGGGGGAGGATGGTTTTTATCATATTCTTCCGTCTCATCTTTTTGAGGTTGAATCAAAATTAGGAAAGGGGGGTTAGTATGGAACCGATTATTTCGGTTGTTGGTGCTTTGGAATATTTTCTTATAGTTTTTGATTCGCTTCCGTTTTCTATTAAGACTTTTGTTGTAACTGCTCTTTGCTTTTCTATGGGGGCTGGCTTTATTCGGTTCCTGTTGCAGTTATGAGTGTGATTAGGATTTTCTTTTCTTTTCTTCCTGCGCCTATACAGCTTCTTTTTTTCGGTTTTTTGGCTATCTTTGTTATCGTGATTGTTTTTAAGGTAATTGCTATGGTTCTTGACGCCATTCCTTTCTTGTAGGAGGTTTTTATGACTGGTGATGCGATTTTGATTATTAGGACTGTCTTTTCTCAGTGCTGGCGTTTATTTACGCAATGGCGGATTCCTGGTACGGCTACTTCTCCTGGTATGGTGATGCTTTTTGCTTTAATGGTTGTTGTTGCTATTCGTGCGCTTCGGGTCTTTTTAAATATGGGGGGTGGTAATTCTGAGTAAGCGTGTTTTTGCTTTTCTTTTGATTTTTTCTCTTTTTGTCCTTCCTTCTTTTGCAGCGGAAGGTTCTTCGGTGGAGGTTTCGGAGGTTGATACGTCTGTTTTTGATATAGGTGGCTCTAATATTCCTTATGTTCCCTATTCCTA
>OFFQ01002329.1_pt1 | contig 9851 bp, 9 predicted proteins | sample 1521411 | NCBI WGS metagenome assembly OFFQ01 (sample SAMEA3504110, study PRJEB24116) | mouse gut metagenome | biome: mouse gut; feature: mouse-associated habitat; material: faeces | place: Denmark | collected 2011 | reverse complement strand
CCCCGCCACAAATATGGCTTCCAGGATATTGGTCTTCCCCTGAGCGTTATCGCCGAACAGAATATTGGTACCTTTATCAAACTGCATAATCAGAGAATCGTAATTCCTGTAATCTGCCAGTTCTATGGATTTGATAATCATATTTTACACCTGCCTGCTTCAGCGGACATTTTTACGCCTCTATTTTTATGGTTTTGCCTCTATATTCCACCGTATCCCCTGCCACAAGCTTTTTTCCGCGCTGTACCTCAATTTGGCCGTTTACCCTCACCAGGCCGTCCTGAATGACAACCTTCGCTTCCGCGCCTGCATCTACCAACCCCACAGCCTTTAAAACCTGTCCCAGCTTAATATAATCTTCTCTCAAATGTATGACTTCCATAAAATCTCCTAATTGAAAACCCCATATCTTTTAATTGCGTCCGTAGTTTGCCACAAGGCTCACCGGAAGAATCAGATAGGTATATCCATGTTCCTCATTTCGAATAAAGCAGGGCGCCTTTGGATTTACCATGTACAGTTCCACTTCTTCATCGTCGATAACCCGCAGCGCATCTATCAGAAACTTGGGGTTGAAGCCAATCATCAGATCCCTCCCCTGCTTCTCCACATCAATCTCTTCATTCATGCTTCCCAGCGCGGATTCTATGCGAAGCACCATCCCCTCATCCACGATATTGATGACAATGGGTTTCCTGTCTCCCTCCCTCGTGAGAAGGGTCGCCCTGTCGATACAGCTCAGAAGTTCTTTTTTATTAACCTTCACTTTCGTCTCATAGTCCGTGGAAAGCATTCTGTCAATATTGAAATACTCTCCTTCTATCAGTCTGGACACCACCACCGTATTCTCAAACTCAAACACAATATGGTTTGGCGCCACATAGATAATCAGGTCGCTGTCCGCCCCTCCGGGAAGTATCTTACTTACTTCATTCAGAGTCTTGCCGGGTATAATAACTTTTTTATGTTCATAGGATTCCCTCAGCTGAATCTTTCGGATGGAAATACGATGTCCGTCCGAAGATACCAGTTTCAGCTCATCCCCATTGATTTCAAACAACTCACCCGTCATCAGTTTATTATTTTCATTGTCGGAAATGGAGAATATGGTCTGCCTTACCATTTCCTTCAATGCAAACTGGCTGATTACAATTTTGTCTTCCTTTTCCACCACAGGTAAGTATGAAAAATCTTCTCCCGATTTGCCTATAATTGTAAACTTTGCTTTTTCACAGGTGATAATTGTCTTCAAAGAAGCATCCGATTCAATCCTGATCATGCTGTCCGGAAGCTTTCTCACCATATCCAGAAAAATTTTCGCGTCCAGTGCAATGATACCTTCTTCCAGTATATCTCCTTCTATGACAGTCTCTATCCCCAGATCCATATCGTTGGCCGTCAGGGTGATCATGCCCTGGGAAGCATCTATCAATATACATTCAAGAATAGACATTGTAGTCTTATTGGGAACGGCTTTTGATACAATCTGCACCCCGTTTAACAGATTTGATTTTGAGCAGGCTATTTTCATATAAAGGTCTCCTTTTTATTTCATTCAGGTTTTATGATTTTCATCTGTGGGGAAATCGTTTTCCATGCGCGCAAATGCTGTTTATTAAAAAAGAAATTAATAGTAATCTTAATAAGGGCTGTTGATATGTGTATAAGTGTCTCTATTATACTATTTTTCTGGAAAAAAGGGAATGGAAAACTCGTGAATATTTTCGGAATAACTTAAAAATAAATGTCAGGTTATTCACATCCATGCTCAGCACCCTTTTTTTAACTTAAAAAGTTATATACACTTCCCACATGGCCCTATGTGTTTATTCTGTGGTTATCTGTTAAAAACCCCGCGTGTTTACCTCTTAGAGCGTTTATCTAAGGGTATATAAGGGTTTATCTTCTAAGAAGGGTTTATCTTCTAAGAAGGGTTTATCTTCTAAGAAGGGTTTATCTTCTTTATTATAATGTCAACTTTATTTTTCAGCTCTTCATTCGTATTCATTTCCGTCGTAATCTTATTGACACCGTGCATAATGGTGGTATGGTCCTTCTTTCCCAGGAGCTTTCCGATGTTTACATAGGAAGTGGCTGTCAGTTCACGGCAGAGGTACATGACAATCTGCCTGGGCAGTACGAATTCCGAATTCCGTTTTTTGGAGCAAACATCTTCCGGCTTTATACCAAAGTGTTCCGAAACAACATTAATGATATGGTTGGGTGTAATCTCTCTCGATTTGTTGGGATAGATTACATCCTTTAAGGCTTCTTCTGCAAGTGCCAGGTTCAAATCCACCTGATTTAACTTACCGGCGGCTACGATTTTATTGAAGGCGCCCTCCAGTTCCCGAATGTTGGATTTGACATTGGTGGCAATATACTTGATAATTTCTTCGTTAATGGGTCTTCCGCAGGATTCCGCGTTTTTCCGCAGAATTGCCATTCTGGTCTCGTAGTCGGGAGGCTGGATATCGGCAATGATTCCCCATTCGAATCGGGAGCGGAAGCGTTCGTCCAGATCATTGATTTCCTTGGGAGGCCTGTCCGAGGAGATAATGATCTGCTTCCTGGCGGAATGAAGTACATTAAAGGTATGGAAAAATTCTTCCTGTGTACTTTCCTTTCCGATGATGAACTGCACATCGTCTACCATGAGTACATCTACGGTTCTGTATTTTTCCCGAAGCTTGCTCATGGAAGCCGCATTACCGCTTCGGATGGATTCGATCACTTCATTGGTGAATTCTTCACTGGTCACATAGAGTACCTTTTTATTCTGATCCTGCTCCAGGATGAAATGACCGATGGAATGCATCAAGTGCGTTTTCCCAAGGCCCGGCCTTCCATAGAGATATAAGGGATTGTAGACCTGTCCGGGGGATTCCGCCACTGCAAGGGACGCGGAATGGGCAAATTGATTGCTGCTCCCCACTACGAAGGTGGAGAACTTGTACTTGGGATTCAGGTTTGCGTTTTCGGAAGTTTCTTCGGATACTTCCTCGGATACCTCCGTTTCAGGAGTGATATCCTGTTCCAGAATAAACTGGACATCATACTCATGCCCCATCATCTCCGTAATGATAACCTTAAAAAAGCTTTTATATTTGGAAGTAATGTAACCAAGCATACTGGACTGTTCGGCGGGAATCATGATTTTTACCACATTGTTGGATACATTGTAAAAAGCAAGAGGTTCCACCCATGTCCGGTAGGATATCTCAGTGAGTCCATATTCATTCTTGATCGTTTCCTTGATAGCAGTCCAGTTTGCTTTGATTCCTTCCATATATCCGGTCCCTCCCTTATAAAAAGCCCTGATACTCCATATTCATACATTGTAATATAGATTGAACAATATTTCAAATATTACTTTTAAACATTTCCGGAAAATAGTTATCCACATTATGTGAATAACTATGTCTATAATTTTTTTTAAACAGAGGTATGTGGATAGAGATGTGTATAAGTGGATAAAGGAGGTGCATAAAAGAAACGCAGTATTTATCAATAATTTTTTCTGTTGTTCACTGCCTGTACACATATCATTTTACATATTTAAATTTTTTATCCACATTTTATCAACAGCATGTGTATAAGTGATATGGGGGTAATTCATGTGGATATCTCTGTGCATAATGGGTAAAAAAATTTTTTATTGGATAAAAACCGTATTTTTACTGAAATTTCCTTGACATAATGAGAATTTTTTTATACAATCAAGATGCTGTTTTCCGATATACAGAGGTTTTAAATCAAAATGAAGCTACCTTTATATAAAAGGTCAGAAGAGAAGGAGGTGCATTTCCATGAAAATGACATTTCAGCCCAAGAAGCGTTCCCATGCAAGGGTTCACGGATTCAGAGCAAGAATGAGTACAAAGGGTGGAAGAAAGGTTTTAGCGGCAAGACGTGCAAAAGGCAGAAAAGTATTGTCCGCTTAGGTCACAGAAATGTGGCCTTTTTCTTTGGAGGATGAGTAAGAATAGGAAGGAATTCCAATGAAATTTTCTGAAAGCCTTAAGAAGTATCAGCAGTTCCAGTCCGTTTACAAGTACGGTAAATCGTATGCAAACAAATATCTGGTCATGTATATCATGGAAAATGGCACCGGAAGGAACCGGATTGGAATCAGCGTCAGCAAGAAGGTGGGCAACAGCGTCGTGAGGCATCGGGTCACGAGGCTGGTGCGGGAAAGTTACAGACTGCATGAAGCGGTGTTCGATAGTGGTTTGGACATTGTGGTCGTGGCAAGGAAGGCGGCAGCCCCGGTGGGATACTCTGGAATAGAAGAAGCGCTGCTCCACCTTGGGAAGCTTCATCGTATCATAAAGGTATCATGTTATCTATGAAAAAAATTTTGATTGCCGGTATTCGGTTCTACCAGAAATACCTGTCTCCCATGAAAAGGACGAAATGTCCCTATATCCCTACCTGTTCCCAGTACGGATTGGAGGCCATTGAAAAGCATGGCGCGGTGAAGGGGAGCATTTTGGCCCTCTGGAGGATACTGCGCTGCAATCCCTTTTCAAAGGGAGGCTTCGACCCTGTTCCGTGACCGGCGAGCCTGACTGAGAGGATACTGATAAATGAATCTTATTTTACTGACACAGAGCACCACCCCTGTCATTGGGCAGGTGGCGTGGGTGCTGGGGATGATCATGAACGGGATATTCTATGTCATCGACCTGATAGGGCTCCCGAACATCGGTCTGGCCATCATCCTGTTCACCATCGTGGTGAACCTGTTGATGACGCCCCTGAACATCAAGCAGCAGAAATTCTCCAAGCTCCAGGCGAAGATGAGCCCGGAGCTGCAGGCCATTGAGGCGAAATATAAGGGAAGGTCCGATCAGGATGCCATGATGGCAAAGAACCAGGAAATCCAGATGATCTATGCCAAGTACGGGGTGTCCGCTACGGGAAGCTGCGTGCAGCTATTGATTCAGATGCCGATCCTGTTCGCGCTGTACCAGGTCATCTACCGCATGCCGGCCTATGTGACGAAGATAGGGAATACCTTCAAGGTGCTGGCTGACAAAATCATCTCTGTGGACGGCGGCGGCTTCCTGCAGGATTCCGGTGCGGAGACCGTCAACAGGGTGGTGGCCATGTACGGCCAGTCCATGACCAACGGGGATCTGGGCAGCGGCATCATAGACGTGCTGAACAAGCTGTCCTCCGCGGATCTGGCTATGGTGGCGGAGCATTACGATCTGACCCAGCTCACCTATCAGGGGAGGCTGATTATCAGCAATGACACCACCAGGGGCCTGATTGATGTCTACAACAATTTCCTGGGCCTGCATATGGGGGATTCCCCCAGCGACCTGATAAGAAGCGGCATGGCCGTGGGGGCATGGGGAATCGTCATAGGGGCTGTGCTGATTCCGGTCCTGTCGGCAGTTACCCAGTGGATCAACGTGAAGCTGATGCCCCAGCAGCCCAAGAGCGACAACGAGAAGGCCAATTCCATGGCTGCTTCCATGAAGACCATGAACATGATAATGCCTCTGATGTCCGCATGGTTCTGCTTTACCCTGCCTGCGGGCATGGGCCTGTACTGGGTGGCGGGAAGCGTGGTGCGCAGCATCCAGCAGGTGGTCATCAACAAGCATATCGACAAGATGGACTTTGACGAGGTCATCAAGAAGAATTCTGCCAAGAGCGCCAAAAAGATGGAGAAGATCAAGCAGAACCAGGAGCGTATAAACGCTTACGCGAACATGAATACACGTAATATCCAGAGCGGCAAGGGGAATGGGCAGACGGCCAAGCCAAAGGCTGTGAATACAGGCGGGAACGCCGCTTCCGGCAATAATACGCCGCCGAAGGGAAAGAGCATGGCGGACAAGGCTTCCGTGAGCACGAATACGGGAAGCGTCAGCACCGGCAGCGCAAAGCCGGGGAGCATGCTGGAGAAGGCGAACATGGTGAAGGATTACAACGAGAGGAACAATAGGAACTGAACAGTTTTGGAGGAGTAAGGAATGGAAACGGAAAAAAGTTGCCAGGAGTATGTGGAGGTAAGTGCTAAGACTGTAGGTGAGGCGATTACGGAGGCCTGTCGGAAATTCGGCGTCACCAGTGACAAGCTGGACTATCAGATAGTTGAGGAGGGGTCCAGCGGGTTCCTTGGGATTGGATCCAAGCCTGCGGTGATCAAGGCTGCGGTGAAGGTGGAGAAGCTGTCCGTGGACGAGATCGCGAAGGGGTTCCTTCGGGATGTGTTCGGGGCCATGAACATGGAAGTGGCGGTGGACGTGCAGTATGAAGAGGAGTCTGGGACGATGAATATCGACCTGGCAGGAGAAGAGATGGGGATCCTGATCGGGAAGCGCGGACAGACGCTGGATTCTCTGCAGTATCTGGTGTCCCTGGTGGTGAATAAGGAATCGGATGAGTACATCAGGGTGAAGGTGGATACGGAGGATTACAGGGCCAGGAGGAAGGAGACGCTGGAGAACCTGGCGAAGAATATCGCTTATAAGGTGAAGAAGACCAGAAGGGCGGTGTCGCTGGAGCCTATGAATCCTTATGAGAGGAGGATCATTCATTCGGCGCTGCAGAATGATAAGTATATTACTACCCATAGTGAGGGGGATGAGCCGTTTCGGAGGGTGGTTGTCACTTACAGGAGACAATAGCGTTAGTTGGGAAAACCGGATATTGTTGGGATATCCGGTTTTTTGCAGGATGGCTACTTGGTGGTTGCGGCGAAGGGACGGCATCCAGGGGCGGCGGCTGGGCTATGGTGAATTGGGGTTTGAGCGAGCAGGGCTCGGAGTTGGGGGTTGGGATGGATACGATTGCGGCGGTTGTTACGGGGATGACGGATTCGGGGGTTGGGATTGTCAGGATAAGTGGCAGCGGGGCGGTGGAGGTGGGGGATGGGATTTTCAGGTCGCCTTCGGGGAGGAGGGTATTGGGGGACGGAGAGAGCCGCAGGATGTATTATGGATTTGTGGTTGATCCGGAGGATGGTGCCGAGATAGATGAGGTTCTGGCTGTGGTGATGCGTGGTCCCAGGAGCTTTACCGGGGAGGATACGGTGGAAATCCAGTGCCATGGGGGCGTGCTGGTGATGAGGAGGATTCTGGAGTGCGTCTTGAGGTGCGGGGCCAGGCTGGCGGAGCCGGGGGAGTTCACGAAGAGGGCTTTTTTGAACGGTAGGATGGACCTGTCCAGGGCTGAGGCCGTGATGGATGTGATAGGGGCTCAGAATGACAGGGCCCTTGGATATTCGCTGGGGCAGCTTCGGGGGAGGCTTTCGGGGAAGGTAGGGGAGCTACGGGGGAAGATTTTGTATGAGACGGCTTTTATCGAGTCCGCTTTGGACGATCCGGAGCATTTCGACTTGGACGGGTATGGGGAAGGGCTGTCCGGGAAGCTGGACGGCGTGATAGGGGAATTGAGGAAGCTGATCGATACGGCTGACAATGGAAGGCTGATAAAGGAGGGAATCAGGACGGTGATCCTTGGGAAGCCCAATGTGGGGAAGTCATCGCTTCTGAATTGTCTTCTGGGGGAGGAGAGGGCGATCGTCACGGATGTGGCGGGGACTACCAGGGATGTGCTGGAGGAGTCGCTGCGGCTGGGAGATGTTTGTCTGAATATTGTAGATACGGCGGGTATCCGGGATACGGAGGATACCGTGGAGAAAATAGGCGTAGAGAGAGCATTGAGATACGCAAGGGAGGCAGATTTAATTGTATATGTTACGGACGCTTCGATGGAGCTGGATGAGAATGACAGGGAGATTGTCTCTGTTATTGGGGATAAAAGAACGATAGTGCTGTTGAATAAGAGCGATTTGGAAGCTGTGGTCACGGAAGAGGGGATACGGGCTTTATTTTCGGGAGCCGCAGGAGATGGTTCGGGAGATTGCTTTCCTGCAGGTCCTTCTGGTGATGACGGATTTGTGATACTGCGTACTTCCGCAAAGGAGGGGGCGGGGATGGAAGAGCTGGAGCGGGCCGTGAGGGAGATGTTCTTTCACGGGGAGATTTGGAGCAGCAATGAGATCGTCATCACGAACATGCGGCATAAGGAGGCATTGGAGGAGGCCTGTGAGGCTCTGATGCTGGTGAAGGGGAGCATAGAGGACGGGATGACGGAGGATTTCTATTCCATCGATCTGATGAATGCCTATAAGGCGCTTGGACGGATCATAGGGGAAGAGGTGGACGATGACCTGGTGGATGAGATTTTCTCAAAATTCTGTATGGGGAAATAGCAGGCATCCTTACATTCTTATTTTCTTCAGGGCTGGATCCTTTTGATTGAGGAGGGATTGGAGTGAAGATTTGGAAGTGGATTGTATGATGAAATTTTGTGAACAAGTAGACGTATGTGTAATAGGCGCCGGGCATGCGGGCTGTGAGGCAGCGCTGGCCTGCGCAAGGCTTGGACTGGAGACAGTTATTTTTACGGTGTCAGTGGACAGCATCGCCCTGATGCCCTGTAATCCCAATGTGGGCGGCTCCTCCAAGGGGCATCTGGTCAGGGAGTTGGATGCCCTGGGCGGCGAGATGGGGAAGGTCATAGACAAGACCTTCATCCAGTCCAAGATGCTGAACCTGTCCAAGGGCCCCGCCGTCCATTCCCTGCGGGCACAGGCGGACAAGGCGGAGTATTCCAGGGCCATGCGGAAAGTGCTGGAGAATCAGGAGCATCTCACCATAAAACAGGCGGAAGTCTGTGAGCTTCTGTGGGAGGACATAGGAGAAGGCCGGCAGACAGGCAATCTTTCGAAAAGTGCGGAAGGAGCCGGAAGGAAGCCTGGAAATCCAGAGGGGCGGGATACGTCTTCCAAAGAGACTTCTTCAAGGGATGATTTTTTAATCGAAGAAGAGGAAGGCTTCTGTGAGAATAGAAAGGTCAGCACAGATAAGGGGAATAACAATAGATATCTGAAAAAAATAAAAGGCGTCAGGACCTTTACAGGAATGGTCTACGAATGCAAGGCTGTAGTCCTGTGCACGGGGACATACCTGGGCGCCAGATGCCTCTGCGGGGAGTCCATCACCTACACAGGCCCCAACGGCCTCCAGGCTGCCAACCATCTGACCCGGTCCCTGAAAGAGATGGGCATAGAGCTCCGCCGTTTCAAGACAGGCACCCCCGCCAGGATGGACAGGCGCAGTATAGATTTTTCCAAAATGGAAGAGCAGCGGGGGGATGAGAGGATAGTGCCTTTTTCTTTTTCCACAGATCCTGACAGCATACAGAAGGAACAGGTCTCCTGCTGGCTCACCTACACCAATGAAAAGACCCATGAGATCATCCGCGGGAATCTGGACAGATCCCCCATCTATGCGGGCATAATAGAAGGCACAGGGCCAAGGTACTGCCCTTCCATTGAGGACAAGGTTGTAAAATTTTCGGATAAAGAGCGCCATCAGGTCTTCATTGAGCCGGAGGGGCTCCATACCAATGAGATGTACGTGGGCGGTATGTCCTCCTCACTGCCTGAGGATGTGCAGCTTGCCATGTACAGGACGGTTCCCGGGCTGGAGCACTGCAAAATAGTCCGCAATGCCTATGCCATCGAATATGACTGCATCCACCCGGGACAGATGGATGCCACGCTGGAATTCCGCGCCGTGAAGGGCCTGTTCAGCGCGGGCCAGTTCAACGGGAGCAGCGGATACGAGGAGGCGGCCTGCCAGGGGCTGGTGGCCGGGGTGAACGCCGCCATGTCCATTCTGGGGAAGCCTCCCCTGACCATAGACAGGTCGGAGGGGTATATCGGCGTACTGATAGACGACCTGGTGACCAAGGACAACAGGGAGCCTTACCGGATGATGACCTCCCGGGCGGAGTACAGGCTGCTCCTGCGCCAGGACAAC
>OFFQ01002321.1_pt1 | contig 9873 bp, 8 predicted proteins | sample 1521411 | NCBI WGS metagenome assembly OFFQ01 (sample SAMEA3504110, study PRJEB24116) | mouse gut metagenome | biome: mouse gut; feature: mouse-associated habitat; material: faeces | place: Denmark | collected 2011 | reverse complement strand
TGGATTTTACCAGAAGGATTTTTCCTCCATAGACACAGAAAAATTTACAGCCTCCTATAGACAAAAACAATATGCTCTATCTACACTTCACAAGCCGTTTATACCTGACATCACTTTCACAAAACCAAAGGATATCATTCCCAAACCTTTACAGTTGATTAACTATACGCCATGTAATGTTAAGAATTTTGAATCGCCGGAAATGAAAGAAGTAGTTCTCTCAAAACTATCTGTCCCGAAAATTAAAGCGGGATTTTTTGCCGGTCCTAAAATTTCTCCAATCCAATATGGTGTAGATATAAAGGCAGTTTCCGCTGTAAAATCTTTTAAGAGACCAGAACATATGGTTGTAGATCTTCCTAAATTTCCTGTCCCGAAAATTAAAGCGGGATTTTTTGCCAGTCCCAAAGTTTCTACAACCCAATGTGGTGTAGGTTTAAAGTCTGTTCCTGCTGTAAAATCCTTTAAGAAGCCGGAACACATTTTGACGGTTGCCGCCGACAGATCCAAGGCGACTGTGGCAGTGCATACTTTCTGCAAACCAGAAAGGAATATACCCAGGTTTGACATTGACATAAAAGCAGATATCGAAATACGATCTTATCAAAAGCCTGGATATGGGACGGTAAAATTACACAAAGTCCCCAGGGCCTCTGTCAGTCATGCAAGATTCCGTGCTCCCGAAAAACAGGAGTTTAGGAAAGTTACTGCAACACGGCCGGATGTCAGAACCGTTCCATATAAAAAAATGCAGGGATTTGAACCCAAAATAAGTGTACAAATGAAAGTGCTGCCGCCGGTGAAAAGATTTAAAATGCCGGTGTTAAACCAACCAAGTTAAAGGAATAGACGCTATGAAGAACAATGAAATCATGATATCGGCAAGATTTGAATTTGGTGAAAAAAATAAATCGCAGGAACTTTCTTTTCTTGTGTTGAAAGACATATCGTTGAAAGCGTTTATGGAAGCCTTATACTATGGACTGAAAAAATCCAGGAAATATGAAAAGTGCTTTGAACTGCTGGAGCAGTATATTAAGACCCATAAAGAAATACAAGTTCTATACACAGATAAGGGAAGCTACAATATTGTTGATTTTACTGCAGATCTGGAGAGAGACGGTAATAAGATTAAAATATACAATGCCGGACTTGATCAGCTGGGATTTGTAACTTCAAGCTGCATTCTCTTCACTAAGGCAGATGAAATAAAACCCCTGTGTCTGTTTCATAAAGAAGAAAACAGCTATATTTTGAAGGAAAAGGATACACTTGAATATAACATCAGCACCCGAAGACTAAATGTGATTGAACCCTCAATTATAGATATTATTCCGCCGAATGACATGCCGCAGAAAGATAAGGCGTCCTTTTTGGATGTAATTATTCCTACGGTTTTGTCCACAGGAGGAATGCTTGGTGCACGCTTCCTGATTATGAAACTTGCGCCAAGCGCATCCTCAATGGGCAATACAATGATTCTAATGTCGGGGGCTATGGGAGTGGTATCTCTGGTTACTTCACTTTACAGTTTTATGAAGAAAAAAACCGACTATAAAAAGAATGTCCAGGAATGGAAAAGTAATTATGAGAATTATATTGGGAGGATTATTGGGACAATTCAGAAGTGGCAGGAAAGCGATATAGTATATCTCAACAGTGTATACCCGAGCATGAATGTGCTGTTTGAAAACACAGCGGAAATAAACGGTGTTATTTTTTCCCGATCACAGAATGACAGTGACTTCATGAAAATTTCTCTTGGTACTTCCGATGAAGTAAAACCTCTTTTTGAGATTAGAAGTGAGAAGAAAGATAATATCTTTTATGATATTTATTATAAAATGCGAAGGGATAATAAAGGAATTGATATAATAATTCCTTCAAAAAAAGAGGACCACAAGCTGAATAAATTATCGCCGGAAGAAAAGTCAGAAAGAAAGAGAAACAGATTTCTTCTCACAGATTTAGCTTATAATTTTGCAAACAAAGGAGTGGACGGCGAGAATGGCGGTGAGGTAATAGGCTTTAATTATCTGAGGAGTGACAGCGGAAAAAGACCGCCTTTGCTTTTGGACTTGAAAAACTGCGGTGCGTTGGGAGTAATATCAAACGACATCCAGACTTCCCAACGATTTATCCGGCATGTTGTTTTTGAGTTAGCGTATTATCATTCTCCAGAAGATCTGCAGTTTGTATTCTTTTTTGATAAAGAGGATCAGGAGGAGCGGCAGAACGAGATATTGCGTAATTATAGATATTTGCCTCATACAAACGAATTGTTGGACGGCGTCTCACAGTTTGTATTTGATAAAGAAAGTTCTGGCATCGTATTTGGACAACTGCTCAGCATTATGAATAGCCGTTCCCATAACAAAAAGGAAGAGGCGGATGAACCGGGATCGGAAGAGAGGCTTACTCAAATTGTTTGCGTAGTTTTTTACGACTATGATATCAAAGAAACGGGGTTCTCGAAATTCTTACCGGAAGTCCCCAAGGAAGGGGAAGCCTATGTTAACTCCGTTGGCCTGACCTTTATTTTTATACAACCGGTGAAGGATATGCTTCCGAAATATTGCGGAAATATTGTAAATATTGACAAGGATAATGAAAAAGGAAGGAAAGTCAGTCTACGATACAATGTGCTTAGCAGAGAAACACTAAATGCTTTAAGCGAGGACAGGGGAGATAAAACCAAGACAAATGATACTGACAAGCTGATTGAGTATAAGTATTTTCGAAACAGGTATATGTTCGGAGTAGAAAACTATGACGATAAATTCAGTCTTGCATTTAGACAACTCAGCGCAATTTATTATACACGTATTGCGGAAAACGGTAAAGTCCCTTCCATGGTGACTTTGTTTGAATTATATGGTTATAATACAGAAAAGATAAGAAACGGGGAAGTTGAATCGGGAATCAGGGAAAGTTGGAAAGATGTTGAAAGAAATGATGTGACAAGAAATCTTCGCGTTCCCATTGGAAAGCATGAGCATGGCATATTATATCTGGATCTGTATGAGAAAGCAGACGGTCCACATATGCTTGTTGCAGGAACCACAGGTTCGGGAAAATCGGAGACAATCATCACCTATTTAATCGGGCTTTGCATGAAATTTTCTCCCCGGGACCTCAATCTTATGCTTGTAGATATGAAAGGCGGAGGTTTTTCAGACCGCCTGGGTGAGTTGCCGCATTGCGTAGGCGTGGTGACGGACACAGCAGGGGAGGAGGAAGGCACTTCTGCCGCATATATGCTTAAGCGTTTTCTTGAGACATTGAATGCGGAGATAAAGAGGCGTAAGCTTTTACTTTCAAGTCTTGGTGTGGACAATGTGGACTCCTATATCAGGGCGTTAAGGCATATTCGGAAAATTAAGGAGTTGGAGGAAAAACCTGAAAATGCGGAGGAAATTCAGAAACTGAAGAAGCAGCTTAATGATAAGCAGAAAGAGATGCTCAGTATGGAATTGAACGAGTTTTCCCCCCTTTCGCATTTAATTCTTGTTGTGGATGAATTTACAGAACTTAAGCGTTTTTCCAATGAAAGCAGTGATGTGGATTTTATTGCGGAAATAACTACCATTGCCCGGGTGGGACGAACTTTGGGGTTCCATATTATTCTTGTGTCACAGAATATCGAAGGTGCTATTACGGATGATATCCGTGTAAACTCAAAAGCGAGGATATGCCTGAAGGTAGCGACCAGGCAGGCGTCAAAAGAAATGATTGGAAACACTGCTGCCGCTGCTCCAACCATGCCCCTCAATGGACGGGCTTATCTGCTTGTGGGGACGGGTACAAGATTCGAATATTTTCAGTCTGCTTATACGGGAGCAAATAGGAATCTCAATATAGAACCTGCCGTTGCCTTGGCTCAGGCAAACAATTCAGGCAGATATGACAGTGATTTCTATTTTTCTAAAAAAGATAATGCTTTGGAGAAAAGACGAAGCGAAGGGGTAAGTGAACATGACACCCAGCTTGCGTTTATTGTTAAGACAATCATTGACATAGGCAAAAGTATGGAGAAACCCCGCCAGATTTTTTTGCCGCCGCTTCCGGTTGAAATACTGGATACAACAGATTGGGAGGGTTTGGAATGAGCCGGGAGAAACTTTTGTGTACTTTGGGCAAATTTGACATACCCATCATTCAAATGCAGCCGGCTTTTACGGTAGATTTGCTTGATGCCAATCTGATGGTATTTGGTTCGGCGATGAGCGGAAAAACCACCTTTATTAAGACGCTGGTCAATATTTTGCATAAGCAGTATGACGCGACTTGGGAACAGATCTTTATTCTTGACTTTGGCGGGGCTTTGTCAGAATACCGCAGCATGCCTTTGGTGTCGGCGTATTTTGACAATTCCAATGAGGAATATGTGAAACGTGTTTTTAAAATGCTGGACAATATTCTGAAAGATAATATTAAAGTCCTAAACGGCAGAAATTACAGGGAAGCAGCAGAAAACCAGCCTCTACATACAACATTTGTAATTGACAATGTAAATGCGTTTATTGATGAATCAAGATATACTGCGTATCAGGAAAAACTTGCAAAACTTTGCAGGGATGGGTTGTCAAAGGGAATTACCGTTGTGGCCACGGCGGGAGATACCAAGGGGCTAAGTCCGTTTATGGGTAGCTTTAAACAGAAGGTTGCATTTGAGATGCCAACGGATAAATATGCGGACATATTTGGCGGAAAAGTCGATGCAATCGGTAACAATCCGGGTCATGGCTTTGCAAATGTTACAGTCAGGCCCGAGGGTGTTACAGGTACGTTCAGAATGAATCTGCCCTATGAAGTACAATGCTTCAAGGCTCAGGTCTTAGACGAAATCGAAGAAGATGGTTCTTCATCTGTTCCGTTTCAAGCTGCGCTGCGGAGGAAATTTGACTTTGATATTGGGACCGGGGAATATGGAAAACATGTTAAAAAGCATTTGTCTTTTCCAAAGGAACTTACAAAGGCAGATTACTTGCAACTAAAGCAGAGTGCCGGCATGGAGGAACGATTTGACTGCCCTGTTAGTGTAGGCCTGGATTATGTGGATTTCTGTCCCGTGACAGTTGATTTGGATAAATCCCATATTGTAGCTGTTTATGGGAAAAAGGAATTTGGAAAGACAAACCTTCTCAATCTACTGATAGAAGGCCTCTTTGGGCAGAAAAAAGATCTGCGCCTTGTTCTTTTTGACGATGGGCGAAATCAACTAAAGGACCTATATGAAAAATATAAGGTAATGGGGGATTGCATCCTGTTCAATAAATTTGAAAAGAAGGATTTGCAGTTACGGGACGGGACAACGGTCAGCAGGAAACTCTCACCCCTCCAACAGTTTTATATCTATATAAATGAAAACTATATGGAACTGGATAAAAAATTTCTGGCAGGAATATATGGCTTGAGTGAGAATCTCAAAAAGGAATACGAAAATATTCCTGACTGTGGTGCGGAGGAAACGCCTTTTACCGTATTTGTTATGCAAAGCAAAATGATTTATCTGAATACTGCAGAAGGAAAACGGTTTATCAATTCCATTCTTCCACAGCTTGCCGCAGCAGCGGAGGAACAGAGAATGCTGTTTATCTTCTCGGATGTTCAGAAAATCAGTGATGGAGAGCAGAACTCATTTTTTAACAATAATTTGTCCACAGTGTTTTTGCTGGATAATATTGCCGAATTCGCAGGAGAAAGGGGGCAGAAGTCTGTCTTTGGAAATATGGATGTAAAAATGTTAAAGGAAGATTATGCCCGCTGTGAATTAGGAGATGGCTATTACTATGATATTGAGGGAGATAAACTTGTTAAATTAAAGTTTATTAAATTCTAAAGGAGTAAAAATTATGGGAAAAACAAATTTTGTTTCGGCTGATATTGAGAAACTTGTACAATTCGAAAAGAAGGGTGACGAGGCAATACGGGAATTTAACGCAATCAAGGACCGGTTTAATGAAATTAACGAAACGTTGCTGAGTAAGTGGAAGGGAGAGGGACGGGATGCCTATAAGCAGGAGGCGGATCATATTATGGATAATATAGGCGGTATCAAAGACATACTTGACGCTATTAATAATGAGGCGATTAGGGATACCAGAGACATATATCTACAGCTTGACGAACAGTTGGGTGAGTTTAACAGAAATCCGCAGGCTGCTAGTGAGGAGTAGACTTCAAATATTCAGGGAGGTAAATGATGGGGAAGCCAACCATTGGGGAACTCGATACGGATGTTGACAAAGCACAAACTGAAATTCCTAAGAAATTAACAGTACTTGAGGAAACTTCCCAGGAGACCATATACAATCTTATTTTTTCTGATATTGCTAATAGAGATAAGGTCCAGAATAAGAAGTGAAAGGACAGAGAGAAATGTCTACTATAACATTAAGTGCGAATAGGATAAATCGGATGCCTTCTTTGCTTACCAATACAGGTAACGCGGTCAAAGGCTATAAGGAAGGCCTGGAGGCTCTTAGATCCAAGCTGCTTGTCATCGATAACAGTGTATGCAATCTGGAGGATGTAATAAGTTCAGTTAAGGCATCCACGCAAGTCCAGGAGGAAAAAAAGGAATCTCTGAATAGGCTGAACCAGGATGTAAACGATTTTATCACGGATGTAGTACGCATTGACGGAGATGCGGCGGATGCTATTAACCAGAGTCGCGATGACTTTTATAACGAGTATAATTATCTGAAACCGTGCGAGAAGAGTGGCTGGGAAAAGTTTAAGGATGGCTGCAAAAAAGCCGGAGAGTGGTGTAAAAAACAATGGAGTAATTTTGTAAACGGCTTTAAGAAAAAATTTAACGAACTAGCGGCAGGATTTATAGATTGGGTGGGGCGATGCATTAATTCTATGCCTATTACCATTCTTGTTATAGGGATTGTTTTTGCTGCAAATCCTAATATAGTTACTGGGAAGATTTGGACAAAATATGATCTTCCAGGTGCGGAAACTTTTTTGAAGTGGACACTTGGAGCAGTGAAAGACACTACATATGACGGCGTCTATCATCTAAGACAGGACTGGTGGCAAAGCTGGGGGCCGATTGGTTATAACGATGGATACGACAATGTTTTTTACTATGGCGTCGGAGCAACTGGAAATACAATTGACATAAAGAAGTCAGTAACATTTGATGTGGATATTGATGGTGACGGAGAAGCGGATAAAACATATATGTTCTGGTCCTGGAAAGGGGATTATATGAACCTGGGCGCAGGGGCCGAAACAGGGATATATGAGTATTATTCCGATACGCATTGGCTAACCGCAACGGATCGGGCAACAGATATGGAACTTGCTCTTTACCATAAAGGGGAGTTGTTATATGAGTATTCGCCTTATGGAGATACTGAACTTTGGAATAGTGGTGCGCAATGGTGGGTCACAGGGTTTGATTCACAAGTAATGAATGTTAAGGCGGAAGATTTGCAAGCTGTAACAACGATTGATTTTACCCAAATGGAAGATGGAGAAAAAATGTATGAGGCGTTCAAAAACGCCACTTTAAGCAGTGATGATATTGAGAAAATAAGCGGCTGGACATTTTATGATGACACTCAAACAGCGATACTGAATTGGGAGGCGGATAATTGGAAAGAAGAATAATATGTTTATGCTTTATATTGACCTTTTGCTTAACTGGCTGTTCAATCCCGGATATGCGGGTGCTTCAACTGAATCAAAGTTCAAAAACGGAAGCCGAATCAATAAAATATATTGAGGATACGGTGGTTCAGGCGCTGGAAACAAAAGATGTTGAACTTTTAAAAAGCGTTTTTTCAGAGCAGGCGCTGGAGCGGGCAAATGACATAGAACTGGGAATAGAGTATATGTTTGACATTTATGAGGGGGATTTTGTAGAAATAACCCATTCTAATCATAGCGCAGATGAACATATTGAGAGAAATAATAGTTGGACTTGCATATATGGACAGTGCCATATAGAGACAAGCCAGAAAGTTTATGTTTTAAGTTGGAGTGACTGGATCAAACATACGGGTAATCCGTCTGCAGTTGGGGTGTATGACATGAACCTGAGAGAATATAAAGAAGGGGAATATTATTCATACATGGATATTGCAGGGGTCAATTATCCGAAACGTGATCAGATTCATAATACACTTCGCAATTTTTTGGATATATCAAGTGATACATCGGATGAAGAAATTTGTTCTCTATTTTCCGAAAAGTTGCTTGCAAACGCAAGCGATGCTGAAAAAGAAAAATTGTATTGGTTTTTATCGCGTTTACGGCTTGCGAATATGAAAGGCGCCTGGGTAAACTATGGAGAAGTTGAGGGCCAAAAGAAAACAGATGTATATCTGGAAGTATCAGGATCCTATATCTTATATTTTTCCTATGACTTGGAAGAAACGGATAAAATTTCGGCAATGAAGCTGACCAGGATCCAAGAGGGAAAAACAGAGAAAGATTATGTTCTGGAAATGGATGGTTATGGAGCGGAAGGCTTTGTAGAGTTTTATGAGGAACAGAAGGAGTAAAGGCAATGAAAAAGGGAAGAGGGATTCTTGCTGCTTTAGCATTTATGCTAAGTCTGGCTGGCTGCTCGAATTTTGACGCAATTGCAAAGGGGGAGTATGTTGTAAATGGTATTGAGTATAAGGACAATAACCAATTTTATGTGGATACAGTAGACTTGCTGCTATCCTACATAGATGATAGTGATAAAGATGGAGTAAAGTCTCTGCTGTGCAATGGGCTAAAAAATGCAGAGAGTATTGATGAGGACATTGCAGCATTAGTAGATGGATTTGAAGGGGAAATTATTCGCACAACAGAACATGAGTACAATACACTCAGTTCCGGTTCGTATGGGGCAAAAAATGCCAGCGCTTTTTTGTCTCGTTCCTTTTATATTATTACGGACAAACAAAAATATGGAGCATATATTGCGGTATGCCCATTTGATGAAAAACACGATGAGGGAGAGGATCTGGTGGGAGTTTATGCCATAGGCATACGGACACTTGATTATATGGCAGGAGACGTTGAAAGAACACAGTATGGAACTGCTATTGAAATTGCAGATTCCAGATGCTATGTTGCACATTACTATGGGGACGGAAACAATTATTTAGTAGCGCAGGTTGGCACACAATATGATGTAAATGAGCTGTGCAGGATAATAAACCCTGAGAGCGTCATTAATTACGATGATTTAATAGCCTGGAATAGCAGAGATTTTGGCAGCTTTCAGGAAAAATTTGGACCTCCTTATTCAGAATCTCTTAAAAATTCAAGAGAAAATGTGATAAGTGACAAATATATTTATAAAATATCTGACAGTGATAAATATGCAATTGTGGTAGTATTCAGGGACAGTGGAATAATCAATGTACTTTCTATTAAGGACATTGAAAGCCGCTGGAGTGAAGACAACAAATATGAATATATTTTGGAGAAAATGCAGGAGATTCCATAGATGCCGACCATAACATTAGGTGCAAACAGAATAAATCAGATGCCTGTTCTGCTTACAAACACGAGCAGTGCGGTAAAAGGCTATAAATCAAATTTGGAAGAATTTAGATTAAATCTGCTAACCATCGACAGCAGCGTATGCAATCTGGAAGATGTCATTAGTTCAGTTAAGGCTTCCACGGAAATCCAGGAAGTAAAAAGGGAATCTTTAGATCGTCTGAACCAGGATGTAAGCAATTTTGTTACCGATGTGGTACAAATTGATGAAGACGTGGCTGATATCATTAATCGGAGCCGTGACGATTTCTATGATAAATATTATTATTTAAAATGGTTGATTATCTCAAAAAAGCCTTGATTTACGGGCATACAAGCAGGATTTCAAGCTGAATTTACTACCAATTTACTACT
>OFFQ01002318.1_pt1 | contig 9884 bp, 9 predicted proteins | sample 1521411 | NCBI WGS metagenome assembly OFFQ01 (sample SAMEA3504110, study PRJEB24116) | mouse gut metagenome | biome: mouse gut; feature: mouse-associated habitat; material: faeces | place: Denmark | collected 2011 | reverse complement strand
CCGGCGACAGCCGACGTCTCGCTCTGGGCCGAGTATGCCGTCACGCGGCGTCTGGCGGTATTCGCCGAGGGGCGCAATCTGGCCAATACGACGCTTTACGACTGGGCGAATTACTATCGCAACAGCATCAACTTCCGTGCGGGTGTAAAGATCGATTTTTAGACTATGGGACTGTTTCCGTTTACATTCGCCTCGGCGGCGGTGCGCCCTGCGACTATCGACCGGGTAAAGGCTTTGATGTGGGGTCTGGTGTGGTTCATATTCGCCACGATATTCATATGGTATTTCCGCACGGTGCCGACATCGACCGTGACGGTCGACGTGAGCGGCTATGTCCCGCTGTCGACCGTGCTGCTTCTGCATGCGGCCGTGTGGGTCGTCTCGGGTGCGGTCGTGTATGCGCTGGCGGCAGTCGTAGGAGAGTCGGTCGGTTTGGTCGAGACCCTCTCGCGCGTGCTGTTCGCGCGTGCGCCGATATATCTGCTGCTCGCGCCGCTGGCTTGGCGCGGATTTCGCGTGCCGTTCACGGTGCTGGTGCACAGACCGGCGGAGGCTGTAAGCAGCTATCCGGGCGTTGTGCTGCCTTATCTGGCTGCCGTTGCTGCGGTGGGGGTGTGGTATGTGTGGTGGAACTATACGGCTTTCGCTGCGGCGGCGCACCGAAAGGGCGGAAAGGTCGTTGCGGCGTTCGTCGCAGCGATGATCGCGTCATGCTGGGCGACGCATATCGTCCTCGACGCCCTGGCCGGCAAAATGGTGTGGAACGGATAAAAAAAAGAGGGTAAGCTACTCATATCGCACCGCTACGACCACATACCCTTGCTCGATTCCTCGCCTGGGGGATTTTGTGGGAGCTGGTCGTATGAGACTTACCCGAGCGCAAAAATACGAAAAATTTATATCTTTGCAAAAAAATCGAAACATAATGCGAAGAAAAGTAATATGCCTCGTCGGCGCGGCGGTCGTTGCGGCGGTCGTCGCCGCCGTGGTGGCATACCGCATGTTTTACGGTCCGTGCGTGGCTTCGGAGCGCGTCGTGGAGGTGGCTGCGGCCGAGCCTTATGCCGTGACTATGGAGAAGATACACGACGCGATCGACAACGATGCGGCCTTCGACTTCTATGCGCGGAGGATATCGCTCGACGGAGCGGTCAAGCCCGGGCGCTATACCCTGCGCGAAGGGATGACCGTCATAGAGGTGGCGCGCCTGTTGAAGATCGGAGAGCACCGGACGACGCGGCTGACGATCAACAACGCCCGGACGCCCGAGTTCTTGGCCGGCAGGATATCGCACCAGATCGATATAGACTCGCTGACGATGCTGACGGCGCTGCGCGACGAGGAGCTTGCCGCAGAGCTCGGATACGACTCGCCCGAGAGCATGTTCTCGATATTCCTGCCCGATACATACGAGGTGTATTCCGACATCGGCGCCGAGGAGCTGGTGCGCCGCATGAAGCGCGAGTCGGACCGGTTCTGGAACGATGAGACGCGTCGCGGGCAGTTGGAGAGGCTTGGCATGACACCGCTCGAAGCGATGACGCTGGCCTCGATCGTCCACGAGGAGACCAACCGCGTCGACGAGATGAGACGCATAGCAGGCGTATACATGAACCGGCTTCGGAGCGGCATGCTGTTGCAGGCCGATCCTACGGTAAAGTACGCGCTGGGCGACTTTACGATCAGGCGCATACTGCTGCGGCACTTGCAGGTCGACTCGCCGTACAATACTTATATGCACGCGGGGCTGCCGCCCTCGCCCATAGCGATGCCCGACAGAGCCGCCATAGAGGCCGTGCTCGACTACGAGCATCACGACTATTACTATTTCTGCGCGCGCGCTGCGCTGGACGGCTATCACGAGTTTGCGCGCACGCTGGCCGAGCACAACCGCAATGCCGCGGCCTATCATCGTGCTTTGGAGAGGCTTAACATAAGATAATAAATCATATATATAATGGATAATCGCGGATTTTGGAGCGATACGCTTCGGGGTGGGGCGTGGCTGGGACTGCTGATGGGTCTGTCGGCCGTGTTGGAGACCTACGGAATGTTCCTGTCGGGATCGGAGGGCGCGTTGCTGCTGGTCATGTTCGTGTGGATGCTGTACCGTCTGGCGCGGCGGCGTGCAGAGCGATGTGCGCCCGAGCTGGGCTTCGCCTATTCGCAGGCGTTGCTCTTTACGATATGTCTCTCGGCTGCGGCGGGCATCATCGCCGGCGTGATGAAGTATGTATTCGTCTCGATCGTGGGTTACGATACCGTGACGAACGGCTATCTCGACATGCTGTACCACTACAAGACGGTTGCCTCCGCAGCTGATATGTCTGCGGGCTATGTGCAGCTGCTGGACGACATGATCGAGAGCGTAAGGACGGCTCGGCGCCCGTCGATTCTGGCGACCGTATTCTCGTCGTTGGAGTCGTATGCCGTGGTAGGTGCGGCGGCGGGTCTGGTCATATCGGGCATCGTGCGCCGCGATCCCTCTACCGGGTCGGACGATAAACGATAGGGTATGGCTGAGAGAGTAGACATATCGGTCGTCGTGCCTCTCTACAACGAGGCCGAGTCGCTGCCCGAGCTGGTCGAATGGATCGACCGGGTGGCGGTGGAGAATGCCCTTTCCTACGAGATAGTGATGATCGACGACGGTTCGAGCGACGACTCGTGGGAGGTAATCGAAGATTTGAAATCGCGTTATGCGGCCGTGCGTGCGATAGGCTTCGCGCGCAACTACGGCAAGTCGGCCGCTCTCTACTGCGGCTTCGAGGCTGCGCGCGGCGAAGTGGTCTTTACGATGGATGCCGACTTGCAGGATTCGCCCGACGAGATACCACGGATGCGGCGCATGATACTCGACGAGGGCTACGATCTGGTGTCGGGCTGGAAGCGCAAGCGCCACGACCCTGCGGGCAAGCGCTGGCCGAGCAAGTTTTTCAACCTTACGGCGCGTATCGTCTCGGGAATCAAGCTCCACGACTTCAACTGCGGCCTGAAAGCCTACCGCCGCAAGGTGGTCAAGTCGATCGAGGTCTACGGCGAGATGCATCGCTACATCCCGATTCTGGCACGGCGTGCCGGCTTCCGGCGCATCGGCGAGAAGGTGGTCGAGCACCGTGCCCGCAAGTACGGTCGTTCGAAATTCGGCCTCGAACGCATGATCAAGGGCTACCTCGACCTGATTACCGTGTCGTTCATGTCCCATTTCGGACGCTCGCCGATGTACTTCTTCGGCAGCCTCGGAACGGTCATGTTCCTGCTCGGCGGCGCCACCACGGCGTGGGTCATCGGCGCCAAGCTCTACAAACAGGCCCATGACGTGCCGCTGCGTCCCGTGACCGACCAGCCGCTGTTCTACCTGGCCATTCTGGCCATCGTGCTCGGCGTGCAGCTCTTTCTGGCGGGATTCCTGGGCGAGCTGATCAACCGCGGCGCGAGCAACCGCAACGATTACCTGATCGACAAAAAAATCGAAAAACAATGATTCAGAGAATACAGACACTCTACCTGCTCGTTGTGGCGGCCCTCGTTGCCGTCACGCTGTTCGTGCCGCTGGCCTGGTTCGGCGTGGGGGGCGAACGCTACGATCTCTATGCTTTCGCGCTCCGCTCGGCGGACGGCACTGCGGTGCTGCGCGCACCCGTCTATACGGGCATCGCGCTGGCGGCGGCGTGCGCGCTGCCGCTCGTCACGATCTTCCTGTTCCGCCGCCGGATGCTCCAGGTGCGGCTCTGCGTGGTGGAGATGGTGCTGCTCGCCGGTGCCGAGACGATGCTCGCCGCCTACTTCTTCTTCGGCCACGGGGTCGCCGACTTCCAGGGGCTGAAGCCCGTGGCGGCGCTTCCGCTGGTGGGCGTGCTCTTTGCGTGGCTGGCCGCAAGGGCTATTTTCCGCGACGAGCTGCTCGTGCGGTCGCTCGACAGAATCCGTTGAAAACAAGAACGATTCCGCAACCGGAGTGTGCACGGTTTTTGCACTCTCCGGTTCGGTGTGTCCGTGTGTGTCCGGAAAATGTACCGCCTGAAGGACGCCGGATTTTGTTAGTTGCGAAATAATTCCTACTTTTACATTCCCCAAGTCGCTCTCCGAAAGAAAATTTGGCGGTGCGACTGCGGGCTGCAAACGGAAAACCTTTTTTATAAAATATTATCATTATGAAAAAACTACATCTTTTCAGGTGGTTGTGCGGAGTCGTATGTGCGGCTGCCGCCCTGGCTTTCCCGGGGTGCTCGGACAACGACGACGACCCCATCTTCGTCCCGACGCTGGACGTCTCTCCCACGGAGCTGAAGTTCGACGAGAAGGGCGGTGCGAAGACCTTCGAGGTCGTGTGCGACGGCATGTGGAAAATCACGGGTGCCGAGGGACAGGAGTGGCTGGCGCTGACGCCCGAGACCGAGGGTAGCGGCAACCGTACCATCACCGTTACGGTAGGTGCCGATCAGACGGCGCATTCGGTCGAGCTGAAGGTGACCTCGTATGCCAGCATCATGGGCGTGCTCAAGGAGGTCGATACCAAGACCGTGAAAGTGGAGCAGACCCCCGGCGGCGTGGCTCCGGTGGGCGAGCTGATCTGGTCGGAGACCTGCGGCACGGAGGCGCTGAGCGGCAGTACCCTGATCGGCGACTACACCGGTTGGACCAAGGAGGGCATGGGTGCCGCCGAGGTGACCTACACCGGCACCGAGAAGACGACGGTGCGTGCTTCGGGTCTTCAGAACCAGGGCTCGGGCCATAACGAGATCTTCTTCGGCTCCCACCTCGTTCACGGCCAACGGCATCGCGCTCGCAGCCGGTCAGACGGCGCTCAAGCTGACTTTCATCAGCTCGTGCTCGAAAAAGAACGAGACCACCGGCGAGTACGACAACACGTTCGACCCCTCGAAATTCAAGGTGTCGCTGAGCAAGGACGGCGAGGCCTGGACCGACATCGAGTATACGGTATCCGGCGGCGAGGCTACGCCCTACTGGGTGAGCGCTACGTCCGACTTCACGCTGGCCGAGGCCGTGGATAAGCTCTACATCCGCTTCCTGGCCGAGACGAGCTCGGTTTACCGTCTGGACGACATGAAGCTGGAGACGGGCCCCGGCGGTCAGACCGTGAATTTCGGCGGTGGCGGCAGCGGCGACGTCGTGGCCATCACCATTCCCGAGATCATCGCCAAGATGACCGCGGAGCAGACGGTGCTCGATGCGTCCGCGGACCGTACGTTCGAGGCTGTGATCGTGACCGACAAGCAGGGCGGTAACGTGAACAACAACAACTTGCAGGTGATGACGCCGGGCGCTACGACCGCCGGCAACGGCATCACGCTCTACGGCAGCGGCAAGTACACCAACCCCAACGATAAGGAGTTCGCATTCGCCAAGGGCGACAAGGTGAAAGTGACGCTCAAGGCCGGCAAGGCCCGCATCGTGAACTATCAGGGACTGTACGAGGTTACCGGCAGCCAGGGCGACGAGTGGTGCGTGATCGAGAAGATCGGCACACAGGCCGTCGTTCCGGTGACGGTTGCCGCTTCGGACCTGGCTTCGTTCCAGGGCATGTGTGTGACGGTCAAGGGCGCCAAGGCTCCGGCCACGGCGGCCGTATGGTGCGAGGCCAAGGATTGGGGCACCCACACTTTCACTGCCGGCGGCAGCGACCTGACCGTCTTCGTGCAGGCCAACATGCCGGGCCTGGTCGGCACGCAGTACGTGGCTGACGCCACGGGCGACGTGACGGGCTATGCTACCGTATATAAAAACAATGCGCAGATCTGCCCCCAGACCGTGGCCGACGTGAATGCGTTCCTGAGCTCGGCTCCGGCCATTTCTGCCGTGACGCCCGACGCGCTGACGTTCGAGGCTGCGGGCGCCACGAAGGAGGTGAACGTTTCGACGGTCAATGCCGAAGGCTGCACGCTGGAGGCTGCGGCGGACAACACGCACTTTACGGTGAGCGTTGCCGGTGACAAGATCGCCGTGACGGCTCCCGAGAACACGACCGAAGCCGCTGTCAAGGGCACGCTGACCGTGCGCCTGATGAAGGACGGCGCTGCCGTGGATACCAAGACCGTGGCGATGACGCAGGCCAAGCCCGCGTCGGGCGACGAGACCGTGATTACGGCCGATTTCTCCGTAAAGGCGAACTATCCCGCCGATTTCCCGGAGCTCTCCGCGAACAAGAAGGTTGATGCTCAGGCATACGTTTTCGGCGGCCACGAGTTCACGTTCGTCGGCAGCAAGGGCAACGGCTACTACATGGCCTACGACAACACGGATCCCTACGTCATCAACGGCAAGGAGGGGGCTTACATCGAGCTTCCGGCAGTGGAGGGCAAGTCCCTTGCTACGGTCACGCTGACCACGCGCACCAACGCTTCGAAGAGCGTGATGGTGGGTGTGTACGATGCTGCGAACAATCCGGTCGCAGGCGGTGAAGCCATCAAGCTCGAACAGCTGAACGGTCAGTTGGAATATACCTACGATCTGGTCGGAACGACCGCGGGCGAGAAGTACCGCATCTACATCGCCAGCAAGCACAACGCCCAGTTCGTGAAACTCGAACTTGCTTATAACTAATTGATTCATTGATCGGCTTCCGATGGAACGAGGTTCTGTCGGAAGCCGTTTTTTCAACTTTTGCGGCATGAATTTTTTCAAGAAAATGTCGTCGTACGTACCGGTCGTCCTTTGGGCGGCTCTCTGTGCCGTTGCCTGCGGCGACAGCGGCGACTCCGGTACATCCGTGGCTTCGGCCGCATTCCGATACGGGGTGGTGGATTGCGAAACCACCCGCAATCAACTGTTGCTCACCGGCGAGGGCCTTACGTTCGCAGCGACTGTGACCGAAGGCGCCGAATGGCTCTCGTTCGAGCAGGACAGTCGGGTGACCGAACGTGAGGGCGATGTGGTGCCCGTGGTGTTCGTCTACCTGCAAAGAAATACGACCTCCGAGGACCGCACGGCCCTCGTGAGCGTTCGATTCTCCAACGGCGAAATATTCGAGGTCGCACTGACCCAACGCAAATATACCCCTTCGGCCGGATACGACAAGGCATGGGCCGAGCAGCCCGTGTTCCGTTCCGAAGCGGACTGGACCTACAAAACCTACTACACGACGCTCGCCAACGGCGACTATGTGCGCAACTATTCGATCTGCTACGACCGCAACAGGAGGGTAGCCCACTGGGTGGCCTATCCGCTGCACACGGTGTACACCACGCCCTCGGTGGGGCGCACGAATGCCTGGAGCTACGATCCCAACGTGCAGCCTCCCGCCATTCCGGAGAGCGCGCAGCAGTACGTCGAGCAGGGCTACGGCACGGGCCTCGCCCGCGGCCACCAGTGCCCCTCGGCCGACCGTTACAGCACCGTGCCCACGAACGAACAGACCTTCTACGCCACGAACATGATGCCGCAGAACGGCGACTTCAACAGCGGCATCTGGGGCACGCTCGAAAACAAGGTGCGCGAGAATATGGTGCGCGACACGCTCTATGTGGTCACGGGCACCTTTTTCGGCGACGGCCGCACGACCACCGACCGCCGCGGCAACCGCATCGGACTGCCCTCGAACTGCTGGAAGGTGCTGTTGCGCACGCGCCGCGGCAATACGGGCAAGCCGGTCGCCGAATGCTCGGCCGACGAGCTGATAGGCATCGGGTTCTGGTTTGCCAACGACCGCTCGAACCCCTCGTCGCTCAGGCAGTGCGCCCGGTCGATCGCCCAGATCGAGGAGCTGACCGGCTTCACGTTCTTCCGCAACCTCGCGCCGGAGGCCGCCGAGGCGGTGAAGGCCCAGAACGACCCTGCGGACTGGAAAATCAATTAAACATTCATAAAACCAAAACCTTATGAAAAAACTGCTGTTTTCGGGACTCTTCGTGGCGCTGCTGCTTGCGGGCTTCGCGCAGAAACCCTACAAGGTGATGTTCTACAACTTCGAGAACCTGTTCGACACGATCGACGATCCGGAGATTTACGACAGCGAGTTCACGCCCGGAGGCCCCAAGAGGTGGAATTCGGTCAAGTACGGAAAGAAGATCAGGAACCTCGAACGCGTGCTCTTCGACCTGGCGGCCATGGACAAGAACTATCCCGCGGTGATCGGCGTGTCGGAGATCGAGAACCGCTCGGTGCTCGAAGACGTGATCGCACAGCCCAAACTCGCGCCGGCCAACTACCGCATCGTGCACTACGATTCGCCCGATGCCCGCGGTGTGGATGTGGCTTTCTACTACCGTCCCGACGTCTTCAAGCTCGAAGGCAGCGCGGCGATTCCCTTCACGATGGAGGATCTGCCCGACTTCCGCACGCGCGACATCGTGACCATGTGGGGCACCATCGAGGACGAGCCCTTCTACTTCATGGTGGCGCACTGGCCCTCGCGCCTCGGCGGCAAGGAGGCGTCGGCGCCCAAACGCCGCCGCGCGGCCGAGATCATGCGCCGTGCCGCCGACTCGGTGCTGGCGATCAACCCTGCGACCAAGGTCGTCATGATGGGCGACTTCAACGACGATGCCACCGATGCCAGCATCGTGGAGACGCTCGGTGCCGCGGGCAACATCCGCAAGATCGAGCCCGGAGGCTATTACAATCCCTACATCGACGTGCTGAAGGCGGGCTACGGCACGCTGGCCTACCAGGACGCGTGGAACCTGTTCGACAACATCGTCGTGTCGGAGAACCTGGCGACCGGATCGCAGGGCGAGCTGAAGTTGCAGAAGGCGCCCGGCGCCCGGTTCTACGGCAACATCTTCCGCACGCCCTACATGATCCAGAAGGAGGGCCAGTACAAGGGGTATCCGCTCCGCACGTTCGTGGGCAACAACTTCCAGAACGGTTTCAGCGACCACTTCCCGGTATATATCTACATCGGAAAATAACCTTATAACGAAACTATATGAAGCGATTTTTTCTAACTGTGATCCTCGTCCTGACGATGGCCGGTGCATTTGCGCAGAACGGCGGCGTCAAGGGCAAGGTCGTCTCGCGCGAAGGTCGTGAGGCCGTGGGAGGCGTCAAGGTCTCGATAGAGGGCACGACGCTTACGGCTACGACCGACGACAACGGAGCGTTCATCTTCGATAACCTCCCCGGCGGCACGTATACGCTGCACTTCGCCACTCCCGAGTTCGAGGAGCTCTCGATAATGGTGCGTGTGGGCAATATGTTAAAGGATGCCGGCAACGTGATAATCGTCCCCGACAACTCGATTGCCGTAGACGACTCGATGTTCGCCGAGCTCGATACCGACGTCGAATCGTCGGGCGACGCATCCTCTCTGCCCTCGTCGCTGTCGGCCTCGAAAGACATATTCAACAACATTGCCTCGTACAAGTTCAGCGAGATGCGCTTCAACGTGCGCGGTCTCGATGCGCAGTATACCGACGTGTATCTCAACGGCATACGCTTCAACGACGCGCTGACGGGCTACGGCCCGTGGTCGCTGTGGAGCGGTCTGAACGACGCTACGCGCAATCAGGAGAGCACGGCAGGCCTGCTGCCGTCGGACTTCGGCGTGGGCGGCATAGGCGGTACGACCAACATCAACGCACGTGCCTCGCAGATGCGCAAGGGATTCCGCGCAAGCGTGGTTAACGGCAACTCGATGTACCGGTTCCGCGCCATGGTGTCGTATGCGTCGGGTTCGCGCGACGACGGCTGGTCGTACGGTTTCTCGCTGTCGACGCGACAGGGCGGCAACGGCTATGTCGACGGAGTGTACTACAACGGCTACGGTTATTTCGGCTCGGTCGAGAAGGCATTCAATCCGCGCCACAAACTCTCGCTCACGGTAATGGGCGCACCGACTCAGCGCGGCGCACAAATGGCCGCCACCGAGGAGGCCTATGAGCTCTTCGACAACCACTATTATAAACCCAATGCCGGCTGGCAGG
>OFFQ01002317.1_pt1 | contig 9884 bp, 14 predicted proteins | sample 1521411 | NCBI WGS metagenome assembly OFFQ01 (sample SAMEA3504110, study PRJEB24116) | mouse gut metagenome | biome: mouse gut; feature: mouse-associated habitat; material: faeces | place: Denmark | collected 2011 | reverse complement strand
TGTGGTCGGGACGAAATCTACCACCTCAAAGAACCAGTTTATCCTATGTTTATTATAGCCGCTTTATTCAGATTTGTAAAGTATATTTTTGTTCCGCAGCAACCGATCCCATTCTTTCTCTCTTATTTTCATAAAGGTGATAATGGAATTCATGTAATCAGGGTTGTCTGCTGTGGCAACAAGTCTGAGCGCCAAACGGAAACGTTCTCCTTGCTCCTCGATCTTTTTTAAAACCAACGCCGTGTTTGGCCTTTCGTCAGCAATGATATAATCTGGCTTTTCAACGATTTCCTTGAGATGACCGGAAAATCTTTCAAAATCATTTGGGTGCCGCTCTTGAATATGCCTGATGCGTTCGTCTGTGATAATAACCTCGCTGGTGCGGATGTCCGGCGTAACACATCGGTACTTCTTTATGTCCAAATCACAGACTTTTCTCACATCCGGTATCTCCTTCGGCATCTTTGTCTCTATTATACCAGATTACGCCTGCTTTGCAAGGAATTTCCTCATCATTCCCCGTCAGACACGATATACCACCGGCACTTCTCGCAGATTTCATCGGCCTTTTCCAGGTCAATGGGCTCCAGCAGCCATTTCATGTCCATTTCATCCTCCCGGACCTCCTGGACCTCATAGCACTCAGACCAAGTGGTTTTTCTGCCATACAGCGGACATTCATGCTGTTCTATCGGACTTCTTGCCATTTACTTCCCCTCCAAATAATCCCGGTACTTTTTGCGCAGTTTCTCCGGAACAACAGTTACAGCTTCTTTTTTCATGTTGATAACCACATACCCTTTATCGGAAAGAAACTTGATCGTTTTTTTATGTGATTGATACAGAGCCAATCTGCTATTATCAATTATACTCTGAGCCGCCTCTAAATTCAAGCCAGCTCTGTCCGCTTTGAACTGTTCATTTTCCAGTACATGCTGACGAACTCCGGAAAGTTTTGGCGGTTCCAGCTTGACCACGTACTCCTTGGGTGAAAACTGTCCCACCACCTGAATATCGCCTTGATATTCTTTTAGCGGGGAGAATTTCTGGATTTCGGTAATATCCCCCGGATATGCAACCCGCATCCTCTCCCGCTGCTCCGGGAGCCCCGCCGCCTTGCTGAACTCGCTGTATTCCTTACTCAGCCGCCGCAGGCGGATGTTCGCTGCCTGGGCGTCCTCCTTCAGGCCCGCCGCCTCGAAAGCGGTCTTGCGGCGTTTCAGCTTGCGGACGGTGCGCTCGATCTGTCTCTGCTTTTGGGTAGTTTGATAATCATCGTACTTTCGTCCCTCAAACTCGATCTTAGGCCGGTTCTCCGGCTTCATGGCTTCCAGCTCGGCGTCGTTGTAGGTGCGCTCGCTGACGCCCTCTATGTACGGCCAGAAGGAGTGACGGCAGTTAGCTAGGCCCCCCCAATTCCTGTGACACTGCCATAGCCGCACGTCTTTTCAAAATCGGGGTATTCTGCCATACCATCACCGCCCCTTCGTCAAGCCATATATTCTGTTGATGGCCTGTTCTGGTGTATGCCCATCCCATTTGGGGGCATATTCCAGCTCTTTCACACGAAACAAATCCCAATACGGGTCAATATCATAGTGATAGGTGGCTTGTCCTTCCGGCGTTTCGATTCCGACGATAAACATTCCGTTGTACATCGGCCCGCCGCCCTCATGGTGCCGTTTGGATTTCCAAGCAAGGTCGGGATGAGCATTGCAAATTACACTGAACAGGATTGCACGGTGATGGTAAAGCTCATCAAAGGTGTGGTAGCCATCAGAAACTTTCCCTTGCACAAATGGTGTAGAACGAAGGATAATCTTTCCGCAGTCCTTGCACCGCCACACGCTCCGTTTCCCTCCGGCCATATTGGTTTCATCTGCGGTGATGTTTTGGACAAATTCAAGCGGCTTGTCCAAATGCTTGCAAAACAGTTTCATATCTCCCTATCTCCCTAAACTTTCTGTACAGGTTCATCCGCGTCGCCAGCGATAGACTTTCCCCTGCCATTTCGCGTGGTTCTCCCACCCGTTAGGCCCGTCCGTATTCCGCGCACCCAGATGGGCCGTGACCTCCACCAAATCCGTCTCCAGGTAGTCCATGGACTGCTCCCGGTACTTCTGGTTGAGCTGGTTCACGCCGGTCATCACCGCGCGGCGAACAGCAACGTCCAGCTGGTCTATGTGGCCGCTCTCATAGGCAACGCGGTTTTTCAGAGGCTTTCCGTCCTTGTCGAACGCCACGCACAGCCCCCGGTCCGCCAGCCGCTTCACCTGTTCCGAGATCGCCTGATTGTAGCTGATGGCCCCGGACTGGACTTGCATGAGCGCGTTGTCCAGCGCCCGCTCATACACCTTTGCCGGTTCGCTTATCACGAGCCGACCGCCCTGCACGGTCAGGAACCCCATAGAGCCGGTTATATTCTTATATGCGCCCCATGTCTGCCGCCGGATGGCGGCAATGTCCGCTTCATTTACCAGCCGCTCCGGAGCCGTCACACCGGCAAGATCGACCATCTCGGTATAGTATCGCTGATTGCGGGCCACCACATCGTCCAGCAGCTTGTCCAGCTTCTTTTCGCCGATGCTGGTTGCCTTCCGAATGGCCTTCTTGATGTCCTCCAGATCGATGTCGTGTGCGCGAAGGGCACGGATATCCTGCACCGTGACCTCGTTGAGCTGGTCCGCGATCCTGAGCCGGGAGCATATCTCTTCCAGCAGCTTCAGCTCCAGGTCCCGGAACAGCTCCGCCAGCTCCTCGGGGATGGCGTCCAGAATCTCTGGGCTGAACGGATAGCGCGGCATTTACTCCACCTCGTCCTCTTCATCGTCCGTCACATCCTCCATATCCGGCAGCATCTTCCGGGCGGTCTTTTCGTCCTCGCCAAAGTAGCGCATCCGGTATTCCACCAGCCCGATGATGCTGGCATTCAGAAGAGAAAGCCCCATCGCCATATCCTGCCGCTTCGTCTCCGGATCGTCCAGCACGCCGTCACCCCAGTTATAATCCACGCTGTATGTACCCGCAGGAGCCAGCCTTGCCAGATCGCACCATGCGTCCATAGCGTAGATCAGATCGTCAAGCGTTGACTGGAACGCCGCCTGTATCGCCTTTTCCGTGACGAACTGGCGCTGCTTGGCCGCAAGTATCTCCGTAGCGGTCTTCTCCACGCTCTGCGGGTCGGAAATGGTCCCAAACGCAAGCCCTACGTTGAACTCGATCCGCTGAAGGATCCTCTGGAACCCGTTATAAAGCGGATCGTCCCTGATCTCCGGATTGATGAATTGGAAAAAGTCCTTGCTGCTGAATACCCCGTATTCGTATATCTCATCATCCGCCTGCGAAGCGTCCATCACGGCCTTATCAATGATCATCCGGCGTTTTCCGGTCTTATACTCCCTCCGGAGCTGCTGCCACTGCTCGTCCGCCTGCAAGATCAGGTCCACGGTAGGCCCGGAATACACGGATACACCCAGCGCGGAAGACGGCTCAACACTGTTGGCGGACAGCGGTTTGAAGTAGGCAAACAGCGGACCGTCCAGCCGCTCCAGCTCCTCCCGTTCAGAAAGCCCGGCCCACGCCTTTACGGAATCAAGCGGGACCTGCGCGCCGGTACCGCCGCCGCTCCCGCTGCGAAACGCCTTGTTTTCCACCACGTAGACAGTGCTGCCGTCCTCCCGCGTCTGAAGATCATGGTATTCCAGCTTGACGAACCAATCCTTGCCCTGGCGCACCGGATCGCTCTCGAACACGCCGCCAATGGCCTTGCCGGTGCCGTCAAACCTGGTGGGCGTAAACTTGGTGGTAAACGCATCCACCAGCACCCTGCCATTGTCCGGGTACGGTTTAAGGCACACCCCGCCCAGACACAGGCCCAGCTCCAGATCGATCCCGAATTTCGCCGCCGCCAGCTGCATCTGCCGGTTGATGTACTCTGCCCGGGCACTGCCGGACACAGCCACGGAAAACTCCGTCAGCGCGCGCCGGGCCAGCTCCCGCCCGATAGTCCCCGGCAGGCCGAGAGGCCGCACATCGCACGACTCCCAGGGCGGGTGGTTGGTATAAAGGGCCCACCAGAGGTTGATATTGTCCTCCATCTTTCTGGAGGCGGCAGGCCGCACGCCAAATTCCTTTTCGATAGTCCCGGCGGGCGTGGTCTCTTTATTCAGTTTTCCGAAACCGAACAGGTTCCGCGCCCAGTCTATCAATCCCATATCGCTACCTCTTTTGGAAGGATCCCCGAAACCTCATATCGAAATAGCGGGAATGTGGGTTACTGGCCCAAGAACATATTCACAAAATACTGCTGCCCCTTGCCAGTGACTTTCGGCGTCTTATTGACGCTGGTATGGCCGTCCGAATGGTTGATGACCGTCTCCTTGATCTCAAACAGCCCCATTTCCATGGACTTCTGCGTGGGCATGTTGTAATCCGATCCCTGCCGCTTGATAAGAAACCCCTTTTCCCGCAGCGTCTCAAAGAGCCGGTTCTGACCGGTATGTACGCCGTTCTGTTTGAGCAGCTTCGCCATTTCTCCTACCAGGATGGAGGTCTTCGAGGCGGTAACGGAATCGGCGAAGAGGACCTTTGGGCGGTCTGCTTCGGTTTTGGCCTCCAACGCCTTGATGCGCTTATCCGCAATGCGAAGCGCCCGCGCCATGACCTTCTCCGGGCTGTTCCAGTCCTTCTCCAACTGGAGAAAATACTGCCGGACGATCTTTCCTTTCTCGTTGCGCTGGAGCATACAAATTTCCTTTGCCATGTCGATGGTGAGGATGGCATCATCGACCCTGCGGGTGACCATGCGTCCTCCCTCGTTTTGAACTTTCTCAATTTTGAGTAAGTTAAAATCCTGATCTTTGGTAAATCCGTAACCGCACATTCTCGGGAACCAATCGCCATATCTGGCACCAACTTCCAGAAACTCGTGCAGGTCCCGTGCAGACACGGCAGGGTCGTCATTGTGGTAGGTAATAGGGATCAGTTCGTTCATATTGAGAGTCCTCCTTCAAAATTTAACAGGAGAGGCGGCGGGGGCATATCCCGCCATGCGTTTCCTCTCGAACGAAAGCATTTCGCCAACTGAAGATCAAAATTTCCGCTATCTCGATATGAGGTTGTCAAGGTGCAGATCAGTTTTTTTATATACCCACAGCCCGTACTTCCCGCTCCATGATGGTGGCGCAGAAGTAGCGGGTATCATCCATCGCATGGTCCGCCTCTTTGACGACCGAGTCCTCCAGGGACTCCGTGTCCCACCGGTAGGCAGAGACCTCAGACAAAAACCCCCGGCAGTCCTTATGGATCAAAATGCGCCCGGCCTGGATCAGCGAGGCCGTCAGCCGAATACCATCCAGCACGCTGTTATCCGCATCCCACACGGCGAACCTTCTGTGCCTCCTGATGGTCTCTTTAAAGCTGGCGGCGGAGGGATCCACGATGACCCGCTCAATTTTCCGGTCTCCGGCCAGCGCCGCCAACTCTGCATAGTGCTCTTCGTCTGTGCGCTGGGCCTTTCCAGGCTTTCGGCTGTCATGGTAATATTCGCCGACCCTGTAAGCTATACCGCGCCACAGACACCAAAGCCCCGCCGACGTTGGGTTGACGGTTCCATAGTCTACGGAGATGTACCACGACCCCCGCTGGAGAGCTTGCCATGGTATTTCATCCACCACATGGACAGCCTCATCGAACATGGGATAGACAAGCCCTTCGGCAATGCACCGCTGGCCCAGGATGTCCCGCTTGTACCACACGCTGTTTTTGTCGTAGGTTTTAAGTATCCGGCGAAGCTGTTCGTCCGAAATACTCATATTGTCGGCGATGGTGAAGTGGCCGTAGTTGTAGCCGTACGCCGGGTCTTTTTCCTGCTGCGTTTCGTGGAAATCCAGGATATCATAATACCAATGCCCCGGCGCTTTCGGGTTCAGATCGTGAAATATTTTTCGGTCTGGGCTGGAGATCGTTCGGTCGAAAACCTCTTGGATAAAATTCGGATGGCACTCGTTGGCCTCTGTGATGTAGGCAGTGCCGTATGTATTGCCCTTGATAAGCCGTTCATCCCGGTCCTTGCCGCCGCCGGACACAAGAACGATTTTCTCGCCCGTTGGAGTCTGCACGTACAGGCAATCTCGGTTCTGATACTGTCCCAGACGGCAGCGCCCCTCGAAGAAGTTCATCATGCCGTAGCCGTCGCAGTCCAGGATGTTCAGCCGGGCCGTGGAAGTTGACACCCCGGCGATCAGGTGTATCTTGCTAGGGTGCTTTTCCAGAATGGCGCAATAGGCCAGAGTAATGAGGACGTTCTTTCCACCGCGCTTTCCGCCCTCGGCCACGTTTAGCCAGCTGTTAAAACAGCGCCAGAAGAAAGCGTTTTGATTTTTGGAAAACGGTGCCGGAAGGTTCATCACTCAAACTCCTCAATATTCCGGTCCTGCGTTGGCTTTTCGATGATGTCCGCCAGAGCACGCATGGCCGTCTCCAGAGCGGCGGTCTGGGCGTCCTCCACAGGCTTGTCCTTCCAATCGCCTTTAAGCCTGTTTTTCAGCCAGAAAATCATAGCTGTAACGTTTCCGCCTATCCCGGCTTCATACAGGGCGTTTTCCATCTTGATGTCTGGGAGGTCTTTGCCCTCTTTTAGGGCCTCCGAAATCTCCGAAAACTTCTTTTTCCACTCATAGAGCGTAGATGGCGCGATATGCATTTTCGCGGCTATCTGCTCATCGTTCAAGCCGCGACGTGCATATCCTTTCAACAACGTCAGTCCGTCTTCAGTCAGCCAGTATTCAAACTTTCCACGGCCCATCGCCACCACCTCTCGGTCAAGAATCTATCCAATATAATTCCCGCAGCATCCGCCATAGTAGTATGGAGGATACTGTACGCAGCACTGCTGGAGTGCGTTTGCTACTTGTGCACTTTCCCGTGATTGCATTTGCAGCGCCGTGCATTGCGCCATCAGCGCATCTATCTGCGCCATTGTGCTTTGGGTTTGGTCTGTAAAGCTGCATCTAAATGCTCCAGACGGAATAGGTTGGAAATGATGATGGACTTGGTTTTCAACTGGCTTTTTCTTACGGCTCACCCACTTGGATGTCCCATCTTCGCTTAGTCGTATGCCATCAAAACCCCACCAAAGCGTTATCGTTTTGTCAATAGGCTCCATAGTTTCCAAAATTTCAAGGCTTGCTTTTTCCATTCGATCAAAATATTCAGAAACAGAAAACATATAAGCCTCCATAAACTACAGCCGCATATACCTCCCACAGCCGGGAACGGCCTGCGCCGCCCCGGCCACAGGGAGAGAAAAGGATGGAGCAAGAGTGTACCGACATCCTTACTCCATCAGTGTATCATAGATTTTTCCGTTTGCTGTCCTTCCGAGGACAGTGATTTTAATAATTTGTCCTACCCCAAAGGTAGTCCATGCTGACATGGAAATAGTCCGCGATTGCAGATAATGATTCTACCGTAGGCTTCGCCTCTCCTCGCTCGTATTTCCTGATTGCCCCCATCGGCAGCCCAATCAGCTCCGACGTCACCGCCATGCTCCGCAGCGGTCTCTTTTCCTCCCGCAGCTTCCGCAGGCGGGTCGAAAATTCATCCATCATCCTTCACCCCCAGAACCCACTCCCCGCAATGCTTCCACTCCACAGCAATGAACCTCTCGCGGCACTTCCGGTTCCCGCAGGTGGAGCATTTGACCGGTATCCGCTTCTTCGGCAGCGGGAACGGAGGCGGCGGTACCGTCTTCCGCTTTCCATACGGCACAATGCAGTCCTTCCAGTTAACCATTTCTGCTCTTCTCCATTTTTGCGCCGCAATGCGAGCAATATAGATCGGCCGCACGAATATAGCCACAGCAAGAACACTTCCTGGCCACAGAGGTTATAATGCCTTCTGGCTCGATCCATTTCGCGTCCCCATTCAGATTGCCGCGCTGCAAAAGAAAACGGACATTGCTCAGGTCAGGGAATTGATCTTCCGGACACCCCTCTGCGATCGCCGCGAGGACCGCCGCAGCGTCCGCTGTCGGTACCTCCGCCAGCGCCACCCACGGGATGTACTTGTGCCCGTTGTCAAGCACCACGGCGTAACGCTCCAGGTCACCGGCATTCACGAGCCTGTCCATAACTTTTTACCTCCCATCCTTACCCTACGAATATCCCAGAATAGATCTGGTCTCCGATCATGTAGTGAAAATACCGGCTTTCCTCTTTGATCCCGCCGGAACAGGCATCGGTCCTGCTGAGCACAAATGGCTTTCCCGCCACGAAAATGACATGCTCACCATGCGGAACGAGCCTTATCATCCACGGCTCTGGTCTCTCAATGACCGTGGCTTGTCCACCAGCGCAGCATACCGCCTTCCTGGGTTCGCACGGCCCCCACAAGCTCAACTGCTCATAGCACCGTCCCCTCGCCGTACGGCATCACCTCCACCATGACCGTCCTGTCTGGTTCCAGCCCATCGACCGCATCGCACAGCCGGACCGCGTTCTCCGGCGTAGGCTCTTTCCGGCAGGCGCAGGCGGCGCGTTCCACCAAGCGGATCAGTCTCGCGTGATGATCCATCAACTTCCGCTCAAACGCCTCCGCTTCCTTCACCTGCTCCCACTTTCGGCGCAGCAGGCGCTTCTCCCGTGACGCATGCTCCCGGCTGAGCCGCTTCTCCCGGTAAGCTCCGTAAATATTCCGCAGGGTCGTGTATGCCATTTGGTCCGCCAGAGGCAGCCCCTCCGGCATGTCCATACCGCCCCGTGCCTGGTCCTCCCACGGGAACGTCCACGACTCGCTCATGGCCTGTCCTCCGGGAGTGACAGATACCACTCCAGCGTGGCTGCCGCTGCCTCCCAGCCGTGGCAGACCTGGGCATGATACCCTGCGGCGCTCAGACGTTCGATCCACCACCTCTGCGCCTCGCTGGCCCGGCCCGTATCTGTCTTCATCTCGATGAACAGTCCGTGATACCGCCCCGAAGGGACCGGCAGGCACAGGTCCGGAACCCCGGGCTTCACGCCCTGCTGCTTCAGATGCTTCCCCTCCACGGCGTCCCGGGTTCCACCGTTGGGGATGTGGAACAGCAGTGCCAGCTCCGGCCATTGTGACCGGATATGTGGCTGTTGTGACCACTTGATCACACAGGCCTGATGCTGGGCCTCACTTAACGTCACGACCAGTCACCTCCACAAAGGAAACACTCCGCTTCCCATCCGCCGCCTTCTCTGTCCCCTGCCGAACGGTGTATCCACTTCGGGCAAGAGCAATGGTGACGGCATCACGATCTTCTTTACTGGAAATATACAACTTCACGCGCCTCTCCTCCAATTCACCGATAACCGGTTTATGATCTGACTGGCCTGTCCCTTCGTCAGGCCGGTGCAGTCGAATTTCTTACACTGTCTCTGGATCAGCTTCAGCTGCCCCTCCGTGGCCGTGCCGCCGCCCCAGCGCTTCACCGCGTTCAGGTCCCACAGTTTCCTGCAGTCCCCAAACCGTTCCTGCAATACCGTATAGGCACGGTCCAGCGCCTCCTGCATGGGGACCCTTGTCCCGTTCAGCTCCACCATGCCCAGGGCGTCTGGACAGGGAATGGCGATCCGCCGTCCCTCAGGCAGAGAACACACCATGCGCCCGTCCGGCAGCTTGAACCAGTTCACATCGTGGGTCTGGTACTTCTGCGCCTTCGCCCACAGGTCCACGATCTCCACGTTCCTGATCCAGCTCTCCGGACAGTCCGCCGCAGCCGCCGCCCGCACCGGCAGCGCGAACAGGTCCCCCTGCAATTCGCTCCGCGCCGCCGCCGGGATATTGCTCACATCCAGCCCCAGCAGGCTGGGCGCGGTACACAGGCTCGCCTTTCCTGTGATCCCCACGCAGTCGAT
>OFFQ01002307.1_pt1 | contig 9914 bp, 10 predicted proteins | sample 1521411 | NCBI WGS metagenome assembly OFFQ01 (sample SAMEA3504110, study PRJEB24116) | mouse gut metagenome | biome: mouse gut; feature: mouse-associated habitat; material: faeces | place: Denmark | collected 2011 | reverse complement strand
CAGGCGGGAAACCGCCGGAGGAACTTGGTGCAATCGGAAGCCAGGGAAATAATTTCACGATTGCGGAATATCCGAGCAAGACCGGAGAACTCCACGTAGCAGTTTACAACCGGACAAACGGCAAGTTTACGGCGGGCTGTTACCAGATGCCTCCGGATCCGGAAAGCAATCCGGAAAAATATATGCTGAAGGAAGATGACAAAAGCGGCGCGGCCCTGATCTTTGCGCTCATCCCAACTGCTATGGCGGATGACGAGTTCAATGAGCACTACCAGAAGCTGAAGGAAGACCGGGATAACGGCTATCCCAACATGGACGAAACGGCAGAGACTGCAGCAATCCTCTGCGATAACCTTTACCGGCGTATCCGCTATGGAACCTCCCTGACAGTCGGCGGGATTCCAAATGATACGCCAACTAACGGTTCCATTCCACAGCTCAAAGCATTTACAGTACAGAAAGGCACTTATTCTCCAACAGATGTCATCCTTGGAACCTTCCAGGTCGTAAAACCCGGTACATCTACCCGAAAAGTACTGGCAAGCGTTTCCAAACATGATTTCGTAGGCAAATACATCCTGTCCGAATCCCGGACACTGACTCCCCAGGAAGAACTCACCGTGCCGCAGATCCCCGACTGGTACATCATACCGCCGGAGATCAAACGGATCTGCGAACACGCCAAATTAACCACAAATACCGTGTCACCCATGCGGAACTTCTTATTAAGAGGACCTGCGGGGACGGGAAAGACCGAAGGCGCTAAAGCGATTGCTTCCGGCCTTCATCTCCCTTACCGGTGTATTACCTGTTCTGCAAATACCGAGATTTTCGACCTGCTCGGACAGATCCTGCCCGATGTGGACGGGAAGCTTTCCGCTCTCCAGAGCGAATATCCCACCTTCCAGGACATCATGATGGATCCGGCGACGGCTTACCAGAAGCTGACCGGCACCTATGATGAATCGGTGGATGAGGATACGGTCTACCAGAAGCTGGTGGATACCATTTTCAATGAAATGCACGACCACTACGCAAAGCAGGATTCCCACCAGAAGTTTAAATATGTGGACACACCGCTGGTAGAAGCGATCCGCTACGGCTATCTTGTGGAATTACAGGAACCTACAGTCATCGCCAATCCCGGCGTGCTGGTTGGCTTAAATTCCCTGCTGGACCGCTGTAACAGCGTGTTCCTGCCAAACGGGGAAGTCATTCACCGACACCCGGATACCACAATCGTAGTAACTACCAACAATGATTATGCAGGCTGCAAGCAGATGAACCAGTCTGTCATCTCCAGGATGAACCTTGTGATCGATCTGGATGAGCCGGATGAGGATACCTTAGTCAAACGGGTCCTTGGCATTACCGGTTGTACGGATAAAAAGACTGTAACGACCATGGCAAAGATTGTAAAGGCGGTATCCGAATACTGCAGGGAGAACCTGATCACAGACGGATGCTGCGGAGTCCGGGAGCTGATCTCCTGGGTGCAGTCCTTCATGGTCTGCGGGGATATCCGGGAAGCCGCCCATTACACCATCCTCTCCTCTGTTTCGGCAGACGCGGAGAGCCGTCAGGAAGTGGAGAACGGCTGTCTGGATTCCATTCTTGCAGCGTAAAGGGGGCTTTTTATGAGGGATTATCAGATCACAGAGGAAGAAATGCGGGGAGTGTTAGCCGCCAATCTTTCTTATCTCAGGAAATCCAAACGGTGGAGGCTCTCCCAGAAAACGCTGGCGAAGATCCTGCATGTACCGAGGAAAGCCATCATGAATTACGAATCCGGAAAAGTCCTTCCGCCTACCTATATCACTTACCGTATGGCGCTGTATTTTTGCTGTACCATGGAAGAACTTCTGACGGAGAAAGTATTTTAATCGCAATGACTGGGCAGTTATCTCTATAAATGTGCTGCACGGAGGAATTGCGGTTACAAATAAAATTATGAAAAGAAAGGATGAATGAATTTTGAACAGCAACCAGAAAAAACTACAGCAGATGATTAAGGACCAGACCCTCTCCCTGACGGATGAAGAGCTGTTCCTGTCCTCTGCCTACCAGAAATACCTGTCCTCTATGGCGAAAGCGGCTACCGGCCGCTACCGCCAGGGGTTACAGACTCTTATGGAATGGGATACCTCCAGTGGCGCTGACGTTGCATATACGGACAATTATAAGATCCATATCAATGCCGGCAACTCCATCACCCAAAGTTTCCCATCCCGGATGCTGCGCTCTGAGAGCCTTGTGGGGATGAACGGTCATGAAACGGCCCATCTCTTATTTACGGACTTTACAACCCTTGGGTTGTATCTGCGCAGCATGGAGAATGGTTCCTTCTACCCAGAAGAACCGTCTTTCGATGACCAGTACCAGGAAAGCTGTGAGGGAATGCTGGAAGCCATGCAAGAAAAGGATAAGGCTGTATGTCTGACGCTCTCTGAGTGCGCCTCCCATATCAGCAATATTTTAGAAGACATTTACATTGAAGCCCGTATGTGTGACGCCTATCCCGGCATTTTTAAGCAGGGGATCGAGCTGAACTGCCTGCGGATGAATGAGCTGATGCCGTCCCTTCAGAGCCAGATTGACAATGGATTCTCGGATTTTGCTATTGTGGCAAACCTTCTCCTGCAATACTGCAGGTCAGATACAGTTAATAACCTGAATGGTTATACCGGTCCCTATCTGGATTATCTGGAGGACTGCGTACCATATGTGGAGGAATCTATCTACTCGGATGACGTGAAAGACCGGCTCCATGCCTCCAACCATATCCTGGGGATTCTCTGGGAGTATATCAAACCAATGGTGGAGGACACCAGGGACAGGCTTAAAGCTGCTTCGGAGGAAGATGCGAAAAACCTGTTAAATGAGATTCTGGGCGATCAGATCCAGGGCGGCGCCCCTCTGCCCTCCGGCAAAAACGGGGCAATGCCAAAACAGGCGGAAGCCGGAAAGAAAGCACAAAGCGCCAATCCACCTCTTCAGTTTTCTCCACAGGCACGCCAAAATATCATGTCCGGTGTGCAGGATGTGGTGACGGAAGAAGGCGACCGGATCCAGCTTGCAAAGACTTCCACAATCTTAGAAGGAAACAATCCGGGTATTACTTATAACCACCAATACCTGGGTTCCGGTTATGAAAAATCCGCCAGTGACCTTTTCCGTATCCTAAACAGTGTGGCAACGGAAAAAGCGGAGGAACAATACCAGCAGGAAATGACGGAGGAACTGCAGAAAGCAGCCAATGATATCCATTACGGCAACGCCCATACAGGGATCCATGTGACAGTAAACCGAATGTGCAGTGTACCGGATGATCTGGTAAAAGCATATCAGTCCGTTGCACCGCCTCTTCTCCGGGCTTCCAAGAGACTGCAGAAGACCATCGCCCCGCTCCTGAAGGAAGAAAGCGAAGGCGGTAAGTTAAAAAACCTGCAATTTGGAAAACGCCTGGATACAAGAGCGCTGCACCATGAGGACGGTACATTTTTTACAAGGACAAGGCTCCCTTCGGAAGAGCAAAAGCTGGCGGTAGGACTCCTGATCGATGAAAGCGGCTCCATGAGCAGCTCCGACCGGATCACTTATGCAAGGATGACAGCGATTGTACTCTACGATTTCTGTCAGAGCCTGCAGATACCGGTCACCATCTACGGGCATACCACGCCGGACTGTGAGGCCGGGGTAGCGCTGTATTCTTATGCAGAATTTGACTCCATAGACTCTTCTGACCGCTATCGTTTAATGGACATGAGCGCCAGAAACGGAAACCGGGACGGCGCCGCTTTACGGTATGTGGCAGAACATCTGAGCAAACGTCCGGAAAACCAGAAGCTGCTCATCATCATTTCCGACGGGCAGCCAGCGGATTACGGGTACATCGGCACGGAAGCGGAGGCAGACCTGCGTGGGATCAAGAAGGAATATTCAAAGAAGGGGATCATCCTCTTTGCTGCAGCTATCGGCTCAGATAAGGAGAACATCAAGCGGATCTATCAGGATGGATTCCTGGATATCACAAAGCTCGAAGAACTGCCGAAGAACATGGCGCTTCTTGTAAAGCAGTATTTAAAATAATGACATGTTGAAATTCGTATTGTGCCGTATATTACCTGATGAGATGGTTCCTACGGTACGATACGAAACAGCTTAATAAATATTTAGAAAGAAGGGACATTGATTCATGAATCAGAATTATCAAACGAGGATATCCCCTCAGATCTGCAAAGTACAAACCGACCGGAAGCTGATCGCCGTCTATGACCAGTTGAAATGCGCGGCGCTGACACACTATGCACAGCTCCACGCGAAAGGCGAGTATAAGGAAAATGACCATAAGGCAAATTCCCTGATCAAGCTCACCATCCAGGACTATTCCAACGGCACCGGCGATAAAAATATAATCGCCCAGTTCAATCTGGCTCCCGAACAGATCCAGTTTATCTTAACCCGGATCACTGCAGGGTTCCAGGAATTTGAATGGTCCCAGAGCAAGATCTACGGCGCGCCTGATGCACAGGGGTATTCTACAGCACAGCAGTTCTCTATTTCACGTCATACCTGTGACTCCAGCGGGCGGCCGATGAAGAGCCCTTGGAGAATCCAGATTGTAAACGGGAAAGGCGTGAAAGTCCAAAACCAGAAAGGCGGTTCCTATATGAAATCCGGAAGCTTTCTCTCGGAGAAAAATGCGTTTATCCAGCTGACGGATATGGACCTCTATACGCTCCTAAAGCGCACGGATTCCTATATCACCAACTGGGAGGCATGTATGGCGCCGTCACTGATCGCAAATGGAAAGCAGGCGTATGAGAAACAGCAGCAGGACTGGCAGTCACAGAATCATAGTCAGGATCAAGGGTACGCTCAGAACGGGCAATACCAAGATCAAACCCAGAATTATGCACAGAACGGACAGTACCAAAACCAGGCTCCGTACTATATGCAAAATAATACACAGAATAACCAGTACCAAAATCAGGGGCAGGGAAACACCTATGCCGCTTAGATTTCAGGCACGATCATTTTTGGAAAAGGAAGCGGCCCTATGGCGGCTTCCTTTCCGTTAGAAAGAAGGTGAATCTATGAAATATACCGATATCTGCACACTGGATGCACAGGGGCGGATCGTGATCCCGACCAAGATGCGTAAGACTTTAAACCTTGTGAACCAGGATGCTTTGGAAGCGGAGCTTTCCGGCCGGGAGATCCATCTCAGGAAATGCGGAGAGCTGCCTGTAGACACACACAGGCTCGCATCCTTCCTTACCATCCTGTACAACAGCAACCGGCACACCGTTGCACTCTGTTCTGATACGCAGGTCGTTCGTGCAGTAGGAAGTTTTCTTCCAGACAGAACCCCTGTCTCCAAGGAACTCTCTGCCTGCATCCAGGCTGAAAAAGAGTATCTCCCGGACATGAGCAGGCAAATCTATCTCACCTCCAGTCCAGGTACACCAGTTGCTGCGCTTTTCCCTGTCCACGCCGAAAAGCCTCTGGCATTAGCAGTGCTTTCCACAAAGCCTCTTACCGAGGTGGAGATCGGATGTGCAAGGTTAGTGGCAACCACAATTACACATGAATTTATCGGCCAAAGACAATTTGGACAAGAAATAATATCTAACTGAAAGAAAGGATAAAAATACTATGAAAAAAATACATCTATTAACCCCCAAGCAACAGCAGTTTGCAGAACAAAACCATCAGATCGTAGAGTGTTTCCTCTCCAGAAAGAGACTGGATGCGGACGAATTTTATGATGTGGTCATCTTCGGCTATCTGTTAGCCGTACAGGAATATCTGGAAAACTCCAGGTTAACCGATAACTATGCCTTCAGTACCATTGCATGGCGGAACATGAATGACTGTCTGATCAACGAATATACCTACTGGAACCGTGAAAAGCGTTCTGCTGTTACCAACCCATTAGAGGAGGAATGCCTGTCCATTGACACACTTCTCCCCAACCGAATGCAGCGAGCCGCGGAAACTCTGGACAACCAGAAATTGCTGGTCAAACTGCTTGCCTATATCACGCCGAAAGAGCAGGAAGTCGTCCGTCTGAAGGCAGACGGCTATACCTATCAGGAGATTGCAGAAAAATGCAGGATCTCAGTCTATGGTGTGGAAAGCCGTTTCAGCCGGATGCGACAGAGGCTGCGGGCACTTGCATTAATGTAGGGGAGAATTGCTATGAATGATTCACAGATATATCGTGCAGCAGAGCTTCTGCAAAAGGAATTTGGTACAGAATGGCAGGCCATCGCCGGAATGCTCGGCACAGAAGGACTGCGGAAACGGGTAGGCAAAGAGCTTACTTCCTTTATGGCATTTCCAGAGCGCGGAAACGGCGGGGACAGCCGCTGGAGAGGCAACTGCTCTCCGGAAGTGGTTGCTTCCATCCTGCGCTATGTCCTGGACTGCAAGCGTTATTACGGCAAGGATGTAAGCCAGTTTACCCTGATGGATCCTATGAGCGGTTCCGGAACTTCCCAGGCTGTGGCAGACCAGTTTCAGGTACGGTCATTGCTTTATGACCTGAACCCGGCTCCAGCCTGCGGATACGGCAGTTGGAACGCTTTGAAGAATGATGTGGAGGACTCGGCTGACCTGATCTTTTTCCATCCGCCGTACCATGACATCATCAAGTACAGCGGAAATATGTGGGGCAGGCCCCACCCGGATGACCTGTCGAGATGTGAGAACTATCAGGACTTTCTGGAAAAATTAAATTACTGTATCCGGAAGTTCTTCTTTGCATTACGGAAAGACGGCAGGCTCGCGGTACTGGTGGGGGACATCCGGAAAGACGGACATTTCTACAGCATGCAGAACGACCTGATGCGCATGGGCGAATTTGAATCTTTTCTTGTAAAAGGCCAGTTCAACTGCGTATCCGATAACCGCAGGTACAAGAAGCCGTTCATACCGGTCGTCACGGAATATGTGCTGATACTTAAGAAAGCCGATTCCCTGACGGTTCCCTTTTCCTGCAGGCAGGAAGGCTGCCTGTCGGTAATCCAGACGGATCTTCAGACCATTACCTGGCACCATCTGATCCGGATGACCATGGAAAGTATCGGCGGGACAGCCGCATTATCGGATCTGTATGGCCTGCTGCGGGATCATCCCAAAGCACGGAAGAACCCACACTATGAGGACCGGATCCGGGCAACCATCTACGAGCATCCGGACCAGTATCTTAGGACAGCCCAGGGATGCTACCGCCTAAACTATGCTGTAGCTTAGAAGCATAAAACGAAATCCAACATGGAACTGAAAACAAATCCGCAATTTTAAGAAAGGAAACCATCTACTATGAAAAGACACCGAAAAGAACCATTACAGAATGTCAAGAAAACCATCGTCACCATGACCGGCACCCCGTCCCTGCCCCTCCGTATCGGAGAAAACGCATGGATCCGTACCCGTCATCAGTTCTTTACAACTTCTATGGTCTTAAAGATCCTGGAAGTAGCAGAGGACGGCATAAAATTTGAGACCTGTAACACGATTTACCACCTCAGATATGAAACTGTTCCTGCCGAGAGCGGGGTGATGTGCGCTTGACAAAGATTCAAGAACAGGGAAGCAGCCTCCAAAAGCTGCTTTCCACCCTGAAGAAAAACCGTGAAATGGTTTCCCTTGAAATCCTGAAATCCCATTACCGTCAGCCTTATTATGCCCTGATCCAGCAGATTAACAGAGCTGCATCTGCATTTGTGAAGGAAGTCCTTACCGACCGGCTTATCCTGAATCCGGATATCTCTATCGAAGAGCAGGCGGCGGTCATCAATCAGGTGATTGCAGACTCCGGCATGGAACGGCAGATGAGTTCCTGCATTTCGAGAACCTACAATGTAGACCAGCTTTATCAGATGGCATTGGAGCTTCGGCAAAAGATTGAATGTGCCTTATGGCCATACATCGACCTGAAAACCTGCCTGGTGTTTGATTTGGACAATCCAGATGCGGAACCTGTCACCTATAATACCTTGACGAGACAAATCTGCAGAGATGGAATCTGGGAGAATCAGAAGTTAGATCTTCAGTGGAAATTTTTATTTTATCCAAATACAAGGATTTATCCAGGCGATGAATCAGTCAAAGAAGAAAAGGAGAAGAATGACTATGACTACACATATGGAACTGAAAACAGCTGCACACCTGTCAGATCAGGAAACGGAGAAAATCTACCGCATACGGCAGTGCCTTTACTGGGAAATGGATTTTATCAGCCGCTGCAGGGAACGTAAAAAGGAAGGAATCGGCTTATGCAACCTTCCTTACCAAACGCTTTCCGAGGAGAAAAAGCTTCTTGATCTGGCATATGAACTCTATAACAATATGGAAGACTCCAATACGGCCTATAATGTGACGCTCAATCTTGTCATTGATGAAATCGAGCACCGGATACAGGATAACCGGATTGTCACTGCTTCGGAACCTGTCGGAAATCCACGGGTTGTCATTATCATTGAGGACGGAATTGTCAGTACAGTGCTGGCATCAAATCAAGATATCCAGATTGACATTATTGAGCTAGACCGAAATTATGCGGATTCCGAGCTTCGTTCTTCTACCTATGATGCTGCCCTAAAAGAGCCTGGCCTTCAAAACTACAGCTACTCGCTGCATGTACCAGGTTATGAGCAGGAAATGGGATCGGAGGTGGATAGGTAATGGCAAATATCTGCTGTGATGATGTCTATTTCTATTCGGAATCGCATCCGGAATATCTGACTGCACTATGGGAAGACCTGGAAACATCCATCATTTTCTGCCGCAACGAAGACCTTGCATGGATCGGCAACCTGTTCCGGTTAAAAAATATCTCCACGGATGGTATCTCCTTAAGAGGAACGGTTATCTATATGGAGCGGAATGATGACAATATCCTTCTTGGTACTTCTGCAGCATGGTCCCCGCTTTATGATACGTACCATGCGATTGCCGAAGCCTATCAGGTGGATTTTGTCATGCAAAGCATAGAACCGGGGTGTAATATTTATATCAATACCGACCATTCCGGCCAGTATTTCCCCGACCACTATGCTGTGTCTATCGAAGACGAATCCTATCTGACGCCAGCAGATATTCCCATAGGCAGGAAACTGGAATACGGAGAACTCTTTACTACGAAGGCTGTTCTGCTGGAACGCTTTGCCGAGCTGGGATATCCTGCGAATACACTGGAAATGCTGGATACGCTTTTAGAAGATACAGGAATTGAAATTCACTGCTTTGAAGATCCTTATTCCCTGAATGATTGACAAATGAGGAGGAATGATGTATGAAGATATACATATTATGCAGCTATGGAGACGGTCTGAATGATCCTTCTGTATCTACAGATTATCAGGAATTGTACAAGAAAATGGAGAAAAGCTACCGGATGACTCTGGATCACGTTTCCCAGACAGAGGAAGAGCAGGAAAACACCTATCTGAGCGGGTTGAGCGCCAGGGCTGTCATACGCGGCGACTGGATCGAATGGTCTATTACGGAGTTGGATATACCAGCTCCATCGGATAAGATTAAAATGACTGATTTAAAGCTGGACACTTGGAATGAATGGCTGCGTGAAAAACAGCAAAAACTGGAAGAAATATTATCTACCCTCTCACCCTATGAGAACACTGGCCGTTATTACCGCATCGCCGGGCATATAGACGGCTTGATTGATGCACTTACCATGCAGACGATTGTAGAAAAAGGCAATCGGTTCCAAAAGAAATTAGAAGGATTCCGGAGGAAATTGCTGGCTACTGGAGCTTACGATTCCAATGGATACTACATAAAAAGGAAACCATAAGATCAAAACCTGAGCCGCCTTTCATGGGTGGCTCTTTCCATAAATTCAAAAAGCTATACCAAAAAGTTACAGGCACACAAACCGCAAA
>OFFQ01002298.1_pt1 | contig 9925 bp, 9 predicted proteins | sample 1521411 | NCBI WGS metagenome assembly OFFQ01 (sample SAMEA3504110, study PRJEB24116) | mouse gut metagenome | biome: mouse gut; feature: mouse-associated habitat; material: faeces | place: Denmark | collected 2011 | reverse complement strand
ATCCCCTCCCGGCGGGTGAAGTACGTGGCCGACCGCCTCATTGCCGGGGAGGAGGTCCGGGCGGGCATCTTCGGCTTCATGGTCTACCGGACCCTGGCCGAGGGGGGCGGGCTGGAGCTGCAAAGCGTGGAGAGAAGCAGCGACGCCTGGGCCAAGGGCCTGCGGTCGGGGGACATTCTCCTGGAGGCCAACGGCGTCCCCATCACCGGCCTGGAGGTTCTGACCCGCCTCAAGCTGGACCTGGGCGCCGGCGACAGCGTGACCCTCACCTACCTGCGGAACGGGGAGCGCTATACTGTGGATGTGGAGCTGATTGAGCCATGATAAACACGACCCTTTGCTACATCCGCCGGGGGGAGGAGTATTTGATGCTCCACCGGATCAAGAAGGAAAACGACCTGAACCATGACAAATGGATTGGCATCGGCGGCAAGTTCGAGGACAAGGAGAGCCCCGAGGACTGTCTGCTCCGGGAGGCGTTGGAGGAGACCGGCCTCACCCTCACCGACTATCGCTACCGGGGTATGGTCACCTTCGTCTCCGACCGCTGGGCCACCGAGTATATGCACCTCTTCACCGCCGACGGCTTTACCGGTACCCTCAAGGACTGCGACGAGGGCGTGCTGGAGTGGATTCCCAAGGAGCAGCTGTTGAAAATCCCCCACTGGGAGGGAGACGAAATCTTCCTCGACCTCATCTGGCGGGACGCCCCCTTCTTCTCCCTCAAGGTCTGCTACGAGGGCGACCGCCTCGCCCGCGCCGTCCTCAACGGTACCGTCATTCGATGAATAAAGCGCTCTGAGATAAGCTCAGAGCGCTTTTCCTTTTGGGCGCGGTGGGGCCCGATTTCCATTAAATGTATGGAAATGTGCAATTTTTCAAGAGGTTCCGCCAAGGCTGGAGGGCCAACGTCCCCCGCAGGGCCAGCCTCCTTTTGAAAGGAGGTGCCCCAGTTCGCAAACTGGGGCGGAGGATTGCATTTTGGCGAAGCCAAAATATGCGAAGCAAATGAGGTTTTGCAAACTTGGGTTTACTCCGTATGTTTTGCTTCGCAAAACGCAATCCTCAGTCAGCCTGCGGCTGACAGCTCCTTTCCAAAGGAGCCTTTGCTCCCCTGGAAACGTATTTTTTTGGAGGCACTCTATGCTCTACATCATCATTGCAGTTCTGATTTTCGGTATTCTGGTAGCCACCCACGAGCTGGGGCATTTCGCCTCGGCTAAGCTGCTGGGGGTGAAGGTAAACGAGTTCGCCGTAGGCATGGGTCCCGCCCTGCTCAAGTGGGGGAAGGGGGAGACCCAGTACAGCCTGCGGGCCCTGCCCATCGGCGGCTTCTGCGCCATGGAGGGGGAGGACGACGACTCCGCCGACCCCCGGTCCTTCGGCCGGGCGGCGTGGTGGAGGAAGGTTATCATTCTCTGCGCCGGGGCCTTTATGAACTTTGTGACCGGTGTGGTGATTATGGCCGTTTTATATGCCCCGGCTGTGGGAATCAGGGCCGAGGTCTACGGCGGACCGCTGGAGGGTTACAATACCGAAAACTGCGGCCTGCTGGCTGGAGACCGGTTTCTGTCGGTGGATGGACACCGGGTATTGGTCTACGGCAATGCCCGTTTCTTTCTGGACCGGGCGGGGGAGACCATCGACTTTGTGGTGGAACGGGACGGCCAGCGGGTGGAGCTGAAGGGCGTCCACCTGCCCTATCAGGAGCGCACCGATGGGGAGGGGAACTACACCCGCCTGCGGGGGCTGACGATGACCTCCACTGTGGACCCCATCAATTTCCCCGGCAAGCTGGGCTGCGCCTGGAAAACCTCCATCGACCTGGTGCGGACGGTGTGGATCAGTCTGGGCGATCTGGTTACCGGGGCGGTGGGCCTGCGGGACCTGTCCGGGCCGGTGGGCATTGTAGACATGATGGGCCAGGTGGCTGCCAACCCTGAGCTGTCCCCCACACCCATGGATGTGGCGCGGAATTTCGCTGAGCTGGCCGCTTTGATCGCCGTCAACCTGGCGGTGATGAACCTGCTCCCCCTGCCCGCCCTGGACGGGGGCCGGGTGTTCTTCCTGGTGCTGAACGGCGTCCTGTACGGGCTGTTTCGGAAGAAGATCGACGCCAAATACGAGGGGTATGTCCACCTGGCCGGTCTGGCGGCCCTCATGTGCCTGATGCTGGCCGTCACCCTCAGCGACGTGGGCAAGCTGTTCGGGCGTTGAGCGGGACAGGGAAAACAGCAGCTCTCCCTGGGCGTTCCGCGGAATAAATTCCCGAAGAATCAGACAGACAACACCGCTGAACAGCCCCAAAATCAACGGGTTGGCGACAATTCTCCGGCAGATCACACCCGAACTGACCCTCTCCCCTCCGGGGCCTGAAAAGGCTGTAAGACAGAGGACAGCGGCCACATTAAAATAGATAATGCCGGGCGCCTGGATGCCGGTGGCCAGCAGCTGGCCCTCTGTACCACACAGAGAGGAGGCCAGCGCGGCGCCGATCACCGCAAAGTTGCTGCGAAAACCACTCTGGATGATTACGCCTCGCCGGTCATTCCGCCGGGTGGCCACCACTGCTATACCGGTATAAAGCAGGGTCAGCAGGATGATGCTGCCCAGCGTAAAGAGCATCAGATTCAGCGGAATGTTGGAAAGGTTATCCAGAGAATAGATGTTGCAGAACATCATTACCGACAGTCCGCAGCGAAACACAAAGGTATTCATCCGCTTCAGCGTGTCGTCGTTGAACAGCTGTATGTATTTTAGAAAATAGCCCAGCACCATCAGCGCCAGGATGGGAAATACAGCGTTAAAGGCAAAAGCAAAATTTTCCAGCATCACAAATCACTTCTCATTTTCATAGATGCAGCGGGAGGGGATGTGGTATTCTCGAATCTTATACTGGAGCTGCCGTCGGGAGATGCCCAGATACTCCGCCGTTCTGCCCCGATGGTTGCCGCAGGCGGCCAGCGCGGCCAATATGACCTCCTTGTTCAGGCGGACGGGTCCCTGCCTGTCAAGTCTGGAGGGGTCCTGAAAAGCCACAGGGGACAGGCCGTCCTCCGGGAGCATGCCGCCGGGGATGCTGGATATCTCAGTCGTGGCATAGGGGGTCATCACCACCATGCGCTCCACAAAGTTGCGAATCTCCCGCACATTGCCCGGCCATGAGTAGTGCTGTATCTGCTCCAGCACCCCCTCCGAAAAGCTTTTGCGCATGTTGTATTTTTTGCAAAAATGTTCCAAAAAGTTGAGACACAGGGGAACAATGTCCTCCGGCCGGCTGCGGACCGGAGGAATGGTGAGCGGAACGACATGGAGCCGGTAGTACAGGTCCTCCCGGAAGGCACCCTTGCGAACCATGTCAAGCAGATCCCTGTTGGTGGCGGCGATAAGCCGGAAATCAATCCGTTTGCTCCGCACCGCTCCAATACGCTGAATGCTCTTCTCCTCGATCATCCGTAGAATTTTACCCTGCACCCCCAGGGACAGGGAGTTGATCTCGTCCAAAAACAGAGTGCCTCCGTCCGCCGCCTCGGCCAGCCCGATTTTCCCCTCACGGCTGGCCCCGGTAAAACTGCCCTTTTCATACCCAAACAGCTCCGCTTCAATTAGGTTTTCCGGAAAAGCGGCACAGTTCACAGTAATCATGGGCCCGTTTTTCCGCCGGCTGTGCTCATGGATATAGTTTGCAAAAACCTCTTTTCCACTGCCCGATTCCCCAAACAGCAACACCGTGGAGTCCAGCGGGGCAATGTTGTCCGCCACCGAAAGCAGCTGTCTGATCTCCGGGCTCTTGGCCACGATACCGGCCTTCTCTCCCCGTTTTTTGGGCTGCTGGGTGTAAAGAATTTTGTTCTCCTCCAACAGAGTGCGGTGGAGCTTCTGAAAGTCGTCCACATCCTGAAGCATGGTAATCACATATTTGATATTGCCCTGGCCGTCAAATATGGGAGAGCCGGTAACAATGCGTACCCGGGGCAGACCGCCGGTTTTCTGGTAGTCGTGATAGTACTGAAGGCGGCTGATCCGCCGCTTCTCCTGACACACCAAATCAAAGACACATACATCAATAACTCCCATAAAGTCGTGGACATTCATGGATTGATACTCGTTGCGGGGAATATTGCGCCAATTAATCATCACAGTATTGACAAAGACCACATCCCCCCGTACGTCATACACGATTACACCTACGTCAATATTGTCCAGAATTACAGTGAGGGAAAGCTGTTCCTGAAGCTTGTTCAGCGAATCAGTTGGGGACATGGCCGTCAACTCCTTTATCCCGCCCCATAGGCGGAGGTTGGTTGTATTTTATCACAATAGGACGAAAAATGGAATGAATTTTTGCATAAATCCAGAAATTGCACATTTTTTGCACATTTTTGCGCAAAATGCACCTCCAAACAACTTCACCTTTGCCTGTACTTCGTTCCCCACGATATCACTTAAAAAAAAGACTTGACTATTCAAAAAAAAATGGTATAATGTGTATTGTTGTTCCGCTGATTTAAAAACAACATACATGCAGTAGTATCGAAGTGGTCATAACGAGCACGACTGGAAATCGTGTAGCCTGATAAGGGCTCGAGGGTTCGAATCCCTCCTACTGCGCCATTGTAGACAAAACCTGCGTTTAACAATAGTTATACGCAGGTTTTATCCTTTTTGTCGAAATTGCACCAAATTCGAGACGCAGATTTGGATATAATTACATACCGCAAGTGTCAGCGAGCAGGTTTAAGGCAATTAATTTCCCTCTTAAGCCTGCTTTTATTTATGTTTTAGAAAGTGAGGTTACTATGAAACTTCCATATGGCTATGTTTTGGTCGGTGAGGAAATTGTCATTCATGAGGAAAAGGCAGATACTGTCCGCAGCATATTTGAGTATTATCTTGCTGGAGCCAGCTTGGGGAAAATTGTTGACATGCTCTTTGTAAAGGACATTCCCTCTCCGACAGGGAACCCCAAATGGACCAGGGTGGCTGTAGATAAACTCTTGGCGAACAAAAAGTATATCCCTATCGTTGGCATGGAGATATACTTGTATGCTCAATTTGAAAAGGATCGCCGGTGCAATGTGGATTATAACAAGGCCGGGCATCCGAGAAAGGCGATCCGATATCAGTCTCCTTCCCTTGAAATGAAATGAGACTATACAAATCTTATTCTTCCTGTTATACTTGTAGAAAAAGGGAGAACAAGGCCATGACAGAGAAAGAAATTGTCAACTTGACAGGGAGCACTTCATATAAGACAGCGATTATATAGGTTGACACATAATTCTACGTATGATAAAATGATAAAAACATTAGTGGCAGTATAATACAGCTTTACGCTGACTGAGAAGATACGATCAGAGATGTTATTCGAGTAACCGTCGATTTGACTTCCGCGGGAAAAGACTATCGGCCCGGAAGGTCTGCACAGCCGTGGTAATGTTAAAGCCGCAGTGATATATGGTTGGTAGGAGGGAAAATATACATGGATCAATTATTTTTTGGACTTCCAATGTTAGATATATGTGGAAGAAATGTTCTGTATTCCCCCTACTCAGTTCAGTTCCTTGATCTACCGACTAGATTTGATGAATGTGTAGATGAGCAAAAGCTTTACTCGTTGGGGCTTTACAATATGCATTCTCAAATTGCTCAGGAGAGCGTACTTACATTGGTTGTATCTAATCGATGCAACCTCGCATGTACATATTGTTATGAGAATGCTGGGCAGCCGGAAAGCACAGGCATGGATAAGGATGTTGCAATAGCAGCGCTTAATTATATAGCTGAAAAGACCACTGGCAGGTTGCGTGTACTTTTGCACGGTGGTGAACCAACTTTAGAAATGCCCATCGTACGTGCGGTGTGGCAGCATATGAATGAACATTATTCTGACCGGGATCCCATAATTCATTTGATTACTAACGGTGTATTTTCACAAGAAGTTGCCAAAGAGTTGCTGGATATGAAGATCAGCTTAACGATTTCTTATGACGGTTCAACAGAAATCCAAGGGCAGCAACGCAGTCTATCGGATGGTCGAAATTCAGCTCCCATTGTAGAGAGTAATATCCGTTTCTTTACTGGCAATTGTGCTCCGGTTCAGATCCTTTCCATTATTACGGAAGAGACCGTAAAAAAGATGCAGGATATTGTGCGGAATGTTGCTCAGCTTGGGATAACCAGATTAAGAATAGAGCCACTTATCTCATATGGACGCGCAAAGCATTGTCCACTTACTCCACCAGATGGAGAAGAATTTGCAGATCAATTTTTGAAGTGTATGCCGCTGGCAGAAGAATGTGGAATTCGCTTAGTAAACTCTTCAATAATGAATCTAGTCGCGCCACAACCACGGTATTGCAATTGTTCGCTTGGAAACAACATGACTGTTGGCGTTGATGGGACAGTTCTTATGTGTCATGAGGTAAATGATGCAAATGAAGTAGAGCGAATGCTTAGAACAGTTGGAAGTTACGATAAAATAAGGCGAACATTTAACATTCTCCCAGAAAAAATACAACAGTATGAAAGTATGACTTGCAAAGAGAATAACGCAGTGTGTGTGGAGTGCTTCGCTGCGCCAATATGTGGTGGTGGTTGTCCAACGCGGAACATGACAGTTACTGGTGTGGTTGGAACATTAGATGATAATTTATGCAGAATGCGTAAAAAGATACTTAGAGGTGTTCTGACAAAAATGTATTTAAGCAGAGAGGTTGGATAAACATATGCTACAAGAAATGCTCTGTGAGGGGCTACCTTGTTTATATAATGAAAATGAGGCGCTCGTGTTTTCTCCGTATTCAAGACAGCTTCTTGTAACGGCTGCCAGTAAATTGAAGGATGGAACGTTGGGGGAATATCTGCATGAGCAGGGGCATATTGGAACTCCTGTGGCTTGTGCGGGTACAAATACCGAGTTGCAGCAGCTTACCATTGTTCTGACGAGTGACTGCAATCTCCGCTGTGATTATTGCTTTGTAAAGGGAGGCTGCAGTGCGGAAGTAATCTCCATCCATGTCATCCAACAAGCGGTAGATAAATCGTGTGTCATGGCAAACAAACGGGGCAAGCGGGGCCTTTTGGTCACCTTTTTTGGTGGTGAGCCAACGCTTGAAAAGGATCTTATTGTCCAGACCGTTGACTACGTCAGGGAAGCCTGCGCGAATTCTGGTCTCGTTTGTAAATTCGGCATAACAACAAATGGAGTTTGCCCAGAGAGCACACTGGAGTATTTGATCCAAGAAAACTTTTTTATCACAGTTTCCACAGACGGCATCCCTGAGGTTCATGATAGACATCGTCACTTTCCTAACGGAGAACCGACATCACATATTTTGCAAAAAAACTTAAAATTCCTGGCGGAGAGAGAGGCAAAGTTTCTGATCCGCATTACTTGCACAGCAGATTCTGTTTTGCAGCTTCCAGATGCTGTGAAGTATTTTTCCGGACTTGGCGCTCAAATAATTCACATTGAAGCAGTAAGCCTAGCAGGCAGAGCGACAGAAACAAAAGGAAGCGGCATGGTTTTACGCCCTGATGCAGATGTTTTTGTGGAATCTTTAATAAAGAGCGTTGAGACGGCGAAAAAATGTGGAGTAAGTATCATGAACTCTGCATACATGAACATTCTTGTTCCGTCCGTGCATTATTGTGATGGTGTTGGCGGAAACAAACTAGTTGTTACATATACCGGAGATTATACTACTTGTCTTGAAGTCCAAGATTCATGTCATCCGGCCAAGGAGTGGTTTTTAATTGGCCATAGCGACGGTGAAAAGCTGAATTCTTCTGTGTTTGCTTCGAAACCAATTATTGAGACTGTACCTGATTGCCAGAATTGTTTTGCAAAATACATATGTGCTGGTGGTTGCCCAACCAGAAATTTTCATATGGAAGGGGATGTTTACAAAGTTGATGAATTCCGTTGCAAAACGACACGATCCGTGTTAAAATATTGTATGATATCCCTTTATAATAATATCAGTAAGAAAGGAGACTAAATCGATGAACGAGCAGCAGGAAATCAAGGTTTATAACGTGGAAATCCCGGAAGAACTGTGGGTAAAGGCGGCTACTGGCAACGACGATCGAATAATGTCCTGTGATGATTGAGGCACTTGCAAACAAGCAGAAATGGCAGAAACAATTGTTACAAAAGGCGGAAACATTTCACCGGCTAGAAACTTCTATTATAGTTAAGATTTCAAATCAGGAAGCGACTGTATATCCTGGTGTCCATCGCCCAGATATACAGTCGCTGGCTGATTTTCAGGTTGAAAACATTCCTGTAAGCGCGAACGATCGGGTATTGGAAATCGGTTGCGGGTCTGGTGCGGTAACAATGATTCTCTGCCAGGAGTGCCAACATGTGACGGCTATTGATATCAGTCCTGTTGCAGTTAGCAACACTAAATTTAATTGCAGAAACAGCACAAATGTATCCGTATTTCAAAGCGACCTGTTTTCGAAGGTGCCTGCTGACCAAAAATTTGACAACATCATTTTTAATGCCCCTTTTTTCAGAATAGACCCTGGGGATATACTACATTATGCGTGGTGTTATCACGATAATTTATTTGAACGCTTTTTCGAGGGCAGCCGGTCCCGTTTGAAAACAGGAGGACATATTTACCTCGTCTATTCCAGTGTTGGCTATCTTGAAGACGTATTACGGCCAGCTGAATTGATGGGATTTAATTTTAAAGTCATCGCAGCTACTCGTGCACACCTTACAATTGATATTGATGAATATTATTTATTATTTGATTTTACTGACTGTGAGAACCAGGTGTTCAGGGATGGGATGTCGGCTAGCCCTTAGTGATATCCTTCGTTCAACCGTTTTAGGCATTTCAGTAAAAATTGTGAGATTTCTGCTTCCTTTGCGGGACTTGTTGTTATCGTCTCCTTTTTCTACGCCTTGCTGGAGTGTTTAGGGTATAGCTTTGGGAGGGAGATTGTTGATTTATGGAAAACACAATATCAAATTACTTGGACGATATTGAAATAAAATTTGAAAATTGCTTTTTGAGCAAAGGATATATTAGGGAAAATACCGTTGACATAACATCGCAAATAGATCCCACGGTTGATTTTATCGGCTCCAAAATATCCCCATTAAAAAAAAACGTGTTAACTGATGATATCAGGAATCCAGGGTACTTCCTGGTGCAGAATTGCATCAAGCTCAAATCATTAAAGACATTAAAAACCAATGCTCCTCAAATATTTGGGGGATATTATAAGTGTATGGGGACTTTGGCCTCACCGGATTTAGAGAGGTCAACGTTTGATCTCTTCGATTATCTAACCAATCCAAACTATTTGGGTATTTCTGCTGAGGATATTTGTATTAGAATTTCTTCAACGGATAAGGACTTAGTTGAGGCGATTTCTGGTGTTGATAAGCGAATCCATAGGAAATTTGATACAGTAGAAATGTGCCATTATCGGCATACGTATGGTTTAGATGATCTTAACATAACTGGGAGAGACTATAATATTGGCATAAGAAAAAGTGGCACAGATACATTCATAAATTGTGGAACCTTTGTGGTTATGGAAACACCAAGCCGAAAGTTAGCCGTGGATATGGGCCTTGGTAACCTATCTTTCTCGATGTGCCATTTTGGATGTAATTCTACTATTGAAAGTTCTAGAATGGCTGATTTGTTGAAAATTGATTCTGTGGAAATGAATAAATTTGCCAATGCGCTCATTGTTGCCGCCACATTATTGAAAGAAAATATCACAAATCATTCTTCGTCCCATTTTAGAAAAAATTTAGACAATACTTCAATGCCATTAAGTTAACCCCAGAAAAAAACACCCCCCCTCAAAATCGTGGGGGAGGTGGGCACAGTAAGAAAGCAGACCCAGAAAGCCGCACCCGGCTTTCTGGGTCTGCCAACATTCCAGCGTT
>OFFQ01002297.1_pt1 | contig 9925 bp, 9 predicted proteins | sample 1521411 | NCBI WGS metagenome assembly OFFQ01 (sample SAMEA3504110, study PRJEB24116) | mouse gut metagenome | biome: mouse gut; feature: mouse-associated habitat; material: faeces | place: Denmark | collected 2011 | reverse complement strand
GAAAGGTGTCTCTTCTCTCCATTCCGCTCCTCCTATTCCAGTTGCGTCCCTTCCAGCGCCCTCTTCCCTGGAAGGGATTCCATGTGCCCTGGCATCCGCAATCCCTTCCGGGCGCTTTCGCTTGGGGACTGGTTTTCCTGTATCGTTCCTTTCCTTACGCGTTCTCTCCTGAAAGGGATTCGTTACACCATAGCGTATGCAATCCCTTATAATTCCTTATTTCCCTATCCTTCCAGAATCTCCACCCTGGATAAGATGCCGAAAGGCCTCAGCCCCCAGCTCTCACTCCACTCGCATCCCCTTGTCCGGTAAGAGTCCGGACCATACCACTGATATTCGTCATTACAGTTATGCAGTGTGCCGAAGGTGTTAAAACGGTTGCCGTAAGCACAGATTTCCAACCGATGCACACCGGCTCCGCAGCTTCCCAGGCAGAGGGTATGGGGCGCAAAGGCGATCAGTCCCACCTCCCTTCCGTCCATGCGCACTCCCAGCGCCGGGGAGGCGAAATGCGGCACTCTCACACTCACCTGACAGGTTTTCTCCAGCGTAAAGCGGCCATCTACAAACAATGTGCCGTTGGCAACATGGATACGGTCGCACTCCAACGCTATCGGCTCCGAGTACGCCGCCATCCGCAGGGCGTTCAGAAGTTCGTCCACCTTCCTGGCGATTTTGATTTCCAGCCACGGGCTGATTTGGTCGTAGATTTCCTTTTTCAAGACGCTCTCGTCCGCCACCAGCCCGTCCACCGTGTAGAACCGCCCCCGGATGCAGCGCATGGGATATTCCCGCAGGAACGTCTGGCAGAACTCCGGCTCCATGAGCTTGTAATCCTCTGTCAGCCAGTTGGGAAAACCGGACTGCAATTCTTCATTTTCATTCATTCTCGTATCCCTCCAATCTGTAAAAATCGGGCGGCCACCGCGCCCTCCTGCTGTGGTTATGAGCAAATTTGAAAAAACCGGGCTAATGGCATGACAACCTCGTTTCAAAAAACATGACAGAGGGAATTTCGGCAGCCGCTGCCAAAATTCCTTCTGCCGGTATCATGACAATCATCGCTCCACGCTGTGCCTTGTTGCGGTCTGCGCCGCCCTGCGCTCCGCATCCTGTCTGGCAATCTCGGCTCTGCCCTGTTCCAGCTTTGCAAGGACGGACTCTCTGGCCTTCTCCTTGATCTGTCTGGTGGCGGCAACTCTGACCTCTGGCTTTCGCAAAACCGCCTGCACTCTGGCAAGCACCTTTTGAGCGGCTTTGTGGATCAGCTCCTGCGCCTTTCCCAGCACCTTGTCAATCAGCCCTTTCTCCACCGGGGAGTAGCGCCGCTCCGGGGCCAGACACCAATCCTTGTAATCGGAGACGATCTTCTCATCCTGCAACTGCGTCTCGGCGCGGACGGCATCGGTCACAAGCTCTACGGCCTTGTCATAGGCGATCTCTGTGACCTCATCAATCAAGGCCTCGGCATCCTCCAGGCGGAGGGAGACAGATTCCAGTTCCCGCGATTTTTCTTCAATCGCCGTTGCCTGTTCTTCAATCACCTTTTTCTGCTTCTGGATAATATAGTCGTTTTTCATCAGGTAGCTGCGCCCACGGTTGCCAGGGTCAGGTTCTTCCTCGACAGCCAGACCATGTTGTTTGCAGATGTCAAACAGAATGACCCGGCAGACTGCATCGAAAACCATCTTCCGGTTGTTGGTTCGCCCCGGCTTCTTCTCTGGGTCAGGCAGTTCAAACCCTAAAGCCTCCAGCGCCTTTTCCTGCTTTGGCTCCACCTCGCCATAGCGGTTCACGTAGTCGAAAACGTGCCGCTCATGGATATGGGGCGTGGCCTCGTCCAGATGGAGCGCCCAGTCAATAACATGGATATGTTCCCCAAAGCGGCGTTCCATCTCCATCATAAATTCCCCGACAATTTCCAGAAGCACCTCCGGGGAAACGGAGTCCTCCATTGTGCCGATCTGGTAAATGGTTTCCTCCGGGCAGAAGCGTTTGTCAGCCAGCAGACCATCCACGCTCCGGTCACGCTCAGAGTGGCGGCGTTTGGCGTTCCGCTCATGTTGGCCGTCAAGGTAATCCGAGTAGCGGTTCAGATAAAAGGCCCGCTCCACATCCGCGAAGGACACCTCACTATCCTGATGGGCCGGATAGGTTGCGCCCCGAAAGCAATCCCAATAGATGTTCTGCTGAATCCGCTCACTGTCAATGTGGCTGGCGTGTTCGGTATCAAAGGTTCTGTCATTGTGCGTTGATTTGTAGACGCCGCTTTTTCCGGCCCTCCCGTTGTGCCGGGTCAATCTTTTTGCCATTCTGCTCTCCTTCCTGTTTCTCGTTTTTTGCTGTTCCGGGAGTGGTCAGGGGTGGCGTAGCCGCCGAATCTGAGTGCCTTGCGCCAGATAATAACCCAGTATAAAGTGACGCAGAGCATCACTTTACTGGGCCAAGGGTTTCACCCTCTGGACACCGGAGCAGGCGTTGTCACCCTGCACCCGACCCAAAGGGCTTTGCCCTCTGGACACCCAGCAGGCGCTGCCGCCCTGCACCCGGCCCAAAGGTTTCACCTCTGAACACTGACCAGACGCTCGCCGCTCTGGACTTGGCGCAAAGGGCCTGCCGCCCTCTGCACTCCCGCCGTTCTTCCCGTAACCCGTTCCTGCCCCTGTACTCTCAGCGGCGTTTTGTTCCCCTTGATACGCTTCATGCGATACTTCACCAGAGAACATATCTGTTTCGGACGGTCATTCTTTTTTCAAGCTGCAATGCTGTGTGACACAAACATCGTAGCAGAAAAAAGGCCACTCTCCCGTATATCCAAGAGGTAGGAAATCCGGCCTGAAAACCGGATATTTCCACGCTCTCGGAAATGTGGTAGAATGGCAGTATAATCAGATGGAGGGCAGCGATATGTCTTTGACGACACAGGAACGGATAAAAGATTTGCGGGTGGAGCGCAAACTGACGCTGAAAGAACTTGAGGAACAAACGGGGCTGTCCTCGTCCGCGCTAGGCAGCTATGAGGCGGATGAAACCAAGGACATCAGCCACTATGCCCTCATCAGGCTGGCGAAGTTTTACGGCGTGACCACCGACTATCTTCTGGGTCTGACAGAAACAAAGCGCCACCCAAACACTGATCTGGCAGACCTGCGTTTGAGTGACGCTATGATTGAAGTATTGAAAGCGGGGCGGGTGGATACCGCTCTGCTGGGGGAACTGGTAGCGCACCCGGATTTTATGAAACTGCTGGCTGACGTCAGCATCTATGTGAACGGCGTCGCCGCCATGCAGATACATAACCTGAACGCCTGGGTGGAGGCAGTTCGGGCCAAGATCGTTGATGAGTACCAACCGGGAGAACAGGACATGGACGCCCTGCTGTCAGACGCTATTCTTTTGCGGGAACGTGACTATTTTACCGGCCGTGTCCACGAGGACATTGACGCTATCATGGAAGACATCCGAGAGGCCCATCGTGGCCGGAACGAAAGCGGCGCAGAACATTCTGCTATTGCTGACTTAAAACAGGATTTGGAGGACGTGGCAAACTTTAAGGGGAGTCGCGCCGAAGCGTGGCTGATGATGTACTGCAAGCAGACGCAGACTCCGTACAATAAGCTGTCCGAGGAAGAAAAGCACTGGCTGATGCGGATTGCTCAAAAATCCAAGCTGGCAAAAAGCCATGTTTCACAGAGAGGGAAGAAAAAGAGATGAGTTAAAAAGAATAGCTAATGGTCTCTCACACTTGGGCACCCCATCATGCATCGGCCCTTTTATCTTCGCTTATTCAGTCTGGCAGATGTCAATGAAAGCTACTACAAGCCATCTTCGTAGGTATCCACATTTTCAGTTTCATAAAAACTTAGGCGAATTTCAAACAAAGCATCCTCAACAGTTTGGACACACTGCGGTAAATCGTTTAGGATTTCTTCTCGCCAAAAACGCAGAACTGTCCAGCCCATAGATTGAAGCTCTTGCTCTGTTTTGTTATCCCGTTCACGAGTCCGTTCGATTTTAGGAACCCAATACTCAGGATTCTTTCCTCTGAGAAGTTTTAGCTTGAGTGTATCCCAATCCTTGCCATGCCAAAACTCCGCATCACAAAAGATTGCCAATTTATATTTTGTAAAAACAATATCAGGCTTTCCGGGCAAGGTTTTCACATTCTTTCTATAACGATACCCTTTTTGCCACAAAGCCTTACGAAGTCGCAACTCTATATCAGTGTCCTTTGAATGGATAGCGCTCATTATCCTATGCGTCTGTTCATCTGTATATCGCCCCATGTTTATCCCCTCTGAAGGAAAGACCTCGCTGGCCTATAGAATTGTTATTCGACAATACCGATTGAGGAAAGTAAATCGCGGCATTCTGTAGGGCATTCAAGACGAACATCATCGACCAGCCAACACATAAGAATATTCCTGTCATGGAGCAAATAATCCTCCACCCACGCTTGGGCTGGTCTTTGTTGCAATACGATGCAAAGGATAGCATTCTCTGCTCCGCTTCTGTACCGGTACTCATAAAGCTGTGCAATTGCCTTTCGTATTTGGCTTAGAGTGTTCCTGGTGTTGTTCGACTTTACCTCAAAGATAAATGTCAAATCATCTGTGTTGGTACAAAGATCAATGAACGTGTTTTCATAAACCTCGTGATTGTTTAACCGCAAGAGACAAGCAAGGCAACTGAGTATTCGCGAATGTTCTCTGTTTGCTTTCTCACGTCGAATTATAGTTTCATATGGGTCCTGTCGATTTCCAGATGGCATAAACGTTCTAATTTGGTTTGCTTCAAACACATTGAGTGCCGGAAAGGGTTGCTCTCCAATTTCAACAGTTCCAATCGGGGGCGCGTAATACTCGATATCTCCTATATCTACATCATCCGACAAAGAGGAAAGCACATCCATTGGGAGAGATAAAGCATCATAGTATTCTCCCCATTGTGGACTTTTAATGACATCAGTAACAGCACGATTTTTATCGTTTGCAGCATAGCAGGGCTCAAAAGCAGAAAAATTGTAATCCATCTCGGAGATTGTCTTTGCATAGGAATACGCTTTTTGAATGTCAGCTGTATTCAGAATCAAGCCACGCGCTGAACTTCGTTCAAAAATCCCCGTCCGCGCCATAATATGAAAATTTCGTTTGAAATTTGTTAATTCCTGTTGCACCCATGCTGGTATCGCATCGTGTGTGTAGGCAAATAAAGCATCACGAATAGCCTCTAATGAAGGAGAGAATGTGTAATTAATTGTATCATCGTTGAAAAGCATGAAAATAGTCGTGTAAGGGATAGCAATATTCTCCAATGGGATGTTGCTCAATTCGTGCATGGACACGACCACACGGCAAAGAAGCCGGAGCGGATTTATACGGATATTGTTTTCAATTTCTCGAATAGTGTCGCTTTTGGCGTTGGCCTGTGCAGACAAACTGCGGTTCAGTACAGCACCAGCACCATTAGGGTACTGAAACATGGCTAGTTGAATTCTACAAAAGCTCTCCACATCCGGCTCAGTTGAACACAGAAAATGCTTAGCAGACTTTGATAAAAGAATTGTCCAGCGACCATTTACTGGCTTGTAGTGGAATAATCCAAGATAAGTGCCATACGCGCCAAATTCATCTCGAAAATTAGAAACATCCCTTAGCGCATACGGTGAGCGTCCACTTATGGTAGAAAACCGATCTGCCAACAAATCCCTATCCAATTCTTCGCCATCGAACATTGAAAAAATATCCGCGATCTCAAGAAGATAGTCTCCCCAATCCGGGCGGGAGCTTTCTATCTTGTTTGAAAAAAACTTTTTAATTATAGGAGTATGTGGCAATCCCATTGTAAAGACCTCCCCGTAAAATAATACAGCAGAACAAGTATCTTGTCGACATACCTGTTCCGCTGTATTTGATAATGAGATTTACTTGAGCAGATAGTCTGACCCTAAACGTCGGATAATCTCATTATAATCGGGTACATCTTTTACCCCGAAAGCCTCCTCTAAAAGATGCGCGCCAATTACAGCAGCGAAAACAGGTGGAACAGCATTGCCAACCTGGCGAATCGGATGTCGACTCGTCCCTGAAAACGCCCAATAGTCGGGAAATGTCTGCAAACGAGCAGATTCCCGTGGCGTGACTTCTCTAGGAGAGTACGGGTGAACATGACCTTTGCCGCCGCCTTTATCTGAGCCAACAACGATTGTAAAACTTGGCTTATCAGGATTCAGCTTATTTATTCTTGTTTTAGAATCTCTTTCACCGAAAGCAAGCGCAGAATAACGGTCAATGACCGCCTGCCCATGAACACGACCAACATGATTGGCAATGGTAGTAGACGGCGGAGTGGGTAAACTCAAAATTGCGTCACCAACTGTCACGAGCGGAAGAAGTCCCTCTGCCATCTCAGCATCTGTCAACGCATGAGTTTTCTGGGGCATTGAAATAGCTGTTTTCCCTTTTACACCATAAATAATTACGCGAGACCGATACTGCGGCACTCCAAAAGACGCGGTATCAAGCAGATAGTGCGAAACCGTGTATGCTTGATTGCCATTTGTATCCTTTGATAGTTCTTCCAAAAACTGCTTGAACACTTTACCATCATCAATAGATAAGAGGCCAGCAACATTTTCAAAGATAAAGCAAGCTGGCTCAATCTCGCGAATCACACGAAGATAGTCCCACAAAAGTGTGCCACGAGGATCCTCCATTCCTTTTCGCTGGCCAAACACAGAGAAACTTTGACAGGGGGGGCCACCATAAACAAGGGACACGTCTTCTTTTTTCAAGCCTGCATCTTTTAGAATTTCATCGGTACTATACTCTTTTATATTTTTCTGCTTAATAACTGCATGAGAAAGAAACGGATGCTGTGGATTGTTAGCCAATGCGTCCTTGTTGTTCTGCAAAGTCTGGCAGCTGTGAAAATCAATATCTGTACAAAGCCGTGTTGTAAAACCTGCGGCTTCCATACCGAGATCAAAACCGCCGGCCCCTGAGAATAATGAAATTGCATAAAATGGCATTTCCCCGTTCACTCCTTTCTCATCATACTTTCTCATTATTATTATACACGCTCTACGACCATATTGCAAGAGAAAATGTGAAAATTTGCTTTCTTGTACTTTTTTGACGGCTACCAGCCAATCTTTCATGAATATTTGTAAACGCGGGTTGTCAGTTTGTATCCTTGTATCCGTAAATGAATTACACATCGGTGTAGCGGCCCTCCCAATAGATGTATTTTTTGCCATTTCGGATAACGGTTTTCTTATGGACGGCTCCGCTGCCGTTGGCGTTGCGGCTTCTTTTTTCTTTCGTGCGTGGCATATTTATATCCTCCTTTTCGCCGCCACGCAGATGCACTATGGGTATATAGTACATCATACGTGGCGGCAGGTCAATAGGTTTTAGGCGGTTAGATAAACTTCCAACGCATCCTTCGGGATTTTGTACTGCCTCCCGATACGGACGCTTTGGATACTGCTGCTTCTGACAAGCTGGTAGGCGTTGTTAAGCCCAATTCCCAGCACGTCGGCAAGCTGCTCCACCGAGAGGACGAGGGGGAGCTGTTCAATATTAGTGTACTTTTTGTTCTCCATGACTTCCTCCTTAGTTTGCGCCATCCGGCAGGATGTAGGACTTGAATACGGTTGCGCTGGTATCCCTGCCGCTGCTGTCGTTGAGCATAAACAGGCCCTTGGCGTTTTTTGGAATGAGTTCGGCGGCGGCGGTGCTGTCAATGATAATGGACGAGAGGATACTGTCCGCCCTGCCGCACACACGGTAGTCGATGTTGGAGCGCACCTGGGCGGGCATGACGTTCGCGTCCGGCCTCTGGGTTGCCAGAATGAGGTGGAGGCCGAAGCTGCGCCCCTGACAGGCCAGGAGGGAGAGGACCGCGCTGGCCTTGTCGATCTTCTCCTTCTGCTCCTTGCTCTGCCCGGTCTTGTCCAGCATCATGGCGATCTCGTCACAAGCAAACGCCCAGCGGTGGAGCTTTGTTTCGGTGAACATGGCGTTGTACTCGTCAATGTTGGAGCAGTTGGAATCCCGCAAAAGCGTCTTGCGGCGGTCCAGCTCATTCTCCCATTCAGCCAGGGTTTCCAGCGTTGTGTCCATATCATAGCTCATATAGCAGTTCTCCCGGAACCACGATTTGAAATCCACGCCGCCCTTGAAGTCAGCGATATACACCCTTGCGCCCTTATCAATGGCCTGCCGGAGCAGCACCTTGAGCAGTACTGTCTTGCCTGAACCTGTTACGCCGCCCAGGAGAATATGGGCATTGGTTCTCAGGTCCACGGTCACAGGACCGAGCTGACTTTCTCCCAGCGTCAGGACAAAGTTCTCCAGAGAGACATTGCGGTCATACCACACGATACGCTCAGGCCACTTTGTCGCAGGCGGGGCGAGAGACAGTGTAACAGTTTGATTGTCCTCTCCATAGCTGATGTCAGCAATAGAGCCATTCAATGCGGATTGGATTTTATCGGCGCAGTCCAGCCATGCAGAAACCGGGATGCCGCAGGTGTAGAAGGTGTAATCTCTGACTTTTGGATTGCCGGGATTTACGGTGACGGACAGCAGCGTGGGCGGCTCCCCGACGGCGTTGACCAGCCCAATACGGAGCAGATTGTCCTGCACCTGTCCAGCCTGCCAGGGCCCTCCCCAGGCCCATAGGAGGGCCAGGGAGAGGGCCGCTGTCAGGAGCAGCAGCACAATCACCGTCAGAGCGTCCAGCACCGGAGCAAGCGGCGTATCCGGACCATAACCCATCATGGGATGCCGGGTCAGCCAGATAATGCCCGCCATAATCCAGAGACTTGCCAGAATTATCAGCTTTGCCCGGCTGTTGCGGACTGCGCCGATGCCTCGCCGTATGCGCCGGAAGGTCTGAACCGTCTGGGTCTGCCGTGCCAATTCCTGGCGTTTATCAAAATTGCTGTACATAAGCAAATCACTCCATTTCCTGTAATAATTTATGTTTCCTCTGGTTGCAGAGGCGGAAATTCTTCCGTTATGATACAAAGTCCGTCATCGAAGCTCTCGTAGATTTTGGCTTCATATTGGACGTTAGTTTTCAATTTTTCAGGGTCTCGAAATTCGTCATAGCGTATCGGGTCCAGTGGGATTATCTCCGGATGCTTGACCAAATTCCGGCTGGATAAATACCATTTGCCGAAGATTTTTTCCTCGGTTTTGGTGACATACTTCACGACATAGTTGACAGCGCGCTCATAATTCTGGTCCAGGGGCACGCAGGTGGAGTATCCCCACGTCCAGGAGGTCATATTGTAAATGGGCCTGCCGCTCCTGTCGGAGAGGGGTTTACCCGCTTTGCTGCGTGCTCGGGTAATTGGCACCTCTCCCAGAATACAAAGGCCGTGCATGTGGATGGCACGAATATCCTCGCCTTCCTTTAAGGTGTGGTATTCGGGAACCAACACATAGGCGAAGCCCTTGCGCTTGACGGCGTTGTTGAGGAAATTACGGACCTTGGGATAAATGGTTTCCGGGTCATAGCGGTCTATCAATGTGCCGTCCAGCGTCCAGGTGAAAAAATACTCGAACTGGTTGCAGAGGGCAATATCCCTTACCCGCGCCGCCGCTCTCCGCTGACTTTCTTCTTTGGCTCTGTCCGGGTCCTCCGCCATTCCAGGAGGCGAGACATCGTAGCCGCGCGGCTGGCTGAGGCCGGGGATGTATTGGAAAATTGGCTTGCTGGCAACTTGAACAACGGCTTTGCCGGGGTAGGATTTGATGCGTGCGTTGGTGTAAACAGCAGGGGTTGTGTTCTCTGTCAAAGGATGAAATCCCCCTTTCCTGTAGGGTGGGTGACTTCAATTTGTTGTCTTATCGAGTAGCCCCCTCCCCTCCGGGGAGGGGGAACCAGATGGGTTCGCTATTTAATGACCGTG
>OFFQ01002295.1_pt1 | contig 9930 bp, 10 predicted proteins | sample 1521411 | NCBI WGS metagenome assembly OFFQ01 (sample SAMEA3504110, study PRJEB24116) | mouse gut metagenome | biome: mouse gut; feature: mouse-associated habitat; material: faeces | place: Denmark | collected 2011 | reverse complement strand
TCCTACCCGGAGGACCTGGTGGAGAAGATGCGCTCCGCCGAGGCCAAGGTGGACGCGCTGGACTGTCTCAAGCTGGCCGAGGAGGCCGGGTCGGCCAAGGCGGTGAATATCGTCCTCATGGGAAGGCTGTCCCACTACTTCGACCTGCCTGACCAGGCCTGGCAGAAGTCCCTGGAGGCCATGGTGCCCCCCAAGTTCCTGGAGCTGAACAAAAAGGCCTTTGAATTGGGGAAGAAGGCGTAACGATGTTTGCCTGTAAAGTGATGATAAAGGCGCCTCTTGAACAGGTGAGAGCCCGATTTGAGGGATACGAGGACATGGAGTTTTTCCAAAAGGGGGACTGGGTGCTGGCCGAGGACTTCTCGGGCACACAGCTGTTCGGCTGGGAGGTGTCCTCCTGGCTGGAGCTGGCCGGAGAGGACGAGTTGATCTACGCCTACTACGACGAGGACATGAACGCGGAATTTATCTTCGTCCAGAACGGCCTGTGTATGCGGGTCTATCAGGAGTACAACGGCGAAGTGGACACCGACCAGGGCGAGGACCCGGACATTTCTGTATCCGGCTGGTCTGACGTGGCCAGTTACATGGACGAGCATATGGGGTAGGCTCGAGCTTTCGTCCCGCCCCCTTGCGGGGAGAAGGAGGCTTTTGAAGCAACCCTATAGATTTTTAAAATATGGAAAGGAAGGATGCACGATGGGACTTTTTTCTAACCTCTTTGGCGGCGGCGCCAAGAAAGTGGAGGAGGTCAACGACGCCAATGCTCAGGCGCTGAAGCAGTTTTTTAAGGAGAATCTGCCCAGTGAGTTTGTGAACTCCGCCAGATACGCCATCTCCGTCACCCAGGGGGACAAGGGCTACGAGGCCCGGATCAACATGGACATGGGGGCGGACGGCTCCACCTATGACGGCTTTGCCAAGGAGAACTTCGCGGAGCTGGCCGACTGGGAGTCCGAGCGGGTATTCGACCTGCTGCCCGCCCCGCCGGTCACGGTGACCGTCATTTTCGACATGGACTTCGGCGGCAAGAACAAGGTCACCATGAACCGGGGCCGTCTCCTGGCAAAATAGGGAGAAAAACGAAGTTTTTCGATAAGTTTTCTTTTGGTTCTTTTCTTTGTCCAAAAGAAAAGAACATAAGACATACAATCCGAAAGGAATGATACCCATGGAAAGATACTACCAGCCCGAGATCGAGTGCGCGTCCCGGGAACAAATCAAGGCCTGGCAGGACGAGCGGCTTGTGAAGCAGGTGCGCCACGTCTGGGACAATGTGCCCTACTACCGCAAGAAGATGGAGGAGAAGGGCCTCACCCCTGACGACATCCGCTCCAGCGACGACCTGCACAAGCTGCCCTTCATCACCAAGGCCGACCTGAGGGAGGCCTACCCCTACGGGCTGGTAGCCAAGCCCCTGAAGGAGTGCGTGCGCATCCAGTCCACCTCGGGCACCACCGGCAAGCGGGTGGTGGCCTTCTACACCCAGCACGACATCGACCTGTGGGAGGACTGCTGCGCCCGGGCCATCATGGCCGCCGGGGGTACCGATGAGGACGTGTGCCAGGTGTCCTACGGCTACGGCCTGTTCACCGGCGGCCCCGGCCTGAACGGGGGCTCCCACAAGGTGGGCTGTCTCACCATCCCCACCTCCTCGGGCAACACCGAGCGGCAGATCATGTTCATCAAGGACCTGTCCGCTACCATCCTGTGCTGTACCCCCTCCTACGCCGCCTACATCGGCGAGACCATGAAGGAGATGGGTCTCACCCCCGACCAGATCCCCCTGAAAGCGGGTATTTTCGGCGCCGAAGCCTGGTCGGAGGAGATGCGGCAGGATATCCAGAATACCCTGGGGATAGACGCGGTGGCCCATATGACCTGCGTAGGCAGCAGAAAGGAGGACCTGCTCCGAATCGCGGGGGAGCTTAAGCGCCACAACATAAGCCACTGCCTGGCCCTGCGGGGCGACCGTCCCAAGGATATGAGCGACGAGCAGTTCGCCTCCCGGGACTTCGCCCATGCCAACGACATGATGGATTTCCTGCGGGAACACACGGATCTGCACATGGCAGGGGCCTGCTATCCGGAGAAGCATTTCGAGAGCTTCAGCATGGAGTCCGACCTGAACCATCTCAAGAGGAAGCAGGAGGCGGGGGCGGAGTTCTTCATCAGCCAATTGTTCTTCGACAATGACTACTACTATTCCTTCCTGGAGAAGGCGGCGAGGAAAGGCATCACCGTCCCTTTCTGCGCGGGCATCATGCCCATCACCTCCGCCGGGCAGTTAGGCACCACCGTCACCCTCTCCGGCTCCAGCATCCCAAAAGCCCTGGCCAATCTGATAGCCGCCTACGGGGACAATAAGGAGGACATGCGCAAGGCCGGCATCGACTATGCCATCCGCCAGATCCGCGACCTCCAGGAGAACGGCGTGAACGACATCCATATCTACGCCATGAACAAGCCCAAGACGACGGCGGAAATCGTTGCGGCGATTTATAGATGACGGCACAGCGCACAAAATCCGGTTGCCACGCCGGATAAACAATGATATAATAGAAGAAGCGCCCCTGAAACAGGCAGCGGAAAAAGGAACGAACACAAGGAGGAAACGAATATGTACCATTGTCATATTCATTTCTATTTAGCCGGATTACAGGACAGCCTTTTTGACATCGTAAAAAAGACGGCCCCTTTTGACCATTTCACACATACATTCATGGAAAGCGACAGCCCGCAGGAAGAACTTGCTGCCAAAGCCGATGTAATCATCGCAGACATACAGGCCATGGATACGGAGGAAGCCCTTCGGACGCTCCTTTCCGGCAAGCGCCGGGACGCTGAGCTGATTCTGCTGGCGGACAGCAGCCAGATTGCAGCGCTGGCCCCTGATTTTCCCCATATCAGCGATATCTGGAAGCTTCCCATGTCAGAGGAGGAATTCACCTTCCGCTTCCTGAGATGGCAGCTTGGCAACAAGGCGGACAAGGATTCATGGGAGACACGCCATTTCCTGGAAGCTACCATCAATCATGTCCCCAATCTGATCTGGTACAAGAACCGGGAGGGGATCCACGAAAAAGTCAACGACTGTTTCTGTCAGACCGTAAACAAGACAAAGCAGCAGGTAGAAGGTCGTGACCATTTCTACATATGGGACGTGGATCCCAACGATCCTGCCAACAATGCCAACGACTGCATGGAATCCGACAACGAGGTGATGAACAAGGAGATTACCTGCGTCTCGGAGGAACTGGTGAAGACCGGCGAAGGGATGAAGCTGCTCACCACCTATAAATCTCCCCTGTACGATCTGGACGGCAGCGTCATGGGCACAGTGGGCGTGGCAATCGACGTGACCCAGGAACGGGCCTATGAAAAGGAAGTCGTCAAGAAGAACCAGACCCTAGAGACCATTTTCACCACCCTGGAATGCGGCGTCATGTGCCACACCCTGGACGGTTCGCGCATCATCAGCGTCAACAAGTCGGCCCTGGACATCCTGGGCTTTGAATCCCAGGATGAGATGGAGGCCGGCGGCTTCAACATGGTGGCCTCCTCTGTGGTGGATTCGGACAAAGAATATCTCCGGGATGCCATCCAGTCGCTGAAGAAGGAGGGCGACAGCGTCGGCGTGGAATACCGCGTCCGGCACAAGACCGGCAAGATTCTGTATATCATGGGCAATATCAAGCTCATAAGGGAAAACGGCAGCCTGGCCTATCAGCGATTCCTGCTGGACTGCACGGCCCAGAAGCAGCGTGAGAACCAGGAGCGCCTGGAGAATGAGAGAAGGCAGATGGAGCTGGTTCGTGCCCTGACAGTCGACTACAATCTCGTCTGCTTCTTTGACCTGGACACGGATGCCGGAAAGTTGCTCCAGATCAAGGACAAGGATGCCTCTCTCTTCGGCTCTGTGTTCAGCGGCAGCTTATCCTTCTCCGAAAGCATGGAGCTTTATATCCGGGAATTCGTCCATGAAGAGGATCAGGATATGCTTCGGGAATTCCTTTCTCCCGATAGCATGAAGGAAGGCCTGGTGCAGAGGCAATTGTTCTATACGAATTACCGTTCTGTCCAGAGCGGCGAAGTGAAATATTATCAGTTGAAGGTTGTGCGGGCAGGCGAGTGGAACACAAGCCACGGCATGGTCCTGGGCCTGCGCAGCGTGGACGAGGAGACCCGCAAGGAAATGGAGCAGAAGGAGCAGCTTGAGGACGCCCTCCTGCAGGCGAACCGGGCCAGCAAGGCCAAGAGCATCTTCCTCTCCAATATGTCCCACGACATCCGCACCCCCATGAACGCCATCGTGGGCTTCACCGCCCTGGCCATGACCCATATAGGCAACAGGGATCAGGTGGAGGAATACCTGAAGAAGATCATGACCTCCGGCAACCATCTGCTGAGCCTGATCAACGATGTCCTGGACATGAGCCGCATCGAGAGCGGCAAGATGCACCTGGATGAGCAGGAATGCAGCCTGCCCGACATCCTCCACGGGCTCCGCAATATCGTTCAGGCGGATATCCGGGCAAAGCAGCTGGAATTCTATATCGATGCGGTGGACGTGATCCACGAGGAAATCTACTGCGACAAGCTGCGGCTGAACCAGGTGCTGCTGAACCTTCTGGGCAATTCCATCAAATATACCGGCCCCGGCGGCCTGGTCACCATGCGGATCCGTGAGACTCCCATGGCGCCTGCCGGATACGCGAACTTCGATTTCACCATCAAGGATACCGGCATCGGCATGAGCGAGGAATTCGTGAGGCGCATCTTCGAGCCCTTCGAGCGGGAGCGCAACTCCACCATCAGCGGCATTCAGGGCACCGGCCTGGGCATGGCCATCACCAGAAACATCGTGGATATGATGGACGGGACCATCTCGGTGAAGAGCAGGCAAGGCGTGGGGACGGAGTTTACGGTAAGCCTCACCCTCCGGCTGAGCGGCGAGGAGGGGGCGCGTGAGCCGCAGACCATCCCGGAGCTGAAAGGATGCCGGGCCCTGGTGGTAGACGATGACTTCAACACCTGCGACAGCGTGTCCTGTATGCTCCAGCAGATCGGAATGCGGGCGGAGTGGACCTTGTCCGGCAAGGAGGCGGTGCTGCGTACCCGTCAGGCCGTGATGCGAGAGGATGACTACAGCGTCTACATCATCGACTGGCTGCTGCCCGACATGAACGGCATTGAGGTAGCCCGCCGAATCCGCAAGGAGACCGGCGATGAGGTGCCGATCATCGTCCTCACCGCCTACGACTGGTCGGATATCGAGGAGGAGGCCCGGGAGGCGGGAGTCACCGCTTTCTGCGCCAAGCCCCTGTTCCTGTCCGAGCTGCGCAGCTGCCTTGCCTCCCTGTTGAAGGAGGAACCGAAGAAGGCGGCGGAGGACGCTGAGCCGGCGCCCCTCAAGACCGGGCGCATCCTTCTGGTGGAGGACAACGAGCTGAACCAGGAGATCGCTACCGTGATCCTGAGCGAGGCCGGCTTCCAGGTGGAGACGGCGGAAAACGGCCGGAAGGCTGTGGAGATGGTCAGCCAGTCCCAGCCGGGACACTTCCAGCTGGTGCTGATGGACGTACAAATGCCCGTAATGAGCGGCTATGAGGCCACCAAGCTGATCCGCCGGCTGGAGAACCGGGAGCTGGCCAATATCCCCATTCTGGCCATGACCGCCAACGCCTTCGAGGAGGACAAACAGGAGGCCTTGCGAGTCGGAATGAACGGCCATATCTCCAAGCCCATTAACATTAAAAAACTGTTGGAGACATTAGATCATGTGCTGAGCTGAATAACGGCATGGAAAGGCCACCGGCGTACGGTGGGGACTGATAGGGAAGCACCCAATCCACCCAAAGCCGGACCCTTAAACCGAAAAGACAGGGAACCGAAGGGCCACCCCGCATAAGGACAACAACAAAACAACCGTTTTGAGCATGACCAAAGGGCAGCGATCACTACGATTGCTGCCCTTTGGATCGTTATGGTTAGACGGAAATCTGAGCAATGCAGCCCAGCATCGAGACAAGCTGGAGCTGTCTTCCATGGTACCAGCGATACCGAGATCATCGCCTGCATTGTTACCAGGGAGCGGCTGTCCACCCCCTCCATTGAGGACGCTCTCAGCGCGGCCATAGCGGGGAAGCGGGTGGTGCTGGTGGATGACTCCATCGTCCGGGGAACCACCAGCGGCCGGATTGTCAGCCTGCTGAGGGAGGCAGGGGCCAGAGAGATCCACTTCCGGGTCTCCGCGCCGCCCTTCCTAAATCCCTGCTACTATGGTACAGATATCGACTCTCGGGACAATCTCATCGCCTGCCACCATACCGTGGAGGAGATCGCCCAAATCATCGGGGTGGATTCCCTGGGCTATCTGCCAGTGGAGCAACTGGGAGTGCTCATCGGGAAGGAACGCTGCTGCGACGCCTGTTTTACCGGCTGCTATCCCACGCCAATCCCAACAGATACCCGAAAGGACCGCTTTGAGCGGAAGCTGTCGGAGAAAAGCCCTTACCCACGCTAAAAAATGCCTCACTGAGGCTTTTTTCTCAGCATCTCATCGGACATAAGTTCCAGCTGCTCCGCCTTATGGTAGTGGTCAGCCAGTGCATTGCCCGCCGCTGTACTCTTGGGCTGTCCGCTGAAGCACAGCTTTAGTAAAACCGGCGTCAGCACTGCGCAGCCCACCACAGTGATCACGATAGGCGTCATCATAGCCTGGCTGAGCACCCCCATAGACAACCCCCGGTTGGCCACGATCAGAGCTACCTCACCCCGGCAGGCCATGCCGGTTCCCACCTGGAGGCACTCCGCTCCGTCAAAGCCGCACAGCTTAGCTCCCAGGCCGCAGCCAATGATCTTGGACAAAACTGCCACCGCCAGAAGAAGCAGGGAAAAGACCGCCAGCGTCCCGTTCAGCTGGGGCAGCTCCACCTTGATGCCGATATTGCTTACCTGACAATCCTTGGAAAAGGAAGGAAGTACCGCAACATACCACTGATGGATAAGACAGTCAGACATTTAAGAAGTTATCTCCATGCCTTTCACAGGGATACCACTGCAGACTGTCCCCTGTTCTATGCAAGGTCACATGGCAGGATACATCCATTGTCCCATGATACAGTGGAAACCATGATAAGAAGGTATTGCAAGGTTTGCGTTGAAAACGGCACATCCATGCCAGGACAGCCGCATTGCCATATGATAAGAAAAACACGGGCCATGGACCTGTATAAAAACGGCATGCCCCTTGCCCATATCCAGCAGCTTTTAGGACATGAAAGCATGTCAACCACTTCCGGTTTCTATGCCTTTGCGACGATAGAAACCCTTTCAAAGTCTATGTCCGCAGCGAATCAAGAAGACACAGGGGCAGGGAAAAAGTGGGATGACCGGGGCATCCTTGAGAAAATCTACTCTCTGTAAATGTAAAAAACTATTCCGACATTCCTGAACCTGAATGACCTGATTCACTCATTCCGGCTCAAAATGTCGGAATAGTCAAAACATCGGTATAGTCGACATAGAGCTTTGATGGGATTCCATGGGCTGCCACGGCATCCTTGAGCACCTTCTGGAAGTTATAGGCATTATCGTTATAGAAGAGGCCGCCGCCCACCAGAAAACGGGAATGGTCATCAATAATCATGATGCAGTAGACTCTCCTGCGCTGGCCGTGCTCCGTGATATAAGGCAGGTAACAGGTATCTGCCTGCCACATCTTCCCAAAGGCGTCTTCTTCAAACGCCTTCCTGTCCCGCATGCCCGGGTTGCGTGCTGATTTCAGGTCATGTTTCTTCACGAAGCGCTGGACGGCGCAGACGCTGACTGTGGCAGGGATGAAGGCTTCTTCCACGAGGTGCCGGTGGATCTGGGTAGAGTTCAGCCGTGGGAAGGCCTCCTTGAGGCGGTAGATCTCCTCGATGGCCGTGTCCGGGAGTACCCGGGTGGAGCCCTTATCGGAACGCTCCTGCGGCATGAGGGCGTCGATGCCGCCGTTCTGGTAGAGGGACACCCATTTGCTGAGGGTCTTTGGGCTGTACTGGAACAGGTCGCCGTCAGGCAGGGTGAGGGGCTTTTCCGTGACTCTCTGGTAATAGGCGTTCCTGGACGCATCGGGATAAAGGCCATGGATGACCGGCGCTATGAGAGCGAGGCGGAACTGCGCCATGGCGGCTGCGTCCGAAAGTTTTTTTGGATTGTTGTCCATAGAAATGTCCTCCTTAAGTGGTTTTCCCCCATTATGGGGCAGAAACGGGAGGAAAACCATGCTCATGGCGTGTGGTTGCAGGAAAACAGTTCATGGGCCGAACACCTGCTGGCAGTAAGGAGCCGGATTTTTATGAGACTGGAGGAAGGACTTTGTAAAACGGCGGACAAAGGCGGAGGCGAAATCCGAATAGGCCGTCTGGGTGAGAAGGACCTTCAGGAAGGAAAGGCCGGAAGTCTCCATGGAAGAAAGCACGCCGAGCCACTCCTCCTTCTGCGTCTGGAAGAGATCCAGCCAGCGGCGCAGCTGGGAAAGGGTGATGGAGAAGCGCTCACAGAGTCTCTCCACGGTAGACAGACGCAGGAAATACTCGGCGAGGACGCGGAGGATGAAGAACAGGCCATAGCCGGAGTAAGGGATGATGAAGTCCGGGAGGATGGCATGGGTATGGCCGCAGGTACAGATGAGGCGCATGACGCAGAGGCTGTGGCGGACAGGGACACCACTTATAAAGTCGACCAGGGAACGTCCGTAATAGGCATGGATGCGGCAGGAACCCCTGGCCCCACAGCAGGGACAGGTCTGAAATTCCGGGTGGAATCTCTTCATAAAGGAATCAAAGAGGGCTTTTGATGAACTTTTTATGCGGATTAGCTTGCAAAACAGGGAGTTTTCTCTTATCATAGTATATGTCGGTGGTGCCGGAGCCTCACAAGTGGGACACGATCCCGTATACGGCAGGCACACTGGTATGTGAGAGAAAGAACGAACTGTAGGAGGTGCTGTTCTTTCTCTTTTTTGTTCCATAAAAACTATATCGGAATGGCATGGGATGGTCAAGAGGGAAACGTGCCGCATCCTACAGCACGCTCTTGTAGATAGTATTTGACACTTGAGAATTAAATTTGACGTTTTTGTGCGGGAGACAGGAACTTTAGTTTGCTGGGCTACACTTCCACATAGACATTATGGACGGCCGCTACGTCCCCAACTTCGCCATGTCCTTGAACGACATGCGCTACATAGCCTCCGCCACGGCGAAGCCCCTGGACGTGCACCTGATGATAGAGCACCCCAACAACCGCATCGGCATCTTCCTGGAGCATCTGCGGAAGGGCGACACGGTCTACATCCATCCGGAGGCGGAGTACCACCCCTCCACCACCCTCCAGGCCATCATCAACGCCGGAATGATCCCCGGCATCGCCATCAACCCCGGTACCTCCGTAGAGACCGTCATGGAGATGCTGCGCATCGTCAAAAAAGTCCTGGTCATGTCCGTGAACCCCGGCAACGCAGGCCAGATGTACCTGCCCTACGTGGGCAAGAAGATCACCAAGCTCCTCTCCCTGAAGGAGGACATGGACTTCGAGCTCTACTGGGACGGCGCCTGCAGCGCGGACAAGATTATAGAATACGCCCCCAAGGGCGTGAAGGGCTTCGTCCTTGGCACCACGCTCCTCTTCGGTAAGGACAGACCCTATGGAGAGACCCTGGCGGACATAAGGGCGCTGAAGTTTTAAATCCTCCATATCCAAAAGAGGGATAATAGAAATCCTATAAAAGAAATCCCAAAAAGGAAATCAAAGATTCAAAATTGAGAACCCAAAAAGAAACAACCAAAAAGAAGCGCCTAACCGCAGCAAACATGCCGCCGATAAAAGCATCAAAACCAATACTGCCCCAAAATCCTGATACAAGCCCGGACACATGACCCG
>OFFQ01002294.1_pt1 | contig 9931 bp, 7 predicted proteins | sample 1521411 | NCBI WGS metagenome assembly OFFQ01 (sample SAMEA3504110, study PRJEB24116) | mouse gut metagenome | biome: mouse gut; feature: mouse-associated habitat; material: faeces | place: Denmark | collected 2011 | reverse complement strand
AATGGGGATAATAACCAGTTCAGGAATCAGCGAGACGCCCAAATCCCGGCCGATGAGGGAGAGGGTGGCCATATCTCCCTTGATGCGGAATCTGATATTGGGGATCAGATTTTCTGCGTGCATGACCTGGCTGATGCTCTCATCCGCCCCCTCCTGCGGTGCGATAAACGGGTACTCCACCAGCTCCCGCACTGACACCGCATCTTTTTGCGCCAGGGGGTTTGATTTGGATACCACCGCCAAAATGGGGTCCTCCCAAAGGGGCAGAAAATCGTAGCCGTCCGGCACCGGCAGGGAAGTGATGGCTATATCCACCTTCCCCTGGGTGAGCCACTCATTCATCTCATCGTGAGTCCCCTCGTTGATGCACAGGACAATATTGGGGTGTTCTGACAAGAAGGTTGAAATAATCTCCGGAAGCCAGTGGGTGGAGGTGCTGTAAAAGGTTCCAATCTTCAGGGAGCCCCGCTCTATTCCCCGAATCTGGTAGGCGGTTTCCATCAAGGCCTCGTTGTTGGAAATAATCTGCTGCATATAATATTGCAAATACCGGGCGTTTTCTGTGGGGAAAACGCCGTCCTTGGCCCGTACCAGCAGGGGAAAGCCCAGCTCCCGCTCCAGAGACGAGATCATATGGCTGATTCCAGGCTGCGTATATCCCAGAGCCTCCGCTGCCTTCGTCAGGCTGTTGTGTTCAATCGTGGTTAAAAAAGCCCGATATTTTAATATGCTCATATCTTCCTCCGTGCATTCTATTTTCTTATGAACGCTATAATAATTATTAAATTGCTAAATGGCAAAAATCAATATACAATATATTTAAATTAAGCTGTTAAAACGGCCGGTTTTTTTACAGTTTTCACGATGACTTTTCAGTTTCTTTCGTGCATTATTACACCAGTATTATAATTCACTAAATCGACCACATAAATGCGGACAAGGAGACAGACCATGAAAAAAATTATAAACCGCCCGGAGGACATTGTTCCTGAGATGTGCCACGGCCTTATCTTAGCCAGTCCCGGCTTGAAATGGGACAGCCACTATAAGGTTGTCTCCCGCGCCAGCCTGAACCCTGACAAGGTTACCCTCATCAGCGGCGGAGGCAGCGGCCATGAGCCCGCCCACGCCGGCTTTGTCGGCCCGGGTATGCTGGACGCGGCCGTATGCGGCGATGTATTTGCCTCCCCCTCTCAGATTCAGGTCTATCAGGCCCTGCGCCAGACCCGGGGAAACAAGGGAGCGCTGCTGATTATCAAAAACTACAGCGGAGACATGATGAATTTTAAAAATGCCGCCTTTCTGGCGCAGGAGGACGGCATTCTGGTAGATTATGTCAAGGTGGACGACGATATCGCGGTTCAGGACAGCCTGTATACCGTTGGCCGCCGCGGGGTTGCCGGAACCATTTTTGTCCACAAGATTGCCGGAGCCGCTGCCGAGCGGGGCTATAAGCTTTCCCGGGTGAAGGAGCTGGCCCAGCGGGCTGCGGACCATGTAAAGACCATCGGCTTTGCCGAAACCTCCTGCACTGTACCCGCCAAAGGGACGCCCACCTTCCAGCTGGGCGAGGAGGAAATTGAATACGGCGTGGGCATTCACGGCGAACCCGGCCGGTCCCGGGAGCCCCTCGCCAGTGCCGATGTCCTGGCCCGGCGGATGACGGAGCAGCTGCTCTCTGAGCTTGGGCTGGACCGGGGGCAGAAGGTTGAAATCGCACTGCTCATCAACGGCCTGGGCGCTACTCCCGCCCAGGAGCTGTATGTGCTGAACCACTCCGTCCGGCAGATCCTGGCAGAATACCCCGGGATTCAGGTGGTCTGCTCCCTGGTGGGCAACTATATGACCAGCATCGACATGGCGGGGGCCTCCGTCTCAATCCTGAAGCTGGACAGCGAGCTGAAGGAGCTGCTGTTTGATTCCTGTAAAACCGTCGCCTGGACCATGGACGGTCCTCAAGCTCCCGTTCCATATGTGCCCCTGGCGGGGAAGGAGGGGCCGGCGATTGAGGTGGATGACAAAATCCAAACCGACCCCGCATGGGCGGTCATTCACGGCGAGAAGCTCACCCTGTCCAATCTGATCTATATCGTAGACGCCATGAGCGCCTGCATCATCCGGAATGAACAGGCCTTCTGCGAGCTGGACTCCTTTGCGGGAGACGGGGACTTCGGCATGAGTGTGGCCAAGGGCTTCCGCCAGCTGAAACGGGAGTGGAACAGCCTGACTGCCCAGGGCGTTACCTTGGAGCAGTTTCTGTTCCAGGCATCCATGATTATTATGGAGTATTGCGGCGGGGCCTCCGGTCCCATCTGGGGGTCCGCCTTCCGGGCTGCGGCCCGGTACTGCCAGGGCAAGGACAGCCTGAGCAAGCAGGAGTTTGCCGGGATGCTCGCCGCTGTTGTTCAAGGGATTCAGGCCACTGGAGAGCGCTCCTTCGGGCGGGGCGCTCAGGTGGGGGACAAGACCCTGATGGACGCCCTGATTCCCTGTGCCCAGGTGTGGCAGGAGAAGGCCGGCACCGAGCTGACCATGCTTCAGCTGTTCCAGGAGGGGGCCAGGGCCGCCGTCGAGGGGGCCAAAAGCACAGAGAAGATCGTAGCCCGCATGGGCCGGGCCGGAACGGTGGGAGAGCGCAGCCTGGGTTACCCCGATGCCGGCGCCCACGCCTTGGGCGTAATATTTACCGAATTGGCCGGACAATTGAGCTAACCGGCCCGCAACAGAAAACCGACAACATATGATGCACCACACGGGAGGGAATTGTCATGGATTATCAGCTGGAACTTACCAATGTTGCCAAACACTATAGGGATTTTATTGCAGTAGACAACGTTGACCTGCAAATTAAAAAGGGAGAAATTATCTCTTTACTGGGCTCCAGCGGCTGTGGCAAAACCACCACGCTGCGGATGATTGCCGGTCTGATTGAGCCCACCAGGGGTACAATCCGCATTCAGGGACAAAATATGAACGGAGTTCCCCCTCATAAGCGGGACATCTCTATGGTGTTTCAAAATTATGCCCTCTTTCCCCATCTCAGCGTATATGAAAATATTGTCTACGGCCTGAAAATGCGGAAAATCCGGGACAAAAAGGTGCTGATGGAGCGGGCGCGGGAGATGATGGACATCGTTCAGCTCAGCGGTGTGGAAAACCGGCTGCCCCGGGAGCTGTCCGGCGGGCAGCAGCAGCGGGTCTCCCTGGCCCGGGCCATGATTGTGGAGCCCAAGGTGATGCTCTTTGACGAGCCGCTGTCCAACCTGGACGCCAAGCTGCGGGAGCGTACCCGGGTTGAGATTCGGAATTTGCTGAAAAGGATGAATGTCACCGCCATTTATGTGACCCACGACCAGGAGGAAGCGCTGACCATCTCAGACCGCATTGCCGTAATGAACAAGGGGAAAATTGAGCAGATTACCGTTCCTACTGAGCTGTACACCAAGCCGGCAACCAAATTTATTGCCGGATTCGTAGGCCACGCCAATTTCTTCGAGGGCACTGTTCAGCATGTGGACGGGGACCGGATTCTGGTAAAGTCCAAGGGCGGACACCTGATCCAGGCCGTCGTTCCCGGCGCCGGCCAGCTTTCCGCGGGGAAAGAGGTTACCCTTGCCATCCGGCCGGAAAATATTTTAGCCGGCGGCGCCGGCGAAAACAGGCCAAACCTTGTTTCCGGCACTGTGACCGCGCGTATCTATCTGGGCTCCACCGTGCGTTATCTGGTGGATGCGGGAGAGGGAAAGGAGATTGAAATTGATCTACAAACCAAGCATCTGGTTGACTGCGGAGAGGGAGACACAATCCATTTCTCCCTGGACGAGAACAACCTGATCCTGGTGGATAGATAACCTGTCAACCTCAAACACGAAAGGAGAAAAACAAATGAAAAAGATCCCTGCTTTGCTGCTCTGCGCTGCAATGACCCTGTCTCTGGCCGCCTGCGGCGGCGGACAGTCCAGCGGAAGCACCTCTGGCTCCAACAGCGGAAACACCTCTGTCAAAGGCAGCGAGGGCCTTCCCTACGCCGGTGAGACCCTGGTGGTTCAGGTCTGGGGCGGCACCTATGAAGAGACGCTGCGCAACCATGTGATTCCCAGCTTTGAATCCAAGACCGGCGCCAAGGTTGAGGTCGTCAGCGGTGCGGCCCCCCTGGCCCAGCTGGCCACAGAGGGCAGCAACGCCTCCATTGATGTGCTCCATGTGGACACCTTCGAGGTGGTTCAGGGCACCGATATGGGCGTTCTGGAGACGCTGGATACCAGCAAAATTGAAAACGCCAAAGACCTGTATCAGGAGGCCTTTATGTATGACACCGCCGTGGTCACCAACTGGGGCACCTACGGTCTTGTCTACCGCGCCGACCTTGTGGAGAAGGAGCCCACCAGCTGGCTGGATCTGTGGGATTCTGCCTATGCCGGGGGCAAGGCCGGCATGATCGACTACAGCATGGGCGGCGGCATGGAGTTCCTGGAGGCCGTTTCCCGCATTCAGGGCAGCCACATTGAGGATACCTCCAACTGGGACAAGCTGTTCAACGAGCTTCAATCCCTGAAGGGCAACATCGGCATTTATGCCAGCCAGCACGCCGATCTGGAGAGCGCCCTGTCCAGCGGAGAAATTGTCATCTCCGTAGAGACCAACGGCCGGGCCATTGGTCTGATGAAAGAGGGCTACGACGTGAAGTTCTGCCAGCCCAAGGAGGGCTCTATCGCCATGACCTCTCTGGCGGCCATCAGCAGCGGCTCCACCAAGAAGGATCTGGCCTATCTGTTTGTCAATGAGCTGCTGGCCCCCGAGGGACAGAAGGCCTACGCCGAGAACAACTACTACGCCCCTTCCAACTCCAAGACTGTTATCGACGAGGAACTTCAGGACTACATGCCCTATGGGCAGGAGCAGGTTTCCAGCCTGATCTACATGGACTCCGCCGCTCTGGAGAGCGTAAAGCCCGCCCTGATTGAGCGCTGGAACCGGGAATTTAAGTAATCGCTGTCTGACAAAAGGGCGGGGGACTGACCCTTCCCCGCCCTTTTAGAGTTGCGCCGCTGCAAAGGAGGGAGCCCCATGAGACGAGAAAAAGACACCTGGTCCTATGTGAACATCTGGTATCTGATTATCCCGCTGGCCTACGTCACCTTTTTGTTTCTCATCCCGATTTTCAAAATGATTTACATGAGCTTTTTTGAATTTCAGGGTGTGGGCAAGGCGCTGGGGGTATTCACATGGCACAATTATGCCAGATTTTTGATGGACCCCTACTATTGGAAGGTTTTAGGCCTGACTGTAGGGCTGAGCTTTCTGTCCGCTGTAATCTGTACGGTGATGGGCTATCCTGTGGCTTACCATCTCTGCCGGGTCAACGCCAAGGCAAAACACATCCTCACCGCGCTGTCCATTCTGCCCCTCTGGGTGCCCATCACCGTGCGGCTGTTTGGCCTGATGTCCCTTGTGGAGACGGGTACCCTGCTGGCAGTGGAGCTGGGTCTGGTATACTGCGGGCTGCCCTATATGATTATGATTCTCACCGGCCCCATCGGAAACGTCAACCGCAGCGTGGAGGAGGCCTCGTATGTCTGCGGGGCGGGGTTTTGGACCACCTTTTTCCGCATCACCTTCCCGCTGACCATTCCAGGACTGGTGTCTGGCTTCATGCTGGTATTCGCCCTGAATACCGCCGCTTTCGTGGTTCCCGTTATTCTGGGCAACGGCAAAATTATCACCATGACCACATTGATTCAGCAGCAGGCCACCTATATCTACGACTGGGGCTTTGCCGCCGCCATATCCGTCATTTTCCTGATCGTCTCCATGATTATCAGCAATTCCGGCAAGCTCTACGACCTGTGGCAGGCCAGAAAGGCGGCACGGTCTGAAAAGCTGCTGCGCACCGCCGTGCGGGGAGAGGGGGAGAACCTATGAAGCTGACAAGTCTGGCCGGAAAGCTGGCCCGGTTCCTGGTATATCTGTTTCTGCTCAGCCCTTTGCTGGTGGTTGTAATCACCGCATTCAGTGATACCAACAGGGTGGTTTTCCCGCCCCGGGGATTTACCCTGCGCTGGTTTGAACGGGCCGTCCACAGTGCGGAGTTCAATTCTTCCCTGCTGCTCTCCGTCCGCATCGCCGTGGTCAGCGTGGTGATTGCCTGCGTGCTGGGAACGATGGTCAGCCTGTGGTTTTGGAAGTCTAACAGCAGGGCGAAGGGAATTTTTGAATCCGTCTTTCTCTCCCCCATTATTATTCCCACTATCATCAGCGCGGTGGCCTTTTTGCAGTATTTTGTCCTGTTTGGCGGGCTGTTCACCAACTACTGGAAGCTGTGCCTGACCTATGCGGTGATACAGATGCCCTATGTAATCAGAACGGTTACCGCGAACCTGGTGGGACTGGATACCAGCTTTGAGGAGGCATCGCTGGTGCTGGGGGCCTCCCCTGTTCGCACCCTGTTCCACGTCACCCTCCCCTGTATCCGCCAGGGCATTGTGGGCGGAGCGGTGTTCTCATTTGTGGTTGCCTTTGACGAATGCGTTATCATCCTGTTTATGAAGAGCGCAAAAACCGTCACCTTCCCTCTGCGGCTGTATTCCTATATTACGGAATCCTTTACCCCCCTTATCTCTGCCTACTCCACCCTGTTTATTATAGTGGCTGCGGCAGTAATCTACCTGGTAGAGAAAAAAATCGGTCTCAGCAAGCTCTATTAATCCGAAAACGCAGCTGAAAAGCATACTCCGCCGACTTCTGCATATATCTCAAAGACAGCCTTGAACCGTTCCCATTCGGGACTGCTCAAGGCTGTCTTTTTTTGTGAAAGAGACCCCCTCCGTTCAGGGGGAAAATTAATATTTTCTCAAACGCCTATAGAAAGTCAAACCGATTGATGCTACAATACAAGCAATAAAGCATCTGTCATACCGCGCCATCACTCCATAAAAGCTGCCCCGCCGCTGTATAGAAGGAGGCAACTTCATGCCCAACCATACAAAAAGAGCCATCAAGGAGACCTTTATCTCTCTGTTAAATGATCGGCCGCTCAACCGGATTACCGTCAAGGACATTGTGGAAACCTGCGGAATCAACCGCAACTCCTTTTATTACCACTATGAGGACCTGCCCGCCCTGATGGAGGAAATTATCGCCGGCCGGGTGGAGGAGCTGATTCAGGCCCACCCCACCATTGATTCCCTGGAGGACTGTTTCGATGCGGCGCTGGAATTTGTACTGCAAAACCGGCGCGCTGTGCTGCACATCTACAACTCCATAAGCCGGGACGTTTTCGAGCGCTATCTGATGGATGTATGTTTGTATGTGGCGAAGACCTATGTGGAGACCGATTTCGCCGGCCGGCCTGTAGATGAGCAGGATAGGGAGATGCTCATCCGCTACCACAAATGCGAGTGCTTCGGCAATATCATCGACTGGCTGAACGGCGGCATGAAGGACGATATCTCCGCCTATTTCCACCGCATCTACCAGCTGAAACGGGGATGGGAGGACGGAGTCCTCCGCCGGGACGTTAAGGCATAGCGGCGCCTGGAAAATCGTGCAGGGAATTTTTATGGAGAGAGCGGCGCTGTTGTGATGTGGCCGGCCGGCTGCTGACCGGCTGCTTTCTCTGTTTCATGCTGTTCCTGATGGAGATACAGCCAGGGGGTGCTGATGGGCAGCTTGACAAAGTCCCCGCGCCGGTATATCTCTTGTACGCTGCCCCGGCGCCGGTCGGCCAGGGCCAAGGAGTCGGCCAGGTTTACCGCCAAAATGACCACCGCAATATCCCGTTTCAGCAGCCGGTCAATCAGCTCCCAGATATGACTGCGGATGGACACCTCGGCCTTTTTAAAGGGATGGATGCAAAATACCACCTTTGGCCGCTGAAGCAGCAGCCGGGTAAACACGAGGTCGTATTTCTGGCGGGCGGTCAGCTCGTTCACCCGCAGATCGAACACCTCCGCCCCCAACAGCGGCGCGTACTCCGTCCGAATGCTCCGGTACATCCCCCGGTCGGTCCAGATTCCGGGGAAGCGGTGGTCCATATTGAAGCACAGGTTGTCCATATAGCTCATGTCGTGAAAGAGCATGGTTTCCATCGGCCGCTCCTGAACAATGGCGATATTCCGGTCCAGACCGGAGCGCAGCGGCGCTCCTCCTACCAGCAGCCGCCCGCTCTCCGGACGGCCATGCTCCAACACGGCGAGGAGGTCGCTCTGGGCGCATCCGTCCATATCCTGTATGACCACGCATTCCCCGGCGCTCACCCCCAGGCTGACATCCCGGAGGTTCCCCCGGCAGACGCCTTGCAGCTCCAGCACCGTTTCGCCGGACCGCTCCCCCTCCTTTAACCGGGCCCGGACCCAGCGGTCATAGTCCTCCACGCAGGGCAGGAAAGGCCGGCCCCGGCTGCCGCTCTCCAGGTCAAAGCATTTCAGGATGCGTCCGTTGGACATCAACGCCGTACGGTGACAAAAACGGAGCGTCTCCTCAAAGTGGGCGGAGAGATAGAGAAAAGAGATGCCTTTTCCGGCGTAGTGGGTCAAAATTTCCTGGAGCTTGGCCAGCTCGCTGTCGCTGATAAAGGCGTCTACATTTTCCAGCACAATCAGCCGGCTTCCCGCCACCACCGCCTTGAGCAGCTCGACCACAAACCGCTGAAAGGTGGTCAGGCTGTCGATATAGGCATCTGCCCGAATGGGCACCCCAATCTCCTGAATAAAAGGGGTCAGCTGCTCCTCCAGCACCCGGGGCCGGATGTGCCATTTTTTAAACCCGGGCCGCAGAACAAAGATGTTGTCTGCCACCGTCAGGTCCTTGGCCAGACAGCTCTCGTTGCGGATCACGCTGATCCGATTGTGTCCCGGCCGATGGTCGTGCCAGTCGTTCACCAGCTTTTCATGGTAATAGATATAGCCGTACCGCAGGGGCAGGTTGTGGACCAGCAGGGAGAACAGGGCTTCCACCCCGCAGTTGTTTGTGGGCACCAGCCCCAGGATTTCCCCCTCCCACACTGACAGACTGAAATTATCCAGCTGGGTAACCCCCTGATATTCATAGCTCACCCGATCCATACGCAGTGTTTCTGTTCGCATATACCCTCCTACACAGAGCGCAGGGCCGCTTTATTGGGAACATCCCGGTCGCTGGTGATGGCGGGCAGCAGAACCTCCACGTCGGTCCCGGCTCCGGGGATGGAAAACACCCGCAGGCCGTACTCCTCTCCAAATAACAGATGGATGCGGTTGTTTACATTGACCAGAGCAATGCCGCCCTCGGGCTGCTCGCTTTGGGAAGCCGTGGTCCAGGCGCTTCTCTGCAGGCGCCTGTTCATCTTCGCCAGTGTATCCTCGTCCATGCCCACCCCGTCGTCAGAGACACGAATCAGCAGCAGCTTTCCTGTGCGCTCCAGGTGTATTTTCAAGTGGCCTGTGCCGATTTTACACTCCGTACCATGGATAATGCTGTTTTCCAAAATAGGCTGCATGGTCAGCTTGGGCAGACGGCAGTTGTAGATCTCCTCCCGGTCCGCACTGTCACATTCGATGGTGAGCTGAAGGCGCTCCGCAAAGCGGTACTGCTGTATTTTAAAATACGTCTCGCAGTTTTGCAGCTCCTCCTCCACCGAGACCAGATTCTCCACCTTGCTGATGGTGTAGCGGAAAAAGCTGGCCAGGGCCTCCGTCATGTCCGCTACCGGCATCAGTCCGGCGATGAGGGCTTCGCTGCGGATGCTCTCCAGGGTGTTGTAGAGAAAATGAGGGTTTATCTGGTTTTGAAGCGCCAGGTATTGGGCCTGACGCTTGTTCAGCTTCAGCAGTTCGGAGGAATCCAGCATTTTTTGCAGACACTCCTGCATCTGCCGTCCCCCAGGGGAGAGGAACACCTCCCCCGCCCTCGGGGCGCTGTTGGAGCTGTAGCCCTCTAAAAACCGGCAGGTTTC
>OFFQ01002290.1_pt1 | contig 9945 bp, 6 predicted proteins | sample 1521411 | NCBI WGS metagenome assembly OFFQ01 (sample SAMEA3504110, study PRJEB24116) | mouse gut metagenome | biome: mouse gut; feature: mouse-associated habitat; material: faeces | place: Denmark | collected 2011 | reverse complement strand
TTTGGCCGGGGCCTTTTTCGGGGCGGCGGCGTTCTTGGCCTCGGCAAGCTGTTTGCGGATAGAGGGCTTGCGGCCAATCTTGATCTTGAACGTGGCCGCACGGTTTTTCTGCCTGCCTTGGCGGGCGGCGGTCAGCAAGTCCCGCAAGGCGTCCTCGCTCTCCGGCTCATAGTGCCTGCTCACCACCTTGCCATGCTCCGCCACCATCCCATAAATGCCATGATTATACTGCTCATAAGGATAACGGCCCTCGGTTCCGTCCTCAAATTTCAGACTGACTTCCTGAATGGGAAGCGCCTGCTGTCCCAGCTTGGCGGCGTGCTGGCGGTAATCCAGCTCATAGAGATTGCCCATCACCTTGCCGTCCCGCAGGCCGGTGATCTCCACGGCGTAGGCCAAAATGCTGTCCCCCGTGGTGGCGTGGAACGCCCAGGTGTGGCTTGCCTAGCTCTCTTTCAGATAAACGTCACGCTCCCGGAAGCACTCGGTTCCACAGCGGCGGGACAGCCACAGCAGATGGGTGTTTTCCTCGGTGGGATGCCGCGCCGCCTCCATGAACATTTCCATGTCATAGCGGAAATCGCTCTTGTAATGCTCGGTGTTCAGCTCCATCACCGCCCCCAGGGAGGCGATGATGTCCACATCCTCATATTTTCGCAATCGTCACACCTCCAAATCCTGCGATTTATCTTTGGCGGGGGCTTTCGGCTGCTGGCCCTCCTTGGCCGCTTTCAACTGCGCCCGGATGGAGGGCTTTTCCTGCTGTGCTTGCCGGGCCTTGGCCTGCAATTCGCTGGGCTTCTCGCCGGAGAGGGGCCGCAGGAACGAAATGCGGTCAACCACCCAAAAGGTGTTGTCGTTCAACTGCCGCTGCCACGCCCCGGCCTTGGGCGACCAACGGAAGCTGTTTTCTTTCAGGATGTTCCGGGTGGCCTCGTCGGGCTTGCCCTCAAAGAAAACTTGCAGGCGGTTGGCCTCCCGGTTGATCTCCACCGTGCCGCCGTCGAACTCCCAGCCCACAAAGGCGGTTTCCCGCTGGCGGGTCAACTGCTCAATACGGCTGCGTACCTGCCGGATGTTGGCGTTGTTGTTGGACAACTGCCAGGGCAAAAAGGGGCTTCCCCCGCCGCCCTCGGCCATGCCGGACTGGAACGCCTCAATGCTCTTTTGGGACAGGTGGGGACAGCCCTCCAACGTCTTGTGCTTGCGGTAGTAGGCGTTCACCGCTTTCATCATTTCCTGCGTGGCTTCCAGCTTTTCCAGCTTGGCTTGCAGCTTCTCAATGGCGTTGGGGTCGTCGGCGCTGATGCCGCCCATGCCCGTACTGCGGATTTTATCAAGCAAGCCCTGTATCTCCTGCCACTCCCGCATATTCTTATCATCGGCGGCGTTCTGCTTCTGCTTTTTCTTCACGGGGAAATTGGCAGGCCCGGCAATCATCACGGAGGGGACACGGGCGGCGATCTCATAGCCTTTATTCATGTTCTGTGCCAGCAGGCGGGCGTAGGTGTCAAGAAGCTGGTCTATCTTATCGTGAAATTCCGGGTCAACCCGCTTTTTCTGCCGCTGGGCGATCTCCACCGCCTTGTCCACCATACTGCGATACTCCGCCGTGGCGCTGCCGGGCCGGTAGTCGTCAAAGCTGTTGGCGACCTTGGCACGGCGGGCCGCTCCCTCGTTGATGGTGTAATAATGAACGGGGGCCTGCTCCGGGGCGTCGGCCTGCGGCGGCTGTCCGGCAACCGGCTCCCCGGCTTCCTCCTTGGCCGCGACCTCACCGGGGGACGGGGCATTGTTCAGAACGCCGTCGATCATGTTTTCGTTCTGTTCGGTGGACAGCTCGGCGGTACGCAGGGGATTTTCTCTTAAAAACTCCGGCACTTCCCGGAACCCCACATCATCGCAAAAATGGGCCTCCTGCCGGTCGCCGTGGCGAAGCACCACCACATCGGAAACGGAAAGGCTGCGTCCCTTGAAGTCGGCGGGGTGGTCGGTGTTGAATTGGCGGTAGATGCTTTCCAGCGTGTCGGTGTCCCGAAGCGGGGCAGTATACACCAGGTCATAATTCGCCGGGTCAACCGTCCGCCCGGTCGCCAGCAGGCGATAATACGGCTCAAAGCGGAAATCCCGTGTTTCCGGCCCGCCCCGTACCTGATAGATGGAAAAGGTGTTGTTCAGCTCCTTGTAGCGGTCGATGGTGTCCATCAGGGCGGCGGCGCGTTCCCGGAGGGCGGCGGGGGCCTGTTCGTCGTCCCGGATGCCCACGATCACCAGCTCAAAGGACGTGGGGCCAACCGCCTGCATTTCCCGGATAGTCCCACCTATCTGATCTTCCCGGTTTTCATAGTTTTTCATAAATTCCGGGTCATAGGCGCACATCAGGTCGTACAGCTCGGCGGAAATGCCCTCCGGCGTCGGCTCCACGGTGGGCGGGGCGGCTTGGGCCTCCCGTTCCGCCAGCGTCCGTTCCGCCCGCTCCCGCACATCGTCATGGAGAGGCAGGGAGTACAGATCAGAGGTGGAGGAAAAGCCCACGTTGTTCATCACATAGTCAACCTGATCTTCTTTCAGCACCCCCGCTGTAAAATAATCCTCCCTTGTGGGGGTATCGCTCACCTTGCCGTCCATTATATCGAAATGCAGGCCGGTTTCTATGTGGGTACAGATTTTGCCGTCAACAGCCAGCGTTGCATAGTACCAGCCAATGTACCCGCTGCTCTGATCGTCCGTGCCGTCGTATAGTTCCACATTCAGGACAGTGTAGGGCTTCAAGCCCTTTTCGGCGGCGATGGCGTTGTCCTTTTCCTCCCGCCGCAGGAGGGCGGGAATAGCGGCTTCTTTTGTAGCCTGCACGATCTCCGGGTTATACTGCACCAGAACAGCGTTGACGCACTCACTTTGCACCTTTACCGTCTTGGCTTTCGGGGTGCGGTAATTGCCAATAGCCAAGGAAGTACCGTTGTCAAAGCGGATGGAAATATCGCTTGTCCCCCTCCATTTGCCCCGGCAGGGGGAGGTTTCGATCTTGCCCGTGGTACAGCCGAATGTCCGGGCGATCACATCTATCCTCTCCTGCAAGGGCAGCTTTTCATATCCCTTGGCGATCTCGACGGCCTTTTTCTCCAACTCCGTCAGAACCGGGCCGGGCGGCTCCGGCGTGTCCACCTTTTCAGGGACAGAACTTTCCGGCTGGGGCGTGTCGTTGGTCTGCGCCGCTTCCGGCTGGGCGGCTGGCTCGTAGCCGTTGGCGGCGTATTCCTCCACCGTCATACCGGCTGCGGCGGCTTCCTGTGCGATCTCGGCCTCCACCTGCTTTTTGTACTCCTGCAAATCCACGTCGAAGTCAGCCAGATGGGGCGGCTCCGGCAACTGATACTGGCCCTGATTGAGAAGCGGGCGGCACTGGCGCACATAGTCCAGAACGGCGTTGAAGTAGGCGGTCTGCTCCGGGGTCAGCGTTTCCCCGGACTGTAAGGGCCGCTGGGCCTCCCGTTCCATAGCGGAGAGGTTACAGTGCAGTTTCAGATAGGGGACGAACTCGCCCAAAATCATGTCCCGTTCGGCTACCTCCTGCTCCCAGCCCTCTATCCCTGTCCGCTCAATGACGCTCTTTTTCCAGCTTTCGGACTGTGCGTAATACTCATGGTAGCCTTGGATATGCTCGATCAGGGAACCGTCCCCGTCGCCAAAGTCCTGCCGTCCCTCGTAGTTGTCCGCCTTGCCGTTCATGGTGAAGTCGATGCGGAACTTGGTCTTGTCATAGCCCGGTTCGTTCTTCATGGCGTCATCCAGGGCCTTGAAAACGGCGTCCGCTTGGGAAAGGGGCATCTGCTCCCCGTCCCGCAAGTCGGCGCTCTCACTCCAAATGACCGTCACAAGCGGCTCCGCGTCCGGGTCAAGGAGAAGCGGAGGCGCGTCCGCGATCTCACGCTCCACCCGCATTTTCACCGCAATATCCATACCGCCGTGCTGTAATTCGTAGCCATCTTCGCACAGCTCATTGATAAGGTCGGCAACCTTGTGATAGTCCCGGATAACATTGGCATAGTCCACGATCAGGCGGCGTTCCCCGTTGCCCAACCGCTGGCCGTCACGCTCGGCAAAGTCGATCAGGGCGTTGGCCTGCTGCTCCGGGGTGGCCCCCGGCATGAAAGGCTTGTCGTTGATAAGGCCGTCCAGCCCGTTCCAGATGGCCGGGGTCTCCACCTGTTGGGCCTCCCGCTCCTGCTGAAGCTGGGCCAGGTGGCCGTCGATCTTGGTAATCAGGTCGTTGGCCGTGGCCCGGATGGTTTCAAGGGAGGCTTTCAGCTCGGACAGCTCCTTGCCGGAACTCCAACCGGCCACATAGCCGAACGAGTAATCCGACGTGTCCAGCCCGTAGTGCTGGCAGACGGTATAGGCCACGCTCTCGGCCTGCACCTCACGAGTACGGCGGTCGGGGCGGTCGGCCAATTCCTCCGGCGTGGCGTCCTTGTCAATGGCGTGGAGGGTGGCGTGGGCGATCTCATGGATAGCGGTTTTCAAGGTCTGCAATTCGCTCATGCCCTCGTCGATGGCGATGCGCTTTTCCTCCAGGTGGTAGTAGCCGTGCGCCCCGCTCTCGATGTCCTCAAAGGCGATAGGGACGGGGGAAGTCCGCTCCAGGGCGGCGAAGAAGTCCTGATACCGCTCCACGCTGCCGGTCAGCTCGTCCACGGCGATGTCGGGTATCTCCCGGCCCTCGGTCTGGGACACGTCGAACACCGACACCACCTTAAAGGCCGGGACGGTCACTTCCTGTTCCTCGGTCAGCGGCTTTCCGTCCGGGCCGGGGATGGTCTTGCCGCTGGTGTCCAGCTTTTCCACCTGCCGCCGCACCTTGTAGGGGGCCGGGGCCAAAATCTTGATGGCCCGCTCCCTCCGCTTCACATGGCGCTCGAACTCGTCCTTCCACTTGTTGTAGCCCGCCACCAGGGAGGCGTCCGGCTTCTGCATGGCGATCAGGAGGGTGTTGTTGAAGCTGTAATTGTGGAACTTGGACATGGCGGTGAGGTAGTTTTTGTACTGTTCGCTCTCAAAAAGGGCCTGAATACCGGCTTCCAGTTTGTCGGTGATCTCTTTCATGCGCTCGGCGTTGTTTCTGCCGGTCAGCACAATGGGAATACCCCTATGCTCCGGGCCGTCATAGTCCATGCCGTCATAGCGGACGGTACGCAATTCAGCAAACTCGTCCGTATTCAAAAAAACTTTGCGGATGTCGGCGGCTACCATGTCCTTGAAGCTCATTCCACCGGCCCCGCTGCGCTCAGGTCAGGCGGGGCTTCGACGCCGTCCTGCGCAAAATACTCGTCCAGCGCGGCCACCATGTCGGCCTTGTTCATGCCGCTCTTATACGGAACATCGTACTGCTCCATCAGCGCGCGAAGCTGGTCGGCCTTCATGTCGGTGCTGTACTCCGGGATTTCGTCGCCGTCCTCCTCCGGGGGCGTATCCTCCGCAGGGGGCGTTTCCAGCCCCGTGGAGAGCGGGTCGGTATCGGACGGGTGTTTACCCGCCCCGCCGTTCTTCTCGCCGTTGCCGAGGCTGTCAGCGTCGCTGGCGGGGTTATCCTGCGGGATTTCGTCCAGATAGGCGGCAACCCCGAGGGATACCAGCCGGGCGGCCTCCTGATCGGAAACCTCCACCCGCTCCCCCATGTGAACCGGACATACCCTGACCGCCTTTGTCACCGAATTGACTGTCCGCTGACCGTAGGTGCCTTTAATAATTTTGATTTCCATGCGGTACTCCTTCCATGTCAGCTCACCACGTCGGCGGCGTAAATGTAGGGGCAGTAGTTCTTGGGCGCGGCCAGGGGGCGGGTCGCCAGCCGGAGCTTACGCATATCGTTGTCCTGATCCAGCGTGAACTTCGGCACACGGACGCCGGGGTGGGAAATGGGAACGGTGCTGCCGTAGTCGATCTGCGTGATCTGGCCGTACATGAAGTGACCGCAGGCGGGGGCCGTCACCATAGCGCCGGTCTTGGGGAAGTAGGGCTTGTTGGCGCCGTCGTCGTCCATGTAGCTCTCGTCCACGGAAATGAGATTCAGCTGGAAGCCGCCAAAATTGAGAACGCCCAGCAGAACCACGCCGGTGTAGGCGGTCAGTTGCTCCCGAATGGAGCCGATGGCGATACCGCTGTTCTTGTCCAGCAGGCGCTGCAAATCCTCAAACTGGAGAATCGCGTCCGCCGTATCGGTACCCAGCAGCAGGTCAGTCACGGGCAGGCCCCGGTAGGAGAGCATACGGCACATGGCAATCACATCCGCCCGCATTTCCGCGAAGCTGGTCCAGGGCTTTGCCGGGGTGTAGATGTGCTCGCTGGCAGAACCCTCAAAGAACTGGACGTGGAGCTTTTCGCCCTTAGTCTTGTCGTCAATGAAGGTCTGCATGGTACACTCGTTGTTGAGCATGGTCTGGACAGCCATCCATTCCTCCCGGCGGCGGATACGCAGGTCCATGTCGCCCATGTCGTCCCGCAGAAGCCGCGCGGCCCGCTCGGCGGGGGTGGAAACCGCGTAAAGGGCCTCACCGAAGCCCCGCTTCTTCAGATCGTCCAGGGTCAGGAGCCGGGACACGCCGATGTAGGCGGGCTGAAGCTCGTGGATTTCATAGCCAATCCGCCCCATAGGGATGTCGCCCACGCGCTCGGATACGAACGCGGCCATGCGCCGGTCACCCTTGCGGTACTCGGTCAGCACCTTATCAGCGGCGAACACATCATTGTCGCCGGTGGGGAAATAGCGGTCGCGGAAGAAAAACGTGTTGGGGACGTGTTCCTCCATGATCGCCGCCAGAATGTAGGTATCAAAGAAATTCAAAACAGCCATTGTGTTGTTCCTCCTTACAGAGCGGGAGACACGGACTTGAACACAATGCCGCGCTCCCGCAGTTTGTCCTTGTCGGCCTCGGTGACGGTGTAGCCCTCGGCCACGGTCAGCTTCTCCAGGTCGAAGCACCCGGCCTTGTAGACCGCCGTGGTCACATCCTCGTCCGCGCCGATCTCGGTGTCGTCGCACAGGATGCAGTCCGGGGTGCCGGTGCCGCCGTACAGCGACAGCAGGCCGGTATCCTCGGCCTTGCCCAGCAACGTCCCCCGCTTCAGTACAGCGGCCTCGGTCAGCTTGCCAATGGTGCCGCCGTCCACGCGGACAGGGGGATTCAGACCGGCAACCAGCCCGTCATACTCCATCTCACCCAGCTTGTTTCGCAGTTCCTTCATGGTCTTAGCCCTCCTTCTTTCCGAACAGCGCCTTTACCTCCGCACGGGCGGCGGTCATGCGCTGCTCCGGGTTCATGCTGTCCAGGGGCGGAGCCTCGCCGCCGGTAGGTGCGGAGCCAACCGCCTGCGCACCGGACGCCTGGGTATCGCCCTCCAGCATCCCCAGGTAGTTCTTGCCGTCCTTGGCCGCTTTCTGCGCCATGCGGTAAGCCAGCTCCTGGGCGGTGCAGGCGTTCTCCCCAAACTTGGCCTCCCGAATCGCCTCGGCGTCATACAGCCCCGCCAGCGCGTCAATCTCCTGGATGCGCTTCTGCTCCGCCTGGACAGCGGCAGAAACCGCCTCCGCGCCCGTGGCGGGTGCAGGGTCAGCCCCGCCCGCTCCAGAAGCAGACACGGCGGCTTTGGCTTTGGCCTCGGCCTCAGCCATCAAAGCGTCGGCCAGCTCCGGGTTTTCCGCCCGAAGCTCTTCCAGATTTTTTGCCATGAGTTTTCCTCCTTCGTTGCTGCCGGTCTGCGCCGGCTGATTTTTATTTGTCACAACCGAAGTGTCACCTTCGGATTTGACCGTAGGAATATTGTCCGGGGCGAACATCCCCGGCGCGAGGTGGAAGGAGCGGCCGCGCACCAGCAGACTCCGCCCGTCCGCACTGGCGGCAATCTCCAATGGCTCGGCGTCCTCCATGAGTTCATCCGCAAAGCCTTTGTCAACCGCTTCTTTTCCCGTCATGTAGGTAGTATCCGACATCATGTGGGAAATGACTGTTTCCGAAAGACCGGTCTTGCGCTTGTAAATCGCCACCTGCGCTTTGTCCCAGGCATCGTAGGAAGTGGCGGCCTCCCGGAGTTCATCTGCGTTGTAACCACCCCACAGAAATCCCCAGCACTTGTGAATCATAATCAGGCTGGAGGGGTTGACCTTGACCGTATCGCAGGCACACATGATCAGGGAGCCGCCAGACATAGCCACGCCATCCACAATGCAGGTCAGGTGCGCACCCGCCCGGGACAGCTCCCGAAGCCGGTTATGGATAGTGTTGGACACACCCGCGTCGCCGCCATAACTGTTCATTCGGATGGTGACGTCACTGCACCCGGTCAGTTGCTCCAGGTCCTTCATAAACTCGTCCAGGGTGATGAACTGCCCTTCAATGGGGTCCCCCCACCAGTCCGTGGGCGTCTGCTCGTAGATATCCCCATACATGGTGATTTCTGCGCTCTGACCGTCTGCGGTTTCCATAGCGTAAACGGTCTTTTTGATATTCACCGCAGGGCTTGGATTAGGCATTTCCTTCTCCCCCTTCGTCCTCATCTTTTTCATTCGGGTCAACGGACATGGCCGTAGACCCGCCGCCAGCAGCGGCCAGCTTTGCATTTTCCGCCGCCAGCCGCAGTCAACAGGGCGTTTTCAGCTTTAAGCTGATTTACATTTTCCTCCCAGTCACCGCCACCCGTCTCGCGGGCGACCTGTTCGTGGGTCTTAAGCGCGTGCTGGATCTGAAGCACCGCCGCCTTTGCCTCCTTCAACGGGTCAAGGGAATTTTGGACCGGCCCAATCCACCGCGCTCCGCACCATGCGACCCGCACAAGCGGGTCCTGGAAAAAGCCGGGGGCCTTAATCCGGCCACGGGCTACCGCTTCCGACAGCCAAACCTCATAGGCCGGTTGGCAAAAATCCCCCACAAACCAGTGTCGGCGCATACGAAAAGCGTCCCAGGCGTCTTGCAGAGCGGCGCGGGACGCTGAATAGGAAGCGTTGTATTCCTTCAGCAGAACGTCATAGGGGATTTCCAGTGCGGAGCCGATCAGCTTGCAGAAGGTTTTCACAAAGCTGTCAAACCCAGTCACCGGCATATTGGGGTTGCCAAACTTCACATCCTCGTCCGGCTGCAATACGTTGATGATGCCCTCGCCCATCTCAAGCTCGTTGGCGCTGCGGGACAAGTTTTCATCCCTGGGGTTCGCGCTGGGCACCCCCGCAATATCCCCCGCCCCCACTTCGTTGAAGGGGATTTGGTCGGGATCTGTCTTGGTGATAATCCAGGCCGTGAAAAAGCTCTGAATTAGGGCCATCATCAGGGAGGACTCCGTATATCGGCGCAACTGCAAAAGCGGCTCGATCACCTGGGCAAGATAGGTCACGCCCCGGTACTGATCGCACCGCTCACTGCTCATAACGTGAAGAATATTCGGCAGTCCCGTTTTGGCCCCATACGCTTCGATCCGCGTCCAAGTATCCTCTTTGCGGGTAATCTGCCAGGGGTAGTTATTGTGGATGTAATAGGCCACGACCATACCGCTGCTGTCTACCTCCACGCCGTCATAGATGCGGTTGCCGGTATGCGGGTTGGTCCCGTCGGTCATGCCCGCATAAATACCGCCATATTCTGCCGGAGTCCGCACCCGGTCCGCCTCCACCATATGAATCCGAAGGGAGTAGGGATTAACCGGCGTGGGCGCCACCCGCTTGAAAACCGGGAACACGTCGCCGGACATTAGCCAGGAGATCAACGCCAGCTGCTGCATACCGTCAAAATTGTTCATCCCGGTAGCGTCACAGTTCTGTTTGCGGTCCGCCCACAGCCGAAATTCCTTCTCCGTGTGCTTCTGCCAGTCCTTCGCCGCCTCCGGGCTGAGGCCCAGCACGTCCCGGTCAATCACGCTTTTCAGCGTCAGACCAATGCCTACCACCTTTGTCCGGTTGGT
>OFFQ01002277.1_pt1 | contig 9977 bp, 9 predicted proteins | sample 1521411 | NCBI WGS metagenome assembly OFFQ01 (sample SAMEA3504110, study PRJEB24116) | mouse gut metagenome | biome: mouse gut; feature: mouse-associated habitat; material: faeces | place: Denmark | collected 2011 | reverse complement strand
GGGGTCATGTTTTTTAAAAATGTATTACAGTAAATAAGATCTTCTACTCCATTCCTTTTCCTTATAGAACATCTGTGTGCTTGACAGAATGCTAGTAGCAAACATATTTTTGATTATTTGAACAAGTGAATAAATTAAATTTAGAAATTGATTATGAAAATTCGTATGCATATTCTGATTCTGTACATGATATTCCAATGTTAAAAATGGTAAAAAATAGAATTAAAATAAATAAAAAAAATGGAGAGATGACCCCATTTATCATTGAAGAGTAGGTAACTGCTCTTTATTATTTTGTATCTAAATCTACAAATAACAGCATGATGTTGATAATACCAGCAATACCTACTAGAATATAGATTAACATTGATAAGAAACTATCAACACCAAATAATGAATCGACTAGGTTGAAATTAAATAGACCAATCAACCCCCAGTTTATAGCACCAATTATTGTTAATGCTAAGGAAATTTTTTGTATTATATTCATTATTTTCATCCTCCTTATTAAAGTGTATCCAAGATTAATATCTTTATACATATTATTGATATTTAAACATATTTTATTATTGGGGGTGTGATTTTGAAAAAAATTTATATTGGTATTGCAGTAGCAGTTGCATTAGTTATAGCATCGTTAATATTTTTTAAGTTTAAGGACAATTCTTTAGATAAGACGATTGATAAAGTTAAAGCTTATGATAAATATACGCTTACATGTAATATGGAAATGGTAGAGAATGATGAATTAAAAAGTTATCTAGTAAATGTAAGTTATTTAAAAGAAAAGAAAAATGAATATTATAAAGTAGAATTATATGATAAATCTTTAAATCAATCACAAATTATTGTAAAGAATCCTGATGGGGTGTTTGTTTTAACACCTACCTTAAATCAAATTTTTAAGTTTCAAAGTGAATGGCCTAATAATTCCCCTAAACCATATATTTATCAATCTTTAATAGAGTTTTTAGAAAAAGGAGAAGTAGAAAAAATAAAAACAGGTTATCAGGTTAAATCTCAAGTTACTTATCCTAATGACTCAAGAATCGTTAGTCAGGAAATGATTTTTGATAAAACATTAGCACCAAAGCAAGTAACAGTATTGGATAAAGATGATGCAGAAATCATTACAGCGAATTTCACAGATTTTAAAACTGATGTTAAATTAAATCAGGAGAGTTTTGATGAAAAGAAGGTTCTTGAAAAAAGTACTAGTGAATATTCAAATGTTTCTAGTGAATTACCTTTATATCCAATTGCTTTAATGGGAAGTTCTTTAAATAGTGAAAAGGTATCAACGATTGATGGAACTACAAATCATATTTTAAAGTTTACTGGTGATAAGAATTTTACAGTTGTAGAGACACCAGTAGTAGCAACTGATGAAATTAATATTGAAGTAGTAACTGGTGAGGTAATAGATCTTGTTGATGGTGTAGCGTTTTATAATGAAGGTCAATTAATGATGATGAAATCTGGTATTTTATGTAAAGTCTATTCTGAAGATTTAAGTAAAGATGAAATGGTTAGTGTTATTAGTAGTATGCAAACATCTAGTTTGAAATAGAGGCGTTGCCTCTACTTACATATTTATCAAAATAATAAAGGAGATAATTGAAATATTATATTGATTGGATTATACTATGACAGTATGGAGGGTTAGTATGAGTTTATATCGTGATACATATGCAGTAGTTAATTTGAAGTATTTAAAACAAAATGTTGAAATGATCTATCAAAAATTTAAACGACCTTTAATGGCGGTGATAAAAGCAGATGCTTATGGTCATGGTTATAAAGAAGTTGCTAGTTATATAAAAGATTTAGATTATATAGAAATGTTTGCTGTTGCGACATTACCTGAAGCGATTGAATTAAGGGAATTAGGAATAAAAAAAGGAATTTTAATTTTGGGAGCTGTACCAACAACTAAAGAAGAAATAGAACTGGCAATCAGTTATGATGTTTCTTTAACAATGATTTCTTTGGAATATATGCATCATTTACAAACATTAATTGATGATGAACCATTAAAAATTCATATAAAAATAGATACAGGGATGCATCGAATAGGTTTGACTAGAAAAGAAGAGTTAGAAGAAATGCTAGAAACAATTGATTGTACAAAATTTATTTTAGAAGGGGTTTTTACTCATTATGCTACAGCTGATGGAGAAATAGAGGCTTTTGAAAAACAGCAGACTATGTTTTATGATTTAGTTGATTATCATAAATTTAAGTATATTCATTGCTGTAATAGTGCAGCAATGGCATATCATGAAGATACTGGATCTAATTTAGGGAGAATTGGGATTGTTATGTATGGTATAGATCCAGCTGGTAATGAATCTAAAGAGTATAAACAAGCTATGTCATTATATACAAAAGTTTCAATGGTAAAAAAAATCAAAGCAGGTCAAAGAGTTGGTTATGGTTTAACTTATACAGCTAATCAAGATGAATATATTGCTACTTTACCAATTGGTTATGCAGATGGAATAATTAGAAAAAATCAAGGACGTAAAGTCTATATTAATGGCTCTTATTTTGAGATTGTTGGCAGAGTTTGTATGGATCAAATGATGGTAAGGGTCGATGAGAATATTAAAGCTGGAGATAAAGTAGAAATTTTTGGTGAGCATATAAGTTTAGCGAGTATGGCAAAAGAGCTGGATACTATTCCTTATGAGATAATTTGTTTAATTTCGAAAAGGGTGGAACGTATATATGTAAAATAAAAAATCAGCATTTAGCTGATTTTTTATTTGAATAATTGAGCAAGTCGATAATATGATAATGCTCCTGTTTTAGTTGTAGATATTTTTCCGTCTTTATAGACTATTGTTTGTGGCACTGTTCCATTAGTGATATCAAGATCTTTTTCTAACCAAGTAGTGTAATCACTATCATTAGAAACGTCTACATAGTATAAAGACTCGCTACGATTTTTTTCTAAAAATGTAGTCATAGTATCTTGATAAGATAATGTAGCATTATCGTTTTTATTACCAATTACTACTACAAAACTATCTTTATCTTTTACTTTTTCTACAAGTGCATTTTGGGTAATTGTTGTAAATTCAACATGAGTGATTTTTCGATAAATAAATAACCCTAAAAATACTACGATTACAATCCCAAAGATGCTAATTTCTTTCCATAATTTTTTTACTTTTTCCATAATTAGCCTCCATAACAGTACCATTATATAATACCAAAAAAAATACCTAAAAACAACATTTAATAAGAGGATATCAGCTAATCACATAATATTTTTTATAAATTGACAAAAAAAGAGAGTTATCTCTTTATTGTTTATGTTTTAAAGCGTAATTCCATGTATCTCGACACATGTCTTCAATTCCCTTTGTTGCAACCCAATCAAGCTCTTTTTTTGCACGAGCAGGATCTGCGTAACATGTTGCAATATCTCCAGGACGACGTTCTTTTATTGCATAATTAATTTTTACATGATTTACCTTTTCAAATGTTTTTACAAGATCAAGGACACTATATCCAGTTCCAGTACCAAGGTTGCAAATATGAACACCAGGTTTTGAATAATGTTTGATTGCTTTAACATGACCAATAGCTAGATCAACAACATGAATATAATCACGAACTCCTGTTCCATCATGTGTATCATAGTCATCACCAAAAACACCTAAGCATTCTAATTCACCAGTCGCAACTTTCATAATATAAGGCATTAGATTGTTTGGGATTCCTTTTGGATCTTCACCAATCAAACCTGATTCATGAGCGCCGATTGGATTAAAATAACGGAGCAAAGTTACAGACATTTCAGGGCACGCATGTTGAACATCACTTAAAATTCTTTCCATCATTGCTTTACTTGTTCCATATGGATTGGTAGTTTCTCCTAATTTACAATCTTCTGTGATAGGAACAACATCTGGATCGCCATAAACAGTAGCGCTTGATGAAAAAACGATTTGATTAACATGATATTTTTTCATCATTTTACTAACAATTAATGTAGTAGTCAGATTATTGGTATAATATTCAATTGGTTTTTCAACAGATTCACCAACAGCTTTAAATGCTGCACAATGAATGACAGCATCTATTTTATTTTCTTTAAATACAGACTCAGTTTTAGCTTCATTTAAAATATTAAATTCATAAAATTTTACTTCTTTTCCAGTAATTTCTTTAATATATCCTAAAACTTCAGGTTTTGAATTAGAAAAATCATCAATTACGATTACATCATAACCTGCATTTAATAATTCAACACAAACATGGCTTCCAATATAGCCAGCTCCACCGCATACAAGTACATTCATTATATTTTCCTCCTAATATATGTTTTATAATAACACTTTTAACTTATAAATTAAAGATTATATCTCTTAATTTTATGTGAAAATAACTGGGAATTAAATTATTACCCAGTTATCTATCTTATTATTTACTAATAACTTTTTTAACAATATTATCAGGTGCAAACTCATAATCTAAAAATTCCATTTCAAAAAAACCTTGTCCTTGGGTGATGGAACGTAGATCAACTGCATAATTCATAACTTCGTTCATTGGAGCTTCTGCGACAATTTTGATCAACCCATCATCAAGAACATCACTGCCAATTACTCGTGCTCTTTTTGTATTAAAATTACTCATTATATCTCCAGTATATTGTTCATCTACAATTACTTTCATTTTCATATAGGGTTCAAGTAAAACTGGATTTGCTTTAGGTATAGCCTCTTTAAAGCACATTGTTGTAGCAGTTTTAAAAGCCATTTCAGATGAATCAACGTTGTGATAGGAACCGTCAATTAAGGTTGCTTTGATTCCAAGAACTGGATATCCAGCTAAAATACCATTTTTGACACTTTCGATTAATCCTTTTTCAACAGCTGGAAAATATGATTTAGGAACTGCACCTCCAAATATTTTTTCTTCAAATACATAAGGTTGACTATAATCATAGGTTGGTTCAAATGTGATCTCTACTTCACCAAATTGACCATGACCACCAGATTGTTTTTTGAAACGTGTTCTTTGAGTAACTGTTTTTTTAATGGTTTCACGGTATGGGATTTTGATTTCTTCTAAAGCTGCTTCAACTTTGAATTTGTTTTTTAATTTTGATAGTAAGACATCTAAATGAATATCACCAATACCATAGATGCATTGTTGCTTAGTTTCTGGGTTAGGTTTAAATTGTAGTGTAGGGTCTTCTTCTAATAATTTGTTTATTGCATTAGTAATTTTTTCTTCGTTACTTTTACCAACTGGAGTAATTGCTTTACCATAATATGGTGTTGAAAATTTTATTTCTGGTATAATAATTTGATATCCTGTAATACACAAAGTGTCGTTAGTTTTAGATATGTTTAGTTTAGTGACAGCACCAATATCGCCAGCATGTAAACAATTGACTTCAATTAATTCTTTACCACAAGGTCGGTATAATTTAGTGATTCTTTCACTTTCTTTTCTTTTAACATTATAAATAGAAGAACCGCTATAAATAGTACCAGTAATAACTTTAAATAAAGATGTTCTTCCAACAAAAGGATCAGCAATAGTTTTAAAGATAAAAATACTAGCAGGTAAACTTTCATCATATCCGATAATTTCTTCTTCGTGTTTATCTATATTTTCAACAATCAAAGAATTACTCATATCACCAGCTGCACTAAAGAAAGCAACCATAGAATTTAAAATTATTTGAATTCCAATTTGATCAGTTCCACATAGAACAGGAATTAATGTTTTTTCTATAACACCTTTACGTAATGCCCAAGATATTTCTTCTTTAGTAAAAGCTTCTTCATTAATATATTTTTCTAATAATTCATCACTAGTGTTTGCAACTGCTTCATCGATCATATCTTTAATAGGTTGAATTTCGCTCATTAATTCTTTTGGTATTTCTATAGGTTTAGTTTGATTTCCTTCAAAAATACGTCCCTCCATTTTTGCTACATTGATATATCCAACCATCTTATTATTATCCATAATTGGGACTTGAATAGGGGCTATAGCTTTTCCGTAAGTATCTTTTAATTCTTGTAATTTTGTTGAATAATTATTATTAGGATTGTCCAAACCATTAATATAAATGATTTTTGCTTTATCTTTTGCCTTAAACATTGCTTGTTTTGTTCCTGCGTTGATACCCGATGATGATGGAACAATAATTAAAGCTGATTCACACACAGCTAAAGCAGCTTCACATTCTCCTGTAAAGTCAAATATACCAGGGACATCAATTAAATTGATTTTACAATTATTCCATTCAATAGGAATAATGGATAAATTGACAGAAGATTTACGAATAATTTCTTCAATACTATGATCGCTTAAAGTGTTTCCTTCGCTAACATTTCCAGTTCGGTTAAGCAGCCCGCTACGATAAGCCATAGCTTCGACAATACTTGTTTTACCACAACCAGAATGTCCTAATACTGCAACATTTCCAATTTCGTTTGCATGATAAGTTCTCATTAAAATAACCACCTTTCTATAAGTGAACTTCTTTCTTTTATTTTATCATATATAAATAAAAATTAGGATTGATTTAGTAATAAAAAGATAACGCTTACATTTATTTTGGAGAAATTTCAAAAAAATTTTTTTTAGTATTGATTAATTAAGGGAATTATGATAATATATTGCTTGCTTGAGTCGAGGGATGTAAAAATTAATATCGACATTAGTTGGAAAAGTAAAAAAAGTGTTGACTTTTGTTTGATGAAATGATACACTTACAAAGTAACGTTTATGGAGGTTTAGCTCAGTTGGGAGAGCATCTGCCTTACAAGCAGAGGGTCAGCGGTTCGAGCCCGTTAACCTCCACCATTAAAAATAAATATGCCGGCTTAGCTCAATTGGTAGAGCAACTGACTTGTAATCAGTAGGTTGAGGGTTCAAGTCCTTTAGCCGGCACCATTTTGTTGCGGATGTGGCGGAACTGGCAGACGCACTAGACTTAGGATCTAGCGCCTTTGGCGTGCAGGTTCGATTCCTGTCATCCGCACCAGTTGTTAGGTACTCTCAAAGCCTTTATTGATAAGGGTTTTGGGAGTTTTTTCTTTATATGAATATAGAAAATGAATTTTTAAAATTGGCTCCACATCTTTTTTATGGAAAATAATTTTTAATATTATTTCAGATTATTTAATAAAAAATATAGTTTTTAATATTTGTGTTTTACTTTCGAAATGATTAAATGAGACTATCAGGCAAGATGTCTAATATTATATTTGCTGACTTTGCTTTTGAAAGAACATCTAAATGAGTATAGGTATTTGTAGTAATACTTGAATGTCCTAACCATTTTTATACTTTCACTAGATTCTCACTTTTAATACACATCCTTGTAGCATAGGTATGTCTTAAATTGTGCTTCTATCTATTAAAATAGAATAATTTTTCATACCTTTGCATAAGTTTTTAAACTGCCGATATATTCTTATTTTTCAAGGTTTATTGGCTTTTTACCTTATAACTAAGCATATCTTTGCTTTCATTTGTTGTATGTTTCGTTGAAAATTATGCTATTATATCTCGGAGCTCTTTATTTGCTCCAACTTCTGATACATGAGCATATAAGTTGAATATTTGAAGATGCTCCTAAGAAAGATATTAAAGCAGAGAATAATTAGTGCGTGGTGTTTATTGTCTGATAAAAAGAAATTCAAGTAAAATAAGAAATAAAACTCTTATATTACCATCTTGGTTAAATGAATTAGAAATAAAAATAAGTTAATTTTTTCTAAAATTTTACAAGATGTAATTAAAAAGGCCGCTGAATTAGTTGTACTAATTAAGCCTTTTTTGCTTGTTGATTAATTGATTGAAGGGGATTGAAAAATGTTTAAATAGTTTTTAAGAGTGATCAAGATGAAAAACAATTAGAAGATAGTAGTGATATTGAAAGTGGTAAAACTTATTATAAAAAATTTGATACATAATATGTAATTTAATTTCTTGTTTGAATCAACTATCTTTCTTATGTCTTATTCAATTTTTCAAAGTGATAAAGGCATACTTTATATCACACCATGTAAAATGCAGTTTTACCTTGTAAATACAGCGTTTTCCACTTGTTAGTGTATATTGTCTCTTGTTTTTTGTGCCCGCCTTGTTAGATAATGGGGCTTAATATTCGCTGGCAAGCTCACTCAACTGCCGAAGTGAACCGACCGTTAAAAACGGCGGAAAAATCTAAGAGATTTTTCCACCGCCGTGATTGGATTGCTCCGTCAGTTTATGAGATTTTCGTCTTAACAAATATACCTATAAACTTAAATCTATCTTACTTTTCCATAAATACAGAGGTCATAAATATTCTTGTTTTTTATAACTGCTTTTTTCATTATACCTTCAAGTAAAAAATTGTTCTTTTCTAGCACTTTTCTAGATGCGATATTAGGTTCATACACCATTCCCGTAATTCGAATGATATCTAATTTCTCAAAAGCGATTTCACAGATTTGTCTTACTGCTTCTGTCATGATTCCCTTTGAATATACTTCTTGTAATAAATAATATCCAATTTCAGAATCTTTTCGATAAACATCTTCTTTTTGTTCGACTGATATTGTGCCTATTATTTTACCATCAACAACTATTTTTCGAAACACACCTTTTTTTTCATCGTTTTCTTTTACCATATTTAACCACCATTTTGCTGATTCATTTGTATATGGATTAGGTAATCTATCCGATAAATAATTTCTATCTATAGTGTTACACATTTTTATGAGAAATTCTTTATCTTCAAAACTCCATTTTTTTAATTCAATTTTCATTTTTAGCACCTCGCTTACAGATTTGAATTTATTGATATCTTTGCTAAATATTATATCATTAGAAAATTGTACTGTCATTCTTTTTAGACATTGAACAGAAAACACTTAATTTAATATTGTAATATTTATATTAACTGTTTATTATTTAGATAAGAAAAATAAAATGTTTGGAGAAAAATGCATGGACTATATGAGTTTAAATGAAGCAGCACATAAATGGAGGGTAATTCCTAGTGAAATTGAAAAGTTGTGTTTTATGGGTTTGATTCCTAATGTTGAAAAAGTTGAAGAGACTTGGATGATTCCTGCTGATACACAATGGCCTATAAAATACCAAGTTGAAAGTAATAATGATAATAACATTTTGCCATCACCAAGAGAATGTCCTTTATTATTGATGACAGATCTATATTGTGTTCCTGGCAGTGGAGATGATCTTGTGATGGGGTATAAAGAACAACCTCAAATTGCATTATTTCTTAAGGCACAGCTAGACTTTTTTCGAGGAGAATATGATTTAGTATACACACAAATAAAATCACTTATGTCTTATCCAGTATGTTTTGATGTTTAGGTTGGAGTAGGGATATTGTTGTCATTATACTCAAGTGTTTGTGGTGATTTACTTTTGTGGGAGGAAGCAAAGCAGTATGTTGCTTTGATATCTTGTCGAGATAGAGAGGAAAGGCATAGACTTGCATTTTGGTTAGCTGCTATAGATAGTATAATAGATGATGAAACTACTTTCCCAGAGTGGTTTCATCATGGAAATTTTGATTTATTAACAAGAGATGCTTTTCCATTTGTTTATTTTTTTTAACTGAAATATTTACTTTTTGAAAGTGAAAAAGTATTACTAGATTTTAAATGAGAAAAATCAAATGATATAATAATTAGCGAACACGAGGTGTACAGGATGGCTGTTTATAGGTATACTAATGTAGAAATTGCTGAATATTTACATACATCTTTAAATACAATTAAATAACTATTGTAGCATGTAATGGATAAAATAGTTGTAAAAATGTGTGGATTTAAGTAAAAAATTATAAAATACCACACTTTTTGATGGTTTTAGTGTGGTGAAATAAATGAGAATTGCCTTTATACTATAGTACTATAAGTATAAAGGCTTTTAATATTATAAATGGAAAATGTATAGTTTAATTTTTTTATTTAGTA
>OFFQ01002270.1_pt1 | contig 9985 bp, 8 predicted proteins | sample 1521411 | NCBI WGS metagenome assembly OFFQ01 (sample SAMEA3504110, study PRJEB24116) | mouse gut metagenome | biome: mouse gut; feature: mouse-associated habitat; material: faeces | place: Denmark | collected 2011 | reverse complement strand
TTTTCCTTTCAGTAGACCGTTCCGCTGTCGAGCATCCACTGGGGGACGTCAGGCCAGGCATCGTAGCTCCCCGGTGGGAGGAAAACCAATTCCAGCTCCTCGGGCAGTCGGTAAAAGGTCCGGTAGCTGGGGATGCGCATGGCGGAAGCCGGATTGCGCTCCCAAAAATAGAAGTATTTCCAGTCCTCGGTGGGCAGGATGACGCGGGAGCTGCCCTGGCTGACCGCCTCCTGGATCAGTTGTTCCCGCAGGGCGCTGCACCCCGCAATCACCCGATAGACCCGTATGTGGAAGACCAGCGCCGCAGCCAGAAGCAGGCAGGCCAGAGTGGTGGTCAGGGCGTTCCAGGGGAAGTCGTATAAAAGGGACATCCCCAAAAGCACCAGAAGCAGGGCGGAGAGGAAGCCGCATCGGGCGCCCTGAACCAGCAGAATGGCAAAGGGGCCCGTCAGCGCCAGAGCGCCGGCCAACAGGGACAGCCTGGGCAGACGGAGGGGCCGGTCAGGGTCGGTGAGCAGGACAAGGGTCACCAGGACACAGACAACCGGCGGGCCCAGGAACTGGAGGACGGGGATGGGGTAGTCCCACGCAAGCCCCCGGTGTATATAGTTGGCCTTCAGCCAGCACCAGTAGAGCAGGACGGCGGAGAAGAGGGATGGGGGGAGGATCAGCAGCCAGGACCGCCCCGCCCGGAATGCCCGCCAGGCCGCTCCGGCGCAGACCAGAACCCATACGGCGGGGTAATAGATAAACAGCTCCGGGAGAACGGTTTCAAAGAAGCGCCGGGAGACGGCGGAGAGGATGGAGACCAGGCCGTCCCCGGGCAAAAAGGCCAGCTGACGGACTCCGTTTACGGCGGAGCCGGTGGTGGCCAGCTCGGAGTAGAGGGGGCTGTAGAACATCAGAATCAGGCCGAGCACGGCCCCTGCCAGCAGGGTGAGGGCGAGGGGCCGGTTCCGGCCGGTCCGCCATGCCTGAAGGGCAAAGAGAACGGCTGCCGCGGCCAGCACCGCGGTCAGATTTTCGCTGAACAGCTGGGTCGCGAGGGTGAGGAGGAACAGACCGGCGAGGAGGACGCCGCCGCTGTCTGTGCGGACGGTCCGCTGAACCAGCAGGATCAGGACCAGAAGAAACAGCCCGCCCACAACGAAATTGGAGAAGGAGGACACCCAGCCATAGGTCTGCCGCCAGCTCTCCATGGGCATGGTCATCAATACCCCGCAGCCCAGTATTGTGAGGGGAAACCAGTTCGTCGAGCCCCTGGGGGAGACAATTACCGCCGCCAGAAGGGGGAGGGCGAGCATAGTTCCCCCCATAATCAGGGTTTTGACAATCTGAGAGCGGGTCATAACGATGACAAAAAGGGAGCCGCAGTAGCGGTTGTTTACCTCGCCGCTGAACCACCACCGCAGACCCTTGGCCACCCCCCAGTCCCAGTCGTCATGGGTATAGGGGACCTGCCAGGCGATCCACAGGCAGGCGGCCAGCAGAATGAGCAGTACAGCTGCGCGGACCGGTCTGCGAAGCTTTTCCATCAGGGATTCCCTCCATTCAGGTCAGTCTTGGCCCCGCGCCGGGAATCAGGGAGATAAGCCAGGCGAAGGGGAGGGACAGCAGAAAGAACGCCAGTGCGAACAGGGGAACGGACAGTGCCGGGGAGAAGGCCAGCAGGGAGAGACCCAAGCGCTGGAAGATCAGTGCCCAGAGCTGATGAATCAGGTAGACGCCAAGGGCGCAGTCTCCGATCTGCGATACGGCCCTGCGCCGGGACCGCTCCTCGCTGACCCCCAGCACATAGCGGAACAGGGTGCAGAAGGCGGCGGCTGTAAGCAGCACATTGGGGGCCATGAGCCGCTGCCACGGTTCCCGGCTGCCGCCGGTGAGCCTGTGTCCCATCAGGGTGAGGACCAGGCCCAGCACGCCGAGGATATACAGCACATATTCCGGGATTCTGCCGATGGTGTAGTGCCGGAGATACCAGCCGCCCACATAGCAGCCCACCCAGCCCAGCACCAGATGGACCTGGAGCCGGTCCAGCAGGCCGGCGAGGACGCTGGCCGGCCGGAAGGCGGACCACAGGGGGAGGAGGGCGGTAAACAAAAAGCACAGCCCCAGCAGGTAGCGGATCTCCCCCTGGCTGGCCGAGGCGGTGAACCGGTGGAGGACGGGATGGACCAGGTACAGCCCAATGAGGGGGTAGAGGACCCACAGGTGAAAGTAGGTGTCCCCCCTTACCGCCGACAACAGCAGGTCAGCCAGCCCGGCCAGGGTGAAGCTGCCGCCCTGTCCCGCCAGCAGGGGCGGGACGATGGCATAGACCACCCCCCAGAAGACCAGCAGGCCGAAGGCGGGCAGGACCAGCCCGGTGAGGGAGGAGGACACCTGGGGCTTGCCCTCCTCCAGGGCAGACATGCCCCAAAGCATAAACAGGGCGGGAACAGTCCACAGGGTCAGCCCCTCATAGACGGACAGCACCTGCCAGGCGCCCGAGCCCGCCGTTGTCAGCTGCTGCCCCTGCCGGGCCAGCAGGAGCATGATGGCGCACAGCACCGTAAAAACCCGGAAAAAACCGGGCCAACCCACGTTACGATCTCCCTTGGCCATCAGGGATTCTCCGGGACAATCTCGATCCAGTAGCCGTCCGGGTCAGAGATAAAGTAGATGCCCATGGCCGGATTTTCAAAACAGATGCAGCCCATAGCTTTGTGTCTGGCGTGGAGCGCGTCGTACTCGCTGGTATGGAAGGCCAGGTGGAACTCGCACTCCCCCAGGTTGTAGGGCGCTTCCCGGTCCCGGAGCCAGGTCAGCTCCAGCTGGAAGGGGGAGCCGGCTTCGTCCTCCAGAAAGACCAGCTTGAAGGAGCCGTCGGGCGCCTCCTTCTCCCGCGCGGGGGACAGGTTCAGGGCCTCCTTGTAGAAGGCCAGACTGCGCTCCAGGTCCAGCACGTTGAAGTTAAAGTGGTAGAAGGTTGTCATACAGTTTTCTCCTTTTTATAAAGTTACTCCGCCTTTTTATCAATCCACTCCGGGCGGAATTTGGAGTAGATAATTTTCTGTTCGCTGTACAGCCCGTGGTAGCCGGACAGCATGTAGGATACCCCGCAGCACAGGGCATACAGAGACAGGCCGTCTCCGCCGAAGAGCTCGAAGGCCAGCAGGATGGAGCTGAGGGGGCAGTTGGTGGCCCCGCAGAACACCGCCGCCATGCCCAGCGCCCCGGAGAACCCGTGGGGCAGGCCCAGCAGGGGCCCCACCCAGGTGCCGAAGGCGCAGCCGGTGAAGAGCACAGGGACAATCTCGCCACCCCGGAACCCGGCCCCCAGGGTGAGGGCGGTAAAGAGAATCTTCAGCAGAAAGGCCTCCGGGATGGTGTCTCCGGCCAGCATCCGGCGGATGACTCCGTCTCCCGCCCCATTGTAGGTCTGCTCCCCGACCAGCAGGGTGAGGGCCAGCACCAGTGCCCCGCCGGCGGCGGCCCGGACCAGGGGGTCGGGCAGATACCTGGCATAGAGCTTCGGGGCGGCGTGCATCACCTTGCAGAAGAAGATGGACAGCACCGCGCACAGCACCCCCATGGCGGCGGTCTGGAGGATGGGCAGCAGCTCCAGCCCCAGGGCGTCGTGGACGGGGTAGCCGTGGATGGCGTGGAGTCCGAAGCCGTGGGCGACCAGGGCCGCCGTGTAGGAGGACAGCAGGCAGGGCACCATGGCGGCGTAGTACATCCGGCCCACCGTCACCACCTCCATGGCGAAGACGGCGGCGGTGAGGGGGGTGCCGAACAGGGCGGAGAAGGCGGCGGCCATGCCGCACATCACCACAATCCGCCCATCGTGCTCGTCCAGGCCCAGCTTGCGGCCGGTGTAGGCGGACAGGGAGGCCCCCAGCTGGAGGGCGGCCCCCTCCCGGCCGGCGGAGCCGCCCAGCAGATGGGTGATCAGGGCGGAGAGGAAGATCAGCGGCGCCATGCGCAGGGGCAGCCTGTCGCCGGAATGGATGGAGGAGAGCACCAGGTTCGTTCCGCTGTCCTTTTCATGCTGGAGCAAGTGGTAAGCGCCTATGATAAGGAGGCCGCCAAAGGGCAGCAGCCAGATGAGCCAGGGGCGCTCCGCCCGGGAATGGGTGACGCCCGCCAGGCAGAAGTGGAAGAGGGTGCCCACAAGTCCTACCGCGGTGCCTGAGATTGCGGCGAACAGAATCCATTTCAGGGAGATTTTCAACTGTTGCAGATTTTCCAGGAGCCAGTCTCTTTTCTTCATGGGCGGATTCGTCCCTTCCTTTTATCGTTGTAATCTGATTGGTGCATCAATCATATCATCTTATCCCTTTTTTGACAAGCTTCGATTCCCGGCAAAGAAATGAGTGACAGATTGTCCAGGTCAGTGTATAATGAACTTAAAATTAAGTTGAGGTGAAGAGGATGGAAATGTTGAAGAAGTTTTTTGCGCCGGTGGACATGACGGAGGGCTCTCCCTGGAAGAAGATCGTGTTCTTTACCGTGCCCATGCTGGTGGGGAATATAGCCCAGCAGCTCTACAACACGGTGGACAGCGTGGTGGTGGGCAATTATGTGGGGGACAATGCCCTGGCGGCCGTGGGGAGCGCAGGGCCCATATTGAACCTGCTATTGGTGCTGTTCGTGGGGATCAGCGTGGGCGCCGGCATCATCGTGTCCCAGTATTTCGGGGCAAAGGAGCGGGAGAAGCTGTCGGTGACGATCGGGAACTGCATCACGCTGACGGCTGCGGCCACAGTGCTGGTGATGGTGGTGGCCTCTCTGGTGTCCAGGCCCCTGCTGGAGCTTCTGGACACGCCGGAATCCATCATCGACTGGTGCCAGTCCTACCTGCTGATTCTGTTCATCGGATCTGCCGGGCTGGCCTTCTACAATATATTGAGCGGAATCCTGCGGGGGCTGGGGGACTCCATGTCCGCGCTGGCCTATCTGCTGGTGTCCACGGTGGTCAACATCATTCTGGACCTGGTGTTCGTGGCCAAGCTGGGCATGGGGGTCAGCGGCGTGGCCCTGGCTACGGTGATCGCCCAGCTGATTTCCGCATTGTTGTGCTTCTGGAGGCTGAGCAAGATGACGGATCTGTTCGACATGAAGCCCCGTTATCTGAAACTGGAGAAGCAGCATGCCCTGAAGGTGATCCAGCTGGGGCTGCCCTCGGGCATCACCCAGGCCATCTTCTCCATGGCCATGATCGTGGTGCAGTCTCTGACCAACAGCTTTGGGGAGATGTTCATCGCCGCCAACGTCATCATCATGCGTGTGGACGGCTTCGCCATGATGCCGAACTTCTCCTTCGGCACGGCCATGACTACATATGCGGGACAGAACGTGGGGGCCAGGATGTACGACAGGGTGGAGAAGGGCGCGAAGCAGGGCACCTGGATCGCAATGGGGGTATCCGCCATACTGACCTCCCTGATTCTGATATTCGGCAAGGCATTGATGGGGATTTTTACCAAGACACCGGAGCTGGTGGATCTGAGCCGGGACATGATGGGCATCCTGGCGGTAGGGTATGTGGCCATGGCGGTGACCCAGAGCCTGTCGGGCGTCATGCGCGGTGCCGGGGACACGGTGACGCCCATGTGGATCTCCATTGCCACCACCATATTCATCCGTGTGCCGGTGGCCTATGGGATTGCCTTCCTGACCAGGTCCGCGGAGTTCCCGGGCGGGCGGCAGGAGTGCATCTTCATCTCCCTGCTGAGCTCCTGGGTGGCGGGCGCGGTGATTACGTTCTTCTTCTATAAGAGAGGAAAGTGGAAGGAGAGGGCGGTGTAGTCTTGAATACCGGAGCATGACATAAAAAAGCTGTCGCATGGAGCGGCAGCTTTTTTGTTGTGCTTTTTGTCTTTATTGATGTTCTTCAGAAAACTATGTGGTCAATCGTGCTATTTTCCATATACTATACTTTTTGGGAATTTTTTTCAACCAAACAAATTATGTATATATTTTACTATAAAAGTATAAAAAAGTCAATGAACAATTGATACAATTTGGTAAAATTGACATATCTGAACGAGTACCAAAAAGTATACATTTCAGGAATGGCCAAAACGCAAGGGACGAAGGGGGATTCATTCATGAAAATAAATAAGGGGGGAGGCTGTGTGGGACAAGAGGGTCATGCCATATGTATGCGGAAGGGCTGCGGATGCCATTAGCGAAATTTCCGAAATCTAAAAAGAATTGGAGGAATATATGGAGACGAAAGGAAACAATGGATTAAAGAAAGGAAAACAGAAGGCAGGGAAGAAAAAGTATGGCAAGGGCGTCATCAGCGAGAATATTCAGATTTATGCCATGATGCTCCCGACGCTGATATTAATATTTGTCTTCTGCTACATCCCCATGTACGGAATCGTGATTGCTTTTCAGGACTATGTTCCGGGAGCTTCTTTTTTTGGGGAAGGTGTGAAATGGGTAGGCTTTAAATGGTTCGAGAGATTCATAACAAGCCACTATTTCTTCAGGCTCATCAGGAATACCCTGATCCTGAGCGGGCTGAACCTGCTCTTCGGTTTCACGGCGCCTATCCTGTTCGCGCTGCTGCTGGATCAGATACGCCATGCCGGGTTCAAGAAATTCGTGCAGACCACCAGCTACATGCCTTATTTCATTTCCACCGTGGTAGTGGTAGGTATGGTGATTTCGTTCATCGACATCAATGGCCTGATCACCAACCTGCTGGCATTTTTCGGCGCGAAGCCGCAGAATTACCGCACCTCCACAGACGCATTCCCGTGGATCTATACGTTCACGAATGTGTGGAAGAGCTTCGGTTTTTCCAGTATTCTGTATTGCTCTATCATATCGTCCATCGATCCGGGGCTGTATGAGGCGGCCAAGCTGGACGGCGCGAACCGGTGGAAGCAGGTATGGCATATCACGCTGCCCGGACTGAGGTCGGTCATCGCGATCAACCTAATCATGGCAGTGGGCTCCGTGCTTTCGGCGAACTCGGAAATGATTCTGCTGCTGTATACGCCCGCGACTTATGAAGTGGCCGATGTGGTGGGCACTTATGTCTACAGGCTGGGTATCCTGGAAGCGCAGTACAGCTATACCACGGCGGCGGGACTGTTCGTCTCCGTGATAGGTTTCATCTTTACCTACATAGCCAATCGGATCAGCAACACATTGACCGGATTTGGACTCTGGTAGAGTAGAAAGGACGCATATGAAGACAAAGAAGAGAAGCGGAATAAGGGAAGGCAACAGATTTGCCACGTTCCTGATGTATTTTGCATGTGTGATGATTGCGTTCATCACGCTGTACCCTATGTATTATGTGCTGATTCTGTCGCTTAGCTCACCGCAGTATGCCAGCACCATGAGAGTGTATACCATACCGAAAGGCTTCGACCTTTCTGCCTACAAAGTGCTGGTGCAGAACAGCACTATGTGGCGCGCCTATCTCAATACGATTGTATATGTACTGCCGAATACGGTCCTGATGATCATCACCAGCTCTGTGGTGGCCTATGGGCTCAACTACAAAAAGCTGATAGGGCGGAAATGGCTTACCATGTTCCTGCTGATCCCCATGTATTTCGGCGGCGGCATGATTCCCACTTTTTTGCTGATCGTGAAGCTGGGATTGTACGACTCGCCCCTGTCCCAGATCATACCCAGCTGTTTTTCCATCTGGAACATCATTTTGATTAAGGCGTATTTCAAATCCATTCCGGATTCGCTCTCGGAGGCGGCCAAGATTGACGGGGCGGGAGTCCTGCAGGTCTTTACGAGAGTGATGATACCGCTTGGCAAGCCTATTTTCGCCGTGGTGGCGGTATATACGATCGTGGGCGTATGGAACAGCTGGTTCGGCGCTATGCTCTATCTGCCGCATACGGACTGGCAGCCGCTGCAGTTGTATCTGCGCCGCCTTTTGATTGAAGCAACACAGTCTGTAAAGGAGGTGGTAGATGCAGCAACAGCGAGAGAGATAGCGGAGCGCCAGCTTTCAAATGCGCAATTGAAATATGCGATGATCATATTTACATCGCTGCCGGTATTGTGCACATATCCGTTTTTCCAGAAGTACTTCATCAAGGGTATGGTGCTGGGCTCCCTGAAAGAGTAATGCCAATGGCAGGATCAGAAATTCAGAAATGTAAATCAGAATGGAGGAAAGTATGAAAAGAAAAGCAATGGCTGCTTTTATGGCGGCAATCATGACAGCATCCCTGCTTGCAGGGTGTGGGGACAATGCTTCCCAGAGTTCCGGGGAGGGCAGCTCCAGCGCCGGTGGGGATTCCGCCGGTGAAGAGAGCAGCGCCGGTGAGGAGAGCTCCGGTGGGGGCAGCGGCTCGGAGGAGGCCTCCGGGGATCTGAAGACCCTCCACATCCTGGGCGTGGACCACTCGGGAACGGACGGAAACGGCCAGACCGTGAAGCTGTCAGATTGGGTGAATGGAGACAGCAAGCTCTGGGAGAGGTTCACTTCGGATTTGGCGGAGCGCGGACTGAAGCTGGAGCTGGATCTGATCGAGAACGACCAGTACGACACTACGGTGAACAATCAGCTGGCTGCCGGATTGGACTATGACTTTGTCTACATCACCCCTTTGAGCACGAAGACCAGGATAGGCCTGGTGGAGCAGGGGAAGCTTCAGCCTCTGAATCAAATCTGGAATCAGTATGGACAGGAGGCCACGAAGGAATTCTATGAGCAGGGCGCGGGCAGCGAAGTAGTGAAGCTGAATGTCCTGGAGGACGGGAATATCTATTGGGTATCTACCGCCATCATCGGTACATATGGCGATTCCAATTTCGGTTCCTTCACCATGCCCCAGATTCGTAAGGACTGGCTGGATAAGCTGGGCCTGGAGATGCCGCAGACCACGGATGAGCTGTATGAGGCTCTGAAGGCATTCCGGGAGAATGATGTCAATGGCAATGGGGAGGCCGATGAAGTGGCCCGCCTGTCCCTGAGCACCTTCTCGGGCGGCATAGCGCAGCTGTTTGGGCTGGGCAACTCAATCGCCTATGTGGATTATTATACAGGGAAGGTGAGCTCGCCCTGGTATGACGAGAATGTGAAGGAGTACATCCGGTTCATGCAGAAGCTGTATGAGGAAGGGATGCTGGTTGACGGCGACTCAGAGTCCACCGAGGTGGCCGAGAATAAAGCTGCCATGATTTTTGACTGGGCACTTGAGACCTGGCAGGAGCCTACCATAATGGTTCCCGAAGGAGAGGCTGCGCCTTATTATGTAGGCGTACACTGCAAGGCTGTGGAGGGAGTGGAGCCTCTGATTGCGAGACAGCGCGGCATCCAGAAAGCCGGCTACGACTATGCGGCCACCGACAAGGCAGACCCTGAGGCAGTTGCCATCTATCTGGATTATATTGCCAGCGAAGAGTACGCACTGCTGAGCGAGTTCGGCATCGAAGGATTCAGCTTCGAGTATGACGAGAACGGCGAGATGGTCCAGTATTCGGACAGTGAGGACAGCGAAGTGCAGATGATCGTGAAGACGCCTGCCCTGTGGGTGAACAATGGTATCGCACCCCGTGTCCAGAAGGTGGACCGTAAGCAGGAGGTCGATATGACCAAGGGCGCCGGCTATGACATGGGATATCCGGAAGAGGGCTTCGAGGAGAAGGTGAAGCTGATCAGGGATATCTATGAGAACGAAGAAAAGTATTCCTATGCGGCGATGAGCGTGGATATGGCTGTGGCGACTGTGGCGGAAAATGACGAAGTGGATTCCTTCTATACAGATTTGGACACCCGTTCCAAGGAAATCCTGATGAACCTTATCATGGGTACGTATTCCCTGGAGGATTGGGATACCTATATCTCGGATCTGCAGAACCTTGGCCTTGACAAGCTGATTGAGATATATCAGAACCGTTATGACAGAGCCTGGGGGAATTAAGGCGTAGATCGGGAAATATAATCATTGGTCCTATACTGCATAACGCTGAATACTGCCTAATGTAATCATGCGATTGAACCAGTCAG
>OFFQ01002264.1_pt1 | contig 10005 bp, 13 predicted proteins | sample 1521411 | NCBI WGS metagenome assembly OFFQ01 (sample SAMEA3504110, study PRJEB24116) | mouse gut metagenome | biome: mouse gut; feature: mouse-associated habitat; material: faeces | place: Denmark | collected 2011 | reverse complement strand
TGCCCTGGTTGGTGCTCTTAATCTGCTCCAAAATCCGCTCCTGCTCCAGGCGCAGGCGCATAATGGCCTGGACCTCGCTTTCCGGAAGACGGCTGAGAACTGCCTGGGCCTCCATCGCCGCCCGGTAAACCGGCCCCAGCTCCTCCGGCAGGGCGGAGGGCTCCGCCTTGGCCTGGGCGGCGGCGCGGGCCAGCGCCCCATCCTCCCCCGCCCGGCTGCAAAGCTCCGCCAGCTCCGTCTCCAGCTCCCGGAGGCGCTCCAGCAGCCGCTGCCGCCCCTTCAGCTGCTCCCCCAGCTGCTCCTCCTGGCAGGTGAGCATCACCTGGGTGACTGCCTCAAAGGCAAGAAGAAGCTGCCGCTTCTCTTCCAGCAGCTCCAGCATCTTATCCAAATCCACCATGACTTCTCCTTTTTTGACAAATTCCACTTGCAAAAATCCGTATTTGTATTATCATTAAAGACATAGAAAAATCAGGAAACGGGGTGAGCTCTTGGGCAAACGGATTGAGCAGGACTTCCCAGCCCTCCTTAAAACGGTGGAAAACAAGCTCCTGGAATACGGCACCGGCTGTGCCTCCATCGCGGCGGGGTACGTGGAGTTCAAAAGCGAATTTGTCCCTCTCTTCAAGATGGGCACCCAGCTGCGCATCGTCCGCATCAAGGACGAGGTGGAGACCCAGGTCTTCACTGGGGAGGTCTATCTTTCCTCCGAAAAAATGCTCCGGCTGGTCTCGGTGCGGGACGAGGTGCTCCCTGGGGCGGTTTCCGCCTACCTCTACGATGTAAAGCTGCCTGGCAACGCCTCCGCCATGGTCCTGCCCCCGGAGCAGCCCCGGCGCTTTTTCTCCTTCGCCTCCAAGCAGGAGGCCATCCCGGTATGGCAGGAGTTCCCGGTCACCGTCTACGCCCTCTCCCTGGGGCGGCTGAAGTTCACCTGCTCCGTCCCCCTTTCCCAGGGGCAGCGGTTCACCATGACGGTGGGGAATCCCCCCCTTCTGGAGGACGTTTCCCTGGAGGTGGAGCTGCCGGTGGCCTTCGGGGAGGGGGAGACCGGCAGCTACCGGTGCCGCATTCTGGACCTCTTTGGCGACAACCAGCGGCGGCTGGAGGAGTGCCTCCAGGAGCTGAGCCTGGCGGCCAACAAGGCCTTTCCCCCTCCGGCGGAAAGCGGCCCTACTGCTCCGGTTTCTCCGGGGTGGGAGGCTCCGGGGGAGTAGCTCCTTCCTCCGGGGGCTTCATCTTTTGAAGGAAGCTCTTCACCGCCGCGGCGGGGGCCGCCATGGCGGCGGACTGGTTCTCCTGGATGGTGGCGTACAGCTCCTTGCGGTAGACCTTCACCTGGGGCGGGGCGTCGATGCCGATGCGCACCTTATCCCCGTAGATTTCGGTGATTTTAATTTCAATCCCGCCGTCCAGGATAAGGGATTCCCCGGCTTTTCTGGAAAGAATCAGCATTTCTTCTCCCCCTCCCTCACCAGCGGGTGGCGGATGGGGAGGTTCCCCTCCAATACAAACTGGGCCGCCTGGCGCAGCTCCGGATTGACCACAATGGGGCTGCGCAGATTGACGGTGGAATCCTGGAAGGGCTCCCGGAGGGAGACGATAAGCCAGCACATCCAGTCCCCGTCCCCCAGGAGGGTCTTGGCCTCTTTGGGCAGCTGGGGCTGGTAGTGGTCGGTGATAAGATCCGGCTGCACCAGGATGAAGCACAGCTCCGGCTCCTCCACCGACTGCAGCCAGATGAAGTTTTCCACGATTTCCTCCTGGTAGAGGAAGACGAAGCGGCGGTACTTTTCAAAGCCAAAAATTGGTCCGGTAAAGGTGACGATATCCTTTTCGTCAATTTCGATTTCGCCCAGGTCCCTGGTAAACAGCTTCATGGCAAGCCCTGCCTTTCTTTCTTGTATCACAACCAGGCCATGCGGATATTACACCATCCGCACAGCCTGGTTTGTTTCGTATTTGGCTCCGGCGCGGGGAAAGGACCCCTGCTCTCAAGCACTTTTTTCCTCGTAATTGGGGTCGGAGCTGGGCGGCACATAGGAGGGTGTCCCCAGGTACTCGATCTCGATCTTGGGGTACTGGAGGATATCCATCTGGTACTTGCCGGGGACATACTCCATCACGTTCTTCTGCACCTGCCAGTCAAAGCTCAGGTCGGCGGGCTGGTAATCCAGGTTCAGCTCCGCAGGCTGCCAGCTCATATCCACCCCGGCGGAGGGGATAAAGGTGGTATAGGTTGTGGGCTGCTGCAAAGCCTTCTGCTGCACCACCTGGCTGATGGAAACTCCGTCCTGAATTTGGGCAATTTGGTTGCCGAACTGCACCCGCTCGCCAATGTTCTCGTAGGCGGTTTGGTTCCCCTTGCTGCCGTAATACCGGGCAAAATCGCCGGGATTGCGCAGGTTAAGGCTGGCCTGCATCTCGGTAAAATCCAAACGGACCTGGATATTCCGGGAGCGGATGCTGAGCCTGGAGGGGTCCACGTTCATTCGATGGCTGGCGTTGTCCGCCTGCTTCATCTCCAACCGGGCCGGTTCGATGTTGATTTTATAGTCGATAGGGGTACTGGTAATGTTAATCAGCTGCACACAAACACCTCCACTCGCGGGAATTTAAGGGATTTTAGGACATGAAATCGAGCAGTGAGGTGGGGAGCACCTTGCTTCCCAGCTGCATGACTGCCAGCCACACATACTCGCATTCCTTCATTTTAATGGCCTCCTCGGCGGGGTCGGAGGAAATAAGGCCGGTTTCCAGCTCGGTCATATCGGCGATATCGTCCTCCAGGCGGCTCTCGGTCAGCTCCAGGTACTCCATGCGGTTACCCAGGTCGGTGCGGGTCATCCCCACGTTGTCGGTGAGGTTCACCAGCTGGGTAAACATATCGTCCAGCGCCGCCTTGTCAAATTCGGGGTGAAGAGCCCCTTCGATTTGGGTAAGCAGGTCGTAGATGTTCCCGGCCACCTCGGTGCCCCGGTCCCCGGTGATGGGGACGATCTTCCCCGTCTCCGGGTCATATTTGGCGCAGCCGGTAAGGGTGAGACCGGAGAAGGAGACCTGGAAGGCGGTGCGGGGGTCGGCGGTCATATCCCCGGAGATTTTAAGCCCCAGGCCGATGTCCGCGTAGGTGTCCTCGCTGTTGGGAACGACGGTGGGGGTGGTGACAATTTCCGGCTGGGCACTCACGTCCAGGGTGGCACCGCTGCCGATATTCACGTAGGTGCCGTCCTCCGTCTTCTCGTAGGGGTTGCCGGCGGCGTCCATGAACTGGTCCCCCACCTTGGTAAAGGTGTTGCCGGCGGCGTCGGTGAAGATGGTATATTCCCCATCGGCGTCCTTCTGGTACAGCACCGCCCCGGTGGCGTCCCGGTAGGTTTCGCCCCCCGTTTCCGCCACGTCCTTGTAGACGGTGTTGCCGAACATGGTGAATTCGTTCATGGTGACAGCGGTGGGGGCAGCGGCCAGCGCCGTGCCGCCTGCATCCTCGGTCCAGGTGGTCCCGTCCGCCCCCAGGGTATAGGTGAGGCCGTTGGTATCGGTATAGGTCTTGGTGCCGTCGGGGTTATCCGCCGTCTTGGTCATCATGGTGCCGTCGGCCATCTGGAACCAGTTCCCCTCCTCCGAGGTGACCGGCTTGCCGTAGTAATACTTGCCGTCCTCCGTGCTCTTCCAAATCTGCTCCACCGGGATGCCGTTGAAGCAGAGCTTTCCATCCTCCCCTTCGGTAAAGGGCTGGACGCTGTTGTTGGTGCCTGCAAAGAGGTACTTGCCGCCAAACTGGTTGTTGATGAACTGGAGGAGCTGATCCTTCTTGCTGGCCACCTCCTTGGAGATAACCTCGCGGGCGTCGGCGCCGTAGTCCTCGCTCATCCCCATCAGGATGCGCTCCTGGAGCTTTTGCAGCACCGAATGGATGGAATCCATGTTGCTGTCCACCGACTTCATCTCCGCGATGAGATCCTTGGTGTTCTCCAACTGCTGGGTAGCCTGGTACCGCTCCTCCTGGAGGTGCATGGCACGGTTGCCGGCGGCCACGTTGTCGGAGAGGCGCTTAAACTTCAGGCCGCTTTCGCTGCGCTCCAAGGTATCTGCCTGCTTTTTCAGGCTGGAGTTTACAGTCCGGCGATAATTACGGCTGATCATTCTTTGTGCTACGCGCATGTTCTCATCATCCTTTCCGTAATTATTGGCTTACCGGCCCACCATGCCGGTCTTGTTGATGAGGGTATCCAAAGCCTCATCCATGGCGGTCATCAGGCGGGAGGCCGCCGAAAGGGACTTGTTATACAGCATCATGTTGGCCACTTCTTCGTCCACCACAACGCCGGAGACGCTGTCCCGGCTGTCCTCCAGGTTCCGCTGGATGGTGGTGGTGGCGGCAAGGCGGTTTTCCGCAAAGCTCACGTCCTCACCCAGGGTGGTGACGTAGTTTTTGATGAAATCCAGGAAGGTGCCGTTAAACTCCTCCCCGTTGGCGTCGAAGAAGATGGTGGCGTTGCTCACCGCGTCGGCCAAAGCCAGGGCGTAGTTCCCCACGTTGTCCGAGGTGTCGTTCTCCTCCGGGTTGCGCTGGTAGATGACATAGCCGGAATTGACGCTCCACTCGTCCGAGATGGAGAGGTTATCGGCGGTGATGGGAATATCCTTTTCCACATGGTACTTGCCGTTTTCGTCCGGCTTGTCGTTAAGGCCGCCCAGCAGCTGCTTATAGATGATGTTGCCGTCGGCGTCCACCTTGGGGCCGCCGGTTTCGGCGTCGTATTCCGGCACGATGTTGTTCATGGTGTCGGCCAGGCTTTGGGCAAAGGCGTTAAGCTGGTCCTTGTAGTAGAGGAAGCCCCGCTGGGTGCTTTCGCCGATGTTCTTCAGGTTGGGCCCCCGGCCGTTGATGTAATCGGTGGAGGCCTTCAGGGCCCCGGTGGAAAGCTCCACGTTTTCCCCGGTGGAAATCCACCGCAGCCCCACCACGTCGGTGTTCTCGTTGCGGATCAAATCCATCTGGTCGTACTTGCTGCCGCTTACCACCTGCTGGCCGTTCAGGGTGACGTTAATGGTGCCGTCGGCGTTGGAGGTGTAGGAGATATCGGCGTACTGGGCCAGCTCATCCAAAAGGAGGTTGCGCTGGTCGTACAGCTCGTTGGGTCCAAAGTAGGGGTTGGACTGGATGGAGGCCGCGTCGTCCATAATGGTCTGGTTCAGCCCGGCAATTTGGCGAATCTTCTTGTTCACCTCGTCCACCGAAACCTCCAGGTCGTAGATCTGCTGCTCGCGGGCGCTGTTGAGCTTGGTGCTGATCTGCTGGAGGGTCTGGGTGACGTTTTTCACCGCCGAGGCCACAATGTTGGCGTGGGTTTCCGAGTAGGCGTGAACCGAAAAGGACTGGAGGGCGTCGCTGAGGGCCATCATAGTCGCCCGCAGGCCGGTGTCGTCCTTGGGGTTAAACTCGTTGATGGAAGCCTGGATATCCCCCAGGATGTTGCTGGCCTGGTCGTAGTAGCCCACATCGCCGCTTTCCTCCCGGTAGCGCTTATCCAAAAAGGCGTCCCGGACCTGGCCGATGCCGGTGATGTCCACACCCTGGCCGGCGGCCCCCACCCGGCTGGAGGAATAGCGGTTGCGGTAGCTGTCCGGGGCGATGGCCACCTGGGTGATGCGCTGGCGGGTGTAGCCGTCGGAATCCCAGTTCACCAGGTTCTGGCCGGTGACGTCCAGGCCCTTCTGGGCGGTGGTAAGGCCCTTTTTGGCCGTCTCAAATCCTAAAAAAGTTGGTCTAATCAAGGTTTTCCCCTCCGTTTATGGTATCGGTCCGTGCTGTTCGTTTTAAATCTTCGCCTCAAAGAGGGAGGCGCCCTGGGCCCCTTCCGGACGTATCCGGCCGGCGGGGGTGTAGGGGGCGGCCGGGCCGTCCTTCATCCCGGTCATTTGCAGCCCTTCCTTGGCAAAGGCCATGGATTTTCCGTTAAAGTATTTGATTTCTTCCACCGCCCTGGAAAACCGGGGGAAAAGCTCCGGCAGCCGTCCCTGCTCCGTCTTGTCCAGGCGGGCCAGAATCTCCTGGAAGCTGAGGCCCCCAAGGCCCGCTTCCTCCTGCTCCCGTTCCCGCTGCTCTTCCAGCTGGCTCAGGCGCATATTCATGGCCTGCTGGCGGGACACCACCCGGTCCACCCGCTTGGCTTCGTAGGAAAGAAGGGCGGCATACTTTTCCCCCTCCCCCTGGGCCATCTCCTCCAGGAAGGCCACGTAGCCCTCCATAAAGGCGGAAAATTTCTCTATATCCTTCAAGCTCCGCGTCCTCCGTTCATGCTACGAAATGCCGCATCACCGCGTTTACCAGCTCCCCAGTGGGGACATTGTAGGTGCCCTTCTGGATGGCGCTGCGCAGGCTCTCCAGCCGCTCCTGGGAGGCAGGCTCCCGAATCTCGGAAAGGATGGAGCGGGAAAGCTGCTCCACCTCCAGCTGGCGGCTGGCCTCCGGGCTGATATGGATGCGGTCGGTATTTTCGGCCTTCTGCGCCGGCAGCTCGGAAGCGGCTCCCAGCCGCCGCGCGGCGTGGCTGTGCTCCGATATTTTGTTGTAGGCCTGGTATGCTGCGGTGGGGTTGATTTTCATATGTCTACCTCCCCCGGCTCTGCCGGTGTCGTTTCTTTTCTTCTCATTACTCTTTATTCGCCCATCCCTGGAAAAACTAAAGCGCTCCCGAAAAAAACCGCCCTTCGCAAGCGCCGCCTGCTTCAAAAAAAGCCTTGCCTGCCACCCCGCTAGCGTATATAATTAGGGGGAAATACTTATTAGAGATTCGGGGACCCCAAAGGGCGCGGCGCCCGCCCCCCTCCTCTATACATTATAAGTCAAGGACAGGGAGGTCTTGAGAAATGGCGAAAATTCTCTGTGTCTCCAACCAGAAGGGGGGGGTGGGGAAAACCACCACCACCAACGCCCTTGCCATGGGCCTGCGCCGTCTGGGGCGGCGGGTGCTCTGCGTGGATTTTGACCCTCAGACGAACCTCTCTGCAACCCTTCTTCCGGATGGACAAGCTCCCACACTGGACATCAGCGAGGTCACAGCCAAGCTCCTGAATGACCAGGACTTGCCTGCTCCAAGCACCTACATTCAGCGGTGCGGGAAGGTCGATCTGATTCCTGGAAACAAAAGCCTGGCCAAGCTGGAGACCAGCTTGCTCACCGAAATGGGGACAGAGCGGTTTTTGCAGGAGATACTCTCTCCGCTTCGGCCCCATTACGACTACATCATCATCGACATCAACCGGGCTGCCAGCCCCCTTATGACCAACGCTCTCACGGCGGCGGACAGTGTCCTCATTCCAATCTGCCCGGAGTTTTACTCTACAGAAGGGCTAAGTGATTTAATTGCCAGCGTCTTGAAAACCGGAGGAGACTAAACCCAGCCATTCAATTTGAGGGCATTGTCTTTTCCCGCTGTAATCTGCGGACAAATCTTTAAGTCCAAAAACCGGGATACACTGGGTGGGGACTATGATCTCACCGGGCGTCAGGTTGCCAACTACCTGCGGATCAATCAGCTGCTGGACTGTCTCAGGCTCAAACTGGACGCCAAACTTCTGACCCTGGCCTCCGCTGTTTCTCTCTCCTACCTGAGCAGGGAGAATCAACTGGCCCTATATTTCGGACAAGCAGAGGAGGAATCAGCATGATACAGGTCACTCCCATATCACTGTCGGACTGCCCTGATGTGCTCCAAGCGAAGGTCCAGAGCAGGCTGGATGAGCCGGGCAGCGAGATCCTTTCCGTTACAGTGACAGAAAGCACGCCCTACAAAGACAAAACCAATATCTCCAGGCAGTACCGGGTTATCATGAACCGGCTTAATCTGGTGTCTGTCCTACACTGTTACGACGACGGCGTTTTGAAGGACAAGCTGTCTGTAAACCAGCTGATTTGGGGCGATATCCTGGAGATCATCCGGACGGCTCATGACAGCTCATCCCTGGGCGAACTGCGGAAAGCGGTCCCGGAGCAAACCAGGAAGCGTTTATCCCTATAATTTATCCATATAGCTTGGCCCCTGTGTGGTGCTCACACAGGGGCTGGGCTTTTCTTTTGCAAAAAACAGGAGGTGCAATGACTATGACAATACAAATTGCCAAACGGAGGCCGGACCCCTTTGATGGGTTCTCCGGCGCCCGCTTGAGCAGAATGGGGCTACTGGCAGGAATGGGAGATGTGGATGAAGCCGCTATGCAGGGGTTTATCCATATTTTTGCGGCTTCATTTTTTGATGATCTCTGCGATACCTATGAATCCCTGGAGGCTATCTCCAAAATCACAGCGGCGTTCTGTGAGCTGGAGGAGCGGAACGACCCACAGCGAATTTTCCTGCTGCTGTCCCTCCAGTATGACGCACTGCGCAAGCCGCTGCCTGATCCGGTGTGGTGGCTGGCGGGCCATGCCACGGCGCTGACACGGTTCTCGCTGGGGTTTACCGCATATCTGTCACAGCTGATGGCAAATATGGAGAAAAAAGAAAAGGAGGCCGACCCCCAGCAGCTCATTGAGGAGCCCTTTGACCAGGAGGGCTGGTGCTACACCTTCGCGGACTTCGTGAAGGAGGAGAACCAGGTGTCGGACCGGAAGTACCACACCGAGACGGTGACCCTGGAGACCGCCACCAAGAATCATGGGAAAATTCTGGAGCAACTGGATACCACGCTGGACGACGACGACGGCACCTACTCCGGCGTCCTGGCCCTGGATCACACCGCTATCCGTACCGAGGCCTCCGGTTACACCAGCCAGGCCAAAAACATTACCGCTACCAAAACAAAACCATCGGGCCGCTGGACCGCAACGATATGTCCTATGTCCCGGCCATCACCGTCAAGGACGGGGTCACGCTAAACCTGTCCAACGTGGATTGGCAGGTCATCGGCACCGATCTGGTGGGCGACACACTGATGGCTGAGTACGGAAACAAGCTATTTGGCCCCATTGATCCGGTGACCCCGGCAGCGGCCTGTACCGTTATGCTCCGATATCTGGATTGTCCAGCCAGTCAGTGGAACTATAACACCGCCTGCAACAAGGTGTCTGAGCTGGGCCTGCTTCCAGGAAGTGCGGCAGAAGGGCCTTCTATCACCCGAGGAAATATCGCTGTCCTGATCTATCGGGCTCTGAATGGTGTCAATCCTGGAAATGGAGCGGCTGTAACAGTTCCAGGTTTTGGGGATGGCTACCTGACGAATGGCAAGCCTGTCACAGAAGAAAATGTGCTGGAACTGCTTCACCAAATTGAGAAAGACTGGCCTGCTGGTACGGTTTGGAGGACCCATAACACCCCGGGGACACGCAAAAACGAAATTCCAAGTACAATAAGCGGACAAATCATGCGCAAATATGGTGAGAGCAACACCTACGGTTGTGGAGCCCACGCCAGCATGGTTAGCTCTGTTGTTTTTGGTGATAAGTCTAATCCAGGACAAGAATTAGAGTATATTAGCAAGATATGTCCTGGTGATATCGTGTTTGTAGTCAGCCCAGAGGGGAAAACGGCTCATGTGGTTGTAGCACTGGAGTCCCCCAATGCCGAAGGCCGCTTTCATTACACTGATGGCAACCATGGAGAAACCATTACATGGCCCAATCCAGAGCATTCAAATCTCAGAAGCTATAGTTTGACTGGGTTTAGCGGTGGACGAATCCCTCATCATCTTGAAGTCTGGACCCGCTATCCTGAGAGCACGTCTTATACTGGAAATAGCGTCGAGGCATGGCCCAAAGATAACAGTTAGGAAGGAGAATGTACTTAAAGCCATCAATTCCCCACATGAATAGTCCCAATCACAAAGGAAACATCTCAACTATAAGGACTGCACAATTCTGTGTAGTCCTTTTTCATACCTAAAATCCGTTTTAAGGAGGAATTACTAATGCTGAAATATATGAAAGTACACTGGAACCGTGCCGTTTCCAGTCTGCTGGCCGTTGTGATGGCAGCCGGTATGCTCCCAGCTGCGGCTGTCGCC
>OFFQ01002263.1_pt1 | contig 10008 bp, 12 predicted proteins | sample 1521411 | NCBI WGS metagenome assembly OFFQ01 (sample SAMEA3504110, study PRJEB24116) | mouse gut metagenome | biome: mouse gut; feature: mouse-associated habitat; material: faeces | place: Denmark | collected 2011 | reverse complement strand
TTTGTTGTCAGCAGCCCGTTTCACGGTCTGCGTGTAGTTCCTTGTAAACTGATCTTATTATCATTATAGCAAATTCCATGATACCATATATTGTACAGACATTCAACTCTTGAGAGCAAAATTTTGTAATTTATGCTGTGTCCAGCTCCTGTGCAGTCATGGGAGTGATAGGTTTGGCTGGCTGTGCGGCTTTCTTCCTGCACGTATTGATTTGTTCATAATTTGTTTGCTTGACAAAATTCCTTCCAATAGTATAATGGGAATATCCTATCTTTGACATGGGTATTTCCTCCTATGAATCTTTAATTTACAAAGATTCATAGGTACACGCCTACAAATTTTAACCCCCACGTCCTACCCCAATTTTCAGCACGTTCAACACTTCAAATTTGCAATATCAAAAATTAAGAGCGTTAAACGTTTGAATTTCCCAAACGTCTAACGCTCTTTTCATACGTTCTCATAATGACTGATTTTCCAAATTATTCCTTTTTTATTGCCGTAATCAGGAGCCAACGCGTCGAACCAAGCATCAGCGCACCCAAAAGCCAAGGAGCCAAGTCCGTAGCCAAAGCCCCCAAATTCCCAAGGAAAGGCAAGGTTAGGCAAGGCTATACCCCACATTCTGGCTACACTCATTTGGCCATTCCCAACACATAGGAAAAAGCCCTGGGCCATTGTGGCCCAAGGCTTTCCCTTGGTTTCCCTCTGGTGGAGATAAGCGGGATCGAACCGCTGACCTCTTGAATGCCATTCAAGCGCTCTCCCGCATCATCTGGTGTACTACCCCAAATGTGCGAGAGAGCGCTTGATTTTATAATCGGCCATTTTTCTGGAAGGACTTTTGTTGTTGTGGTGGTATATCTCAGCTGAAAGAATTCCAAGGCCCTCCTATGCTGTCGCTATCGTTACGATATCATCTTCTTGCGCAGTGCTGTCGATTCCGTTGAGGAACTGCTCCACATTGATATTGAGGTCGACCGAGATCTGATAGTCCCGGTATACCGTGACCCGCTTGATGATGTAACCGCAGATCATCTTTTTCGTGGCTATGTCGCTGCTGTCAAAAATCTCTGACCAGGTGGCGATCCGGTTGAACTCCGCCTCCATCTGCTCAACTTTGGCACTCTCATTTTCCAGCTCCATTGTCAGTTCAGTCATGCGGTGACTGGTATCAAGTACCTTCTGGCGAGTTTCGCTCAGGACTTCGTTCAGTACCTCCATGGGCAGCGCGCTTTTCCCTTGTACTGCTTTCAGTATCTCAGCTTTCAAAGATTCGTACTCCTTGTTGGCCTTTGTGTTTTCTGCCTTGACACGCTGCAGATCGCTGCGCAGGAGTGCCATCTGCTTCTGGCAGGCGCCCCCGATGATCATATCGCTGGAGGTGCATTTCATCTTGTCGAATACCTGATGCAAAATTGTTTCAATTACAGCGTCTAGAATGTGCATCGTATATCCCGTCTGTCCGTCGCACTCTGCCCGATGGCGGGTCTTGTTATAGCAGACATAGCGGATGCGCTTCTTCTTCACCGGAGTGCCGTCTGCTTGACGGTAGACCTTACCGTTGGTCGTCAGCGTCAGCCGTCCGCCGCAGTGACCGCAGTACACGTTGCCAGAGAGCAGGGACTGGCCCGTGGTGTTCAGCGGCATCGTCCGGTACTCTTTGTTTGCGTTCGTGCGCTCAGACATCAAACTCTGCGCCATCTGAAACAGCTCCGGTTTGATGATCTGTAGTTCCTCAAACGGCTCCGAGTAGGTTTCACCGCTGCGCAAAATTCCCATGTAGAGCGGGTTGTGCAGGATTGCTCCAACGGTAGCGTCATGCCAGGTTTCACCTTTGCGGTTTCGGATACCGTGGTCATTGAGAAAATGGGCCAGCCGGAATTTTCCATATCCGGAGGAGACGCAGAGATCGAACATCATCCGGATCACCTCAGCCTCCGCATCGTCAATGACCAGTTTGTTGACCTCGCGCTTCCGTTTGTTCAGGATGCCGCTCTTTTCCAGGCGGTAACCGTAGGGCGTTTTCCCGCCGCGGAAGCGGCCTTCCTCTACCATCTGGCCTAACGCTGTCTTGGTTCGTATGGAGGTTTTCTGACTCTCGCCGTCGGCCTGCCAGAACCGGATATAATTGGTCAGCCGGTCAGTGTGGGACTCGAAGCGCTGTTCGCCTTCCTGGACGCTCCAGACGCGGATGCCCTTTCGGACGAACCATTCTACTACGAAAGGGGTTTCATCCGATTTTCGTCCCAGCCGGTCGAACATAAAGACCAGCAGGATGTCGAACTTGCCCTGCTCCGCCCGCTTCTTAACCAGCTGGAGCTTGTCACGGTCATCGGCACTGACCTTGTAGCCAGAGACGCCGGTTTCCTGCTCCTCGCTTACGATGGTCCAGCCCATCTTTTCGGCAAACTCGCGGCAGGCTTTCCGCTGCATGGGGATATCAGCGTGATTGTCCGCATCGTGATCGACCTGCTTCGTTGTGGAGACTCTGTATAAACATTGAACTCTTTCAGCCATTTTTATCCGTCCTCTCTATAGTCCGTGATGTGAGAGAGCGGATATTTGATCCTGTTTCAGTTGTCGAGGTGCAGTGGCTTTTTGCCAGTAACATTATCTCACATAACGGCCAATATAGCTAGTGAAATAACAGAAAAATAAGAAGAATTTTGAAGGGTCCGCAGCCCCAAGAGAATACTTGTCCTACAGGCTATGATTTCCGGAGTCGCTTGATGAAGTCCTTAAAGGATAGATTGTCTGCCGAACATTCCGCTTTCTTTTCCTTTGCCTGTCTGCTTCACTCCTACCCGTTTATAATGCAGGTCTTGAATTTGAGCCTTTGCATGGTATCAATCCTGCTTTCCGGATGCATCCTGTCAAAAAGAAATATACCGCATTAGCCGGTCTGTGAGATCACCGCCCCCTATCTCGCCTTCCACAGAACTTCACACAGCAACTTTTTTATTCAAGAACATTCGGAATCTCTTCAACATTATGGATTAAGCGGTCAAACATGAAGACCAGAAGAATGTCAACATTCTACAAATCAGGCAGTACGCCGAGCTATAGCAATCTTTTTCCAGTATACTGGGAAACCTCGAGAGAAGTAACGCCAGCTCTCTCAATTTCTCCGACAATATCCCAGCCCATCTTTTGGTCAAACTCCTGGCAGGCTGCTTGCTGTCTGGCTATTTTGCAACCAACAGTCAGCTTCTTAGAAACTTGCTTCGCAACAGGGCATTTGTAGTAGCAATTAACCTTCTTGAAATATTGATTTTCCTTCCTTATCTTATAGAGTTCAAAATGCATAAATTGAGGATGAAGCGAAAATGCCGCTCCGTCCATCATCTTATAATATGATACGGTTTTTCTGGGACTATTCCGTAAATGATTGGTTTCTTCGCTGATATTCAAGTTCTTTCTCTGAAATTTTACCTTGAAGATATAGCTTTTCTATATTTATGTCTTTTTGTATACTTTCACAAAACAATTCTATGAAGTTTAATCTTGACCGTATCATATTACTTGGCACTTGACCAGCTATTATTGCATCGTGTATACGATTAATACTATGGATAAAATATGACATTTCAACGTACAAATTTGGCGACATAGTATTTACAACTATATCATTAGTTAATATAATTTCAGAAAATGCCGTATTATGTGTTAACTGCAACGCCAATTGGTCTACATCTATTTCGCCTGCTAGATAATCTTCTCTTAATATTTTGCATAGATCATATTCTGTTTGTATTTCTAAGTCAATGCTGTCTAACATCTTAATGACTTTTTCTTTGGTTTCCCTCTCTTCTACGGCACTTGTAAAATTAATTGCTAATGTTACACCTAAAATTATTACTAACAACTCTTTTATTACATTCCATAATTGCTGGCTCTTTATAAACTCCTTGAAGTTTTTTTGCTTTCCCATTTTATAGAGTATGAATTGGATGTAGAATAGAGCTATTATACCTGCGCAGGATATGAACATGACCATGCTTTCCACCTCAACTGTTGTGTTTTTGATTAGTGCCTAGTAAGCGTCAAATCTCCCTACCCAAGAAAACCCGCTGCTAGGAAAATCCTCGCCAAGGGGCGAAAAATAATTATGCTTTGTAAGAAGACGGAGCATTGTGAACAGGGACTGCATAGCATCCGGTTGAGCCAGCGCAATCTCAGCCGCAGATGTTCTGCAGACCACAGCAGCCAGTTGGACATGGTCTGCTGGGACACATGGATGCCCTGCTGTCTCAGTTCCTGTTCCTGCCGGTATAGGTGAGAACCTATAACAAATTTCTGCACCGCGAGACGTGCCGCTACCACTGGTATGGCAAAACTGTCGGGGCTGAAGCTTGGCTCTTTGACCGCTTTCACCACAGGCGTCTCAATATTTTCCTTTTCGCACCTACGGCAGGCATAGGTATAGTACCAGTCCTCCACCACGACCACTTTGGCCGGTTTCAGCTTCAGGTGCCGACGTGCATCCTTGCCGACTTCAGACATGATTTCCCACATTTCGGACAAACTAACTCCTCTTCTGGCAGACGGTGTTCCACCATATCTACAGGCACATCTTCGGATAGCTCATCCACAGTGTATGCCGCTTGTGGGCAGCCACGACTACACTGCTGTTATCCTCTTGTGCTACCTGATCTGCATAGACCTCTGTCTCGTTGGCTAACAGGCTCAGCTGCTCCATGACGTCCTCCAAGGTATGCTCCTAGGGTGCTCCAAACCGCTTTTGCCGGGACAGACGGATTGCCTCTGTCAGCAGTGCTACCTAGGCCTTGTTTGAAAAGCAGCAGGAATACATCCCCTTCACAATACTGCGCTTTTATCCGATTCGCCTTCCGTTTGTTCAGGATGCCTCTCTTTTCCAGGCGGTAACCGTAGGGCGTTTTCATGTCGCAGAAGCGGCCTTCCTCGACCATCTGGCCCAGAGCCGTGCAAGCGCCCAGCAGGCTTTCCGCTGCATGGGGATGTCGGCGTTGTTATCCGCATCGTGATCGACCTGCTTCGTTGTGGAGACTCTGTATAAACATTGAACTCTTTCAGCCATTTTTATCCGTCCTCTCTATAGTCCGTGATGTGAGAGAACGGATATTTGATCCTGATTCAGTTGTCGAGGTGCATTGGCTTCTTCCAGTAACATTATCTCACATAACGACCAATATAGCTAGTGAAATAGCAGAAAAATAAGAAGAATTTTGAAATATTTAATAGCACACGGAAAGGAGAAGGTTCCTCCTGTGCGCTACAATGCTCGAAGCCACTCGATAAAGTCCTCGTAGGATATGATGCCTGCTGCACACTCAGCCTTCTTCTCTTTTGCCTGCTTGCTCCACGCATAAAAAGCATCCCGCTCAATTTTTCCGGCATTGATCCAGGCGAAGCGGCGTTTGTACTCTCTGCGGTATTCATGAAATATTTTATCCTTCTGATTTCTTTCTGACCATGCCCGCACTGGAGCGATTCTCCTACAGGTGTGTCCATTTTCGTCATAGGGGCGGTAGCAATACATGGCGGTATTGCGTCCGGACATATAAAAGTATCGACCGCAGTTCTTGCAAATTCGAAACCTGAGTTCTCGCTTGACGCACTCCTGAAGGTGATAGCTGATGAGGCCACAGATTGATTCAGGATACAGGACCTCTGCGAAGGCAGAATCGTCCCAGAGTTCAAAATGCATAAATTGAGGACGAAACGAAAATGCCGCTCCGTCCATCATCTTATAATATGATACCGCTTTTTCCAGGACAGTTCCATTCCCTCTGTCATAATCCAGGGCATTGACAAATAGCTCCTTGGCCTGGTGTTGTATACCCTTGAGGACTTTGGGCATATTGCGAACTTTGCATTTCCGCCATTGGCTTTTCACCACGTTTGCCGACTGTGCCTGTCGGATACGTCCGGTCCAGTCCAAGCGGAAAAGTTCAAAATAAATATGCTGTTGGGCAAGGGCCTCCAGGATATACAGAAGCTTGTCCAGGTATTTTGTATCCGCTATATCTGGTAAAGAAATTATACAGTCATTCATTGCTGAAAACAGTTCCGATACTCTGCTCATGTCAATATCCATGAAGGATAGCAGGGATTCAGGAAACATTTGAGCGGGCATCTCCGTCATCTGACCGTTTTCGTCAATCGTGGCGAAAGCGTACCGCTCCTGCCCGTCTATGATGCAGGTCTTGAATTTGATGTTTTGCATGGTATCAATCCTGCTTTCCGGATGCATCCTGCCAAAAAGAAATATAATGCATTAGCCGGTCTGCGTAATCAACGCCTCCCATCTCGCCTTCCATGGCACTCCACACAGCAACATTTTTATGAGCGAAGTATTCAAGAACAGTCGGAATCTGTTCAGCATTATGGATCAAGCGGTCAAACATGAAGACCAGAAGAATGTCAATATCCTTCAAACCTGGCAGTGCGCCGAGCTGCGGCAATCCTTCGTTGGTATGCTGAGAAACCTCGGGAGAAGTAACGCCAGATCCCTCAACTTCTCTGACAATATCCCACCCCATCTTTTTGGAGAACTCCCGGCACGCTGCTCGCTGTATAACTATTTCACAATTAGCCATCGGATTCTGAGAAATTTGCTCCGCAACAGGGCATTCGTAGTAACAATAAACTTTTCTTGACATATTGATTTCCCTTTCTTATCTAATAGTCTGTAAAACCTAAACCTTGATGGCGGGACAAAAATATTTCAGTTTTGGTTTAGCGTTATTAGCTGTGAAACGGCAGCCCATTTTTAGACTTAACTGACTACTAAAATAAATTGTAAATTGACATTGAAGAGTTGCAGGCAATTTCTGCTCATTTACTGCTGACTGCCAGGTAGTTTCCTATAAGCGCCTGTTTGACTTGGAGAGCGACTTGGGGATTCGGTTTCTCAGTAAATTGCATCGCTACCTCACGGCCCTGAACTGTGACTGTCATTCTGGTATCGCAATTGGGTTTCTCCGACTTGGACATATCAGTATCCCTCCTCCGTAAAATGATTGCCGGTCACCCTGTCAGGTAACCGGCAATCGTTTCCTCTGTTTTACTGCTTTTCCAGCAGTTCGATATATTTTTCACGGTCTTCCTCGGAAATCTTTAACATTGACATTGCTTTTTCAATCGAAATACTTGCGCTGTCCATTAGATTCCGAATAAGGGTTACTGTAGCTTCCGCACGGCCTTCAGCACGACCTCTGGCCAGTCCCTTGGCGATCCCTTTTTCTTCCACGCCTTGGCTCAAATTACACATTTCTGTCAGGCTCCTTTCCATCCTTTCTGTGAGCGGTATTGCATAATCGTCTCTCAGAATTCGCTTTTTTTCTGTTTCTGCTGTCTCACTCGACAATAGTACAGATAGTAAGCGCAGGATACCGGCACTTTCCTCGTCCTCCGCTTCAGCAGGGTCACTAAGTCCCAGTACGATCACAGTCATCAAATCGTAGTTCTCGATGTCTTCCTTGACATGCCCGATGATGTTTTCCTCTGTAATACGGTAGCGGGTGATCGTGTTCTGGTGATGCTTTGGCGGCGAGGGACAAATCCATATCGAATAGACCTTGCATATCCCGGTATACTCCGCGCTCGTGAATTCTGTCCCATACTGTGAAGAGATCATCCGGCTACCATAGAATATAGCGCGTTTAAGCAAGGGATATCCTGCGTTATAATTCAACTGAGATTCCACATTGATAATCAGACGAATCGGCTTCTTTGTCCCCGGAGCATAGGCATAAAACCGCACATCGTAGGTGATGGTTCCCTCTGTCTGCGAGGAATCTTCTGTTCGCAGCCCTCGAATAACGGGGTTCGTCTTATCTGGAGTAACCGGGATGCTTTCCACGGAAGGCTGCCCTTCAATATATTTCTCCGCGATCTCCTTGATTGCACAATCTTGATATTCCGTCAGACAGCTTTTCATGATCCATGCTAAGATGTACTTCTCACTTAACAGCCGTTTACAAGCCGCATCATATTTCGCATTGACTCCTGTTGTACCAATCGCCTCTGCCAGAGTTGCTTCTACTCCCATATAATCTGTCTCTCCCTATATAGTATTGTATCACAGCATGCTTCAAAAATCCACTGCATTTTCCCGGCACGATAAATCCAGATCAATCGCAAAAGTACTGCTTTTACTATATCATACTCCAGATGCCATGTCGAGAGCCTTTTCTTCGATGGCCACGCCTGTCTCATAAACCGACAACTTGCACAAACGACTGTGCCACAAAACTCATTTGCTATTCCCAAGCAAGTCGCTTTTGGGGGAAAGACGGGCCGGTTAGGCTCTGATGCAACGTCTCCCGATTCTCAAATTTTGTGTAAATTTACATTTATGAGACGGGCGTGCTTCGATGGCAGTTCTCCGGTTAACGGCTCAATGTCACATAAACAGGGATCTCCACCTCCAAGCAGGAAGTTTTGATCCACAGCATTTTCCTGAGTGGCTGCACTTGCTAGTCAGCCTCAGTGCTGCGGTTTGTTCGCCTGCTCTTATGGCGGCGATCCCTGGTGCATCTAACATTGATCATCTTGAGACTCAGCATTAGTCTCGCTTTACACACCTGCATTTGACACTACTTCCCCAGGTGACAGGGCGAAGAAATAGACGGCGGCTGGCTTCACCGCTCCACGGGACTTTCACCCCCGGCAGGATCTCTGTCGGCCGCCCTCCATCTGGCAGGACGGGAGTATCATTGTCGCTGACGGAATCATCGCAAAACAGCCTGCCACAGACTGCTTTTGGACAGATGGGAACCGCTGGGCACCTTATTTTTGGCCGCTTTGATAGAAGTGGTGTCAGAGATATTCTGCTTCTCGCTGCCCTGCTTCTACAGGTGGTCTTGGCGCATCTTCCGGTGTCGCTTGCCTCTCTCGTCGAGAGGCCCCGCCAGTAACGTATCTAAGTCTTCGGATATTCGATTTTCAAGGTGAGTGAGGAGAAATCCAAAATTTTCCCCTCACTCTCTAGGCATTCAGAAAATGGTTTTTAGACGCATTTTTCTAAAGTTTTTCGGATTTGTTGAAATTGCCTGGAAATGGACTTCTGATTTTGTTTCTTTTGCTGTGCAATCTCACATTGTGTATACCCCTCAAACGCAAGACGGGTTAACAGATCGATGTCATCTGCGCTAAGCCGCATCAACTGTTGCAGCAGGTGTTCATCTTCGATTTCATCTAACCACTGACAGTGAGATCCTGCACAAGGCATAGGGATGTCCCCTGGACTGGTTCCCGTACTTGCCTGTAGGATGGCCTCCACAGTGGTATCCTCCGGCAAATCTGCCAGATGATTGATGTACCTGCGCCGGGATTTGAACCAATCCCAGTCAAAATCGTAGAGCTCCTCTATCTCATCTTGGCTCATCCCGGCAGCCTCGTATTGTTGACAAAGCATTGCCCAAGTGCGGTCGAATTTCTCCTTCTCTTTTGCGTAGTTGAAGCCCATCTCAGCTCCTCCCTGATTTTCTGGATTTGCTAGAGCTCAACCCAGAAGAGGAGGACTGCGGATGTGCAGTCCGGAGCAGGGCGCTGATTGTTTCCTACGCAGTGCTACACTAAGCCGCTTGTTCTTCATTTTGAGTCCTTCCCGCCATGTCTGCGGCAAGGAAGGCTCAAAGCACTACGGCTATGAAAAAAGCAGGCCCATTTGTAGAAGTACAAACAGATCTGCTCCTAGGGAGTCAAAATAGGGCGCGGCAGGCCGGAGGGTACTTCTTACAGCGGTTCTGGTCTATCTGTCAATCGTCCGTAAGGCGTGACAGACAGCAGGCCGTTCTGTATGAGATATCCTTGCCCTATTGCAACTCAGGCTCAGTATTCTTTTTTGATTGCCCAACTCTGTCCGAATGATCTTGAACAGGGCGTGCGGTTGCCAGCATAGGTGCCTACTCTCTAGGCATCCAGCGCTCGGTTTTTACTGGCATTTGATGTAAATTTTTAAAGTTTGTGTAATTTGCACAGAAAGTGAGGCTGAATTTATGCAAAACAGGCGCAGAT
>OFFQ01002260.1_pt1 | contig 10021 bp, 10 predicted proteins | sample 1521411 | NCBI WGS metagenome assembly OFFQ01 (sample SAMEA3504110, study PRJEB24116) | mouse gut metagenome | biome: mouse gut; feature: mouse-associated habitat; material: faeces | place: Denmark | collected 2011 | reverse complement strand
CAGCCGCCAGCCGTGGCGGGCCACCTGGTCACGGACAATTGGAGGTGCCACTTTCAAAACAATACGCCCGGAAGCTTGACAGTATCAAAAAATACATCAAGTTTCCGGGCCTTCTTTTACTGGTTTGTCAGGAGTAAATTCCATTATGTCTGATATGTCACAATCCAGGATGTTGCAGAGGGAATTAAGCGTATAGGTTGAAACGGATTCGTCGTTCATGAATCGCTGAATTGTTTTGCTGTCCAAATTAAACTGTCCGCATTTATTACGCAGGTAATATGTGCTGATATTTCGCTCTGTTAACAATTTTCGTAAAGGTTCAAAGGAAATCATGATACAACTCCTTGACTTTTTCCCCATTATCCCATAAAATCTATTATAGGAATTATGAGGAAAATTCCTCATAACCAGAGAGATGAGGAGGAGACCATGATGAAAGTATGTCCTAAAAACAAATCAAGGATTCTGAAACGGCTTTGTTCCTTTGCGCTTGTTATTTTGCTCTGCGTTTCAATGTTTGCCTTGCCGATACCGACACATGCGGCAAAATCTACAAATCTGCCAGACACATTGACACCAGAGATGGCCGCTACTTTCGCGAACCATCTGATGACCTACCAAAATAAACAGGGTGAAGATAGCAGCATATACTTTGCCATAATTGAAACTTTGGGGCCTGATAAATATCCTGTACTCCGAATTATAGAAGATATGTATGCTGCATCCGAAGAATCAATATGGCTGTTTAGTAACGGTAAATTAGAAAATGTATACTGGAATATGGACCAAGACGGAAGCCTTGACTCTGGAGACTTTTTTATTTCTGTGGTAGATGGCATAAATTATTATGGATTTTGCCACTATGAAAGAGACTATGAATATTATCATCGGAGTTTCGAAATTTATACTGTAGAATCCGGTCAATGGAAGCCAAAAATTCAGTTCAGGGAGTCAAGAGAGTCCGAAATTGATTCAGAGACTGATGAATTAATTAATACAATCGAGACTTTTTTTGTGACGGACGGCGAAAAGGAAAAGCCTATTTCCGAAACAGAATTTGATCAATATGTGAATCTGTACCATGTAAATAATAATTCAAGTTGGGACGAACGTTCTACTATAAATGATTTGATTATAGCCCTTCAAAGCTTTGAAATGTCATCAAAATATGGCTTGGAGGATGTTCTGCCGACCTTGCAAGAAGACACCACATATGAGATGGAAACACTAATAAGATTCCTGTGTGGGGAAAACTTTGAGGTTCGGTTCGCGGATAACGCGGAATTATTTGATTTAGCTGGAATATTGATGATGACAGGGATAATCCCAACTGAGACCGATAATTATAGCTATGGAGATTATTTTGGGCTGAGAACGGTGTCCTCTGATACGGTCAATCAAATTATGAGTCGGCTTTTGGGAAGAACAATTGATTTTACCCCTTATCAGTTGGATGTCCTGCCATCTAATTTTGACTTTGGTAATAGCCTTATCAAAGCTTATATTGTCGGTAATGATTTTTGTCAAGGTTATATACCCGCTGGTTACGATATGTGGGGAATTAAAATGCAAAATTTGTATAATGTAGGTAATAATATTTATTTGGCTGATGCTGCTTTAACCGAGTGGGATGATTATACAGAAAATTACATTTCAATTGGAAAGGTTGTATCACTTTTTGAGAAGGTTGGAAATGATTATCGGCTTGTAAAGATTTATCCAATTGATGAAACGCCCACTATTGAAGAAGTGCAGCGGTATATTGTAAACAAAAATCCCGAATCAAATTTCAAAATTGACTACAGCACAGTTTCCAGTTATTCTGATTTGTCCCAATATGTAGAGACGTTAAAATCCGCATTGGCCGCTACGGACACGCTTAACGACGCGGGCAACCGGACCGTGACCGATTACATCGACTATGTGATACAAAACCACGCCCCTGCTGCGATTTATGCGAATGAAAACACAGTTGTCATCTCTCCTGAGACAGTAAAAGCGGCTCAGGAGCCGGCACAAGAGGCCAAGGCAGCTCTGTTGGATGCTCTGGACGGACTAACCCTTTTCCGCGCGCCTGATCTGACGGCGCGAATTGACATCAGCGGGCTTGACCTTTCGAAACCTGTGCGGGTAAGAGTACCCCAAGACGCGGTTGGGGCGATTGATGAGTTGGATCATGTCACTATGGTATTGGGTGACAGCCAGCACATGGTAACCATACTGGCCGATGGACTGAGACAGATGGGGTATTTGGATTTGCAGCTGGAACAGATTGCGCAGGACCAGTACAGTATTTCCTTCTTCGACCAGTCAGATAACGTAATTGAACACTTGGAGTCTAACGTTGCATTCACTCTTCCCGCTTCCAGTGAGCTTTCCTCCGTTCAAGCAGTCTGCGCTGGTTACAGTGATAACTGGGGCGGTCAGTATGACAGCCAAAACAAAACAATTACATTCCAGACACCGTACACAGGGGAATACACTATTTTAACCAGTACAATAGATATTCCCGATATTGACTATCTTTCGGATGAAATGCAGCAGGCGATTACATTTATGGTTTCAAAAGGATATTTTGAGCTGGATAGTGAGGGACGATTCAATCCAAGTGTAGGGTTAAATCGGTATGAATTTACACAGTCTCTAATTAAGATTTTCTTTGCCTTAAACTTGGACGCTGTGACCTCTTTCGATGACGTGACACAGGATAATCTTTATTACCCGTATGTGGCGTCGGGCGAAGAAAATGAACTCCTGGCCGGGTATGACGATGGATTGTTTCACGGTGACAACGATATTCTCCGTGTCCAAATGCTGGCTATCTGTGGGAGAACTTTAGTAAATAAGAAGGGGTATTCCCGGCCTGGAGACCCGGCCGCATATCTGAACTATGTAGATTCGGCCGATATCCCGGAATGGTCTGCCGGTGATCTGGCCTTGACTGTACGGGAGGGATTGATTGAAAGCGGCAGCGCATTGAGACCTAATCAGCCTATCAACCGGGGGGAAGCTGCGCTGCTCCTTTACAGGTTGTTCATGTTGTTGTACGAGGTATCCCCCACACCTATAACAGTCGTTGAGACTCCACCCATCTCAGTGGAAAATGAGGCAACTGGTTCAATTTCTCCAGCGGTGATAGGAGGGATCGTAGTGGTAGGAATTGGTGCGGCTGGCGGAGCAACATATTTCTTCTTAGGAAAGAGAAAGGGTATCAGTAAAAAATCTTAATTATTAAACGATCTCCCTTGCAAGGTATAACTAACCTGGCAAGGGAGGTCACTTTTTATAGGTTTTATAAAAGCTAGAAAGGAAGGTGGATTTCCTGTAAGTCAACTTTTGACATTTTTTCAGCGATATTAAGAATGCCCTCTATTTCTTCATCTGAAAGTGTGTGCCTATCTATATCAATATTTCTTAGTAAGTATTTCCGGGTTAAAATTAGCAGTTTTCTGGTGTTTTCCACATTTTCAAAATTGAATTCTGTCCAATCTGTATTAATAAAATAAGTAAAAGCTCCTTTTTCCAGATATTCATCTGATCCGAATGTTTGCTCGAGAGCCGACAAATTTATTAGACCTGTAATAAAGTCACATTGGATATTTAAGACGCTCAAAATTAGTTTTTTATAATGTATCCAATTTTGTTTCACGGTATTTCTATTTTGGATGTCCTGACTAGGGTCATTTATGTATTTTTCTATAGCGGGCTCAAGTCCATTTTTTAATAGCTCGATATTTGTGGGAGATAAATTATTTGATATTTTAGCCCAACTCAGTGGTATGGATTTCGGATTTTTTATAATGAGTCGAGAGATTGATTCATCAGATATGTTCATTTCGTCAGCTAAGTAGGCTGAAAAATCTTTCTTTTTCATTTCTAATAACACTGGCATTGACGATACGAATTCTCTTAACTGTTCAAGATGTTTTTCGATTTCGTTGGAATCAAGGCTTGGATATTTTTTCATAGCAATGCACTCCTTAATCTAAATTTACAAAAGACAGAAAAGAAAACTTATGACAATTATAACACAACAACATACGCTGGAAAAATAAATTTAAAAAGCTGTCATAGCCAAAAATTATTTTTAATTATTTCAAAGTACAGCTAAAAAGACTTACATTGCCGAATAGTTTTTGACAATATATAATAAAACTGAAGCTGCTTCAAACGGTGTTGGTGGTAGCTAACATCAACATTTATTTCAAATGAAGGGATAGATAAAAATGAGGATAAGGCTTTTGGGAACACGATTTCTCAATTTTAAAAGCGAAAACGGAGAAATCAAAGGTACACAGCTTTTTATAAGCTACCGCCGGGATGGTGTTCTAGGTGAGATCACAGACAAAATTTTTGTCAAGGATGGATTTGCCCTTCCTTCTGAACTGGCACCAGGTCAAACCCTTGACATTTTTTGCGACACCAAGGGGCACGTTGAGCATATCCAAATTGTTTCAGCTCCTGCCCAGGCTGCACCTGCAAAGTAAGACCGACCTAACGGACTCCCTGTCTACCAGGGAATCCAGTTGGAAAGAAAGGAAAATAATAATGAAACGGTTAGTTAAAAGTATAGTGTCCTACTTTGCCAGATCGTTCAATGACTGCTTTGACAGAATGATAGAAGGTGTTGAGACACGGGATGCGGGAGAAATAATCTCTAATTTTTTCCCTATCCTCCTCTGGACTATCGCTTTTATATTATTGGGTTTGTTGCTTTTAATGGTTGCAATCGACCATATGCACTTGCTCATCATTGGCGGTTTTCTGGCTGCGGGACTGTATTCCGGTATCCACAAATTATTTGAAGATGGTGAAACGGTGGAAGAACTGGCCGAGGAACCAACAATGGGTGATTACTTCGCCGTTCTTGAGACACTTCGTCCTGCTGTGGCCGAAGTGGCACAAGCGCTGGAACTTGCTCCAGTTTACAGCCACACGGACATGGCGGCAGATTCAGAGGAGCGGATTTTATCATGGGGCAAAGTGTGGCGTATGAAATATAAAGCGCCTAAAAAGAGCGCTGTCGCTGTCATTGATACTGCCTTATGTAAACGTATTATCCAAGCCCAGGTCAAGACCGTCTTAGAACGTGATAATCCCTCTGGTTTTTCTGCTGTCCGTTATCAGCATGGAGGTAGTTTTACGTCAGTCATTCAAATTGATGAAATTAAAGATGGTGATGCCTATATTTACATTTTTGCCGTGATTGCCAGTGATACTTATTTTAGACAGAAGGCTGAGTGGAGAAATAGGCATGATGTACTCGCAATTAGAGGTGATTCCAATGATGACGACTTTTGACTATGGCAATCATACCTGGTATTCTGTGGCGTGAAGATTATTTGCGCCTGGGGCTGAAAGTCCCCATAAACTGGGATACTGAGACAGCACCGCATGTATGCTGCTTCGGTACTACTGGAAGTGGCAAGACCTACGCTATAAAACTACTGTGTGGTAAATTGGTAAAGTATAGCGAGACCAAGTTGACAATCTGTGATGGCAAAGGAGGTGGGGACTTCGATTTTCTCAAAGGTTGTGACCGCTATGCCGCTATTGATGTGACCACTGTATTTGATGAGTTCTATAGCGGTTTTCTGGCCCGACAGCAAGGGGAGGAAGACAGTCAGGATGTGCGGGTGCTGCTCTTTGACGAATGGAGTGCGTATCTGGACAGCTGCGATTCCAAGAAGGAAGTCGAGACCCAGCGGAAGAAATTGGGACAACTTTTAAGATTGGGTCGCAGTTTCCACTATCACGTAATTCTGGGGCAACAGCGCATGGATTCCACCTATTTCCAGGGTTTCCGGGAAAATTTTAACCTTGTAATTGGGCTGTCAAATCTTTCCAAGGAAAGCCGTGATATGTTCTTTTCGGAGTACAAGGAGCAGATGGAGCCAGACCGGGCCAGAAGCACCGGGTATATGACGGTAAACGGAGCCAGCTTTACCCCTGTAGCCGTCCCCAAGGTCAACGACCTGGACAAGCTACACCGGGCCATATTGGCAGGAGTTACCCGCTAACCTCACCCAACCGGGCTGGGCGGAGACGGGACGCCGTAAGCCTGGCCCCCGGCGGGGCCGCAAGGCCCCAGCCGGGGCGCTAAAGGGAAGTATTACCCTTTAGCGGACCCATGTCCCCAAAGTCCCAAAAGAAAGGAAGGAAATGGATGGAACAGGACAGCCAATCCCGAAAATGGCAAGTAACGCTAAACAATCCAGCAGACAAGGGGCTGACGCACGAAACCATAAAAAACAAAATACAAGAAATAAAGTCCATAAAATATTACTGTCTAGCGGATGAAATTGGGTTGGAAACAAAAACGCTACATATTCACATTTTCATATATTGCAGTCGGTTACGGTTCAGTACGCTAAAGCGAGTATTCCCGGGAGGACACATCGAGCGGGCCTATGGAACAGCGGAAGAAAACCGGGCATATATCCGTAAAGACGGAAAATGGGCGGCGGATGAAAAAGCGGATACGAGCGTACCGGGGACATTTGAGGAATGGGGAGAAATGCCGGAGGAACCGGGAGCGGGCTACCGGACGGACATATCAGAAATTTATGAGCAGATATACAATGGAGCGAGCAACGCCGAAATCATGTCCCGAAATCCGGAAGCGGCGCAGTACATCAACAAAATGGACAAGATACGGCAGGAGATATTGGAATCGGAATACCGGGATACATGGCGAAATCTGACCGTAATATACATATTCGGGCCAACAGCGACAGGCAAGACCCGATATGTAATGGAGAAACACGGGTATGGAAGCGTATACCGGGTGACGGACTACAACCATCCATTCGACAGGTACAGCCAGGAGCCGGTGTTGTGCCTGGATGAATACCGGAGCAGTCTGCAAATCGGAGACATGTTGGACTATCTTGATGGCTACCCACTGGCGCTCCCGGCGAGATATGCCAACCGTCAAGCGTGCTATGAGACGGTATACCTTATCAGCAATATAGACCTGAAAGAGCAATATGTCAATGTTCAGGTGAAAGAGCCGGAGACATGGCGGGCATTTTTGCGGCGAATCCATCAGGTGATAGAGTATCGGAAAGATGGGGAGCCCATCGACCACGGCCCCGCCACGGACTATATCTTTCCATCACCACCCCCTGTTCCCGATTGGGTCAGAGAGGCGGAAGAAGCAGAACAGAGAGAGATATGGTAAAAGAGAAGTAAGCAGTAACAGAGGGGGCCCCTTATAATCCCACGAGTGCCCCGCAGGGCACACCTTTGAAAAAAAGAATATCTACCATGTTCAAAGCATAAAAACGGACAGGAGGTGTCCGGAATGGTAGACAAGAATATGCTTGAAGATATGGCAAGAGAAAGTATCAATCGGAAGGACCCTGGAGCCTTACTAGACCTCCTTGATATAAAAATAGAAGGGGAGGACCCGGTTCAGAAATTGGAGAGCTACCTTGTCCAGACGGGAAACCCGTATTGTTTCAGGGTGGGAAAAACCCCGGTAAGGCTTCTTTTTCACAATGAAGAAAAAACGCTTAGAGAAAAGCTGAAATCCTACTTTTTGTCACTAAAAAGTAACGATTTTTAGAAAAAATTGTGGTATAATAAACACGATTATAGAGGGGAGATGAAAGGGGACCCCTAAACGATGGCAAGAATCAGAAAGACCTCTATACCACAAGAGACGGGGAAAAAATACACACTTTGGCGAATTGCGGTTTATATTCGGCTCTCCAGAGACGATGGCAACGATGAATCATTGAGTGTAACCAATCAGCGGAAAATCATCCTTGAATTTATCTCGGATAAATTTGACGCAGTAGAATACAAATTGATAGATTTTTATGTAGATGATGGCCGTTCAGGCACAACGGAGGAAAGCCGCCCGGAATTTCAGCGTATGATGACCGACATAGAGACCGGGAGAGTAAACTGTGTGATTTGCAAAACCTTATCCCGGTGCTTCCGAAACTACAGCGACCAGGGGCGGTTTTTGGAGCAATTTCTCCCGGCTCACCGCTGCCGTTTCATCGCTACCAGTAACCCCTATGTGGACACTTATGCAGACCCGGATTGTACTCAGAACATGGAGATACCTATTAACGGTCTGATGAATGACCGCTACGCCGCCAAGACAAGCGCTGATGTGCGCCGTACCTTTAACACCAAGCGCCGCCGGGGGGAGTTTATCGGAGCCTTTGCCCCTTATGGCTACCGGAAAAATCCGGAGAACAAAAACGCTCTTCTCATTGATGAAGATGCCGCCCCCGTGGTACAAGACATTTACCGTTGGTTTGTCCTGGAGGGGATGAATATGCGGTCGATTGCCCGGCGGTTAAATGAGCTTGGAATCCCCAACCCAACCGCATATAAGAAACAGAAGGGGTTGACCTATCAGAGTGCCTGCGGACAGGCGAACGACGGTCTATGGAACCAGAAGACCGTAGGGGACATTCTGAGATATCCGGTTTACGTTGGTACAATGGTACAGGGGCGGCAAGCGATCATCAGCTACAAGGTGCATAAGCGGTATGACACTGACCCGGCGGATTGGTATGTAGTGGAGAATACCCACAAGGCGATTATTGACCGGGATTTATTCGATAAGGCGCAGGCCCTTTTACAGAGGGATACCCGGACGGCCCCGGGAAAACAGAATGTCTATCTGTTCTCCGGTTTCCTCCGTTGTGCGGACTGCGGCAAAGCGATGGTGCGGAATACATCCAAGAATTTTGCCTATTACTACTGCCGGACATACCGGGAGAAATCCACAGAGAAGTGCAGTAAGCACGCGATCCGGGCCGATATTCTGGAACAGGCCGTTCTGGTGACGGTTCAAAAGCAAATTGAACTTGTGTCCTCCTTGGCTGAGATGATAGAGGAGATAAACGCTGCCCCTACTGTCTCTACTCAGTCCGCCCGGTTAAACGCCATGAAGAAACAAAAGACCCGGGAGCTGGAGCAGACCAATGCCCTGTTGGATGGTCTGTATATGGACCTAAAAGCCGGGGACCTTTCACGGGAACAGTACCGCCGTATGAAGGAAAAGTTGGAGACCCAGGCAGAACAGCTACAAAGGGAGCTGACACATATCCAAGAGGAACAGGACGTAAAAGCCCAGGGCGTTACCACTGGCGATCCATATCTCCGTACCTTTCTGCAATATCGCAATATACAAAGCCTGTCCCGTGGCCTTCTTGTGGAGCTCGTAAAATACATTTATATTCATGAAGATGGCTCTATCGACATCGAATTTAACTATGCGGACCAGTACCGCCGTATCGTGGAGTTTATCGAAAATGACCAGAAGGAATTTCACGTAATCGGCGGAAAAGCCGTCTCATAAGTTGGCAATAAATCACTGCACCAGTGGAAGCGGTGGACCCGCTGATTCTGAACCTGAAGCTGGTGGATGTCTGTGAGTGCCGTCCCTGTGACTGCGGCTGTGTGGATATCCCCATGGCGGTGGCGTCCTGCTTCGGCGACGAGCTGATTACCGGCGGCGACCAGCACCGTTTGTTCATCACCCTGGGCCAGTTCTCCATCATCCGCATGGAGCGGGATACCCAGCTGCTCATCCCCGCCTATGACTACTGCATCCCCACCAAGGATTGCAGCTGCGGCGAGGACCACTGCCAGGAGGACCCCTGCGATATGTTCCGTCAGGTCCAGTTCCCGGTAGACGAGTTCTTCCCGCCCAACACGATTACCACGACCAGCAGCGCCAACAGCTGCTGCTGCCGCTAAAGCGAAAAGGGCCGCCCGGAGGGAGAGGTAACGTAAGGAAGTTACCTCTCCCTTACTATTTGTAGACAGCCGAAAGTGATTGAATTGCGGGGATATTCAACATATCGGAGGAAAGCATCATGGAAAAGCCTACATTTGAGCAAATGGGCGGAACTTACCGCCAAGAGGGAGATTATTCCCTCCCGAACCTCACTGTGCCAGAAAGTGTGTCCATTGGTATTTGGGGCCAGCGCAGGCGGCAGTATCTTCGGGAACACAGGAAGGCTCTTTACAACGCCTTGCTACTCGGCGG
>OFFQ01002244.1_pt1 | contig 10063 bp, 10 predicted proteins | sample 1521411 | NCBI WGS metagenome assembly OFFQ01 (sample SAMEA3504110, study PRJEB24116) | mouse gut metagenome | biome: mouse gut; feature: mouse-associated habitat; material: faeces | place: Denmark | collected 2011 | reverse complement strand
TCTTTCTTAAATGTTACAACCGACAAAGTATACCGCAACAGGGAATGGGAGTGGGGATATCGTGAAAATGAGGAGCTGGACGGATACGATCCGTATTCCAATTCCAAAAGCTGCTCGGAACTGGTGACGCACAGTTACAGGAACAGTTTTTTTGCCAGCGCGGGGCTGGCCTCGCCGGGGAGCAGACGCCACTGCCAGTTGCCGGACGGCGTGCCGGGGGTATTCATCCGGCCCTCTGCGCCCAGGCCCAGGCAGTCCTGCATCTGCACCACAAAGGTGTCCGCCACCGAGGCCATGCCCCCACGGATCATGCCCCAGTGGAAGCCCTCCGCGTCGTTGAGGCCCAGGTACTTCCGGGCAAAGGTCACGTCCGCCCGGTCCGCCTGCCAGCGCCACTGCTCCACGGTCTCGTTGTCGTGGGTGCCCACGTAGCAGACGCAGTGGCGGTCATAGGTGTGGGGCAGGTAGTTGCTGGGCTCCCGAGCGTCAAAGGCGAACTCCAGCACCTTCATCCCCGGCAGGCCCGAGTCCGCCAGCAGCCGGTGGACCTCCGGCGTGAGAAAGCCCAGGTCCTCGGCGATGAAGGACAGGTTGGGGAACCAGTTGGTCAGGGTCCCCACCAGATCCATGCCTGGCCCCTTCCGCCAGCGGCCGTTCTTGGCGGTGGTCTCCCCGTAGGGCACTGCCCAGTAGCTCTCCAGGCCCCGGAAATGGTCAATGCGGATAACGTCAAAGAGCCGGCCCGCGCCCTCCACACGGCGGATCCACCAGCCGTACCCGTCGGCCTTCATCCGCTCGTAGTCGTAGAGGGGATTGCCCCACAGCTGGCCGTCGGCGCTGAAGTAGTCCGGCGGCACCCCAGAGACCTCCGTGGGCACGTTGCCCTCCCCCAGCTGGAAGAACTCCGGCTCCGCCCACACGTCGGCGGAGTCCATGGCCACGTAGATGGGCAGATCCCCGATGATCCGGATGCCCAGGGAGTGGATGTACTCCCGCAGCGCGTCCCACTGTTTGAAGAAGAGGTGCTGCAAATAAACGTAGAACCGGATGTCCTCCGCCAGCTCCTCCCTGGCCTGCTCCAGTGCCTTCTCCCGGCGCAGGCGCAGGTCCTCGTCCGGCCAGTCCAGCCAGCTCTTCATGCCGAAACGGGCCTTGAGGGCCATGTAGAGGGCGTAGTTGTCCAGCCACTTGTTCTCGCGGGAAAAGGCCTCCACCGCCTCCCGGTCCCGGGGATAGCCGGTCTGGAAGGCCCTGCGCAGCAGGCCGAACCGGGCGGCGTAGATTTTGCCGTAGTCCACCTGCCGGGGATCGCCGCCCCAGTCCGCCGCCAGGTCCGAGGAGGAGAGGAGGCCGTCCTCCGCCAGCAGGTCCAGGTCAATGAAGTAGGGGTTGCCGGCAAAGGTGGAGAAGCTCTGGTAGGGGCTGTCGCCGTAGCTGGTGGGGCCCAGGGGCAGCAGCTGCCAGTACTTCTGGCCGGCGGCCCGGAGGAAATCGGCAAAGGCGTAGGCCTCCCGTCCCAGGGTGCCGATGCCGTAGGGGGAGGGGAGGGAGGAGATATGCAGGAGGATGCCGCTGTGGCGGTCCATAGTCCATCACTCTTTCTGTTCAGTTTTTGGGCGGCGCTTTGTTCCATCTTACCATCTGGGGCCGCCGCTGTAAAGGGACAAAAGGGCGGCCGGGTCTCTTTTTTCACCCTCGCACCTGGAAAAGGGATTCCAGTGCATGGGGGAGGGTTTGACAAAAAACTGTGAAACTCTGAAAAAAGTGACCACCCTCCGCCGGAGCATAACGAAGGGGAAACCCGGGGGGACGGGGCGGGCACAGGGTTTTGCACATTATCCACATGGTTTTCCACATCGTTATGTCAACGTCCCCTGAATGAAAAAGTTGGGAAATAGGGAAAAGGTTTGAAAAACCGGCGGAAAGAGAAGGGAATTTTTATTCGTCCGGCCCGGGGACCGGGGAGAGCTCTCTGGGGGGCAGGGTTTTCAGGAGGACCAGGGCGTAAGCCGCCACAATGGCCAGCCGGGAGGCGCTCCACAGAATCCGGGCTTCCGCCGTCAGAACCGCCTCGCTGGCAAAGGCGCCAACGCAGTTGATGGCGGCGTGGGTGAGGATACAGGGGAGCAGGCTCCCGCCCCGGTGAAAGATGAGGACAAACAGGAACCCGAGGCCGATGGCCCAGGCCACCTGGCAGAGGTTCGCCAACAGTTCCATGCCGCTGCCGTCCACCTGGTGGAGCAGATGGCCCAGGCCGAAGGTGACGCTGGAGATGACGGCCGCCTTTTTGACCCCCTCCGCCGTCAGGGCCAGGAACAGCAGACCCCGGAAGATCACCTCCTCCAGAAAGCCCACGCAGAGCATCTGGACCATATAGCAGGCCGTATCCGCCGGCGGAAGGCTGACCGCCGCCCCGTTCCAGAGGCTGCAGGAGGCCAGGACCAGCAGGGGGAGGTACCAGAGGAACCGCCGGGCCGGGAGGGCGGGCCTGCAAAGCCCGTAGCGGGCAAGGAGGCCGTTTTTCCAGATCCAGCCCAGCAGCGCCGCCGTCAGCGGGAGGCTGAAAAGGGCGTGGGCGGAGTACGTGACGCCGATCCTGCGGCTGAGGGGATAGGCGAGGGTCTGGCAGGCGCAGTAGAGGGCAATCCAGACCAGGGCAAAGGACAGAGGGCTCTTTCGATACAGTGTTTTCATTTCATATCCTCCCGGGCCGCCAGAAGGGCCCCTCGATAGGCCCGCTCCAGGTGGGCGGCCACCGTCTCCCGGTCAAATTCCAGGTGGTTGTTGGCGATGATGCTGGCATAGCCGTGGGCGAACATCGCCAGCGTGACAAAGACCTCCCTGGTCCGCTGTCCGTCCAGCCCCATGGCCCCCTGCATGGCGGAGAGCACAGGGGCGAGGGCCTGGGCGTCCACCATCTCCAGCAGGCTGTTCTCCACAGCGTACCCGGATTGGAACAGGAACCGGAACAGGTGGGGTTCCTCAATGGCGAAGCGGATGTAGTTGAGCCCCATGCCCAGCAGGGGCCCGCTTTGGGCGTCCGTATTCATCAGATAGTCTGTGTGGAATCGGTCCGCCCTGTCATAGACGGCCCTCTTCAGCTCCTCGATGGTGGCAAAGTGGTACATGACCGGCTGGGTGGAGCAGCCCAGCGCGGCCGCCACCGTCCGGGCGCTGACGCTCGCCGCCCCCGCCGTCCGGGCGACGGCAAAGGCGGCGTCCACAATCATCTCCGGGGTAATACGCGCTTTCGGCATAACGGACCTCCCTGTTTGGATTATAACGCAAGTTATATAACGGGAATTATAACCTAGGGGGCCAGCCTTGTCAACCCCTCTGGAGCAAAAATGGCCGCGCCCCGGAGATTTGTCATGATTCTCTTGTGTTTCCCCGCAGGTTGGTATAGAATGGACACACGCAGCCGGCGGCGGCCCGCCGGCGAAGGAGGAGACACAATGAAACTGGTGATATTGGACGGATACTGCCTCAACCCGGGGGATCTGAGCTGGGCGGGGCTGGAGGCGCTGGGAGAGCTGACGGTGTATGACCGCACCCCCCTGGACGACGAGGACGAGATCGTCTCCCGCGTGGGGGACTGCGAGATTGTTCTGACCAACAAGACCCCCCTCTCCCGGCCCGTGCTGGACCGATGCCCCCAGGTGCGCTATATCGGTCTGCTGGCCACGGGGTACAACGTGGTGGACGTGGACGCGGCCCGGGAGCGGGGCATCCCCGTGTGCAATGTGCCCGGCTACGGCACCAGCTCCGTGGCCCAGTTCGCCATCGCCCTGCTGCTGGAGATCTGCTGCCGGGTGGGACACCACGATCAGGCGGTCCACCAGGGCCGCTGGTCCGCCTGCCCGGACTACTGCTTCTGGGACTACCCCCTGGTGGAGCTGGCGGGCAAGACCATGGGCATTGTGGGCTTCGGCAGCATCGGTCAGGCCGTGGGGCGCATCGCCGGGGCCCTGGGCATGGAGGTGATCGCCACCGGCCCCCGGCCCTGGGCGGAGGGGACCCGTCCGGCCCCCTGGGTCCCCATGGAGGAGCTGCTGGCCCGCAGCGACGTGGTGAGCCTCCACTGCCCCCTGTTCCCGGAGACCCGGGGCCTCATCAATCGGGAGACTATCGGCGGGATGAAGGACGGGGCCATTCTGCTCAACAACAGCCGGGGTCCCCTCATCGTGGAGCGGGACGTGGCCGACGCCCTCAACAGCGGCAAGCTCCTCGCCGCCGGCGTGGACGTGGCGGACGCGGAGCCCATCCCCGCAGACAGCCCTCTGCTCACGGCGAGAAACTGCCTTATCACCCCCCACATCAGCTGGGCCCCCCTGGAGGCCCGGCGGCGTCTGCTGGACACGGTGGCGGAGAACCTGAGAGCCTTCCTGGCGGGCAGAGCGCAGAACGATGTCAGCCGGTAAGCCGGTATCCCTTTTAGAGAAAACGACGACTACCCAAAAGGAGGAAAGCCCGTTGACCAAATGGCTCAGGCCGGCGGCGGAGAGCTGGCCGGGGAGATTCCTGTCCAACATCCTGCGCCGGTACTTTATCCACGACGTGGGGCGGCAGGCGGCGGCCCTGGCCTACTACCTGCTCTTCATGCTCTTCCCCTTTCTGATCTTCCTCAGCAGCCTCCTGGGTCTGCTGGATCTGGACATCTCCAGCATCACCCGCTCCCTGGAGGCCCTGCTGCCGGCGGGGGTGCTGGAGGTGGTGGAGACCTACCTCAGCTACGTCAGCCACACCTCCAGCGCGGCCATGCTCTGGTTCGGTCTGGTGTTCTCCATCTACTTCCCCATGCGGGCGGCGGACTGCCTGATGCACGCGGTGCGCCGGGCCTACCACCTGCCCCAGCCGAAAAACCAGATCCTCTACATGGCCAAGGTGCTGCTGTACACCGTGTTCCTGCTGGTGACCATCGCCCTCACCCTGGCCCTGGTCACGGTGGGGCGGCAGGCCCTGCAATTCGCCGGGCGGTTTGTGGTGGTGCCGGAGGCGTTTATCGAGCTGTGGTCCGATCTGCGGTTCCTGGTGCTGGGGGCGGTGATGTTCGCCGCCGTGGGGCTGCTGTACGCGGCCGCCCAGGACGCCCGCCAGCGGCCCGGCGCCATTGTCCCCGGAACCCTCATCGCCCTGGTGGGGTGGATGGTGGTGTCGGCGGCCTTCTCCTTCTATGTGGAGAACTTCGCCAACTACTCCGTCATCTACGGCGCGCTGGGCACGGTGATCGTGCTGATGATGTGGCTGAACCTGACGGCGGTGGCGCTCATCATGGGCGCGGAGGTCAACGGCGCGCTGCTGGCCATGGAGAGAAAACAGGGCCCCTCGGGGGCAGAGAGCAAGGAGACAAGGATACCATGAAAATCATTATCATCGGCAGCGGCAAGGTGGGCTTCACCCTGGCCAAGCAGCTGAGCGGAGAGAACCACGATCTGGTGCTCATCGACCACCGGGCGGAGGCCATGCAGGTGGCCGACAACACCCTGGACATCCTGTGTCTGGAGGGCAGCGGCGCGTCCATCCAGATCCTGCTGGAGGCCGGGGTCCGCGCGGCGGATCTGGTCATCTCCGTCACCGGGTCCGACGAGCTGAACATCGTCTGCTGCCTCATCGCCAAGAAGCTGGGGGCCCGGCACACCGTGGCCCGCATCCGGTCCCCGGAGTACTTCCGGGAGGCCAACCTCCTCAAGCGGGAGGTGGGGCTGAACATGATTATCAACCCCGAGTACGCCGCCGCCCAGGAGATCAGCCGCCTGCTGCGGGTACCCTCCGCCTTCAGCGTGGAGACCTTCGCCCGGGGGCTGGTGGAGCTCATCGGCTTCCCCATTCTGGAGAGCGACGGTCTGGCGGGGCTGAGCCTCTTTGAGTACAACAAGCGCCGCTCCAACGGCGTGCTCATGTGCGCCGTCATCCGGGGCGGCGAGGTGTATGTGCCCAACGGCCGCTTTGTGCCCCAGGTGGGGGACAAGGCCTATGTGATCGGCTCTCAGCGGGAGATCGCCAGCTTTTTCCATGCCCTGGGCCGGGACGGCAACCGCATCCGGGACATCACCGTCCTGGGCGGCAGCAAGATCGCCACCTACCTCACCTGGGCGGTGGAGAAGGTGGGCATGCGGGTGCGGATTGTGGAGCAGGACCCGGTCAAGTGCCTCTCCCTGTCGGAGAAGCTGCCGGACTCCATGATCCTCCAGGGGGACGGCACGGACAGCGCGGTCATTGACGCCGAGGGCCTGCTGGAGACGGACGCCTTCATCGCCCTGACCAACCGGGACGAGGAGAACCTGCTCATGGCCATGACCGCCCAGCGCTACGGGGTGAAAAAGGTGATCGCCAAGATGAGCCGGCCCAACTATATCGACATGATGCGGCAGTCCGGGGTGGACAGCATCATCAGCCCCAAGGACATCACGGCCAACCAGATCTCCGCCTATGTCCGGGCCATGGCCCGCAGCGAGGGCAGCGCGGTGGAGAACCTGTACAAGCCTCTGGGCGGGGCCATCGAGGCGGTGGAGTTCACCGCCACCGCCACCACCCGGTTTCTGGACACCCCCCTCAAGGACCTGCGGCTCAAGCCGGGGATGCTGGTGGCCGCCATCGCAAGGGAGGGAAAGATCCTCATCCCCGACGGCTCCACCTCCATCCGGGCCGGGGACAAGGTGATCGTTATGGCAAAGAGCATCTTCCTCCAGGATCTGGACGAAATCCTGGAGGAGGCCGGAAAGACAAAGTAACGAAAGAAGGCCTCTGTCAACGACATGAACTATAAACTGGTATTTCACATTCTGGGCCTCATATTGCGGGTGGAGGCGGCGCTGATGCTGCCGGCGGCGATCATCGGCCTGGCCACCGGAGGGGACGGCCCCGCCTTCCTCCTCTCGGCGCTCATCACCCTGGCCGTGGGACAGGCCCTGGCCATGCTGCCGGGGGAGAACATGAAGATGCAGGCCAGGGACGGCTTTGCCGCCGTGGCCCTGAGCTGGATCGGCCTCTCCCTCTTCGGAGCCCTGCCCTATGTGTTCTCCGGGGTGCTGCCCAACTATGTGGACGCGGTGTTCGAGACCGTGTCCGGCTTCACCACCACCGGGGCAACGGTGTTCACCTTCATGGAGGGCCAGCCCCTGGGGGTGCTGTTCTGGCGGGCCCAGACCCAGTGGATGGGCGGCGTGGGGGTGCTGGTGCTGGCCCTGGCCCTGGTGCCCAAGCTGGGGGAGGGCAGCGTGTTCCTCATGCGGGCGGAGAGCCCGGGCCCCATCAAGAGCAAGCTGACCCCCCGGGTGGGGGACACGGCCAAGATCCTCTACAGCATCTATATCGGCCTCACCGCAGCGGAGATCCTCTGCCTGCGTCTGGCGGGGATGCCCTGGTTTGACTGCGTTATCCACGCCTTCACCACCATCTCCACCGGCGGCTTCTCGGTGAAGAACGCCAGCATCGCCGCCTACGGAAGCCTGACCATCGAGTGGATCATCATCGTGTTCATGTTCCTCTCGGGCATCAACTTCGCCCTGCTCTACTACGCCATATGCCGCAACTTCCGGGCCGTGTTCCACAGCGGGGAGCTGCGCTCCTACACCCTCATGACCGTGGGGGCCTCGGCGCTGATCGTGCTCAATCTGGTCTGCCACGCCTCCTGGGCCCTGGACGCCCGGACGGTGACGGACAGCGTGTTCCAGGTGGTGACGCTGATGACCACCACCGGGTATATGACCTACGACTACGTGCTCTGGCCCACCTTCTCCCAGGTGGTGCTGGTGCTGGTGATGTTCGCCGGGGGCTGCGCCGGATCCACCGCCGGCGGCATCAAGCAGATCCGGGTGGCGCTGCTGGTGAAGAACCTGCGCCGGGAGGTGCAGCGCATCCTCCACCCCCGGGTGGTGACCACCATCCGCAGCGACGGCGAGCGGGTGGACGAGCCCATCCTCTCCGGCATCACCCTGTTCTTTTTCGCCTATATCTTCCTGCTGCTCATCGGGACCCTGGTGGTGGCCTGGGACGACGTGGGCTTCACCGCCGCCTTCACCGCCTCCCTGACGTGCATCAGCAACGTGGGCCCGGCCTTTGACATCCTGGGCCCCACGGGCAACTTCTTTGCCCTCTCCAACGTGAGCAAGCTGTTTCTGAGCCTGAACATGCTGCTGGGGCGGCTGGAGATCATGCCCCTGCTGCTGCTGCTGTTCCCCAGCCTGTGGCGGAAGCGGTAGGACTGCTATAGAAAAGAGGAATGTGATATGCGCATCTACGGACTTCAGCAGGACTCCATTGTGGACGGTCCCGGCTTCCGATTCGCCTGTTTTGTCCAGGGCTGTCCCCACGGCTGCCCGGGCTGCCACAACCCGGACAGCCACGACAGCACCGGCGGGCGGGAGATGACGGTGGAGGAGGTGGCGGAGCAGCTGCTGGGCAACCCCCTCACCGACGGGCTGACCCTCTCCGGCGGCGAGCGGGACTGCACCGTCACCGCCACCGGCGCGGAGATCGACACCCTGCAGCTGTAGGGAAAAACCCTGGGAAGAAGGTAAGACCAGTTGGATAATTCGGAAATGCAGATCGCCGCCGAGGCGATCCTGTTCGCCTCCGGCGAGCCGGTACACATCAGCCGCCTGTGCATGGCCCTGGACACGGACCGCCCCCGGGCGGAGGAGGCCCTCCGTCGGCTGGGGGATCACTACGCCTTTGAGCGCCGGGGCATACGGCTGGTATGTATGGAGGACAGCTATCAGCTGTGCTCCGCGCCGGAATACGCGGAGGTCATCCGCAAGGCCTTTGAGATCCGCAAGACCGCGAAGCTCAGCCAGCCAGCCCTGGAGGTGCTGGCCATCGTGGCCTACTACCAGCCGGTCACCCGGGCTCAGGTGGACCAGATCCGGGGGGTGGACAGCGCCTACACCGTGGGGCTGCTGCTGGACCGGAAGCTCATCGAGGAGTGCGGGCGGCTCCAGGTGCCGGGGAGGCCCCGGCAGTACCGCACCACACAGAATTTCCTGCGCTCCTTCCATATCAAGACGCTGGATGAGCTGCCCCCGCTGCCGGGGGTGGAGGAGAGCGGACAGATGCGCATGGAGGAGGAGCCTTCGGAGAGCGGAGAGGAAGCGGAGCAGTAGGCGGCTGGCCGCCAGAGAAAGAAGGGGAGCGTCATGGTGGGAAAAATCATACTATGGGTCCTGCTGGGCTTGCTGGCGCTCCTGGCGGCGGCCCTTCTGATCCCGGTGAAAATACGGGGCTCCTACGAGGACGGCGCGCCTTTCCTGTATATCCGCTACGGGCCGGTGAAGCTCCAGCTGTTCCCGCCCAAGGAAAAGGCGGGGGGTGAGAAGGAAAAGCCCCCCAAGAAGAAAAAACCAAAAGCGGAAAAACCGCCAAAGCCCAAAAAGCCCAAGGCGAAGATCAACATGGACCAGATCCTCTACGCCCTGGAAAAGCTGCCCCCCATCCTGGGCCGGGCGCTGAAGCGGACGGGGCGGTGCATCCATATCCGGCCGCTGAAGCTCTACGTGCTGGTGGCCGGGAGCGACCCGGCGGCCACGGCTATCCTTTACGGGAAGATGGAGGCGGCGCTGTCTGCCGGGTTCCCCATCCTGGAGGAGGCGCTGCGGTTAAAGGACGCCGACGTGCGGCTGTATGTGGACTTTACCCAGCGGCGGATGGACTTTATTGCCGACGTAGGCGTGTCCCTGCTGCCCTGGAGCCTGGTCTGGATGGCCCTCCGGGCGGGCGGCAGCCTCCTCAAGTGGTACCTGGGCTTCCGGAAGCTGGCCTCGCCGCCTCCGGAGGGACCTAGTAAGGATGGACCGGATCGGACGGATCTAAACAATGAGACGGAACGCGCGGCCTGACGGCCTTTGAAAGGAGACAATATGGAAAAGAATAATCCCATCAGCGATCTGCTGCAGGAGAGCATGACCAAGCTGCGGGAGCTGGCGGACACCAACTCCATCGTGGGCCAGCCCATCCATACCCCCGACGGGGTGACCCTGATCCCCATTTCCAGGGTGAGCCTGGGCGTGGGCGGCGGCGGCGCCATCTTCGGCAAGAAGAAGGACGCCAACCCCGAGGGCAACCTGGG
>OFFQ01002239.1_pt1 | contig 10077 bp, 8 predicted proteins | sample 1521411 | NCBI WGS metagenome assembly OFFQ01 (sample SAMEA3504110, study PRJEB24116) | mouse gut metagenome | biome: mouse gut; feature: mouse-associated habitat; material: faeces | place: Denmark | collected 2011 | reverse complement strand
AAAACCGTGGCCGGGATGGCGATCCATCCCGGCCACGGTTTGCGTATGTCCCCCTCCCCATTCCCTCCTCACACGACGGATGTGGGCAAATGGGTTGTGGGGAATCCTGTGTCAAGAGCAGCATGGTCTGAAAATAGGGCAGGGGGGATCCCAGACGCTGGGGTCCCCTCCGGCGGATACGCCCGCTGCCGTCCATTCTGCGGTTTTTACAGATCGATGCTGCCGTTCTCGTCGTCGTTGACAACGTAGTAGGCCTTGCCCTCCTCGGGCTTGAGGTAGATCACCAGCTTCTTCACGTCCGAAGCCTTGCGGCCCTCGGCCGCATAGGCGGCCACAACGCGCTCCTTGCAGTCGGTGATGTTCCACTCCGCGCCGCCGGCCTGGAGATAAATCTCCTCCGTCTTCTGGGCGGCCTTCTTCGGGGCAACCTTCGCGGCCACGGTCTCCTTCACCGCCTCCACCACAGAGGGCGCGGCGGCCTTGGCCGTGTCAGTCTTCTTGGGTCGAGCCATTTCTCGTTTCTCCAATCTGAATTATATAGGCACCGTTCTTTAGGATGCCCATATTATAGTACACCATACGGAAATGCTTTTCAATATAACCATGACCAAAGAATCCCAACGGCCAGCTGGAAATTCTTGCTATCTCGACCAAAAAACAGCACTTTTCCCGGCGAGGGCCCAGCTCCCCCTCCTTACGAACCGATAATAAAGCTTCCCCGGACCAGCAGCACCGCGCCTTCGGCGGTGAATACGCTCTGGCTCTCCGGCATCAGGTAGAGGTGGTTGCCCTCCAGAGCGCCGCCGCCGTTCAGGCTGCCGCCGGTGGTGGCGTCGGTCATGGACGCGGTAACCGCCCCGCCGCAAACGGCGGAGCCGGAGCGCAGCAGTACCTCGCATCCCGCCTCCCCGTAGAGGGTCTGTCCGGCAGTCAGGGTCACGGCGCTGTAGGCGGAGGCCGTGCCGTTGGAAACGGAGCCGCCGCCCAGCTCCTGGAGCAGCTGGCGGGAGACCCGGATCACCTTGTTGATGGTCTCCACCATGTGCACCGGAATGCGGATGGTGCGGGCCTGATCGGCGATGGCCCGGGTGATGGCCTGGCGAATCCACCATGTGGCGTAGGTAGAGAATTTGTAGCCCTTGGTGTAGTCGAACTTCTCCACCGCCTTGATGAGCCCCAGATTGCCCTCCTGAATCAAATCCAGGAACAGCATTCCCCGGCCCACGTACCGCTTGGCGATGGACACCACCAGGCGCAGGTTGGCCTCGGCCAGCTGCTGCTTGGCCCGCTCGCCCCGCTTGACAGTCTTTTTCAGCTCGGCGCGCACCTCGTCGGGGACCTCCTCCCCGGACTTCTCCAGCTCGCTGAGCTGCTCCTTGGCGGCGGCCCCCGCCCCCATCTGCTGGGCCAGGTCCACCTCCTGCTCCGGCGTGAGCAGGTCCACCTTGCCGATCTCCTTCAGGTACATCCGCACCGGGTCGTCAATGGCGAAGGAGTCCACCAGGGTGTTGGGGTCCACGATCTCCTCCTCCGGGATGTCCTCCAACTCGTCCGAAGGGGGAATCACATCGTCGTCCAGCTCGGGTACAAAATCGTCCCCAGTGGTGTCCACGCCCAGGTTTTCCAGCACGTCGTACACCTTATCCAGCTGCTCCGTCTCCAGGGTAATGGACTCCAGCACCTCCATCATCTCATTGGAGGACAGCTTGCCCTTCTTGCAGCCCGTCTCCACCAGCTCCAGCAGCTTTTCCCCGCCCTGGACGCCCTCGATCATTTTACTCAGCTCCGCCTTGGCCGCCTCCAGCTTCTCCGGAGTCACCTGGGTGGGGGGGGCCGCGGCCTCCGCCTTCTTCGTGATTTTCTTCTTCTCGCTCATTGGTCGTTCATCCTCCATAGGCTTTTTTCTGTTTGAGTACCTGTCTCAGAGCGTCAAGATCGCTCCCGTCTGATATGTCGGCCTTGCTGTGTTCCAGCAAGATTACCTGCTTATAGTCCTCCAGCGCCGCCTGGGCGGTGTTCCCCGACAGGGCGCCCTGCACGGCGGCGGTGAGCTGGTCCATCTCCTCCGGCGTAAACCGGCTCTCCAAGGCGGACAGTGCTACGCTCTTTCCCTGCTGCCACCGCTCCTGAAGCAGACCGAAGGCCTTGCCCAGTAGGGGTGAGGAGAAGTGCCCGGCGGTCAGCGGGCCGGTCTGCCGGAAATACTCCCCATCCAGCAGCACCACCCGCAGCACCCCCTCCTCCGCCCGGGCGGAACGGACGTTGTCATAACGCAGTTCCCGGCTTTTGGGCTGAAGCTGCCGGACAGGGGCCAGATTTTGGCGCTCCTCCTGCTTTCTGGCCTGCCACGCGCCCTTTTTCCGCCGGCGCTCCACCTCCTGGAGCACTGCGTCCTTGGACACCCCCGCTGTCTCCGCGCACCGGGCGGCATAAATCTCCCGCTCCACCGGGCTTGCAAAGCCGGCCACCACCTCCGCCGCGGCCAGGAGGTACTGCGCTCTCTGCTCGTCCCGGCTCAGGTCAAATCCCGCCTTCACCGCCTCCAGCCGGTACTGTGCCGAATCGGCGCTGCCGCGCATCAGCTCCTCAAAAGCCGCCGGGCCGCAGTTTTTGATGTAATCGTCCGCATCCTGCTTGCCCAGAGTACCGTCGGGCAGCTTCCGCTTGGGCAGGCGCAGCACCTTCACGGAAAGCTCCGAATGCTTCAGTATGGCGATGGCCCGCTGGGTGGCGTCCTCTCCGGCGGCGTCGTTGTCGTAGCACAGCACCAGCTCCTTGGTGTACCGCTCCAGCAGGCGGGCGTGCTCCTCGGTGAGCGCGGTGCCCATGGTGGCCACCGTGTTGTCAAATCCCGCCTGGTGCAGCGTGATCACATCGATATTTCCCTCCACCAAAATCATATTGGGCCGCCTTGTCTGCTTGGCGTAATTCAGCCCGTATAAAATGGACCGCTTTTTAAATATGGCGGTCTCCGGCGTATTCAGGTATTTTGGCGTGGAGTCGTCCATCACCCGGCTGGTAAAGCCGATGACATCTCCCCGCGGGTCAATTACCGGCAGCATCAGGCGGTTGCGGTATTTATCGTACACGCCGCCGCCCTTGCCGGCCACGGCCAGCCCCGCGTCGATGAGGTCGGCCTTGTCGTAGCCCTTGTCCCGCATAGCGGAGATCAGGCTGTCCCAGGCGTCGGGCGCGGCCCCCAGGCCGAAGCGGGCTGAAAACTTCGGGCTGATGCGCCTTTTTTCCCGGATATAGGCGGCCACAGCCGCCCCCCTTGAGTCGGCAAGCATGGCGCGGTAAAACCGGGCGGCCTCCTTGTTCAGCTCCAAAATGCGCCTGCGCTTTTCCCGCCAGACGCCGTCGCCGCCGTCATCCGGCACCTGCAGCCCCGCCTGCTCCGCCAGCTTGCCCACCGCCTCTGGAAACGACAGGCTGTCCATCTCCATGACAAAGCGGATGGGGCCGCCCCCCTTGCCGCAACCAAAGCAGTGGAATATCTGCTTGGGCTCGCTCACAGAAAAGGAGGGGGTCTTTTCATGGTGAAAGGGGCAAAGCCCCCAGTAATTCCCCCCTTTTTTGGTCAGGGGCAAATAGGCGGAGACCACGTCCACAATGTTCAGCCGTCCGTTCAAATCGTCCAGAAAGCTTTCCGGAATGGCCATGGTCTCACCCCCAGATATTAGCCATTTTTTGCATTTTTTATCCCATCAGAGAAAAATCTGCCCCAAAATCGCAGTTTTTACCCTCGATTCAGTGGAACAGCCCGAAAAACCTCTCCCGCCTCCAGCACCTGGACGGTTCCCGCGGAGACATCCAGCAGGTGGGCGGCAAAGCGCTCCGCCTCCTCCTCCGGAATCAGCACGGACAGCACCACGTCCGCGCCGTAGTCCACCTGCTCCTCCACGCCGCCGAAGCGGAGCACCTCCCGGCGCACCTCCTCAAACTGACCGTAGGTACAGGGTGCCTCCATGGCCACCCACCGACGCACCACCGACATCCCCGCTGCGTCCAGGGCGTCCTTGGCGCTGCGGGCATAGGCCCGCACCAGCCCACCGGCCCCCAGCAGCACCCCGCCGAAGTACCGCGTCACCACGCAGCACACGTTGGTGACGCCCTCCTTCTGGAACACCCCCAGCATGGGCTGCCCCGCGGTGCCCTGGGGCTCGCCGTCGTCGGAATAGCGCACCGGCCCGTCCTTGATCGTGTAGCACCAGCAGTTGTGCCGGGCGTCATGGTATTTCTTTTTCATCTCCTCGATGCGCTCCCGCGCCTGCTCCTCCGTCTCCACCGGGAAGACGTGGCCGATGAAGGTGGAGCGCTTTTCGGTGAACTCGGTCTCAGATGCCTGGGTGGGGACAAAGTATTCGGTCATAGCTTCCTCCGTTGTCATGCTGCGCAGACGTCCGGCCGCACCGCGCTTCTATTTCACCACCCACCCCCTGGGGATGAACAGGTTTTTAAACTGCTCCACGGCGTAGGTATCCGTCATGCCCGCGATATAGTCCAGCACCGCGCGCTGCCTCCCCTCCCGCATCAGAATGTCCTGATATTCCGAGGGCAGCTTGTCCGTGTGCTTGTAATAGTATTCGTACAGCAGGCAGATCATGTCCTCCGCCTTGCCCTCCTCCCCTTTGGCCAGGGGGTTAAAGTAGACGGACTGGAACATGAACTCCTTCAGCTCCGCCATGGCCTGGGCCACCTCTGGCGTCTGCCGGACGAGCGATCCCTTGGCGCTGGCACGGATGACATCCATGCTCAGCGTCTCAATCCGCTCCCCGTGGGTATAGCCCAGCACCTGGGAGATGTGCGCCGGAATGTCGGTGGGGAAAATAATCCCGCCCCGCATGGCGTCGTCAATGTCGTGGTTGATGTAGGCGATCTTGTCCGCAAACCGCACCAGCTGGCCCTCCAGGGTGTCCGCCGGGGCCTGACAGGCCCCCTCCCGGCACAGGTACAGCCGGATCCCCTCCGCCGGGATGGGATAGTCCGCCGTGTAGGGAGCCACCCGGGCCAGCCCCCGGGCCTTGTCCGCCGTCTTGGCCAGGGCGGTGAGGTGGTAGGCCTCCCCCACCCCGGCCAGCCAGTCCGGAACCTCCCCGGCGGACACGCACACCAGCTCCAGGCCCGGGTACAGGGCCTCCGCCATGGCCAGCAGGGCAAAGCACTGCTCCGAGGGGTAGTCCCCCGCCTGACCGGCCAGCCAGTTGAGCTGCCGGCCGGCCAGGGCCCGGAACCGGCTCTCCCCGGTGAGCCGGGCCAGCCCCACCAGCGCCAGAGCGGCCGCGGCGTTGCCGGAGGGCATGGCGGCGTCAAAGACCTCCTTCTGCCGGGCGATGAGCACCTCGCCGTCCTGGCCCGCCCGGTAGAAGCCCCCCGCCTCCCGGTCCTCCTGGTCCATCAGGGCCCGCAGTTCCCCCTCCCCCGCCAGGAAGGAGCTCCAGCCCTCCTCGGTCCGTCCCCGGAAGGGTCTCATATACAGGGGCAGGGCCAGGCACTGCTGGCAGCGGTCGATGAACTCCAGGGTATCCTCGTCCCCAGGGCGGGCTTCCAGGGCCTTCTCGAAGTGGGGCAGGGCCTGGCTCTCCTGGTTCAGGTAGTAGTAGGCGTAGGCAACTCGGAAATTCCAGGTGTGGGCCACATCCGGGTCCTGCTTTGCCGCCTCCTCCAGCCGGTCCTCCAGGGGGAGAAGCAGGTCCAGGGCCCGCTGGTACAGGGGCCGGTCCTCCGGTGGCATCACGTCGATGGCCAGATTGTTGTAGGCCCGGGCCAGGGCGCTGGTGAGGTTGAAGTCCAGCTCCCCCTCCGGCAGGGCCTCGATGGCGTCGATGATCTCCTGATACTTGTCCTCCTCGTTCCACTGCTCCAGCCGGTCTAAAAATTCCTGATTCATAGCGTAATCCTTTCAAAACTCAATTTTCAGGGACATACCCTCCACGTTAACCCCCTCGGAGCGGGTGATGTGCAGCTTCTGCTCGGCGGTGTAGCCCAGGGTCTCCCCGTCGTGGAGGGTGACGTCCCCCTCAATCAGGTAGCCGGAGACGTTGAGCAGCAGCTCGTGGACGTCCTGGGGGGAATGCTGGCTGTCCCGAATCTCCAGCTCGTCCTTGCCGAAGGCCCGCAGGCCGTTGGTCCAGCCGCAGATGCCCTTCTCATACCGCACCAGGCCCACAAACACCAGGTCCATCAGGGGCAGGCTGCCCTCCTTCAGAGCCTCGGAGACCCGGATGAAGTAGTCGGGCAGCCAGACGGTGCCGTTGGTATACACCCCCAGGGCGTTGGGGGCCTTCAGCAGGGTGGACACCAGCTTGACATACAGCTCCCCCAGCTGGCGGCGGGTGTGCCCCTCGCTCATCTGGTCCAGAATCGCCACCAGCACATGGGCCTGGTGGGCCTTGGCGGCGGACACCGCCGCGTCCTTCTCCATGAAGTTGCTGTTGGCCCAGTACTCCGCCTCGCCGTCGGGGACGGGGAAGTCCATCAGGGAGATGGCCACCGCCATGCCGTCCACATCGAAGACCGCCACGGTCTTATCGTCATTCTCGCCGGCCTGCTCCCCGTCTGACGGGGGATAGTCGATGTCCCAGTCCGCCTTTAGCTGCTTCTTGAAGGCCTCCAGGTCCCACTCCGGGGTGGACAGCAGCACAAAGCCGGCGAAGGGCCCGGCGGAGCTCTGGCGCTCCGTCTCCTCCTTGGCCCGGTCCATCCAGTACTGGCGGATCATCTCCACCATAGCCTGGCACTTTTCCTGGGCATCGGCGGGGTCGTAAGGCTCCATCTGGCTGAAGGTGTGGCCGCAGGGCTCCAGAGTTTCGGCGTCCTCAAAGCCGCACACCCCCACCAGCCACTTGCCCAGCAGGGACTTTTTGTATTTAAGGATGTAGTAGTGGCAGTCGTGGAGGTCAAACTCCCCCGCGATCTCGATTTTGGCCGGGGCCTTGCCCAGCTCCTGGGGGTGGGCAAGCCACTCCGTCATGGCGGACACCGCCGCCTGCTGCTGATTTGTCATGGTTTCGTCCTCCTTATTTGTCGGCCTGAATGGTCTGTTTTTCCACGCTCTGGGTCTGGACAGTAATTTTCCTTATCAGTTCCTCGATGCCGGGCCGGTCCTCCGGCTCCAGATAGGTCACGGTGATGACAAACAGGAAGGGACCGGTAACCACCTCCGCCCGGACCTGATAGATGGACTGTCCGTCCTCCTCCAGCGCCCGCCAGCCGTACTGGACGGCGCCGCCCTTGATTTCGAACCGGGTCAGGTCATTGTCGCCGTCGAACACAGGGGTAAAGGCGGCGTCACCCTGATTCATCCGGTAGCCGTTTACCCGCCAGATGGGGCTCAGGCCGGTCTCGTCGCACCACTTTTCGCAGCCATTTCCGTCCTCCCACTGCTCCCGCTCGTAGCGGTAGCTGCCGGGAAGGGTAAGGCGCAGGGGGCCTATGGAACAGGTGACCAGCCCCTTCCGGTAGCCGGGCTCAAACTCCTCCTCCAGCTCGGGGCCGTCGGGCAGGGCGGGAGCCCGGCGGGCCAGCTGGCAGATCTCCTCATAGGCCTTCCGGGGCAGGGGGACGTTCCGGTCCAGCATGGCGGCCATTTCCAGATTTTTGCAGACAATTTCGTTGTTGCTGGCATCCTCCCGGCTCCGGGAGGAGGGGGCGTAATAGCAGTGCTCCCACAGCAGGTTCAGGGCCACCTGCCGGTTGTAGAGGGCGTCCCGCTTGCCGGGGTGATACCAGAGGAAAAACCGCTCCGCCAAGGTCTCGATGCCCTGGTTTTCCACCGTCTCCCGCATCCATTTGGCGGAAAAACGGCCCACCGGGGTGACCACTGTGCCGGGCACATCCTCGGGCATATAGGCGTCCAGGTCCCAGCACATGCACACGTTGGTGTGGTCCTCGCCGAACTGGCCGGTGAGCATGTCCACCATGGTTTTCAGCCAGGGGTGGAAGTGCTCCCGGAGCATCCGGTCAAAATCCCGGTGCTGGAAATACTCCGTCTCGTCCTCCACATGCAGCTTCTGGATGGGCAGGGCGTCCAGCGCTTCCACCGCCGCCTTGTGCAGCCCAGGCCCGGCGGGGGTGGAGACGCACTCCCCCTCCACCGTCCACTGTCCAAGCAGACCGCCCTCCTTCTTCCAGGTCATGTACACCCGGCCGTCCAGCGGGCACAGGGAGAGACTTAGCCCATCCTCCCGCTGGTAGACGCCGTAGCTCCGCTCCTCCGCCAATCTCTGTGCGGCCACCAGCAGGGTCTCTGGCTTTTTCACCCTTCCGGTAAAGGTAAATCCGATGCTCATTGACACACACTCCTCTATGTTTATGTCTGCCGGGGCGGATATTGTCCGCCCGAAATTTGCGGTTCACGTTTGGACGCCCACTGTATGCCCCTACAGATTGGCCTGAACGGTCTCCTCCCGGGCTGTGCCGCTCACCACTGAGATGCGGCTGATAAGCTCCGCCGCCTGGCCCAGCCCCCCGGGGGAGGTGCAGGTGGCTGTGATAAAGTACAGGCTTGGGCCGGCGATAACCTCGCACTCCGCCTGATAGAGCCGTTCTCCGCCTTCAAAGATCTCCTTCCAGCCCCAGCGCAGGGCGCCACCCTTCAGGGTCTGGCCCTCCACGCCGTTGATGGCGTCCAGATTGCCGGTGAAGCGGGCCTCCCCCTCCCGCATCCGGTAGGCGCTCACCCGCCAGACCAGGCCTTCGCCGGTTCCGTCGCTCCAGAGGTGCGCCCCTCCCCCGTTTTCCCACTGCTCCCAGCCATACAGGCAGGAGCCGGGCAGGGTGAGCCGCAGTGTACCCACCCCATAGGTGACTAGCCCCTTCCGGTAGCCGGGGGCAAATTCCTCTTCCAGGTCCGGCCCCTCCGGCAGCGCGGGCTCCCGCTCCGCCAGACCGCATACCTCCCGGTAGGCCCTGCGCGGCAGGGGCAGGTTGGGGTCCATTTTAGACGCCCGTTCCAGGTCGTCTAAAATGGAGCTGTTGACGGCGGCATCCTCTAGACTGCGGGATGAGGGAGCAAAGCAGCACTCCTCCCACAGGGCATGGATAGCCCGGTTGCGGTAGAATTTTGCGTCCTGTGTCCGGCCGTCCCAGAGAAAGAACCGGTCGGCCAAGGTTTCGATGCCCTGCTCCTCCAACCCGATCAGCTCGGTCAGGCGAAAGCGGCCCATGGGGGTGACCACCGTGCCGGGGATGTCCTCGGGGGCGTACTGCCCCAGGTCCCAGCACAGCTGCATACTGGACGCCCCCCTGTCGCGCTCCTGACGGCAGACATCCACCAGGGTGCGCAGCCAGGGGTAGAAATGCTCCTCCTTCATGCGCTGAAAGTCCCGACTGCGGTAAAAGCCGGTCTCATCCTCCACCGTCAGGGCGTGAATGGGCAGACTGTCCAGCAGCTCTGTCGCTGCCCGGTGCAATCCGGCCCCGGCTGGAGTAGACATGCAGCCCCCCCGCACCAGCCATGGCCCGGACGGGTCCCCCTCCGGTCTCCAGAGAATGCCCAGCTCGCCCCCCAGAGGACACATAACCACCTTCAGCCCGTTTTCTCCAACGGCAAGGCGGTAAGCTCTCTCCTCCGCCAAAATTTTCGCCGTCTCCAGCAGCCTTTTGGGATGGTCTATTGTTCCGGTAAACGTTAACCCAATACTCATGCTCAATTCCTCCATCGGGTTTCCCTCAAGGAGGGAGCCCTCACTATCCTTTTTGACTGTTCAAATAGGCCGCCGGACCGCTCTGGTACAGGTCGCCCCCGTGGGGGTCCAGGATGACGGTGAGGGGCATGTCCTCCACCTCCAGCCGGCGCACCGCCTCGCAGCCCAGGTCCTCCCAGCAGATGACCTCCAGCTTTTTCACGCTGGCTGCCATCAGAGCCCCCGCGCCTCCCAGGGCGGCCAGATAGACCGCGCCGTTGCGGACGACCGCATCCTTGACGGCCTGATTCCGGGCCCCCTTGCCGATCATGATGGCCTGGCCCAGGTCGTGGGCCAGGGCCGCCGCCTCGGCCAGATCCTCGTTGAGGGCCAGCCCCCGGGCCATGGTGCGGGCGATGCGGGACACCTCCAGGGTGTGGGTCATGCGGGT
>OFFQ01002228.1_pt1 | contig 10127 bp, 6 predicted proteins | sample 1521411 | NCBI WGS metagenome assembly OFFQ01 (sample SAMEA3504110, study PRJEB24116) | mouse gut metagenome | biome: mouse gut; feature: mouse-associated habitat; material: faeces | place: Denmark | collected 2011 | reverse complement strand
CCATGCCGGAACCTGTCTGGTGGCTGGCGGGAGCGCAGGCCGGGGCGCAGGCGTACCAATCGCTCTCCTGCGCGGCCTACCCCGGCGCGGTGGACGTTTCCCCCAAGCTCACCGGCAGTCAGATCGAGGCCGCCATCCTGGCGGGAGACGTGGTTTTTTCGGAGGAATTTGGCCGGGTACGCATAGAGACGGATATCAACACGCTGGTTACCTTCACCCCGGAGCTGGGCGAGGCGTTCCACAAGAATCGGACCATGCGCTCCTGCAATTGCCTGGCAAACGACATCTACCGGGAGTTCTCCCTGAACTATCTAGGCAAGGTCCATAACAACGAGGAGGGGCGGGCCCTGTTCCAGGGTGCCATCCTCAAGTACCTGCTGGACATGTACGGCAAGGGCGCTCTGCGTCAGCGTCCCGTGGGGGAGGACGTGGAGGTGCTGGAGGGGGACACCGCCGACAGCCTGGTCATCAATTTAGCGTTCTATGCGGCGGATTCTGTAGAGAAGATCTACATGACCGTGACCGTGTCATAAAGGAGGCAGTACAATGAGTTTTCTGTTAGAGCGGGACACCCTCCACGGCGCGGCGGGTAAAGCCTTCCTCATCGTGGACGGCCGGGTCCGGGAGCTGTTCGGGGCGAAGAAGATCCAGACCCAGGCGGAGATTCAGAGCACGGACATGAAGGTTATCGGCACCAAGCGCATACAGGACAAGCCCGGCGGGGTCAAGCAGACTGGCACCGGCACCTGCTACTATGGCACACCCATCTTCGCGGACATGCTGGCACAGTATATCCGGGAGGGCAGGATGCCCTATTTCACCCTTCAGACCACCAACGACGACAAGGCCACGTCTGTGGGGGTACAGACCATCGCCTACTACAACTGCAAGCTGTCCGGCACCGTCCCCCTGTCCGTGCTGGACGCGGACGCCTCCCAGGATCCGGACATCATCCGGGAGGCGGTCCAGGCAGCGCTGGCCCGGGAATTCGGCGTGGAGCGGAGCGCCTTTGACGTGTCGGTGAGCCTGTGCCTGGATGTGGAGACAGTGGACGCCCAATACGCCGAATGGGGAATCGAACGCCTGGACAATGGCTTCCTGCGCTACCAGGGGGAGCAGGTGCGCACCTACCGGGACGAGATGCTGAGCTCCTATCAGTCCAGGGAAGACGGAGGTGTAGACATCGTTGTCCGGAGGAACCGCCTGGGAGAGATTACCGCCGTAGACGCCTGGCATGCGGGAGAGGAGGAATACGACAGGCGCACCAAAGAGCTGGAGCGGCATGACTCCCGCTATTGACAAGACAGTGTCGGACAGGGAGCGCCGGGGAGCAGTGACAGACCGGAAATGCGGAAGGATTGCGGCAGAAATACGGCAAAAAGGTACAGGGAGGAGAGTTGACAAATCCCCGGTTCCGGCCGATAAAAAATACGTATCCCAATATACCCAAAACATATAACGGCAGACACAGCCCCGATGCGCAAGAGACGGTTACTTCGTGACATATCGGAAATTGCCAGGTGAAGAACGCATAAAACGAGGAGGACAAAACTACATGGCTGGATACTATGAACCCTGTGAAGAATTTGATATCTGCAATAGGCTTATCGAAAAGTATTGGGAAAGCAGGCAATTCGAAAAGTGCTTTCAAGGGTATTTAAAATTAGCCGAGGAAACGAGTTATCCGTTAGCAGAATGTCAGGTTGGATATTTTTATTTAGAAGGTATTGGTGTTGCAAAAGATTTAGAACGAGCGTTTTATTGGACTGAACGAGGAGCAATGCACGGTGATCGGGATGCTCAATACAATTTAGCGGTGATGTACGAAGAAGGAATCGGTACTGAATTCAATCAGGAAGAGGCGATTCACTGGTACAAAGCGGCCCGTGCTCAGGGACATAACTTAGCAGAGGAGAAATGCAAAGAGTTGAACATAGAGTGAATCACTGGTTTCTGACAGTTCCCGTTTATTCCCGCGGGCAATGAGCCAAGCGGCCGTGCTTGCACAATGCCGCGAGGGTCAAATACCAAAGTGTCCGAAGGACACTTTCTGCTCTGCAGCGTTGCAAGCTTGATTATTTCCACACAGGATAGCTGTGGTGTCTGGTATGCTTCCTCCATAACAGGAGCCCCCATATGCCGCGGAAGGCCAGATCCGCCCCGTAGCCGATCCAGATGCCGGGGAGCCCCAGGCCCGCCTTTATGCCGAAGAGCCATGAGGCCCCGATATTGATCAGGGAGCCCAGGATGACCATGAAGAACGGCATCCGAACATCCCCTATGGCCTTCAGGCAGGCTACCAGCAGGGCGGCTATGCTCCGAAACAGCTCCATGGCAATCTCGATTTTCAGAATCGACATGCATGCGTCCAATAACTGCGGGTCGCTTGTATACATGCCAAAGAACTGCCGCCCGAAGAGAAGGGCCGCGATTTCCAGCAGCACCGTGGCGCCGCAGACCAGCCGGAAGCTCTGGCGGAAATACCGGAGCATCTGTCCCTCGTCCCGCTTCCCCAGGCTCAGCCCAATCAGGGTAGAGGCGGCGATAGGAATGGCGGAGGCCGGCAGGATGATATAATTGATCAGATTCGCGGTATAGCCCTTTACCAGTAGCGACTGCGTGCCCAATGTCCCAATCATGGAGACCACTATGGTCTGGGATAACACATAGATGACGCTTTCCATTCCGCTGAATACGCCCAGGTGGGCGATTCGTCTGGTGGTGGCCCCAAAGGAGGCGCGCCAGTTGGAGTGGAGGAGCTTCAGGCGGATGTTCTCATCCCTGGAGGCCTGGTGGATGTAAAATGCGCATCCCAGGATATGGGCCAGGATGGCGGCAAGGGCATAGTGGCGGATGTCCTGCCAGCCTGCGGGGACCAGCCATAGAGTCAGGGCTTCCCACAGGATCCAGCTGCCGTTGATGAGACAGCTCCCTGCCATGGCGGTCTTCATCTTGCCGATTGCCCGGAAAGCGGTGGCAAAGGTGGCAGTGACGCCCTGGAAGACCGACAGGCCCAGCGCCACGGACAGATAGTCACCGGACATGTCCCAGAGGTCGGCGGGGACATGAATCAGCCCCATGATGAAGCTTCCCGCGCAGAACCAGATGACGGCCAGCCCCAGCCCCAACAGGATGTTGTCGATCAGCCCCACAGTCAGAATCTGGCGGCCCTCCGCATACTCCTTCCTGCCCCAGCAGGGCGCTAAGAGGATGCTCTGCCCGGCATAGAAGATGGCAAAGGTAGTCAGCATCAGCGATGAGAAAGTCCCCACCGCCGTGGTGGCGGCGATTGCCTGGCTGGAGAAGCTGTTGATGATCATCTGGTTGATGCTGCTGCAGATGTAGGCGAAAATCAACTCCAGCACGATTGGATATAGCATTCTGTACAAGGTGTAATCCCTAGCCCCTGAGCTAGTCTGTGCCCCTAATTTCCTCAAACCTGTCTTCATCATATGCACGCACCGCCAGACATAAAATTTTTCATAAAAAAAGCCAAAGCTGCATTCGAGTCCTCCCGCGCAAGGGATGGTGGCAATGTGCTGTTTGAAGATTTTATCTACATTGGACAAAAAACAAAATTTGACCCAATATGCGATGATAAATTCCTTCTCTGCTGCCGCGCTCCTTTACGCGTAACGGATAGTGGGGATGAACCCACCCGAATGGCTTTGGTATTTTCTTAGATGTATTTTAGTTTCATTGCCAGAGATTGTCAACAAAAATCTTTCCGGCATTTTGCATAATCATTTTGCTGTAAAAAGCAATAAAATTATACATAATTTTCTATCAAGATCCTTTTCTTTCCACAAAGAAAGTTTTGATAGAGTCAAAATAGCGTCAGAGCCAGATGCTGAAGCTGGAATGGGCGAGATGGGAACCGGGGGTGCAGGGACGGCTGCGGAAATCCTGTCAATTATCCGGTAGCTTTATTTTGGTGAATATGATATCATGAGCATAAAGACGATGTCGTTGTGCTGTGTAGGCATACAGATTGATATCCTCGGAAGCGTTTTTGGATAATGCATGGTTGACGGCACAGGAAGGAGCATTCCGCATGATGCGTGAGAAGAGAGCAGGAGAGCATTCGACAAAGATTGTCACAGTGGCGCACCCGGGCCAGGGGATGGATGCGGCCCTGGAAATCCGGGCGGCAATCGAGGAGGCGAGGAAGGAAGAGGGATTCGTGGAAATCCGGTTCCGGGCGGGGAAGGTATATGAGGTGTGGCCGGAGGGCGCATACCATACCAGGGGATATTACATCACCAATACGGCCGGCAAACTGGAGAATCCGGATGGTGAGAGATGGAGCGCCATCCTTATGAAGGATATGAAAAATGTGGTCATAAACGGCTCCGGCGCCCTGCTCCTGGTGCACGGGGTGATGACGCCCATCCTGATAGACGGCTGCGAGGATATCATATTCCGGGACTTCAATCTGGATTATGCCCGGCCGACCGTATCCGAATATACCGTTACCATGAAAACGGATACATATATACGGATAAAAGTACATAAGGATTCGCTGTACCGACTGCAGGATACGGACGGTGACGGAAGACCGGATTCTATTCTGTGGCAGGGCGAGAGGACGCTGTCCGACGGAGAGGCGCGCTACTGGGAGAATGCCGCCTGCCTGCTGCAGGAGCTGGATCCGGACAGGGGCAAGCTTAGGCGCGTCCCATGGTATGGCTACGGAAGCGGCATCACAGACCTGGGGGACAATGTGCTGCAGCTGGAATTTCCGGAGGGAAGCCGCTACAGGGAGGGCTGTACTTACCAGGTGCGGGACGGAATCAGGAATCAGGTGGGTGTCTTCATCCATAGAAGCAAGAACGTGACATTTGAGGACTGCGGATTCCATTATATGCATGGGCTGGGGGTCGTAGGGCAGTACTCGGAAAACCTGGCGCTGCACCGGCTGGAATGCGCCCCGCGCCCGGAGACGGGGAGGACCTGCGCCAGCTTCGCGGATTTTGTGCAGATGTCGGGCTGCAGGGGCGAGATCCTCATCGCGGACAGCCACTTCAGCGGTGCCCATGACGATACCGTCAACATCCACGGAACACACCTGCGGATTGTGGAGGCGGACAGGGCGGAGCGGAGACTGACGGTACGTTTCATGCATGAGCAGTCCTGGGGATTCCAGGCCTTTGAGGCGGGGGATGAGATCGAGCTGATAGACGGGGAGAGCCTGGTGCCCTACCACGGAAACGTAGTAAAGGATTTTAGCAGAAAGAATGATACGGATATCGAGCTGATGTTGGAAGAAGCATTGCCGGAGGGAATCAGGACAGGCTGCGACGCGGTGGAAAATATCACATGGACGCCGAATGTGACCATCCGGAACAACCTGTCGGAATATGTGCCCACCCGGGGGATACTGTGCACGACCCGGGGAAAGGTGGTCATAGAGAAGAATGTCTTCCGGAAGCATGGGATGGCGGCGATCCTCCTGGAGGATGATGCCAGGGGATGGTTCGAATCGGGACTTATCCGTGATATGACAATAAGGGATAATCTGTTCGAGGACGGGGAGGCTCCCCAGATTCACTCCAATCCCCAGACGGTATCGGCGGATCCGGAGAAGACAGTCCACTCCAATATCGCTGTGACAGGGAACAGGTTTACGGGACAGGCTGTGGAAATAAGGGCTGTCGGAACAAAGGGCTTCCGGGTGGAGGACAACATCTTTCCGGAAGCGGGCGGGAAGGTCTTCCTGACCGGCTGCAATGGGTTTGCGGTCAGGAACAATGAAAATCAGACAGGGATATATCAGGATGGCTGGGCTGGCCCCGTATCCTGAAGGAAAAGCACGGCTTGCATTTGGAACGCATGTGACAAAGAGGCTTTTATGAGGGGGCCGGAGCAGTGCGGCCGGGCGAAGATTCTGAGGGGATTTTCGCCCGGCTTTTTTGCGTGATGGAAAGATGGAATCTGGAAGATACCGATTTCTTATTATTTGCTCTTGACAGTTCATTGCGGATATATTAATATAACAATATTCTAAAAAGGAATTTCGATTTAGAATAAAATTCTATAGAAGGGGAATTTTATGCAATTATGCCTTGCTGCCATCCGCAATCAATATAAAATGCTGACACGGATTGAACGGCAGATTGCCGACTATGTATTGAACAACAGCGGGCAGGTTCTGGAAATGAATGTCGCAGAGCTCGCCGCCGCTGCCGGGACGGCAGGTTCTGCCGTAATCCGCTTTTGTAAAAGACTGGGTTACACGGGCTACTCGCAGTTCCGTATGGCCCTTGCCAGGGAACTGGCAGTTCGCCCCGGTGTGCCTTCCGAGTCTCCCAAGGCAGGGGAATCCCTCGCCGAGGTGGCGCAAAAGGTTTTTATGTCGGGTATGCGCACTTTGCAAAATACGGCTGCCATGATCGAACGATCCCAACTGGAGCAGCTTGTAAGCGTCCTCGCACAGGCTGAACGGATCTGCGTCTTTGGCGTAGGCACTTCGGCATCCATCGCGGAAGACTCCCAATATCGTTTCCTTCAGCTGGGATATCCTTCCTCCTGCTACACAGACATCCTGTTTATGCCCGTGGCCGCTATGAATATGAAAAAAGGGGAGGTCGCCATCGGAATCAGCCACAGTGGCCGTACCGAGGCCACTCTGGAAGCAGTGCGCCTGGCTAAGGAACAGGGGGCGCTCTCTGTAGAGATCACCAGCTATCGGGCAAGTCCCCTGGCTCAAATGGCCGATTACACACTTGTCGCCTATGCGGACGACATCACATATCCGGTGGAAGCAGTGTCGGCCCGGCTGGCCCATCTGTGCCTTATGGACGTGCTGACCGTTGCCCTGGCATTACAGGGAGGAACGGAAACCGCTGAGCGCCTGGCATCAAAAAACCGGATTTTGGAGCACATCCGCAGAAAGGAGGAGTCATGAAGGATTCTGCCCGGCGGTTCCGATTTGCTGCCGCTTATGTATCTTATGCCGCTGTCTACATTGCACGGATGAATCTGACGATAGCCGCACCTGCCCTGATTGAGGAGGGTATCCTATCCGCCTGGCAGATAGGGCTGATGGGCGGCGTATTCTTTCTTCTATATTCTCTGGGGCAGCTGCTGAACGGATGGCTTGGAGATATCTTTTCCGCAAGACGGATGGTTACGGCAGGCCTCCTTCTGACAGCCGCAAGTAATGTCGGAATCGGGCTGTCTCTGCAGGCCGATAATGCTATCTGTCTATGGGCGCTGAACGGATTTGCCCAGTCCATGCTGTGGGGGCCGCTGCTGCGCACCGTTGGATGCATGTATCCTTCCGGGAAGAAATCCTTTGCGGCATCTGTGCTGGGCTCTTCTATCGGAGTGGGAAGTGTACTGGGAATTGCGCTGGCGGCAGGAACGATCCCGGCTCTTGGAGTTCGGTATGCCTTCCTGCTGCCGGGAGGATTCGCCTTCCTTTCAGCGGGCATGTCCTTCCTGCTGCTTCCCGCAGAACCAAGGCGGCACAAAAGGGCCCAGACATCTGAGGACAGCCTTCATGCCCTGTTGAACCCGCAATTGCTGATTCTGCTGATTCCCGCCCTGTGTCATGGAATCCTCAAGGATGGCATTAATCTGTGGGCGGCAACCTTTTTTATAGATACATATAAAATAGACCTGGCGTCTATGTCGTTCTATGTGTTTGCGGTGCCCCTGCTCAGCCTTGCCGGCCGGCTGGTCTATATGCCATTATACCAGTTGTTCCGCCGGCAGGAGCATATTGTTTCCATAGTATCGCTGGGAATATGTGCCGTATGTCTCATACCGCTCTGCCTGCCGGGAACGCCGGCCGGGGCAGCCGCGCTATGCCTGGGGATGAATGCGGCTGCCCTCTCCCTGGTCAACGCCCCCTTTCTCACCATCTATCCCATGAAATATCAAGGTGCGGGATGTGTGTCCAGGGTAGTAGGGCTGCTGGATTTTGCGACCTATGCCGGCGCAGGCATCGGCTCCCTGGTCTATGGAAAGCATCTGGAGGAAAACGGCTATGCCGGAATGTTCTTCTCGTGGATGCTTCTGGCAGCGGCGGGGATTCTGCTTCTCGGCTTCATACAGTACAGCGGTATGAAACAATTCAGATTCTTAAGGAAAGGAGCGTGACAGCGTCTCAGATCCGGGCGGTCCTGGCGGAAAGAAGCGGAAATTCCATAACCATAACTTTGGCGGGGAGATATGCAAACGGCTATCAGGTATGGTATACTGTTGCCATCGATGGGGACGGACGGTTCGCCGCCGGTTATCAGACCAGGGGCGGGAGGCCGGCGGTTCCTTCGGAATTCGTGATTTGGGAAGCGAAGGCGCTTTGCGGAGCAGAAGGAGGTAATTGATGATGGATAAATATAAGGATGCATCCCTGCCCATAGAGGAGCGGGTAGCGGATCTGCTTTCCAGGATGACCCTGGAAGAAAAAATCATGCAGACAGACCAATATTCTATCATAGGCGACTATACCAAAAGGGATGCCGAGGAAAGGGTGGAGGAATTTCGCTGGGAAGAATTTGAGGAAGCTATAAAAGACAGAAGCGTGGGCAGCGTACAGTTCCGCTCCGCCAGCCCGCAGCTGGCCAATCAGCTGCAGCGCTACGCGGTGGAAAAGACCCGCCTGGGGATACCGTTCCTCTTTAGCGAGGAGGCGCTGCATGGGCTTTATGACGGCTATGCCACCTGCTTCCCGCAGCAGATTGGCCTGGCTGGCACCTTTGAACCGGAGCTGGGACGGCGGATGGGGCGCGCCATCGGGGCGGAAGCAAGGGCCAGCGGGGTTCACGAAACCTGGAATCCTGTAATGGACTTAAGCTGGGATCCCCGCTATGGAAGGGTGGAGGAAGCCTTTGGCGAGGATACCTATCTGGGCGGCGAGTTTGCCAGAGAAATCGTAAAGGGAATGCAGGGAGAGAGTCTGAAGCGCCCGGATACGGTGGCGGCAGAGCCCAAGCATTACTGTGGCTACGGAACGCCTGTGGGAGGGCTGAATTGCGCGCCCTCCGCCATGGGACGCCATGACGTGTTCGCCTGGGGGCTGCCGGTTTTCGAGCAGGCTTTCGTGGAGGGCGGCGCCTGGAATGCTATGTGCTCTTATGCGGCCATTGACGGACAGCCCGTGGCCTCTGACCGTGAGCTGCTGACGGATGTGCTCCGGGGACAGTACCACATGCCCGGCTTCGTGCGTTCTGACATGACTGCTGTGGCCCGGTTGAAAGGCAGTTTTTACACGGCGAAGGATAACCGGGAGGCCATCCGCCAGGGGATGGAGGCAGGGGTCGACCTACAGCTGTATGATTTCACCCATAAGGAATGGATGGAGAGTATCCGCAGCCTGATCGAGAACGGCGAGATGTCCGAAGAGGTATTGGACACGGCCTGCGGACGGGTGCTGAAGCTGAAGTTCGCGCTGGGGCTGTTTGAAAATCCCTATGTGGACGAGAGCCTGTACGACAAGACAGTGAACTGTGAAGCGCATCAGGAGACCGCCCTGGATATTGCCAGAAAGTCAATCTGTCTGCTGAAAAACGAAAAGCACATTCTGCCCCTGTCCGATTCCTATAGGGTCATCGCCGTAGTGGGCCCGGGAGCGGACGAAGCGGCGCTGGGGGATTATGCTCCGAAGACGGCCGATTCCCATAAAGTGACTGTTTTGGACGGCATCCGGAAGCTGGCAGGAGAAGACAGAAGTGTAATCTATGAAAAGGGCTGCAGCTATCTGGGGGAGACGGTCTTCCCCTTCCAGACCGATTGGCTCGCCGATGAGGACGGAGAAGCGGGGCTTACCGCGCGCTACTATAATAACTGGGATTTGAGCGGTGAACCGGTGGTGACGCGCAGGGACAGTATGGTCAATTTCAACTGGATCTATGCCAAGCCCCATGCGGATGTGGAGGCAGAGCGCTTCTCTGTGGCGTGGACCGGAAGGCTGAAGGCCAGGAGCGGCTTCCGGGGCTGCATTGCCATTCCCGGACAGGACAGCATGCGGCTGTATGTGGACGGGAAGCTGCTCATCGATGCCTGGAACCAGGGCGGCGGCCGGGCCGGGGAGGCTTCCCGGATGGCGGACTTCGTCTTTGAGGAAGGGCGGGAATACGATATCCGCCTGGAATTCTGCAATGATGCCAGAGGAGCCAGGG
>OFFQ01002221.1_pt1 | contig 10164 bp, 7 predicted proteins | sample 1521411 | NCBI WGS metagenome assembly OFFQ01 (sample SAMEA3504110, study PRJEB24116) | mouse gut metagenome | biome: mouse gut; feature: mouse-associated habitat; material: faeces | place: Denmark | collected 2011 | reverse complement strand
CTTCTTATGGGTATAGGAGCATTGGGGCAGCGAAGGGCCGGGAGCGGCTGGGAGTTGGGAGAGGAGTTGAAAAAGATGGCATTATCGGGAATTGCAGCACAAGTGTATTCCGTGAGGGAGCTGGCGCAGGCGGATTTCGCAGGCACCATGCGCAAGGTGAAGGAGATGGGCTACGACGGCGTAGAGCTGGCCGGAACCTATGGCATGACCGCCGTGGAGGCAAAGAAGATCCTGGATGAAGTGGGCCTGGAGCTGGTCTCCGCCCATGTGCCCATGGATCAGCTTGAGGACGACGCCGTCCTGGACGACTATGCCGCCACAGGCTTAAAGCACATCGCCATCCCCTGGCTCACCGGCCCCAAGACCAAAGAGGAGCTGGACGCCGCCATCGCGCGGATCCGCAGCGTGGGCGAGCGCTGCAAGGCCCGGGGCATGCAGCTTCTGTACCACAACCACGACTTCGAGTTCGAGAAGATCGATGGCCGGTACATACTGGACGCCTATTACGCCGAAATCCCCTCCGATCTGCTGCAGACGGAGCTGGATGTGTGCTGGGTCAACGTAGGCGGCGAGAAGCCTCCCGTGTATGTCCGCAAATACAGCGGCAGGGCCCCCATCGTGCACCTGAAGGATTTCTCGGGCCAGAAGAGCGAGAACATGTACGGCCTGATCGGCACCGATGGGAAGAAGGAGGAGGCTTCCGGCAAGTTCGAGTTCCGCCCCGTGGGCTATGGCCTCCAGGACGTGCCCTCCATCATCGCCGCCGCTGACGACGCGGGAAGCGCCTGGTTCGTGGTGGAGCAGGACATGCCCAGTATGGGCCGCACCCCCATGGAATGCGCCCAGATGAGCATCCGTTACCTGAGGTCTTTCCTGTAAATCACATATATGCGCGGGAGGACGGTTCAGCCATCTATCAGCATGGCGCTTTCCGCCCGCGAGTCAGGCAGCATGGAAAGGCATTCCAGGAAGAAAAGCATTCCAATGGCGAATGATGGCGAACATGCGTATATCATCATATATAAAAAGGAGCAACAATCATGGCAGAGAATATTTTGAACCGTTTTGAGAATATTTACGATGAAGAGCCCGAAATCGACACCAGCGTAAAAGTGAAGGTGGGCATCATCGGCACCGGCTGGATCGCCGAGGAGCATGCCAGATGCTATAAGGCCATGCCCGACGTGGAGCTGGTGGCCGCCGCGGACCTGGTGCCCGGCAAGGCGGAGAAGTTCTGCAAGACCAACAAGCTGGAGGGCGTGCGCTGCTACGAGAGCGGCCATGCCATGCTGGAGGCCGAGGACCTGGATGCGGTCAGCATCTGCACCTACAACTGCCAGCATGCCCCCTGCGCCATCGATGCCCTGGAGCACGGCGTCCATGTGATGCTGGAGAAGCCCTTCACCGTCACAGTGGACGAGGCCGTGGAAGTCATGCGCGCGGAGAGGAAGAGCGGCAAGATCCTCACCATCGGCTTCCAGCCCAGGATGAGCGTGAACATGAAGCGCATCAAGCAGATTGTGGACTCCGGGGAGCTGGGCAAAGTCTATTACATCCAGTCCGGCGGCGGCCGCCGGGTAGGCATCCCCACCCCTTACGGCACCACCTTCATCGACAAGGAGACCGGCGGCATCGGCGCAATGGGCGACATCGGCTGCTACTCCCTGGACATGCTGCTGAACGCCGTGGGCTATCCCAGGCCCCTGACTGTCACCGGATATACCTCCGACTTCTTCGGCAAGGATCCTAACTACTACCCCGGCCATCCGGAATACGCGGATGTCTTCGGCGTGGATGACTTCGCGGCGGGCTTCGTGCGCCTGGAGGGCGGCATCATGCTTGACTTCCGCATCTCCTGGGCCATGCACATGGACACCATGGGCGACGCCATCATCCTGGGCACAAAGGGCGGCCTGAAGATTCCTTCCACCGAGTGCTGGAACGGGGACTTCGACAAGCCCCTGAAGATCTACAAGACCATCGCAGGCAAGCCCACCTGCACAGAGATTCCCCTGGATCCCAGCGGCGACCTGTTCCACGAGAAGCTCCGCTCCTTCGTGACAGCGGTGAAGCCCGGCGGCGCAGCCACCATACCCTCCAGCCAGATTATCTACAACCAGGCCATCATCGACGGCATCGTCAAGTCCAATGCTGTCGGGCATGAGATTCCTGTGGAGATTCCGGAGATTTAAGGCGTTACAACTATAGTCATCTTTTGAAGAAAAGGCATGTGCTCCTGGCGCATGCCTTTCTTTGTCGCGCTTGGCGGCTCGCGCTTGGCGGCGCACGTTTCTATCTGGCCCCAACCTTCCTAAAAGGCCACTCCCGCCGTCCGCCCCATCACGTTTTGCAAGACCTTCAAGAAGCATGTGAGAGCTCCCCGGACACCTACCGGAGGATGAACCGGGGGCTGGGCCGATGGGCCGCCTCACATGGATTTCAACATATCCCCATACATCCGGTTCAATTCTTCCTCCAGACATTTAAATTCCGGAATATATTCCTTCAGAATCCGGCCTACCAGCTTTTTCGCCGCATTTCCGTCATAGATATGGGACATATCGTTCCTGTCTCCCAGCATCTCCAGCCAGAGCTCCCCATTGAAAAAGGGATATACCGCAAACGCTTCCTTGATAACCGTCCTCGGAGAACCGGTAGCTGATGCCCGGCTGCCCTCGTAAGCCAGCAACTCTTTTAACAGCTTCCATCCCAGTTCAAACTGGATCGAAAACTTATCAATGATTCCTCCGATGATAAATTCATTGTCCAGCGCCTCCCTGTCTGCCCGCTCCAGCACCCGCAGATTCGATACATAGTTGTCATATTTCTTCATATAGAATCCTCCCCTCCTGCCGGATTGCCCGCTGAAGCTCCTGCTGCATCTCCCCATCCAAATCAATCACATCGTATTTCAGCGGAGTGGAAGTCTCTTCCTCCACATCCAGCGCAAAATGAAGGACATTGCCGCCGCTCACCGCTAAGTCGATGTCGCTGGCGCGCCTATAGTCCCCTCTGGCCCTGGAGCCGAACAGAATCACCTTCCGCACCCCATGCCTTTTTGCCAGGCCGCGTATCTCCTCGATAACGGTCTCCCTGATTCCTGTCCCTTCCATGACACCTCCTCCGGCATATCCAGGGCCCAATGCCCTTCCTATGTCAACATTATACTATAGCGGCTCCTGTTCCACAAGCATCAGGAGGAGCCAAATCTTCTTCCTCATCTTTCCGTTCTCTCTTGACAGCCCAAAAAGCCATGGAGTACAATTAAGGTTGAAAAACTATGCGAGGAGTTGGCTGGAATGGGCAAACCGTTGATATTCAATATCCAGAAATATTCCCTCCACGACGGCGAGGGCATCCGCACCACCGTCTTTTTCAAGGGCTGCCCGCTCTCCTGCTCCTGGTGCCACAATCCGGAGAGCCAGCGCTTCGAAGCAGAGCTCCTCTTCCACGCCGACCGCTGCACGGGCTGCGGGGCATGCAGCCAGGACTGTCCGCAGAAGGCCGTTTCCATGGAGAGCCTGTCACCTCCAGGCCCTGCGCTCCCCGGGAAATTCCTCCCGCGCCTGGACCGAAGCCTGTGCCAGGGCTGCGGCACATGCGCAGCCGTCTGCCCCTACGGTGCAAGGGAGGCGGCGGGAAAAGAATACCCCCTCCCGGAGCTGATTCGGCTATTGGAGAAGGACTGGATGTTCTACGAGCGCTCCGGCGGCGGCGTCACCCTCTCCGGCGGCGAGCCCCTGGCCCAGGACATGGACTACATAGAAGAGCTGGCCAGGCGCCTCCACGATCTGGGCTACAGCGTGGACATCGACACCTGCGGCTGCGTCCCCTACGAGCATATCCGGCGAGTGCTCCCCTATACGGACACCTTCCTCTACGACATCAAGCTGATAGATCCCCTGGCCCACCTGGCGCACACCGGGGTGGACAATCGGCTGATTCTGGAAAACCTGAAAGCCCTCAGCGCGGACGGTGGGAAGATCCAGATCCGCCTCCCCCTGATCGACGGCGTGAACGCCACCGAAAAGCATCTCACCGACATCATTTCGTTCCTACAGGACAATGCAATCAACCCATACCGCATCAACCTGCTGAAATACCACAGCACAGGCAGCGGCAAATACACCAGGCTGGATCGTCTCTACCAGGGGGCCTCCATGGCGGAGCCGGATGCCCAGTGGCTGCATCAGGCAGGACAGCTGTTCCGGCAGAGCGGGTTCCAAAATATCCAGACAGGAGGTTAACCAATGGCAAAGACGAAAGAACGCGGCATGAACGACCGCATCAGGAGACTTCGTAAAATCAGCACCGAGACCCAGCCCCACATCTACATGGAGCGGGCCGTCCTGGAGACGGAGGCCTATCAGATGTACGAGGGCAAGGTGTCCGTCCCGGAGCTCCGGGCCCTGGTGCTCAAGCACTTCTTCTCCCATAAAAAGCTCTACATCGGCGAAGACGAGCTCATCGTAGGGGAAAAGGGGGATTATCCCCAGTCCGCCCCCACCTTTCCGGAGCTGTGCTGCCATACCCTGGAAGACATGCACAATATGAACGACCGCTCCGTAGTTAATTTCACCGTGACGGAGGACGACCTGAAGATTCAGGAGGAGCAGATCATCCCCTACTGGGAAGACCGCTCCATGCGCCGCCGTATCCTGGACAGCATGACCCCGGAGTGGAAGGAGGCCTACGCCGCCGGCATCTTCACGGAGTTCATGGAACAGCGGGGCCCGGGGCACACCGTGGGCTCCGTGAAGCTGTACGAGAAGGGCTACCTGGACTACCAGGAGGACATCCGCCAGGCCCTGGCCGCGCTGGACTTCCAGCACGACCCGGAGGCCCTGAACAAGCGGGACCAGTTGAACGCCATGTCCATCGCCTGCGAGGCCATCATGATTTTGGGAAAGCGCTATGGGGAACTGGCCAGGCAGATGGCCGATAGCTGTGCCGATGAGGCCCGCAGAAAGGAGCTGCTGCAGATCGCCGCCAACTGCGACGTGGTGCCCGCTCACAAGCCCCAGACCTTCTATCAGGCCATCCAGACCTACTGGTTCACCCATCTGGCGGTGACCACGGAGCTCAACCCCTGGGACGCCTACTCCCCGGGCCACTTTGACCAGCACCTGGGCCCCTTCTATGAGCGGGACACCCAGGCGGGCATCCTCACCCGGGAGCAGGCCCTGGAGCTGATGGAGTGCCTGTGGGTGAAGTTCTACAACCAGCCGGCCCCGCCCAAAGTGGGCATCACCCTCAAGGAGAGCAGCACCTACACGGACTTCGCCAACATCAACACCGGCGGCGTCACCCCCGAGGGGGAGGACGGGGTCAACGAGGTGTCCTACATCATCCTGGACTGCATGGACGACCTCCAGCTGGTCCAGCCCAACTCCAACGTGCAGATCAGCCGCAAGAACCCCCGCCGGTTCCTCAAGCGGGCCTGCGAGATCTCCCGCAAGGGCTGGGGCCAGCCCGCCTTCTACAACACGGAGGCCATCATTCAGGAGCTGATGAACGCCGGCAAGACCCTGGAGGACGCCCGGAAGGGCGGCTGCTCCGGGTGCGTGGAGACCGGGGCCTTCGGCAACGAGGCCTACATCCTCCAGGGCTACTTCAACCTGCCCAAGATCTTTGAGCTGACCCTCTTTGACGGCGTGGACCAGATGACCGGCAAGCAGCTGGGGCCCCACACCGGCAGGGCGGAGGACTTCCAGACCTTTGACCAGCTCTGGGAGGCCTACACCCGGCAGATCGAGCATTTCCTGTCCGTGAAGATCCGGGGCTCCAACATCATCGAGGCCCTGTACGCCAAGTACATGCCCGTGCCCTTCCTGTCCATCCTCACCAACGACTGCATTGCCAGGGGGAAGGACTACAACGCCGGCGGCGCACGGTACAACACCAGCGTCATCCAGGGCGTGGGCACCGGCACCATCACGGACTGTCTGGCCGCGGTGAAATATAATGTATACGACAACCAGAACTTCACCATGGCGGAGCTGCTCTCCGCCATGAAGGACAACTTCCAGGGCCACGACCGCATTCTGAATCTGGTCCGGAACAAGACGCCCAAGTATGGCAACGACAACGACTACGCGGACGGCCTCATGCGGAAGGTGTTCAACTACTTCGTGGACAGCGTCAGCGGACGGCCCAACATGCGGGGCGGCACTTACCAGGTCGACATGCTCCCCACCACCTGCCACATCTACTTCGGCGATGTGATGATTGCCAGCCCCAACGGCCGTCTGGCCCACAAGCCGGTGAGCGAGGGCATCTCCCCGGAGAAGGGGGCCGACGTCAGCGGGCCCACTGCGGTTATCAAGTCCTGCGCCAAGATGGACCACCTGAAGACCGGCGGAACCCTCCTCAACCAGAAGTTCACCCCCGCCGTGGTGGCAGGGGAGGAGGGACTGGACCGGATGGCGGATCTGGTCCGCACCTACTTCGACATGGACGGCCACCATATCCAGTTCAACGTGGTGGGCCGGGAGACTCTGCTGGCCGCCCAGAAAAATCCGGAGGAGTACCGCGATCTGATCGTCCGGGTGGCCGGGTACAGCGACTACTTCCGCAATCTGGATAAGCCTCTCCAGGACGAGATCATCGAGCGCACGGAGCAGGACTTCGGCTGCTGAGCCGCCTGCCCGCACAAATCCATCATTTCCCCATGAGTGCTGCGGGGCCGCGAAAATTTTTCGCGGCTCCGCTTTGTTCACAACTGGATTTTCAGACCGTTGACATCTCCTGTTATTTTCATTATAATGAAAATAACAATCTGTTCAATGAAAAGAAGCAGGAGGGGACGGAACATGCTGCTTGACCAGATATTCCGTGGAGCTTCCCTTTCTGGGGGGAAGCTGATCGCGCAATTCTGCCAGAGGGAGGGGGTGACGGAGGAAGCCTTCCGCTTTGGCCTCATCGGTCTGTATGGGAGGAACCGGGAGGCCCCCTGCTGGGATGGGGCGGTGGAGACCATTGACGCCGCCAAGGCGGCCGCTCTGGCGGACGCGGGGCTGGCGGAGAGCGACGTGACCTTTACGAAGGAGAAGCTGGACTGGGACGATGGCATAGCGGTGTACGACATCGAATTCCTGACAGCCGATACGGAATACGACTATGAGATTGACGCGGCCACAGGAGCCGTTCTGGACAAAAGCGCAGAGCTGCTCAGGCCCAACGAATCCCAGGGGCAGACCATGGACGCAGGCATAGGCGTGGAGAGCGCAAAGGAAATAGCGGCCGCGCACGCGGGTCTGTCGAAGGAGGAAGCATTCTTCACGAAAGCGGAGCTGGAGCTGGAGCACGGCCGCTCCGAGTACGAGATCGAGTTCTACCACGACCGGATTGAGTACGAATATACCATAGATGCCGCCACAGGGGCCATCCTGGAGTACAAGAGCGAGTACGACCACTGAGGCCCGCCCCAGCAGTTCGAATCGGGCGCCGAGCCTTAAGCCTCCGGCATCACCACAATACGCCCACAATGCCGTCCAGGCTCTGCTTCAGGTGGCGCAGGATAGCGCCCTTGTTGGCGGAGCGCAGCCCCTCCGCGATGCGCATCATCTCTTCGATTTTGTCCCCTCTGCCCCGGGCGGCCCAGTAATCCGCAAGATGACAGTAGGTGCGGCTGATGTCCGTGTGGGTGCTGACGGCAAAGTCCATGAGGACTACAGCCTCGTCGTCGTGTCCCGCCTCCAGCAGCGCGTCCGCCCACTTCTGCAGGGTGCGGGCCAGCAGGGTATAGTTCTGGTCGTACTCTGACAGGGCCGTGATGTTGGCGGCGCCGTATTCCAGCTTCAGCTCCGTGTTGGTCCAGCCTGTGAGATTGACGATCTTCAGGGGGGTGAGGGATTCCATGATGCCGATGCATTCCAGCACATCCGGATTCTCGTTCAGCACATGGGTGGGGAAGCGCTCCAGGGGGATCTTGACATAGTTCAGCCCGTCCAGCGGCTTGCGCCGGACGGAATTGGCCTGGGCCTCCCTGGCCCAGAAATTCTTCTCATTGCGGCGGCCCCTGCGGGCCTGTTTTTTTATATTATAAGAAACCAACAGGGAAAAGGTAATAAAACTTGCCAAAAAACCGATATTCATATATAATCCTTTCATGAGGGACTGTCTGCAGACAGTTCCCGATAGTATTCGCCACAGAGGTGCCGCAGGGACGTCAGGGCATCCGGAGGGCAGACAGGAGCCGCCATGTTCAATATGAACAACAAAAAAAGGACGCAGCGCATCTCCGCGGTCATCGTCATTTTGCTGGTGATAGCGATGGTTGCCTCCACTGTAACATATTTTATCTATTAATTCAACAACAGAATCAGAGAGGATGCAGACTATGGGAAAATGGATAAGGAAAGGCTGCTTTCTGGCCTGTCTCCTGGCCAGTGCGCTGCTGTGGGGCATGACCGCGGCGGCAAAGGAGGGAGACACCATCAAGAACGGGATTTTCGTGGGGGAGGTGGATCTCTCCGGCATGACCGCCCAGGAGGCGGCGCAGGCCGTGGAGGCCTATGTGGAGACCCTGCGGGAGGTGGAGATCACGCTGCTCTACGCGGAGGACAGGGAAGTGCCCGTGAGCGCAGGGGAGCTGGGGATCTCCTGGTCCAATCAGGAGGTCATCACCGAGGCCCTGGAGGTGGGGATCCATGGGAATGTGATAGAGCGGTACAAGATACTCAAGGACCTGGAGCGGGAGAACCTGGTCTACCCGCTGGAGCTGTCCTTTGATTTCCAGGGGCTTACGGACATCCTGATCGAGGAGTGCGCCAAGTACGATCAGAAGGCGGTGGACGCCACTCTGGTCCGGGAGGACGGACAGTTCCGGGTGGTGGGCGGAGACACCGGGTACGCCCTGAATGTGGAGGCCTCCTTCGACAAGGTGCATGAGCTTTTGGCCAGCGGATGGGACTGCCAGCCCTGCAGCATCCCTCTGGTGGTGGAGGTGACCCAGCCCAGGGGCAGCGCCGAGGAGCTTGCCAGGGTGAAGGACGTGCTGGGCACGTTCACTACCTCCTACGGCTCCTCCAACTTCAACCGGAGCGAGAACATCTCCAACGGCTGCAACCTGATCAACGGCACGGTCCTGTATCCCGGGGACGAGTTCTCCATGCTGGACTGCGTGACGCCCTTCACCGCGGAGAACGGATACTATATGGCGGGGTCCTTCATGAACAACCAGGTGGTGGACAGCATGGGAGGCGGCATCTGCCAGGTATCCACCACGCTGTACAATACCGTCCTGCTGGCGGAGCTGGAGGTCACCGAGCGGTCGAACCACTCCATGATCGTGACCTATGTGGACCCTTCCGCGGACGCGGCCATCGCGGAGAGCGCGGACAAGGATTTCCGGTTCAAGAACAACCTGGACTGCCCGATCTACATCGAGGGGCGCACTGAGGGAAAACAGTTGACCTTCACCATCTATGGGGAGGAGAACCGGGATCCCGGCCGGGAAGTCCGCTATGAGAGCCAGGTGCTGGAGGTCATCAACCCTCCTGCGGACCTGATTACCGCAGACCCCGCGCTGCCCCTGGGCTATATCGCGGTGGACAATAATCTCCATGTGGGATACCGGGCGGAACTGTGGAAGATTGTCACGGAGAACGGGCAGGAGACCAGCCGGGAGAAGATAAACAGCAGCAGCTACCGGATGGTGCCCAGAGGCGCCGTGGTGGGAGTCTCCACGGAAGACCCCGTAGCCTATGAGGAAATCATGGCGGCCATCGGCACAGGAAGCATAGAGCATGTAGGAAATGTATTGGCGATCCTCGTGCCGCCTCCGCCGGCAGATCCCGCCGCGGAAGGGGCGCAATGAGCTTCCCGGGCCCCGATTCGGGCGGACGTGAGGCGGCGCGGAACATGGGGATGAAGACAGGAAAACTGCCGGTAAATGCCATGAAGCGTTCTGTCTTCGGACAGATCCGGAGAAATAGAGAGGAAGTGTTGAATGGCGCAGGATTTGGAGAAGACTGCGCCATCTTCTCATTCCGGCCGGAGGCTGCCGCGGCGGTCTGCGTGCAGGAGGCTGTGGTGGCCCTGGACCGGACATCTGCCGCTTCCCGGGCCGGAAGGCGGGCGGGAGACGCGACCCAGGGAGAGAAGCAGCCCGGCGGGCTGGATGCAGAGCTGACGGACGTTGCGGCAGCCGGAGTCCAAGGG
>OFFQ01002220.1_pt1 | contig 10173 bp, 7 predicted proteins | sample 1521411 | NCBI WGS metagenome assembly OFFQ01 (sample SAMEA3504110, study PRJEB24116) | mouse gut metagenome | biome: mouse gut; feature: mouse-associated habitat; material: faeces | place: Denmark | collected 2011 | reverse complement strand
GGGATTTTCGCAGTTTACCGCCCTGGCCAGAATTTTGGCGCAGGTGGTCTTGCCCGTCCCCCGGGTGCCGGTGAACAGGTAGGCGTGGGACAGCCGGCCCGTCGCCGTCTGACGCTTCAGGGTGTCGGTAATATGGGCCTGGCCCACCACGTCGTCGAAGGTTTTGGGCCGCCATTTTCGGTACAGAGCTTGGTACATCAGCTCACCTCCCCAGAACGGAATAGCGATTCGATTTCATTTATAACAGCATCGCCGCGGGAATCATGCGCCATGACAAAAAGCCCGCACCAGTTATCCCAGCCAAGTGTAATCGGGGCATGATCAATCAAAATTTCACCTGCGGCAGCGGAGAGGTCAATTCCAGCCTTAGCTCCCATTTGAATACGGGGACCAAAGTGGGCTCTCAAGCACGAAAGGACACCGGCGGCGGCGTCCGGCTCCAGTGCTTCATTGTCCAAGGTGTTGTGCCCACTGCTGACCTGGTACTTTTTCCACGCCATCGCCGCATTCCTTCCCTCAAAAATATTCCATCCCGGCGCAGGGCAAGACCGCACACCGGCCTTTGAAGCGCGGGACATACCCGTTACCTGGACAGCCGGCTCAAGAACAGTATCCCCGCGGCACACGCGGCGGGCCGCTTAGTGCTGCTCGGTTCCCCGCCTGACACGGTTCACGGAGCCGCGTTGCGCGGGACCGGTCTATCATCACTGCTTTTCCAGGGCAGACAGCACATCCTCACGTCCGGGGGCCGGGATTCATCCCCGCTGCAGCGGATTGCGGGTACAGGGCACCGCTATCTCCCCGACTAGTGCGGCCTTGCTCCGCACCAGGGCGGAACACATCTGAGAACCATTGTACTATAGTTTTTCCCAATTATCAATCCTTATTTTTCAGCAAGGAATCTCCATCCATAGATTTTTCGTTCCGCCTCTTTCATCCGCCAAAGGTCTGCGCCCATAAGGCCCTCCCAGTCGGCCCCGGGCGTATCCTCCATCCAGCGCATATACTATATCATACACACCCCACTATTTCAAGAAAGCTCTCCATCTGACCCCACCTATAGTTGTTGACGCAAAGACATGGAAGATGCTATAATATGGGCGCCGTTACTTAGGTTAAGAAGCATACATCTGCTGGCGAGCAAAGCGTCTGGCAGCAAGGACCCAGGGCGCCGATTTCCCTGTTCTCTCAAACGCCAACTGACGTTTTGTCCATGGGCGCCAGACATCCCATCGGCTCTGGAAGCCGGCAGCCACAGCTGCCAAACAAACGATTTATTTTTGGCTATACGCCTCACTGCACCAGTCATATGCGCTCCTGCGCGCAGTTCCACATGCTGCTTATCTGCGCCGCAATCTATATGAAAAGCATCTGAACTCTATCAAATCCATGGCAGCGGAATGGAGATTCAACATGAAAAAGAAGCTGGACAGAACGAATAAGGGCATCTCTCTGTTTCTCTCCATCATCTTGGTCTTTGGCATCCTAGGGACTGTTGTTTTCTTAGTGGCGGGGAGAATCTCTCGGGAAATGTCCCAGTCTGCCATTCAAAATTTGAGCGAAAGTCTGGATCTGATTCAGTGTACCATAGAAGCTATTTTAAACAATGAGGCAGAATTTCAAACACTGATCGCCCGGGAACTGGCGCAGGCAGAGGACCCGGAACAGTACATCCGCTCCTATGAGAAAAACCAGATCATGGCAAAACTTTCGCTGATTTTGTCGGGAGAGACGGAGGGAATTTCCAACACCGGCGAGGTGTTCTCCGACGCGGACCTAGACTTTTCCGCAGGCAGAACGGTAAATAACTTGCCCGTGTCCAAATCCTACCTGAACTTTATGGGGACCTGGGCATACTCCATAAAATGCCCTGTAGTCAGGGACGGTCAGGAGATTGGAACCCTCTACGTAGAATACATCTACGACTCTCTGGACAAATCTCTCCCGGACAGCTTCTATAACGGAAACGCCACACTCTATATCATGGACGCGGAGAGCGAACGATTCGTTCTAAAGCCCAAGGGCATGGGTAAGCGGAATGCAGGTCACCTGAACTTGGCGGATTTCTACCGGGCAAACAACATTGTAGATCAAGAGCTACAGCGCGAGGTGGACCAGTGCCTGGAAGAGGGCAAAAATGTCCTGTTTTATCACAATATCCGGAACACCAACGCCCTGAACTATATGTGGTCAGTGAACGGCGGCAACATCTTCCTGGTCGGGTACGTGCCCATTGAGGCAATCCAGCAGGAGGGCAGAACCGTCAATCATAATATCTTTATTGTCGTCTTTGTCATGCTGACCGCCTTTTTCCTGTGCTGTACCCTGTACTATTTCAATCACAGGCAGCAAAACAGAATTCGAAAAGAGCGGGAGGCAGAGCGCGAACTTCACAACCGGCAGCTGTCAGAGGCCCTTCAGGCCGCGCAGATTGCCAACAATTCAAAGACCACCTTTCTGTCCAACATGTCCCACGACATTCGCACGCCGCTAAATGCAGTCCTGGGCTTTACCAACCTGCTCGCCATGGAGTCGGACAACCCAGCTAAGGTACGGGAGTACACCAGAAAAATTACAGCCTCTGGCCAGCATCTGCTTAGCCTGATCAATGACATTTTGGACGTCTCCAAAATCGAAAGCGGAAAGGTGGTACTCAACCTTGCGCAATTTTCCCTGAATGACGTGGTGTCTTCTGTAGATGCCATCATCCAGCCCATGGCAAAGGCCAAGCGGCAAAGCTTCCATGTGGAAGTGAACGCTGTCAAACACGAATATCTGATAGGAGATGAAACCAGACTCAATCAAATCTTGATTAATCTCCTCTCTAACGCTGTCAAATACACCCAGGAGGAGGGCAGCATCTGGTTTCGTATGACGGGACTCAGGCAACGTTCCAGCCAATATGAGCATATCCGTATTGAGGTAGAGGACAACGGATATGGCATGACACCGGAATATTTAGAGACCATCTTTGACGCCTTTACCCGGGCGGAAAACAGCACCACCAACAAGGTGCAGGGCACCGGGCTGGGCATGGCGATCACAAAGAGCATTGTGGAGTTGATGGGAGGAAGCATCGAGGTCTTCAGTCAGGTGGACAAAGGCAGCCTGTTTCGGGTCGAGCTGGAGTTCCGCATTCCCGAAGGCCAGGCCGACAAGCAGTTTTGGGCGGAAAGCGGAATCACCCGAATTCTGGCCGCGGACAGCGATGTGGAGGTATGCCAGAACATCCAAGCCCTGATGCAGGACATGGGCGTGCTGACCGATACCGCCCACACCGCAGCGGAAGCCGTCGAACTGCTTCAGACCAGCGCCCAAGATATGGGTTACCAGATGGTTCTTCTGGGCTGGAATCTGCCGGACCTGAACGGCCTCCAGGCGGCAGGGCAGATACGGGAGATACTCCTGAACACGGTACCAATTCTGTTCCTGCTTGACCTGGATGACGACGGCACCGAGGAGGCCCTCCGGCTGGAGAATACAGGGCTGCTTATGAAGCCCTTCTTTGTCTCTGCCCTCAAGTACAGGATATTGGAGATGCGGGCCGCCGCTGGCGGCCTGCGGCAGGCAGAACCGGTCAAAGGCGCGGAACTGGAAGGCCTTCATTTCCTCGCCGCCGAGGACAATGAGATCAACGCAGAAATTCTGTCCGAGGTCCTGGGGATGGAGGGGGCTAGCTGCGAAATTGTCGAAAACGGCCAGTTGGCGCTGGAACGCTTCCAAAATGCCGCACAGGACGAGTTTGACGCAATTTTAATGGATGTTCAGATGCCCCTTATGAACGGCTATGACGCGACAAGGGCAATCAGGGCCCTGGGCCGCGCCGACGCCAGACATATTCCCATCATCGCCATGACGGCCAACGCCTTTGCCGAGGATGAAAGGGCCGCCCTGGACGCCGGGATGAACGCCCATGTGGCAAAACCCATTGACATAGCACTGTTAAAGAAAGTCATTTGGAAGTGTATCAAAGAAAGGGATCCAGCATGAAAACCAGCAGATCAAGGAACCTCATTCGAATCACGGTAGCCATCCTAATAGGCATCGTCCTATTTACCTCAGCATCATGTGGGCTGCCCAAGGACCCAGGAAAAAACCTGGCTGAAAAAGAGGAAAAAAATCTCCGAATTGTAAATCTATTCAGTCCTATGGAAAAGACCGACCCCGACGCGGAAAATGTGGCCAGAAGTGCTCTGGATCAGACCGTTATCTTCGCAGAAGAGACACTGGGCATAAAGGTGGAGTATATCACCTATACCGCAGAAAATCATCAGGACAAGACCTACGACGACGTAGCCTTGGACCGGGCACACAACAATATGGACGATATTTACCTCTTAAATCCGGATGTTATCCATGTCCTGGGCAGGGAAGACCGGCTGATGGATCTGTCCAACCTCGACAGTGCGAAAAATCTGCGGGACGTGGTCAAGACGGCAAACGTAGTAAATGGGAAATTGGTCGCCATCCCCCAGGAGGTAGTTGCCTATGGTCTGTTTGTCAATGTTGACATGTTTGACCGGTACAACCTTGAACTGCCTGAGACACCAGAGGAATTTTTGGAGTGCTGCCGAGTGTTTCAGGAAAATGGAATCGAGACACCTGTCGGCGCCAACCGCTGGTGGCTGGAAACCTTTGTTTTGGCCATGGCCTATGCAGACCTGTACAACGGCGGGAATACGGCCGCTGAAATTGAAGCCTTGAACAACGCAACCGCCAAATACAGCGACTATATGCGCCCCGGGTTTGAGTTCCTTCAGGAGCTGATCGACAAAGGTTATATTGACGCGGAAAAGGCCTACGTCAGCGAGGCAATCGAAGGGGAAGGCCCAGACTTTCTGGCGCAGAAGACCCCCATTGTTATAGCCTACTGGGGCGCAGCCAATGCAGAAACCGCCTACGGCTCCCCGGACTTTCACATGCAGGTCATCGGTTTTCCCAGCAGCCGTGGTCAGATGCCCGTTATCCCCATGACGGGACTCGCCGTCGGTGTGGGCGCAGAACATGTCCAGGACGCCATGCTCACATTGAACGCGATGGTCTCTGACCAGGCGCTCCAAATCTACGCGGAGACCAACAAGGTGATCTCCCCCTCTAAAAATGTGGAGGTTGACTGCATTCCCGCTCTGAGACCTCTGAACGACAGAATTCAAGAAAATGTCTATGTCCTCGGCTCTAACGCCAATATGAGACTGGAGCAATGGGGGAATGTCTGTCTGGTCGTGCGGCAACTGTTGAGCGGTGCCACTGTAGATGAATGTATGGAAGAATTTGACAGACTTCAGGAGGAATCTTTGCAAGATTCATCCCCTTTCTTCCCATAAAGGACATCGGAATCAGAGATATCAAATCCATGAAACACCCCCTGACGTGATATTCACGTCAGGGGGTTACTGCAATGTTCATACAGACAGATCCGCTGCGCAGGGCAGACCAAACATCGCCTTCGACTGTGTTACCGCTCGGACCACAGCCTTTCCCATAACATGGGCAGCCAGCGTGCCAACCAGATTCAGTTCTGCCGCGATTGCCCCCACTGATAGGGCATAAATGGCATCCCCATCCGCTGTGGTATGCACTGGTCGTATGGTACGGGCGTATCCATTGTGGGCCATGGCGGCAATCTTGTTCAACTCAGCCTTTGTAAATGCGCCATTGGTAAACACCGCTCCAATGGTGGTATTTCCTGAAGTCGGAGGAATCATCCGCTCTCCATCCTCCCACATCTCCATCTCAGAGGAACAAAGGCCGCCCACTCCCCGCATACCTGCAATCTGCACACCGGAATCCAGGTCGTAGACATCGCCCAAAGCGTTCACCACTACCGCGGCCCCCACTTTCAGCCCCCCTATCTGTACCCCATAAGTGCCGATTCCAGATTTCATCGCATATGCCATCCCCCGGTATTTGCCCACTGTGGCGCCCGCGCCCGCTCCCACGCAGCCGTTCAGAAGGGGGGATCGCCCCGCTTTTTCACAGGCGCTGCGGGCCATAGCCCCATCTGGGCGCACATCACTGCGTCCAATCCCCAGATCGAAAATGCAGGACTGGCACACCAGAGGCACCCGGATTTCACCCACTGCAACGCCAATGCCGCGCTCCTCCAGGTATCTCATCACGCCGCCCGCAGCATCCAGGCCATATGCCGACCCTCCTGATAGCAACAGCCCATGAATCCCCTTTGCATCCATCAGCGGATTCAACAAAGGGGTCTCTCGTGAGGCGGGGCCACCCCCCCGAATATCCACCCCTGCCGGAGCGCACCCGTCAAACAAAAACACCGTGCAGCCCGTTCCAGCTGTCAAATCATGGGCATGGCCCGCCTGAAAACCACCCAACTCCATTAAATCAATCTCTCTCATTGCCTCTGTTCACCAACCTTATCTCTTTTAAAGCCGTTCTCAATACCGCTCCGGCAATTCTACTATAATACATCTCCACTGGGCCTGCAAGATATAGTTTTACACTGCAAGGGGCAGAGTACCCGCGCTTTGATTCAAGTTGTCCAGATTTCTGCCTCAGTCTCACCACTCCCGACCTGTAAGTCTGTCAAACAAATTGGACAAAGAACTCGAACGGGGAAAGCCAGTGGAGAGGGCGCATGGGAAAGTTATTAGAGCAGCGATTATGAACAGCCAGCTGTTTCTCAAAGTCAGGCAGAGAGAAGAAAGAGCGGACAGAATAAAAGCGTTTCTGGTCTTCCCTGTGGCTGCGCTCTACCTTGCCATTATGTCTGGGCGTGTATGGGCGGATGAGCTTATGTTGTACACCTAACTCGGCGGCGGTTTTCTCAAAAAGGATTCTATATTTCCATATGTATTGTGCTCCTACAAGATAAGACACACCCGGATGCCCCAGCCCCTTGTAAAACGGTCGAAAGTATGCTATAATACTCGGGAAATGTTCTCACTTCTTGCGCAATCTCCGGACGCGTTGTGGCATGCAAGACCTAGGGCCTTTGTCGTGGCGATTCGCTGTATAAAGCGCTGGAAAGGGTGCCTTTTCCAGAAAATGTTTAGGGGCTCCAGGTATCTCCCCTTTCTGCGTCTGATCCCTTCTTTTGGCGCCGCGTCTCCTCTTCGTTCAAAGCTGTCTGGTACACATTTATTCAATACACCGTGGAGGCTTGCCGCTTTTTTGACACACACGGAAGGTCCGCTAAAAGGATGACGTTATGCAGTGGTTTATTTTCTTTTTGACTCTTCCTCATCTAAAGCCCGATTCTCTGGAGCCGGTGTGGCCCGCTATCGAATCCATCTTTGACGCCGGCCGTCTGGCCAGTACTCTGGTGATTCTCGGTTTGTATATTTTCAAAAACAGGTTACCCTCCAAACCAGTGTGGATTCTGGCGCTAATGGAGGGATGGTTACTGTTTTCAACCGCCGTTAACAAAGGAAACTTGCGAGACGCCGTAATGACGTTTATAGCTGTCTTGGTTACCGTGTGCATCGTCGACCTATTTTCGATTTGGCCAGTACAGCTGATCCGCAGTCTCATGCTGAATCTCGAATGGCTAATCTATGGGAATTTGCTGTCAATCCTGCTGACCTATCCCCAAGGCCTCTATATCAACCAGCCATATTTCAACAGCTGCTATTTTTTGGGTTATCACAACAGCTTTTTCCAATACGTCTTGCTCGCCATATGCGTCGCTTGCCTCTATGCCCATTTGGAAAAGCGTAAAATCCGGGCCGCCTGTTTGATTGCCGCCAGTTACGCCTGTGTTCTCATCACCTGGTCCGCAACCTCCATTGCGGCGCTGATGCTGGTGACGGCTTTACTGCTCCTCCCTTCAACGCTCCGGCGCTTTATCACGTTCCCCGGCGTCTTTGCTGCGGCGATGATAGGAAATCTGTCCATCACGGTCTTTCGTGTCATGGATCGGGTGCCATGGGCCGCCTGGTTCATCAAGGCGGTTTTGAAAAAACAAACCACATTAACGGGCAGAATCTATATCTGGGACCAGTTTTACAAGTGCTTCGCCCAGCACCCGCTGTTGGGCCACGGGGTTGGAAGCCATCTCCAGTTCTCTACAGCCCCTGTGGGGGCGCACAACCAATACTTTGAACTATTGCTGACCGGCGGAATCCTCACCCTGGTTTTGTTTATGCTGTTCACCTTTGCCACCGGAGAAAGATTGATTCGGTACCGAGATCGTGCTTCCAGTTACATTTTTTTATCCATCCTGGCAGGGCTGTATATCATTTTCATCGCGGAAGCCTATCTGACTCCCACTGTCTTCATGCTCATGACGTTGCCTTACTATGTGAATAAGTTTGAAGGCGTCTCTGCGCCCCATAGGAGAAAACTGCGCATCGTCATAAGGCAAAGCCGCCTTGTTCCAAGCCAAAAATCCTCTTAGCCCCCGTCCCGGCTTTCCACGCGGCCCCAGAGCGCAAACAAGTTTGAGCAGGCGATTCTCTGTGAATCGCCTGCTCTTTTTGTAGCATCAGTTCTATCTGCACACGGAATTGGGAGGTGTTCAGCACAAATCAGCCTTCACGCCATTCATTTACCCGCTCTATTTGTCGGTAACTTGCTGCTCTGTGTTCCTGTTTCTCCCCCTGTTTCCATGATCACCACCTTGACCATGATGCCCATTTCCCCAGCCATTGTATGATGTGGTGTCATTATCACTGTTAGCTGAAATGCTTTCGATCAACTCTCGAATTTCCCTCATTGTCATACCCTGCACAACTTCGGGTGTAACATCCGGATCAAGAAGCTGTAATTCTAAAAATGCCCTATATTTTCCGCAGGAAAGTCCAACATCATGGGCAGCAGCAACATCTTCTGACCGTGCGAAATAACAATAGGTATTGTTCCGGCTTGCCGTACATGCTGCAACGCCAGAAAGTATTTTTGTGGCTTGCTGCTCGTCTGATCCCACGACTGTAATGGTCATAATTTCATCGTTGGACAACAGCGTCGTGATGCTGTCATGGTGCAGTATCTGCTCGATTGCTTCCACATAGTTTTTATATTTTAAATCAGCAGCATTGGAAAGAGCTTGCCCATCCTCATTAAATTCGTTCACAGAAATCACTTGGTCAAACCGGTTGACGCTTAACTCAATGGATGGGTTAATGTCAATACTGATTTCCGCTGTGGGCTCGAAGTAAAGCCACTGTCCTCCAAGCAATACAAACATCAGACATACGCAGGCCGCAGCGTAAACGTGGTATCTGCGCCGCACCGAGGTCGCTTTCTTATAGTGATGTGTTTTTTCCGCAAGAAAAGCTTTTGTATTGTCCTTTAGTTCTTCCCCTGCCTGTATTGAGCCAAAAAGTTCTTTGAACGCATTATTCATAATGATAGCCACCTCCCAACTTTTTCCTTAACATCTGTTTGGAGCGAGTCAGGAGCGTATAAATCGTATTTACATTCTTGCCCAAAAGGCGGCTGATTTGAGGAGCGGTATAATCTTCAAAATAATGTAGATATACGACATCCCGATATTTCTGAGGCAAAGAAATCACAGCCTCCCAAACGTCCTGATAGTCCGGAGAAACTTCTGCCGGACACTCTTTCACATCATCCAAGGAAATTGTATGACGATGAAAAAAGCTTTTCAATAAATCCTTACAGGCGTTGATGGTAACTCGGATAAACCACGCTTTTTCATGTTCTTCATTTTCAAAAGAAACGGAGCTAAGGACATACTTCAAAAACACGGTTTGAAATATGTCCTCGGTATCAGCATCATTTTTCAAATGTACTGCGCAGAGCCGCCGAACGGTATCGGAATACCGTTCGATGACTCTGATCGTATCTTGTTCGCTCCGCATGATGGTTTTGACGCTTTATCTACTGCGTCCACCCCGGAAGCCGTTTCCACGTCCTCCGCAGCATCCGCGCCCGTATCCAATACCTTGGCCGGAGGCATAGTTATCACATATGCCATCCCCGTCTGCATCCACGAAATTTCCGCCGCCAACCTGAGCATGAACTACGCCGCAGACATCGCGGATGCCGTCTCCGTCCACGTCCACATAAGCACATAGGTTGCTGGCATTGTCACAAATGCCGTCCCCATCTGCGTCTGCAAAATAATGTCCGCTCCCCGGACCTGCCGCAAATGCGGTCGCCATACACAGGGATAATACGATGGCAGCTGATAAAACTCCTGAAAACGTTTTTTTCATGGTGCTCCTCCGTTATATTTGATAGCCA
>OFFQ01002219.1_pt1 | contig 10178 bp, 8 predicted proteins | sample 1521411 | NCBI WGS metagenome assembly OFFQ01 (sample SAMEA3504110, study PRJEB24116) | mouse gut metagenome | biome: mouse gut; feature: mouse-associated habitat; material: faeces | place: Denmark | collected 2011 | reverse complement strand
CTTCTTTTCACAATAGGCTTCTGCCAGCAGTTAAAAATTCCCCCTGAGGCACAGGGGGAATTTTTTACTTCTCTTTCGCATAAAACGAGCTGCCTCCCGCCAGGCGGCGGCTTAACGTCCGGTCCAGTTCCACCACCCGTTCCAGCAAGCGGAGCACATTGGTAATTTGCTCTGCGTAGAATTTCTCGCCGTCCTGCCGTGGAGGGGCGCCGCCATCCAACGCGGACACCCGCTCCCGGTCCTCCGGGAGCAGTACCTCCGGCGCCGGGACCTGTGCCGCTTTGCGGTAAGGCGCCTCTATGAGCTGGCCCCGCCGGGCAAGGACCCCGCTGGGGAAAAGCAGGACGTTCTGGTGGAGTTCTCCCTGGTGGGGCTGTACCAGGACTATTTGGCGGCGGCTTCCGCCCAAAAGGACGTGGGCCTGAAGGACATGGAGGACGCGTTATTATACCTGGCGAAGATTGACGCGGTGAAGCTGGAGGGGGGATTTTTGGTCCTCTATAACGGCATGGAGGTAAGGCGGCTGATTCTGGACAACAAGATAAAGTACAAAAGAGGGGACTACCAGATGCTGGAGGAGTATTACCGCCAGAAGATTCAGCAGATTCACATTGTGGGGGAATACGCCAACCTGATGGTCCGGGACTACAACGCCGCGCTGGGCTTTGTGGGGGATTATTTCCAGCTGGATTTTAAAAAGTTTATCGAAAAGTATTTCCAGGGGGAGCGGGCCAAGGAGATTGACCGGAACATCACCTCCCAGCGGTACCGCCTCCTTTTTGGGGAGCTTTCCGAAATGCAGGGGAAGATTATCCACGACGCCGCCTCCCAGTATATTGTGGTGGCGGCGGGGCCGGGCAGCGGCAAAACCAGGGTGCTGGTACATAAGCTGGCCGCCCTCCTTACCCTGGAGGACGTAAAGCACGAGCAGCTGCTGATGGTGACCTTTTCCCGCGCCGCGGCCACCGAGTTTAAAAAGCGGCTGATGGCCCTTATTGGCAACGCAGCGAACTTTGTGGAGATTAAGACCTTCCACTCCTATTGCTTTGACCTGTTGGGAAAGATTGGCAGCATGGAGGGGGTGGAGGATGTGGTGGGGGACGCCGCCAGGATGATTCGGGAGGGGGAGGTGGAGCCGGGGCGCATCGCCAAAACGGTGCTGGTTATTGACGAGGCCCAGGACATGGACGAAAACGAGTACGCCCTGGTGCGCGCCCTGATGGAGCGAAACGAAGAAATGCGGGTCATCGCCGTGGGGGACGACGACCAGAATATCTACGAATTCCGGGGTTCCGATTCCCGGTATATGGCCTCCATGATTCGGGAGCTGGGGGCGGCGCGATATGAGATGACCGAAAACTACCGCAGCTGCCGGAACATCACCGCCCTGGCCAACGCCTTCGCCCGGACCATCGGGAAGCGGATGAAGCAGGCGGAGATAATCCCGATCCGGCAGGAGGATGGGCAGGTGCGGATTACCCGCCACTGCAGCCGCCACCTGGAGCAGCCGGTGGTGGAGGAGCTGCTCCGGACCTACAAGGGCGGGAGCGCCTGCATTCTCACCAGCACCAACGAGGAGGCCCTTTGCGTCCTGGGGCTGCTGAACCAGCGGGGGATGCGGGCCAGGCTGATCCAGTCCATGGACGGAATCTCCCTCTATAACCTGGCGGAGATGCGGTTTTTCCTCAAGACCATCGACCAAAGGCTGAAAAGCCCCTCCATCAGCGACGACATCTGGGAGGAAGCGAAGAAGCAGCTCTTTGATGAGTACCGGGACAGCGCCTGCCTGGAAATGTGCAGAAGGCTCATCGCCGAATTTGAGGCGGTGAACAATTACACCAAATACCGCACCGACCTGGAGGAATTCATCCGGGAATCCCAGTACGAGGATTTCGACGCCGGGGAGCAGGAGACGGTCTGTGTTTCCACCATCCACAAGTCCAAGGGCCGGGAATTCGACAGCGTCTATATGCTCCTGGATCAACCGAAGGCAGGCAGCGACGGGGAGCGCCGCAAGCTCTACGTGGGGATCACCCGCGCCAAGACGAATCTGTACATCCACTGCAACACCGGGCTTTTTGCGGGGTATAGCCTCCCCGGCGTGGAGCTGCTGGAGGACCATACCCAATATCCGGAGCCGAAGCGGCTTACCCTCCAGCTGACCCACCGGGATGTTGTACTGAATCTCTTTAAAGAGAAGGGGAAAAAGCGGCAGATCCTCCGCCTGCGCAGCGGAATGCCCCTGGGCCTGCGGGGGGATTATCTGGTGGCGGAAGAGGGCTTTGCCGCGGCCAGGTTTTCCAAGGCCTGCCGGGAACGGCTGGATTCCCTGACGGTGCGGGGATACCGCTTCCGGCGGGCGGCGGTGCGGTTTATCGTCGCCTGGAAGGATACGGAGGAGGCCAAGGAATGGGCGGTGCTGCTGGCGGATTTGGAGCTGGAAAAGGAGGCTGTTGGGCATTAAAAAGACTCTGCAAATTTTTTCCAACTTCCCCGGAAAGCATCTTTACTTTTTTGCGCTGAAATGGTAAACTGGTACTGTATAGGAGGTGAGCTTGTGAATCCAAAACTCAAGGATTCCAATGTAGAATATCTTTACAAGGCGGTACTTTCTCTGGAGACGATGGAGGAGTGCGACCGTTTTTTTGACGACCTTTGCACGGTGCCGGAGCTGAAGGCGATTTCCCAGCGGCTCCAGGTGGCAAAGATGCTGTGGGACCACCGGGTGTACAGCGATATCGTCCAGGCCACCGGGGCCAGCACCGCCACCATCAGCCGGGTGAACCGCTCCCTGAACTACGGGGTGGACGGGTACGAGGTGATCTTCCGGCGTCTGGACCAGGCGGATGGAAAAGATGGCGGGGTATGAGGAGACCTTTGCCCGGTACTACGACGCCCTGACGGCGGATGTGGACTACCGGGGCCACGGGGCCTATTTAAAGAGCCTGGCGGAGCAGTACGGGGGCAGGTTTCGGCTTGTCCTCGATTTGGCGTGCGGCACCGGTTCCTTGGCGGTGGAGCTGGCCCGGCTGGGGGCGGAGGTCATCGGGGTGGATGGCTCCCAGGAGATGCTGGCCCAGGCCATGAACAAGAGCCTTGGCCTTGCGCCGCCCATCCTCTATCTCTGCCAGGATATGGAGGAGCTGGACCTTTACGGGACGGTAGACACCACCCTTTGCACCTTGGATAGCCTCAACCATCTGCCGGGGAAGGAGGCCCTCCGCCGGACCCTCCACCGGGTTTGGCTCTTCACCGAGCCGGGGGGCCTTTTTCTCTTTGATATGAACACCCCGGAAAAACATATCCGCCGTCTGAATGGCTCCACCTACCTGCGGGAGACGGAGGAGGTCTGCTGCATCTGGCAGAACACCCTGGACCCCCAGGACAACAGCGTGGGAATCGAGCTGGATTTTTTTGTTGGGGAGGGCGGGGAGCGCTACCGCCGGTACAGCGAGAGCTTCCGGGAATACGCCTACCCCAAGGAGGAGATTCAGGCCCTGCTGGAGGCGGAAGGGTTCCGGCTGCTGGGTCTCCGGGGGGATTACACCGACGGTCCCCCTTCGCCGGAGGAGGAGCGGATTATCTACATCGCCAGGAGGGAATGAAAGATGGGGAAACTTATCCGGGCCATTTCGGAAAACGGCATGGCTGTCTGCTACGCCCTGGATTCCACCGATATGGTGGGGACGCTGGAGCGGTATCATAAAACAAGCGCGGTGGTCACCGCCGCCGCGGGGCGGCTTCTCACTGCTGCCTCCATCATGGGTTCGATGCTCAAGGGGGCAAAGGATTCAGTTACCCTGCGCATCACGGCCGGCGGCCCCGCCGGTTCGGTGATTGCGGTGGCGGACGCCCTGGGCAACGCCAAGGCCTACGCCCAGAACCCTGTGGTGGAGCTGCCCCTGAACCCGTACGGCAAGCTGGACGTCTCCGGGGCGGTGGGGAAGGAGGGAAACCTCTTTGTGGTAAAGGACCTGGGGATGAAGGAACCCTATGTGGGACTGGTGCCCCTGGTCTCCGGGGAGATTGCGGAGGATATCACCAGCTACTTTGCCGTCAGCGAACAAATACCCACCGTCTGTGCTCTGGGGGTGCTGGTAAACCCGGATTTAACGGTCCAGGCGGCGGGGGGCTATATCCTCCAGCTGCTGCCAGGGGCGGGGGAGGAGGAGATCAGCCAGGTGGAGCGGAACACCGGGGCCCTCCCCTCGGTGACCCAGATGCTTGCCAGCGGCCTCACCCCGGAGGAGATTGCAGAAAAGACGCTGGCGGGGATGGATCCCCGCATCCTGGAGGCCCGAACGGTGGAGTACCGCTGCGGGTGCAGCCGGGAGCGGATGGAGGCGGCCCTTTCCTCCCTGGACGCCGGGGAGCTGCGGGCCATGGCGGAGGAGGATGGACAGGCGGAGCTTTGCTGCCATTTCTGTCCCAACCAATTTGTTTTCAGCCGGGAGGAACTTTTTGCCATGATCGCAAAGAAAACAGTTGACACAGCCGCCGATTAAGAGTATAATAATTAACGTCCCTGGTGTCAGGGATTCTGGCCCGGTAGTTCAGTTGGTTAGAACGCTAGCCTGTCACGCTAGAGGTCGACGGTTCGAGCCCGTTCCGGGTCGCCATATTTGCTGCTGTAGCTCAGTCGGTAGAGCGCATCCTTGGTAAGGATGAGGTCGGCGGTTCGAATCCGCCCAGCAGCTCCAAGGAAACCCTGTAACCGCAATGGTTACAGGGTATTTTCTCTTTTTGACTTTTTCACTTTGGACTGGGCTGACTACTATTTGACTACTGTTTTGCGATAGTTTGCTTTAGCTATGTTTTTTCAAAATAGTTTCCAGCGTATCAGCGGCTCTTTGGTCACCTTCTTGAAGCGCATGAGCGTAGATATTCATGGTAGTCGAGGTCTGTGCATGGCCTAGGCGGCTGGAGACGGTTTTGACATCTTGTTTGCCAGCGATGAGTAGGGTAGCAGAAGTATGCCGAAGCCCATAAAAAGGTATGAGCGGCAGCGCTTCATTTTCAGGATGGCTTTGATTGTACCACTTGATCGTGTTTTGTAGGGCGTGATAAGGAGTGGAGTAGTTCATCATTTTTCCGTTATCCTGAGTGAAAATCCAGTCTTCATTTTGCCAGTATTCCCCGACGCTGAGGCGGTATTCAGATTGCGATATGCGGAGCTTTTGCAGTTTGACAGTAAGTGATTGCGGAATAGTAATCGTTCGGTGGGATGTTCTGGTCTTAGGCTCCTTGATGATCACCCTGCCTTTGAGGACACTAACCGACTTTGTAACATGTACCGTATTGTTCTCAAAATCAATATCAGGCCACTTTAAGGCAAGAAGTTCTCCCTTTCGCATACCTGTATAGATTGCCATATGGAAGAGAACCTGGAGTTGAAGAGAGAGGCCCTTTTGACTGGTGTATTGGCCGACTGTGTAACCCTTGGCGGTATCATCTATTCGATTGTGCGCTTTGACTTCCCATGTATGAGGTTCTTCAGTATAAGCAAGGAATGCGGCCGTCTGTTCAGGTGTGAAGAATTTAATATTATCAGCAGTCTTTGGAATGGAGGGAACTTTAACCTTGCCGCAGGGATTTCTCTCGATAATTTCCCATTCTACAGCAGTTCGCATGATTGAAGATAGAACATTGTGGGTTTTGCTAATAGTGGCCCTGCTATATCCTCCGACCTTGCCATCCTTTCTGGCACCGTCCTTAAGCATAGATTGATAGAAGCTGTTTAGCGTGGATGGATTGATTGTGGACAGCTTTAGATGCCCGAGGGCGGGAAGAATTTTGTCATGCAATTCTTCGGTATACTTTACGACCGTTCCAGCCGCCAAATTGGGCTTGGCATATTCTTCGAGCCATTTTTCGGCGAAATTCTTCAGAGTGATTTTCCTCCCATCCATTGCATAGCCGCTCTTGATTTTATTCTCAAATTCTAATGCGAAGTTTTTGACGGCTATTTCTTGTTTTTTGGGAGAGAGATTCGGATCGGGTGTAAATGTAGTGGTTTGGATCAATTTCTTTCCGGTGATATCATAACCGCAGGAGACTGTGATTTGGTATCCTCCACCGCGTTTGCGTATACTTGCCATTGAATATCCTCCTTTGAAAGACGATTGGAGGACGCCAGTGTGTAATATGTTGCTCCACACACTGGCGTCCTTTCTTTTTATGCGGTGATGATGGACAAGACCTTATCGTACGAGATAAGGGCCTTGTTACCAGAGTAGACTGCGGGGAGCTGGCCGCTTTTGATCCAGCGGCGTAAAGCATATTGTGTGACGTGGTATCCCTCTGCGAGAAGCTGATGGTGAATTTCTTTAATGGTTCCGACTTTACAAGGCATAAAGATTCCTCCTCTATTGAATAAAATTAGATTGAAATTTGACCAAGCGGCCATCGTGTCTTCGCAGAACACATTGGCCCACCTGGAGCGATCGAAGCATATGGACACATTCTTCATGCTTTTGTGGAATCCCTTGAACCAGACGCTTTGATAAGCTTCGGACATTTTCTTCATCAGGCCGAAAGTGTATGCGTAGATGTGATTGCTCCAAAGCGTTCACCGCTTCTTTGTTGCTCATCCATTGAGCGGCAAACCAGCCCGCCAGACTGTATTTTCTCCCTTCGCACAGAATACGTTTTGCCATGCTGTCTTTGCCCCAAGCAAGGGTCTGAGCTTCGTCCAGGAGTAGTACGATAGGCAGAGCACTGCCAGCGTGCCATTAGATACTTCCCAGGCTCCATCGCGGGCGTTATTAAGCTGAGCGCGTAGTTCTGCAATGTGCCTCGTGGTATAGTTTGCGAAGGCTGAAAGGTACTCATTGAGATTTTCCTGCAAGGGAAATTCTTTGGCAAACCGGCTTGAAAGCAACTGACCGGAGGGCAGGTCCAACACGATCAGGTTTGGACTGCAAGCCAGCCCAGATACGATGGAGGCTAAAATGGTGGGCAGCGCTTGAATAGGCAGGTACTGGGTATCGCGTCCGTTTTTCCAAGGCGCACTGTGAGTAAGCAGCATTTCTTCCAGCGTGTCGGTGTTAAGTTTTGCGTTTTTACCCTGGAAAGTGTCTTCAATGACCAAAGGCTGGTCTTTTCTGGCCAGCAAGCCATCGTTGAACAATTCGGGAGCGATTCCCATAGACAAGGCCGAATCACCGAACCAGCAGAATAGGCGGCGCAGATAGGCCAGTCCAACCGGATCATCAGAAAAGAGGTATAAGCCTAGCGGCAGTTGAAATCCCAGGCGGTTGAGCAATGAGCTCAAAGCCGACATATGAAACCAGAGGGTCAGAAACCAGCTTGCGAAGGAGTTCTGGAGCAGAGAAAAAGCGGGCATCCACTTTTGAACGGCCAGTTCTGCTGTGGCCGGAGATGCGTCAGGTAATACATGCGGCAGTAAGAAGTTGCCATCTTGGCAATGGGAGGAAAATGGTGGAAACGTGGAAAAGCAAGGTTTCCCGCCATTTTGTTCGGACCAACCGGCGTAGATGCTGACAGGAAGAACAGTTAACTTCCGGGAGACGGCCTGTCTTATAAGCTGGGCGGTTGCTTTTAGAGACTTTCGGATGGTGACTTCGACACCCCCTGCCTCTTGAAGTCTGGAAATCAATATGGCATCCCTGAAGTAACTTTCCTCGGACAGAGTAATCGGATGCTCCGACTGCGAAAGACGAATAATGTAAAAGGGCGGGCTTCTGAGCGGAGGGGAAGGAGCGACATAGACGGCCTGCTCGATTGTGCGGTTAAGGATCGGGACCCAAGCACCGTATTTACTCTGTGTGCAGATGCAATGGTCGGCAAACGTCAGCGGTGCAGTATAGGATTCCTCTGATAGATACTTCTTCTGCAACTGATGGCGGAGCCGCTCGTTGTCCAAGCTTGCAAAATTTAGCTGTTGCTGAAGAAAAACCAAGCAATTCAAGTATTCGGGCGAAATAAACGGGACATAGGGGGGCATAGGCTGAGATCCATAGGCTGGAGCGGGGGGTGAGGCCCCCAATGTGGGGTTGGGAATTTGTGGATGCTTGTTCATATGATGACCTCCGATCATAGGTAAGTTTGTCGGGCTGAAACCTAGTATAGAGGTCTTTGATGAGATGGCCTATAGGTTTGACACTACAAATTTTTTTCGTTAAACCTCTTGACATTTTCATGAATTAATTTATTAGAAACTAACGTAGAACTGAAGTTGCTAGTTTTGAACCTGACACTTATTAGAAATGAGAGATATAGACGTATTCCATTGCGCTGGTAATACAAAAACTAGACAGAAGGCTTGTCCTTTTTCTGGAGAAGCTATGAAACCAGGGAAATGAGTGTGTAAAAAAACTTGAAAATACGCAGAGAGTACGTTATTTTATAGCTAAGCGGAGAAAGGATGTGAGTGAGAATGTCTGCCAATGATATAGTGGAAAACTATTTTGAGCATTCATATGACAACGATGAAGCATTGATATTTCCGATCGACTATACAAAAACTGAGCTTTCTGAAAGAGCGGGAAAAGACCGTAGAATATTTGAGGATAAGTTACTAAAAACACCCGCTTTCAGGGAGGCGTTACAGCGGTTATTGGTATCCGAGAAGGCAAACAACGCTATCATGGAAGACAAATGTCCTATTCCCCTGGAAACGGGTCTGTTTCTTTCTGAACTGGCTGGATTATTAGGGCAAGGAAGTCAGTATAGAGCCGTTTTCGAGAGTGGGACAGATATAAACGAGAAAGAAAAATTCATAAAGCAATTTTTTCAAAATCTCTGTGACAGCGTTTCGAGTGGAGACGATACATTAGAGAAAGAATTTTATCGACGTATTCTTATGGCCGACCCTGATTTTACGGAGTTTATTTTGGCGGATCTTTGGGAATCCCAGTTAAGCCGCCGCATTGAAAAATTGAAAGAATGTGCAAAGAGGGCTCCGACCGATATGCAGATGTGGGGCTTGCTGAATTGCTTTAGAGCGTTGGATTACGTAACTTTTCAGTTTGCATACAATCAAAGACCGGAATCTCCTACAGAATCTACGCCGGCATCAAAACCATGGGAGTCACTGCGTGAGATTTTGGAAGGGCTGCTATCTGTACGAAATAAAATGAAGACGACATCCGGTTCCTCGAAAAATATTCACGCGACTTACAGAATAAAAAATGTCGCAGTTGGCGATATAGCCATGAAAGAGGCGTTTGAAAGACTGAGAAAACAACAAGGTATGAAAGACCTATTAGCGCAGACCAGGGACGCTTATTGGAAGAATGCGCTCGGAGAACTTGAGACTACATCGTTTGAAACGACATACCTATCTATGCGAAGGTATCTGGATGATTCGGTAGTTGTAGCCAACATGGAAGATGAATCCAAACTGAGAGAGGTGATAGCGGTACAGTGTGCGGAAGAATGCAGACGCTACATTGCGCGATTGTTTCAAATGCAAATTCCGCATGGTTCCACACAACAGCCAGAAAATCAATATCTTAGTCAATTTATTGCGGGGGCTATATCAGGTGGGCTAGAAGGAAGAATTAGCATATTTAACGAAACCGCAGTATTGATTCAAGCAGCTACGGAAGTAAATCAAAAAATAGGGGGGATGTTACAGCAAATTGGTATGCAGAGTATCGTGGATATTGACAACAAATTGAATGATTGCCATGCCAGCTGCCTTAGAGAGCAAGTCCCATGCTTTAAAGAGTATTTCAAGAGAGCATGGGCGTTTTTTGAATCGAGAGGTCTTCTTGCATCGAAGGGAAGCGACCCATTTTCAGAATTGGATACGTCTGCGAGGGAATTTGCAAAAATGTACAGTCGTGCGGTGACCTTTTTGGGCCTTCAAGACAACTCGAACTTTCTATACACCGATGAAGAAACAAAAAATTCACTGGAACAGTGTGGAAAGAATGTGGATTTTAGCGACGTTGTGAGCTTGTATCATTTTTTTACTTATTGTCAATTGCCAATACTGCGGAGGATATTATTGATAATTCTCCATCAATTATCCAGGGATGTCGAAGGAGAAATGCTGGCAGCATTGCCAAAGTTTATTACGATTCGAAGAACGAAAAACGAAGTCGAATAATCTTGTATTTGGTTAATTTTTAAAGTCCGTCGCTAAAGTAAAGTTAGAATGGTTTGGGGAGGCATAGTGGTGTTCCAGAGACCTTGTTATGCTACTTTTA
>OFFQ01002218.1_pt1 | contig 10182 bp, 8 predicted proteins | sample 1521411 | NCBI WGS metagenome assembly OFFQ01 (sample SAMEA3504110, study PRJEB24116) | mouse gut metagenome | biome: mouse gut; feature: mouse-associated habitat; material: faeces | place: Denmark | collected 2011 | reverse complement strand
CCGGGGCGAGATTCTGGTGGACTACTACCTGGCTCTGGAGCCCCCCAATCCTGGCGGTGAGATCGACGGAATTGAGACCATCGAACCCGCCTACGGCATCCCCTCCCGGTGGATTTTGCCGGAGAACAAGGAGATGGCAGAAATCTACGGCTACACTGTCATTGATCCGCTGTCTGTCATGCAGACTCATCTGAGCGAGGTGGTTCGCCGCCACGCTTACGAGCTGCTGGGGCGGGCAGAGGTGATGCAGTTGGTGGAGAATCTAAAACGGTCTGCTCCCGAACTGGTAGAGGAGGCCATCCCCAATGTGCTTTCTTACTCCAATCTAGAGCGCATTTTGCGCAATCTGCTGAAGGAAGGGGTCCCCATTCGGGATCTGGGCACCATTCTGGAGACCGCAGCGGACGCCTTGATGACCACCAAGGACCTGGATATGGTCACAGAGAATATCCGGGTGGCGCTCAGCCGAACCATTACCCGTCGCTTCTGCGAGCACGGCCAACTCCGGGTGGTCACCTTGGACGCCGATGTGGAGAAGCGGGTAATCAGTTCGCTGAGCAAAAACGAACAGGGGATCTATCTGGCAATGGGGCCCGATCTCATGCAGAGTATTGTTACCCAGCTGGGAGAGTACCTGAAGAAATTCAACGATCTGTCTCAGACACCTATTGTGCTTACCAGTCAGGTTATCCGCGTCTATCTGAGCAGGATGCTGGCCCAGTTCTACCCAGGTGTCTACGTTCTCTCCTTTAATGAGATTACCAGTGATGTACAGATTCAGTCTCTGGGCAATATCACCCTTGAATCGGCCAGGAGCAGGCCAGAGCGAAAGGCGGCCGCAGTATGAGCGGGGCGCTGACAGCTTCCTCGCGACAGGAGGGAAGAGAGGGTTGGACCCAGGCAGAACTGGAGGAGATGACCGCGGAGGAGCTCTTTCAGACCTACAAGAACACAGGAGATCCAGACCTAAAATGGCCTTTGGTGATGCGGTATGTGGGGTTGGTGCGGAGCATTGCTCTTCAGGTGCGAGGCGTGTATTCCAGCTTTGCTCAAGTGGATGATATTGTCAATGAGGGATTGCTCACCCTGGCCGGGGCAGTGGATAAATTTGATCCAGATAAGGGGATCAAGTTTGAGACCTATGTCTCCAAGCGTATCCGAGGAGCGGTGATTGATCTGGCCCGGCGTCAGGACTGGGTGCCCCGCAGCGTGCGGCGGAAAGCCCGGGATATTGATCAGGCCAGCAGTGAGCTTTTCTCTGAGTTGGGCCGCTACCCCACAGACCAGGAAATGGCCGATAAACTGGGAGTCAGCCAGGACCAATATCAAGAGGACTTGGCCAATTCCTCCATGTGTAATGTGCTCTCCCTGGATGCCCTGTTTGAGGACCGGGAACAGACCGGCCGGGCAGAACTGCCCGACGATACCTCGGGAGGGCGTCCAGAGGACTCCATGCTCCGACAGGAGTTGTTGGAGACTTTGACAAAGGCCATTGAGTCTTTACGGGAGAATGAGCAGACGGTGATTTCCCTGTATTACCAGAAAAATTTGAGTATGAAGGAGATTGCCCAGGTGATGGAGGTCAGCGAACCCCGTATTTCTCAGCTCCACTCCCGAGCAATTCAGAAGCTAAAGCTGTATATGAACCAGTATATGACCGGCAGTAAGTGAGTGTCGGAACGAGAGGAGTTTTGCGCGATGATGAAGGGGTTTTACAACCTGACCTCTGGGATGGTATCTCAGGGGCGCAGGCTGGATGTGGTGGCCAACAATATGACAAATATTTCCACGGCGGGCTATAAAGCAGAGCAGTATACTGACCGCACCTTTGACGAGGTACTGGTGTCCCGCATCGGCAACAAGATCAAGTCTCATTATCAGGAGATGGAGACTTATCAGAGCCATATTTTAGCCCCGGATCAGCTTTATACCGACTTCGGACAGAGCTCCTTTGAGGAGACCAATCTGCCTCTGGATTTTGCCATCCAGGGGGAGGGCTTCTTTGCGATTGACACCGGGAACGGGGTAGCCTATACCCGGGCGGGCAGCTTTACCTTGGACAATGAGGGCTACCTGTGTCTGTCTGAATTGGGCCGGGTACTGGATCGGGAGGGGAATCCCATCCAGCTGCCCACTGATAGGCTGGATGTGGATAAGTGGGGCGGTCTCTCTGTGGAGGAGGGCGAATATATAGCTACCTTGGGTGTGTTTATGTTTGAGGATAACAACGCCTTAGAGCGCACCCCCTATGGACTGTTCACCGGCCAGGGGGCCCAGGTCAATGAGGGCGCGATTATTCACCACAAGTGGGTGGAACGCTCCAATGTAAACATGGTCAAGGAAATGGTCAAGATGATGACCACCCAGCGGGCCCTTCAAAGTGCCGCTCAGATGAGCAAGATCTATGACCAGGTCATTACCAAGGCGGTCAACGACATTGGCCGGCTGTAAAGTTGGCTATAGATATCCCTTGAAAGAAAGGCGTGTGAGCGGAAATGAATATGTCCTTCTACACCGGTGCTGTGGGGGCTTGGCAACAGGAACAGCGTATGAATGTCCAGGCCAATAATATCGCCAATGTGAACAATTATGGCTATAAGGCAGAGCGGGCCACCTTCCACCACTTGATGTATGGCAATGTAACGGGCATCGACCAGGAGCGGTTGCCTAAAGGGACGGGAACCAAGATGGTAAAGGCCAGCGTGGACTATGAGTCGGGCGGCTATGCCGACACTGGCCGGGTGTTCGATTTTGCCATTGTGGGAAATGGTTTCTTTGCCCTGTACGACCCGGCAGATGGAGAAATATCGTTCACTAGGGATGGCGCCTTTATGATGGCGCGGTTTGAAATTCCGCCTGATGAGGACGCTGAACCAGAGATTGATCCAGTGACCGGCGAGGAGATTGAGCCCCAGCCCACTGAGGAGTGGCGTCTGTCCGATAACGAGGGGCGCTGCGTTTTGGACAGCAGAGGAAACTTTATTGTCATTGACCCCCTGGACCGCCGCGCTGAGCTGGATATTGGCGTCTTTGACTACCGAATCTACGATGGAATGCTCCATGCAGACAGCGGCCGTTTCACGCCAATTGATAAGAATGGCGACCTGTACAGGGGGACTGGCCAGGTGCAGCGGGGCATGCTGGAAACTTCCAACGTGGACCTGGCCCAGGAACTGATTAAGGTGATTGAGGCCCAGAGGGCTTACAGTTATGCACTGCGGATGGTTCAGACCTCTGACGAGATCGAGCAGACCATCAATGGCCTGCGCAGCTGATGGGGGAGGTAGCATATGGCAATTAAGACATACGATCAGATGAATTCCCTTGAAATTGATACACTGAGGGAGATTGGCAGCATCGGAACAGGGAACGCAGCGACTGCTCTGTCCCAAATGCTGGGGAAAGAGGTGCGCATTACTCTGCCCGAGGTGCGCATTATGGGCTATAATGAGGCTATCGAGTGGATTGGCGGCCCGGAGGCGGTGACTGCCGGCGTCCTGGTAAAGATGAGCGGCGATATGGGCGGTATCATGCTGTCCGTGCAGAAGCTGGAGTTGGTCAACATTATTCTGGAGACAATGCTGGGGCAGAGTATTCAGGATTATGAGGAACTGGCGGAGCTGGAGCGGTCTGCATTGATTGAGATAGGGAACATTATGATTTCCGCCTTTGTGACCGCCCTGTCCGGCCTGGCTGGAATTGATGTCAATTTAACAGTACCCGCCTTTGCAGTGGACATGCAAGGCGCTATTTTGGCGGTACCCATGGCTGAGTATGGCGGTATGTCGGACTACCTGATGACGATTGGCGGGAACTTTGTGTGCGACGGCAAAGAGGTGCCGAGCCACCTCATGCTGTCTCCTGATTTGCGTTCTTTAAATTTCTTGCTGAGGAAGCTGGGCGTGAGCGATGAGTGACAGCAAATTAACTGTAGGAATTGCCGATATGAAGATGGCCCAGGGGGAGGGCGTTCTGGTGACCTACGCTTTGGGCTCCTGCATTGGCCTGTGTTTTCATGATCCCCGGCTGCGGTTAGGGGCTCTGCTCCATATCATGCTGCCCATCAATATGGAGACGGGGCGTACCCATCCGTTAAAATACGCAGATACCGGTATTCGGGAGACATTGAAGCAGATGGAGGCCCGAGGTGCGATGCGCAGCAGAATGACGGTGAAGATTGCAGGCGGCGCAAAGATGTTTGAGATAGCTGGAGGCAGCGGTCTGGGCAACATCGGACAACGGAATATCGAGAGTGTCAACGCTATTTTAAAGCGGGAGAATATTCGCCTCCTGGCCCAGGAGGTGGGCGGCAAGGTAGCACGGACGCTGTTTTTCGATGTGGGTAGCGGCCAGGGCTGTGTACGGTCCTATGGTCAGAAGGATATCTTTTTCTAAGAAAGTTTGGTCGAAATTAGAATAGAGTAAGGAGTGTCAGAAATGGCTGAGGTTCACAACAGCGGGATCCTTCTGGAGTCCGGTACCAATGAAATTGAGATCATGGAGTTCACCATTGACGGAAGCCTCTATGGCATTAACGTGGCCAAGGTGCGGGAGATTATCATGTCTGCTGCGGTCAAAATTATGCCCCATGCTCATCCGGCAGTGGAGGGTATTTTTAAACCCCGAGACGTTGTCATCACTGTAGTGGACCTGCCCAGATACCTGGGGATTGACAAGGAAAAGGGCGCGAAGGACCTGTTTATTATTACCAACTTTAACAAAATGTTTATCGCTTTCCGGGTCAACACCGTGGTGGGCATCAGCCGTATTTCCTGGACTGACATCCACAAACCGGACAAAACGGTTTCTGGAGGTTCGGAAGGGGTTGCTACAGGAATTGCCCAGTGCGGTAAGGACCTGGTCACAATTCTGGACTTTGAGCGCATTGTAGCCGAAATTGCCCCTGAGACCACCATTCAGGTGAATGAGATTGATCAGATGGGACCCAGAAAACGCAGTGACGAACCTATTTGGATTGCAGAAGATTCTATTCTTTTGTCCAAGATGATTGCGGAGTGTCTGCGTAAGGCGGGGTATGTCAACTTGCGCATGTTCCCCAATGGGCGTGAACTCTGGGAGGCCCTGAGTGCTCTGCCCCAAGACCGGGATCTCTTCCAAGATGTGGCTTTAGTGATTACGGATATTGAGATGCCTCAGATGGACGGGCACCGGTTGACGAAACTGATAAAGGATCACGCTCGGTATAAAGCAATCCCCTTAATTATCTTCTCATCTTTGATCAGTGAGGAGATGCGGATTAAAGGGCGGCAGCTGGGGGCAGATGAGCAGATGAGCAAGCCAGAAATCGGACATTTGGTGGATGTGATGGATCATCTCTTGGGCACAAAGCAAGATGGATAAAGGTGAGCGAAATGGTAAGCAGTAAGTATATCGTCCGTCAGCCTGTCAAGGACCTGAAAGGCGGAATTATTGGCTATGAGATTCAGTACCACGGTGAAAACCAGGCGTATGCAATAGATGAGACGAACAGCAATGATTTTGCTGCCGCAGACACTGTCTACAGTTTTTTAACACAAAATACTGACAAGGTGTTGAAGGGGTCGCTCAACTTTATGACCTTTACCACCAATCTGTTGATGAAGCAGACACCTAAGCTATTTGCTGCCAGCGATTTGGTGATTCAGGTGGGAGAGGATGTTATTATTCATCCTCTGGCGATGCGTTTTTTGGAGCGATACGCCAAGGATGGATACAAGTTAGCTGTAAATGATTTTCAGTTCTCTCCCCGATATTTCTCTATCATTGATAAGTTTGACTATATCAAGATCAATTTTCAGACTGCCGCTGATGTGAGTATCCGCAATATTGTGGAATTGGCCCACAGCATGGGAAAAAAGTGTATTGCAATTGGTGTGGATACAGAAGAATTATATCAAAAATCCTTTATCATGGAGGTTGACGCGATGGAGGGGCTGTGGGTAGCAGAGAAACTGTTTACCACAGTACACTCCAGCAGTTTCCTCCAGAGCAGCTTTTTCCGCCTTCTGGTGGCCATCAACCGGGATGATCCGGATGTGGAAGAAATTGAACAGATTATCTCTATGGACGCCGTTTTAACTTACAGTCTGTTGAAAATTGTGAACTCCAGCTATTTTGCCCTGCGTAACCGAGCTACCGACGTTCATCAAGCCATTGTTGTAATGGGATTAGGACAGTTGCGCCAGTGGATCTATCTGCTGGGGACTGGAAATGGAGAGGAAGGTCCGGATGCCAGTCAGGAGGAGTTCTTAAAGCTGTCCTTCATGCGCGCCAGTTTTAGCAGTGCCTTAATGAAGCTGGCAAAGGATATGCCGATTTCTCAGAATGAAGCCTACTTGCTGGGGATGTTCTCTACACTGAATTATCTGATTGCGGCTCCTATGGAAGAAATTCTGGCAGATCTGCCTATTGCTCAGGAGGTAAAGGACGCACTGCTGTTCCATTCGGGCCGGTGCGGCGATCTGTATGACCTGATATTGAGCTATGAGCGGGCGGACTGGAAGGTGATCGGGGATCTGGCGGAGACCTTGGAGATTCCGGTCAACCTACTGACTAACACATATTTCCAGTGCCTGAGTGATGTGGATAACATGTGGCGCGCTTTGATGGAAACCAGTGACGGGATTCCTACGGTGTAAATTAATTTACAAAACAGTCAGACCTAAATGTGGAGAAAAATCCATAGGTTTGGACACTTTTGTCAGAAGAACCGCAAGATATTGGGCTTATGGTGACCCAGCAGTGTTGTAAATGCTAGCTTGTTCGTGCTGACATATATAACACACAATAAAAACAGAGAACCCATTACTTGCATAAGTGAGCGGTTCTCTGTTCTTCTTTTCTTGTTGCACAGTGCCCTTGATAGCAAGCAACTATGATAGAGAATGTCGTTTGCTGTATCAAAAGTTCAGGCGCTAGGAGTCGTTTTTCCTTACAATGTAGATCTGCAAGGAGGTTGCGAAGACTTGAAACGGAGAATTTTTTCGTTTGCTTTGGCAGTATGTCTGTGCATATCAGTTATACCAGCTGTATATGCGGAGGGAAATATTCCCACACCCCAAGTAGTCTATGAGACTTTGATTGCGTTGAAGGACCAAGGCGATTATTGCGAAGGAACACCGTGGGATGATTCAAACCATAGTTATTCCTGGAATGGCGGACCCGTCGCAGGGAATATCACCGGCGGTACGGGCTGTGCAGCTTTTGCTTTTGAGCTCAGCGATAAGGCCTTCGGTACCCTGCCTGCAAGGACGCTTACCACGGGAAGTTTTCAGCTTTCTGATGTGCGGGCGGGAGACATTCTGCGGGTCCAGAACAACAGCCATAGCGTAATCGTACTCCAGGTGACGGATGGTGGCGCTGTGATTGCCGAGGCAAACTACCATGTGAATGGTGGAGCCGGTACCGTCCATTGGGGTCGTGCCATTTCAAGGGAAGAGGTTGAGGCCGCCAACTACTTCATCACCCGCTATCCAGAGGGCTACATGCCTCCGAATGACCCTACAGCTGGGCAAGAGATTGACAGTGGGAGCTTTGGGAACCTGACCTGGAAATTGACGAAGGCGGGTACTCTGACGATCTCTGGCAGCGGTGCCATGTCGGATTTTTCCGAGCCTTCGGAGACGCCCTGGAATGCTTACACGGATAAAATCTTGACCATTATCCTTGAGAATGGCGTGACCAATGTAGGGAGCAGGGCTTTTTATGGCAGCAAAGCACTCAGTGTAACCATTCCTGGCAGTGTAACAACGATTGGTAGTGATGCATTCTACGGGTCCGCATTGGTTTCTGTAAATATTCCTGGTAGTGTGCGGACCATCGGGGACAATGCTTTCCGCAGTTGTGCAAATCTTGTTTCCGTTAATATTTCAGAGGGATTGGAGACAATTGGATCGGGGGCTTTTCGGGCTTGCGCAAAGCTCCCCTCTATTACACTGCCCGCCAGTATCCGTTCAGTAGGAGACTCGGCGTTTTTGGAATGTTCGGAAATGACAGAGGCAAATTTTAAGCCAAGTACCGCGAATGAGCCAGTGATAATGAACAATTATATGTTTGCTCGGTGCTGGAAGCTGAATAAAGTGACACTGCCTCAAAAAGTGGATTGTATCGCTGATTATATGTTTTTAAACTGCCTCTTTCTCACCAGTCTGAATATTCCGCAGGGTGCAACGCGAATTGGAGAGTCAGCCTTTTCATCTTGCCCCCTGAGTTCTATCTACATTCCCGACAGCGTAGTGGAAATTGGTATGTCTGCATTTCCGGTTCCCCGTACTTTGAATGATGTATACTTTGGCGGCAGTGAAGCAGACTGGAGCGGGATACAAAAAGTACCTACCGTCACAGCGGCGCTGGAGGGAGCGACGATACACTACAATAAAGAGCCGCCGGAAACTCCCTCTACACCTGATAAACACGAGCACAGCTGGGCTTCGGACTGGAGCAGAGACAGCGACTACCACTGGCATGAGTGCTTGGCCCAAAACTGCGGTATCACTGGGAATAGCGGCAAGAGCGGTTATGGAGCACACAGCTACGGCGGCTGGGTGATTGACCAGGATGCAACCGCCAGCCAGAGCGGCAGCAGGCATCGAATTTGTTCTGTCTGCGGCTACAGTCAAACGGGCAGTATTTCCGCCACGGGCGGGTCATCGTCCAGCGGAGGCAACAGCTCCAGTGATTATACCCCTCCCAGCACTACTACGACCACAACTCGGAACCCAGACGGCTCTGTCACTGTAACGAAGACCGACAGGCGCACTGGGACCATCACAGAAACCACACAAAACCCGGACGGGTCCCGAACTGTAGTTGAGACCAAAAAGGACGGTACTGTGACCACCCGGAAAATCGACAAGGCGGGCAATAAAGCCGAGACCATTGCCAAGCCGGACGGCTCCAGCACAGTCATTGTGGAACAGAAAGATGGTACTACTGCCACCGTTACCACCAGCGCCGCCAGTAGGGTGGAGGCAGAGGTCAAGCTATCTGCTTCGGCCGTCAGCTCTGCTCAGCAGAGCGGTACCGCCGTCACCTTGCCTATTCCGCAGATGCAGGCTGCCCCGAATACCGATGGCGCGCCCACTGTGGTTGTGAACACAGGGAGTGAAAGACTGGTCAAGGTGGAGATCCCCGCTGTTGCCCCAACTCCCGGCACCGTGGTGGTGGTCGTCCACGCGGATGGCAGACAGGAGGTCATCAAGAGCTCTTGTCCCACAGCGAATGGCGTGACGGCGACGCTGCCTGATGGGGCGACGGTGAAAATCGTGGATAACCGCAGGGACTTTGTGGACGTATCCCCCCAGTATTGGGGGGCAGATGCTATCGCCTTCGTTTCTGCCCGTGAGCTCTTTGCAGGTACATCAGCGGATACCTTTACCCCTGATGCGCCTATGACCCGCGCTATGCTGGTGACGGTCTTGGCTCGCTTTGATGGTGCGGATATCTCGGGCGGCACCACGTGGTATGAAAAGGGAGTCGAGTGGGCGATTGCCAACGGTGTCAGTGACGGCAGCAGCCCTGAACGAAATATTACCCGTGAGCAGTTGGTTACGATGCTTTGGCGGTACGCAGGTTCCCCGGCTACTACCGGCAATATGTTCAGCTTCGCGGATGAAGATCAGATCAGCGGCTATGCCCGGGAGGCCATGCAATGGGCGGTGGAGAATGGTATTGTCAGTGGCTTCGGCAACGGGCGGTTGGGGCCCCAAGGGCAAGCTACCCGTGTACAGGTTGCGCAGATGTTGAAAAGCCTGATTGAGAAGTAGGCCCTAAACCATTACAAGCGTGTTAAAGATAGACCGTCTTCCTATATTGTGGAAGACGGTCTATTTCAATATAAAAGTTATTTGAGGACAGTGTGGGCGAGCCTATCGCAGGTCTGTGATTTATGAAGCTGCCCACCGTTTACAAATGGCGAATGTGCCGCCAGGACATTGGGACTTATCATTGACTTATGGGCGGACTTGACCGACAGTTGAGCCAAACTGATCTAACAAGGTCTCCCGGCAGATAGAAAAGGTATCAATTTTTAGTCGTTGCTTTCTGCTTTATCTGTCGGTAGGGGATTGCCGGGAAATTTAGCTGCTGTAAAACCACAGTATAGAGGTTTTTATTCAGAACAATAAAAGATGTTCGGCGCCAGCCGCATTTTTCCCTAAGTCCCAATTCTTTTTCATGTTCCCG
>OFFQ01002210.1_pt1 | contig 10215 bp, 5 predicted proteins | sample 1521411 | NCBI WGS metagenome assembly OFFQ01 (sample SAMEA3504110, study PRJEB24116) | mouse gut metagenome | biome: mouse gut; feature: mouse-associated habitat; material: faeces | place: Denmark | collected 2011 | reverse complement strand
GCCCTATCATCTTCATATGCCATCTTATTTTTTAGAGACATTTACTGAATATCCCGATTTAATGAATAATCATAATCTGCGTTTTTTGTTTTGCCTGTTGGCAGCAAAACCTTATTTCAAGGTTGAGAAATAAGCATCCAATAACTTTTTGGCAGCAACAAACGAAGTCAGTTTGCCATTCAGCACCTCTTCCTCTTTTGCAGCCAACATAGAAATTATCTTTTCATTATTATAGAAACTATCACGCAAATGCTCGTTGATAGACTCATACATCCAATACTTAGCCTGTTCATTTCTGCGATATTCAAAATACCCATTCGCTTTCACAAAAGCGAAGTATTCATAGATCATATCCCAGATTTCTTTAATTCCAATACCATAAAAGCCGGAATACGTCATTACTTTAGGACTCCAGCCCGAATCAGGAGCAGGAAACAAATGTAAAGCATTACGGAAATGACTGGCAGCCAGTTTTGCTTTCTCAATATTGCTGCCGTCAGCTTTATTGATAACGATTCCATCCGCCATTTCCATGATACCTCTCTTAATCCCCTGCAATTCATCACCAGTACCGGCCAGTTGGATCAGCAAAAAGAAATCCACCATAGAATGCACTGCTGTTTCGCTCTGCCCTACTCCAACCGTTTCAACAAAAATTTTATCAAAGCCCGCCGCCTCACAAAGTATGATCGTTTCACGAGTCTTACGAGCTACTCCTCCCAACGAACCTGCTGACGGACTAGGCCGTATAAAAGACTTCGGATGGACAGATAGTTTCTCCATGCGGGTCTTATCTCCCAAAATACTGCCTTTAGAACGCTCACTACTGGGATCAATAGCTAAAACAGCTAATTTTCCTCCCTTCTCAAGCACATGCAATCCAAATACATCAATAGATGTACTCTTGCCGGCACCGGGCACACCACTGATACCGATTCGCATAGAATTTCCGGAATAAGGCAGACACTTCTCTATCACTTCCTGGGCAATAGCCTGATGTTCCGGTTTTACACTCTCCACTAAAGTAACCGCCTGACTCAATACGGTCACATCACCTTTTACGATGCCTTCTACATATTCACCTACGGAAAACTCACGACGACGAGGTTTTTTACGTAGTTTCAAATAAGGATTCACAATAGATGGTTGCTCAATACCTTTGTTCACTGTCAATCCCTTATATTCTTCACTATTTTCAGGATGTTCCATAGCTATTTTTTTGAGGTTACTTTTACTTTTATAATTATCTTCGGATTGTTAGGATCATTGGTTATCATCAAGACACGCGGAGTACCCTTTACTTTCTTCAAATTTTGACCGAAAGCAGTAATCTTCAACTTGGTAGACGCACCCGGTTTCAAGACACGTTTCTTCAACTGGACCCCCAAAGCAGAATTGAACACCTGCAAATCACGAATTTCCAGATTAGATTTTCCTACATTTTTAATAATAATCGTATGTGCTTTCTTTTCATCACTTTCCAGTTCTCCCATCTGCAACTCTTCGGCAGAAAGATGAATGGCAGGCGGATTCAAGCGTTCCTGCTGACTGATATGTGAGAAATCCGGCAACAATACGGCAGAAACCGGAATTTCATTTTCTTCTCCCACCTTATCTCCCAGGAAACGGGAAAGATAAACAGACGCCGTTGTCAAACCCAGTTTAGGTAACTTTTCCGTATCAAGAGTTATCTTGATTTTACCTGTACGTCCTCTTCCCAGTTTTTCCGGAATGGCAACAGCACTGAGGTAAGGAGGCAAATGCATCAACACAGGGGTGTATAACCTATCTGACGTATTGGCAACCAACAGTTCCATAGTTGGTTTATCCCCTTTATTAGCATCTTCAAATTCTATTTCCTCCTTATTCAAACGGATAGCTCCAATCTGAAAAGGATGAGTGAAAGTATAGTTTTTAGGATCGGCAGTCACTTCTCCCCGAATAGCCAGATAGATAGGTTTATTGGAGGCATTGCAATAAATGCCTACGCTCTTCTGAAAACGTCCGATGGCTTTGGCGTCAAAAGTAGAACTGACACTCCCGGTCTTTCCCGGGGCAATCGGTTCTTTGGGCCAATCAGCAACCGTGCAGCCACAAGAAGTTGTCACATTAGATATCACTAAAGGTTTATCTCCTTTATTAGTGATTTTAAAGGTAGCCGTCACCGGATTTTTCCATAAAATAGTTCCAAATTCATGCGTTGTCTTATCAAATAATGCTTTGGGTTGTGCCTGTACTCCCAAAGTCACTCCCATTAACAAACTTACTATCAGTATAATATGTTTCATACAATTATTTTATGCTTTTTAGATAGCAAAGATAGACAAAAAACATCCTTTACCCATTTTTTCAGCCTATAATTTATTTTATCTTATGAATAACCTTTATCTTTGTCCCGCATTAAAAATCAGATAAATTATGAAAATAGTAAAACATTACTGGTTCATTGCCATTGCATTGATTACAATGATAAGTTTTTCTTCATGTGAAAACGATGAAGAAAGAGGATTTGATATTTCAGGATTATACGGTAAGACTTGGTGGGGCGAAATGGGATTTGAGGACCCATACGGAGAACGGCTTTACAGTTATATTACATTCACCTCAGGTGCTTTCCCGGATCATGGTGTAGGTACGGAAGAACGCTGTTACTATGATGATGAACTTTATAGGGTATATAAGTTTGACTGGGAAATTCAAAACGGTTGGTTATATCTATATTATTCAGATGGTTATACATTTATAATTGAATATCCATCCGTTTCAGGCCGCTATTTTTATGGCACGGCTGAAGATGGTTTTGAAATAAGATTAGAATGGGTGGACGGCAGAAGCATAAGAAAAAAAGTAAGTTAGCAAGCTAACTTACTTTTTATGAAATCACACAACTAATTCCAGACATCCTGTTTCTCTATTCCACCATCACCCGATATCCTCCCGTATGCCCTCCGAATTCCGGAGCATAAGCAGACTGAACAGTTGCAATTCCAGCCTGATATTCTCCCGTCCGGTTCACATACACCTGATACTCTATCACATAAGTTCCTTTTCTCATCTGATCGATAAAGAACTGGGTCGAAGCATCTTTGGTAGCCTGATAATATCCCAGCCCGTTGCTCCAACGAAATCCCGAAACTGCCTGTAACGGTTCCATACAAGCTGCACGGTCATCCTTGATCTGAACAAAATCCATATCACGGTCAGCCTTTACAGTCAGGCGAACGGTAATCTTATCGCCAACCTTTAACGGAGCTGATTCATTCAAAGCCTCATCCCCTTTATATAATTGACGGCTGACAGACAATCCGTTTCCCTGCCCGCTAATTTGATCCATACTTTCCAGATATTGGGCATAAACGGCTCCCCAACCCATTCCGGTTCCTTCTTTATCCACGCTTACTTTCTTGATATTCATCACATCACCGGACACCGTCTTCTTGATATAACCGATGGCATCATCTGCCGGAGTCCGGATCACTTCTTTACCTAAAGTAATCTCTACTCCTCCTGTATTTGCCAATAAATCCGAAGCTCCTGTAGCCATCAATGCATACACCGCATCAGCCGTGGCAATCGGCGTTTCCCAAGTCTGTGTCTGTTTCTGCTTCAACAGCCAGCGTTTCATTTCATCAATAGCTTTCGTATCTTTTGTTATACGCTGTATAGCTTCCATAGCAGCCACTTCAGTCGGAATTTTATAACTGAACCATGAATATCGGGCTTTAGGAGTATCAAAGTAACGTCCCATTTCATCCGTCACAACAGAATACTCCATCAATGACTGCATAAACAGCTTGGCTTCTGCCACCTTACCGGCTTGCTGCAAGATGATAGCTCCCAACGCCTTTTCATAAATCGTCAGTTCTTTTCCCTCACCGGACAACTTGTCTATGAAATACCGGTTCACCTTTTCATCAACCGGAGCCTTGCCATCCAAAGCGCAGATATACAAATACCTGAGAACCTGCTCTGACGGACGGATACCGACAGCCCCTTTCTTTTCAGCTTCTTTCATAGACTTATACTCTTCGGCTGCCTGCTTGCCTAAATACTCGAACCCTTTTTGAATCATAGGCTGCATCCGGCTGTCAGCATCCTGATGAGTCAATGCATTCAGCCGGACCAGCATTTCCATTACCTGAGTAGTTACATAGCGGCTGCCTTGCATACCTTTATACCAACTCCATGCGCCATCGGCATTTTGCAATTCTCCCAGTTTCTCTACAGAAACAGCCAGTTGGCTATTCATTGTATTCAGGTCAAACAAAGTGGCGATACGCTGTTTTTGTTCGGCTTCATTGGTAGCCTCTGCCAGCCAGGGAGTTTCAGCCAGCAGGATATTTTTCAGTTCCTGATTCTTTTGCAGATTGCTCATAAAAGTTTCCTTCGTGCCACCTTGAGCCTTCCAGCTATCAAAGACTTGCTTGATACGGGGATTTTCTTTGACTATATATGCAGCCAATGAATGGGCATAATAAGCGGTAGCCCAGGAAAGAGCATCTTCATTCTGAGGATGAGCCACTACAGGCAAAGCCTGCACGGCATACCAAGCCGGATGGGCAGTAAATTCTACGGTCAACCGTTGTTCGGAAGCCGTTTTGCTATGCTTGTTAAACAGGTTTTCCAAAGAGAAAGTATGCGCACCTTCCCCATTCACGTTCAGAGGAACGGTTTCCGTCACCCACTGTTTGTCTGTCAGTACGGGGATGTAACGCTGTTCTCCATCACTGAAGGTATCTCCATCCGCTACCATCCGGCATGCCATTACCGTATATTTGTCACTCACTTCAAAAGTAAAGTTCACATGCCCGGTTTCTCCTCCCTTCACGTCAAACTTCTGTTTTTGTGAATAGAATACCTTTTCTGTTTCCGGATTGAACAATTCCATGCAAACAGTCCCTTTCACTCCCTTGTCCGACAGGTTCATCAGTGAAGCGGCAATATTCGCCTTATCTCCCACGCGGACAAAGCGGGGCATATTAGGCTGAAGCATAAACTCTTTGCTGGCAGTAGCGGTAGCTTCTATCTTTCCATAATCCACATTCCGGGTATGTGCCAAGCCCATAAACTTCCATCGGGTAAGGCTCTCGGGCAGTACAAAGGAAATACTGATTTCACCTGTTTCATTGGTGCGGAGCTGTGGATAAAAGAATGCCGTTTCCGCAAAGTTTTCACGTATCTGTATATCACCTGTTTCTGCCAGTTCTTCAGAACTGTCCATTTCTGCATTTTCCTGTGCAGACGTCTCTACCATTTCTTCCTGGAGCACCATATCAGTAACAGCCTCTTGTTTCATCACAGCATTTGCCGCACTCCTACCTCTTATCTTCAAAGATCCTGTAAGAGCGGCACGAGGGCTACCTCCATAACCTACCACCACAGCCTCCATTCTTCCTGTAGATGGAATGATCAATTCACTATATTCCAAAGGAACTGCACGAAGCCTCTTCAACGGGAAATCAACATACAAATAAGCATTCCGCATATAGGATGTATTCCAATAAGTCAAAGGAACCACATAATGAAAGTCCACTCCAAAGTCCAGCTTATGTGCACTATATATCTTATCCAGAGAAGCGTCATACATGGTAGCCAGCATTTCAGCCTCAGCCGGGCGCCCATCCGGATAAAGTACCGTCAGTTTCCATTCCTCTTCCTGTCCCGGACGAAGTTTGTCACGGAACGTAGTCCATTTCAGCTGCAACTTCTTCTCAGGGGCCGGTTTCATAATCTGTGCATTATGACTGTAAAGTCTGCCGTCTTTCACAAATGCCATACTTACCAGAATGCCGTCACCATATTCCTTCTTATAAGGGAAGCGGAAACTGATCACCGAGTCCGAAAGCTGTATACGTTTGCTTTCCAAGCGCTTGTTGCCTGCAAACACATCATAAAGCAGATAGACATTCTTTTCGCTGCTACCTATATATATAGTAGCTGGAGATGCTGCATCAAATTCCAGACCATCCTGATAGAACCAATCCGTTATCACGAAGGGCGGACGCTTGTCGTTCAATGAAAACAGAAGGAAATTCTTAAATGCCGTACACTCTCTGCCTTGTGTATCCTTAGCCGAAAGCTTCAAACGATAATTACCGGAAGGCAGGGCATAAATAGCCTCAGGAACAAAACTCTTGTTGGCTTCCACCGTACCGGTCAATATCTTTCTGCCTTCTTTTTCCTGACCGTCTTTCTGCTTCTCCATTTCGACTACCTGATAAGTAACCGGAGTATCTACCGGCTCACCCGAAAGATTCATGGCTGTCAGTTTTATTTCCAGCTTCTTTTCTTTCACCAAATTATCGGGCAGATTATCCATATTCAGCACCATTGAAGTGCTTCCTAAAGGCAATGACAAATTAGCTTGCTGTGTCTCACCTGCACCATCCGTCACATCCGCCTGTATGTTGTACGTATAATACCACAACGGAGATTCTCTCCTGTCCGAATCTATTTCAAAATGCACCGGAACGCTGAACTTACCGTCCGCATCGGTCATTGCCTCTCCCTCCCAACGGGCAGAACCTCTGCCCATAAACCGCCAGAACCAGGCATAGGAACGGGATATATTATAGTGTACCCTGGCATTCTGCACAGGCGCACCGGCAAAAGTCTTTGCCATACCCACCACTTCTATAGAGTCACCCACTTGATACTCCACTTTCACGGGCTCAAACGTGACATCAAAGGTGGGACGTTTATATTCTTCTACCTTAAAACTGACAGAAGTATCGGCCACACGCAAGCTAAAATAACCGGTCAAGCAAGGAGAGGGCAAAACAAACTGTCCGCTGAACGAGCCAAAACCATTCGTCCGTACTTCTACTTTTCCTGTTTCATTATTATTCGCATCATATAGGGATACCGTATATTTTTTATCCGCAAGCACACGCGTAGAATCCTTTTCCATTTCATAAGCCAAGCCGGATACATATACGGTTTGACCGGGACGGTAAATGGAGCGGTCGGTAAATAATTGCAAAACTTCTTTCCTCTTGCTCTCTTTATAGTAATAATCGTTTTTCCAAAGATTCAAGATGGGCATCGCATTATCAGCCGCCGTATGTGCATTATACCAGTATTTGTTACTATTCAGGAAATCCAGTTTCAAAGTACCCTGTTTATCCGCCTGGTAGGTCTGTTGGGGAGAATAACCTCCCCCCTTCTCCGTATAAATGGTTACTTCCGCCTCAGAAACAGGCTGTCCGCTCACTGCATCTACCACCACCAGTTCCAACGTACCATCCGGCAGAGGACGATAAATGGTCTTTAAAGCGGTGACATTCATTAATGTTCCGTCCGAAACGCCCTTCTTCCCATCGGGCACTGCCTTTAAGAAATAAATTCCCGCTTGAGGAGCCTGTATGGTCAGGGTGGTATCGACATTCAAATAATCTGTAGTAGGTTTCAAAGAAAAATGCTCCTCGCGTTGCAAACGGGCATATTTACTTTCAAAATGGGTGGTTCTGTTCTGCAATACGGCAGAGGTAACGGGTAAATTCACCTTATATAACTGCAAGGTGATGCCGGTAAGGTTTTTATAATTTACTTTCACCGACTGCTGTTCACCCGGATAGGCCGTAGCTATTTCCAGTGAAAGGCTTGCATTCAGAATTTCCTTTTCTATATTCTTCAGTTGGTTGATACCTTCGTAACGGGGGTATCCGGCTATTCCTTCACGAACTATCCGCAAGCGCTCTACCTGATTATTTTGATACTGTAGGAATTGTGCCAAAGCCAGATAAGCTTCAGGGACTGTTTTCACAGCCGGATAAGTATGAATCCACTTCCGGAGTTCCTGTTGGCATACGTCATTCGAGAAGTTTCCGGAAAAATTGCGGTACAGGTAATTCAATGCGTCTATCCCGGTCAGCAACCAACCCTCACGCTCCGTTTCCGTATCGTATGCTTTCAGCAAGGACTGATAAGTCTGCATGACAGCTGCCGTCAGGTCACAATCAGAGACGGGAACAAACTGATAAGTAACAAACTGATCCATATCCGTCATATCCGCAGGCAGACTGTTTGTCTGATTTGCTTTAGCAGCCGCCTGCCACCTGTACTGCTGCATGATTTGTATGGCACGACGTGCCAGCAGGTTGTACAGATTATCACGAAAATACCGTTTACTAGCCTCTCCCACTCTCACCATAGGTCTCAATTTCTCGACCGGGATAAGTAATAACCGGTCTTTATCCTTGAGAGAGGCCTGCAAATAACCCAATCCTTTTTTTACGTCGGCAGGCATGGTCATTTCACCCAGAATGGAATACAATATAGCTTTGTCTTCCATACTGCCGGTTTGGGAAGCCCATTGTTCCAAACCATTCATATCTACCTTCAAGCTATCGGGAGTTAAAAGGGAACGGTACTGCATGGCAGTGAGATAGGCTTTCATCATTTGCGGTACATTCTGTTCCGCTTTTGCTTTATCATTGCTTCGGAAATAACCGACTTGGGCAGATCCTTTCGTTCCAATACTTCCAGTTCTTTCCACAAATTGTCATAGGTTTGTGCCTGCATAGGAGCAAATACGCTCATTACCAGTAACACTATCAAAGATAAATAACGAATTTTCATATCTACAATCTTTTAGTTCGTACTAAGTCTTCTTTAACAAAGAAACGAAATAGATGTTTAAAGACTGCATACGTTTTAATTAAAATAACTAAAACAGAAAAGGAAAGATCTTTCAGCGCAGCCAAAGCAAACGTTGCAGCACCAGTCTTTTATAGGGTTTCTTCATGTCTTCGGGCAGGAAGGAAACATCTATCAGTTCCATCCATTTAATGATGGAACGTCGGAATTTCCAAGCGATGTTCTCTATTACCTTGCCACTGCCCCCCGGCGAGCTCCTCCGTATCCTCGGGCATGACAATAACCGTGGACAGCAAATGGTATGCAGGCGTCAGACTATAGCCCATCCCCGTATCATACAATGAAAAGTTCTTCAGGTGCCAGCCGGATAACGCAAGAATCCGGCATCATAGACAAAGGTAAAACCATTTTCGTCTTCCGTCAGCGTCCCCGCGTAGATATATATCATTCAGGTATATTTTTCCCCTTCTCATACGCTATGCTCCTTTCCTGCAGGCACTGCTCCCACTTCATACCCGAAGAGGGCAAGCACCTGGTTTACCTTGTCTATTCGCAAAGTTTGCTTTCCTTGTTCCAACTCGCGCACAAAGCGAAGCCCCACTCCCGCCTTAGCTGCCAAATCTACTTGCGTAAGTCCGAACCGCTTGCGCATTTCCTTAACAAACAATGACAATGAATTATTCATAATTACACCCTTTAGGGTACCAATATAGCAAAACCAGCGATAATTACACCCTAATGGGTATAATTTATTAGCTTCTTTTGCATAATATACCCGAAAGGGTGCAAAGTATTAGCCCAAACCAGCGCATTACGGAAAACCAGGAGTATTCAGCAAATTCGTGATACAAAGAAAAAGGACAGGAAAATTCCTTCAAAAGCTTCAGCCTCTCCGCAAACCCTTTGCCGGTGGGCATTCCGGCTGAAGGATTGGGCTCAGAAATCCTTCAGCTGGGGGTTGGAATGTTTCAGCCGAACTGATCTTCCTCCGATTCTTAGGGAATCGTTTTTCCTGAAGGATATTTTCCGGCTGAAACATTTCACAATGCATATCCTTCAGCCGGAATGCCGACGGGCAGGGCGTTTGCGGAATGGCTGAAAGATCTGAAGTAAAAATAAGGCGTTTCGGCATGTAGATACCGTTATGGGAAAAAACAACAGGTCAAATTTTAAAAAGCTCTTGTTCTTTCAATGAAAACGTCCTGTTCTTTTTTTTAAAGACCTTGTTCTTTTCTGAAAAGAACAGGACGTTTGAGAGGTTAGTAACCTGCATGCCGGAAAGTTAGTAACGTGTGGGGCGACACGTTACTAATGTGTGGGGTGTAAGATTAGTAATGTTGCAGGTGGAAGATTGCATATCTTGCTAGTGATACAATCATAAACGTATGAAGTTCCAGTATATAAGAGATAAAGTTAGTGCTTATTTCACTAAGGGGAATGAGCGTAGTGTTGCGGTGAAGAAAAATATCGCCGTTTCATTAGTGTTGAAATGTATAAGTATTTTAGTTTCCTTGCAGGTCGTTCCATTGACCATCGGTTATGTTAATCCTACGAAGTATGGCATTTGGCTGACGTTGAGTTCCATTATTGCCTGGCTGTCTTATTTTGATTTGGGGT
>OFFQ01002209.1_pt1 | contig 10217 bp, 8 predicted proteins | sample 1521411 | NCBI WGS metagenome assembly OFFQ01 (sample SAMEA3504110, study PRJEB24116) | mouse gut metagenome | biome: mouse gut; feature: mouse-associated habitat; material: faeces | place: Denmark | collected 2011 | reverse complement strand
GGGCTGGAACCAGTGGGTGTAGTGGGTGGCCCCCCGGTCCATGGCCCAGTTCTTCATCTCAGCGGCCATCTCGTGGGCGGTCTCCAGGCTCAGGGGCGTCCCCTCCTCCACGCACTTCTTCCACGCCCTGTAGCAGGTGTTGGAGAGGCGCTGCTTCATGACCTCCTCGTTGAACACCATGCTGCCGAACATCTCGCACGCCTTCTTCTTTTTGCTCATGCTCTCTTTTCTCCTTTCGTCGGCCGGTCCATCGCTGTCCGGCGGTAAAGCCATGGAAAAAGCACCTCCGGATGCTGCCGGCGTCGCTAACTGTAGGACGAATCGCCGGAATCCGTGGTGCTGCCTGATCTGCCGCCGACGCGGCCCCTTCAACTCTAACACTGCCGGCTGTAACGGGCCGCCCCGTCCTCCCTGCTGGAGCGCCTTCAGACGCGCCCGCTGGGGCCAATACCCTCTGCTCTTTGAAATATGGGGTCAGTTTACTCCCTCCACCCTCTGTTGTCAAGTATTTTCCTGCAAGCGGGCAGAAAAAACTTTCATTTTGAGGCCGCTTGCTCTTTTTTGCCGGATGTGGTATCATGTGGCCATCTCAGCGAAGGGGGGCGACAGCTTTGCGGCTGTGCAGGCGCTCAGCTCCATGCAGGGTCTGATCCGGACAGGACGGCATGGAGCATAAAACAACGTTGAACCGATTTGCCCGGACAGGCCTTGCGGATTTGCGGATTTACCTTCCCATCTTATGAAACGCAAAAGGAGCAAGGCCTGCTATGAAACAATATCCGAAACAACCCTTCCCGCCCCTGACGGGACTGAAAACCTTCCTCATTGTCTGGAGCACCCAGAACCTCTCCACCCTGGGCAGCGCCATGACCAGCTTTGCCCTGGTGGTCTGGTCCTACCAGCAGCAGGGCTCCGCCCTGACCACGGCCCTTCTCAGCGTGTGCTCCTACGTCCCCTACGTCGCCCTGAGCGTCTTTGCCGGCAGCCTGGGGGACCGCTGGGACAAGCGCAGGACCATGGCCACGTGCGACGCCCTCGCGGCGCTGACCACCCTGGCGGTACTGGCGCTGCTGAAAACCGGACAGCTGGCGCTGTGGCATCTGTACCTGCTCAACGCCCTCAACGGCGTGATGAACGCCGTCCAGTATCCGGTCAGCGAGGTGGTGGTGACCCTGCTGACCCCCAAGGACCAGGTGCAGCGGGTATCCGGCCTGCTGTCCCTGTCCCAGTCCCTGACCACCCTGCTCTCCCCGGTCCTCGCCACCGCCCTGCTGGGGCTGCTGGGGCTGGAGGCGGTGATCGTCTTTGATCTGGCCACCTGCGCCGTGGCTGTGGGGACCCTGCTCTGGGGGGTGACGTTCCCGGAGGCGCCGCCGGCGGAGAAGCTCCCCCTCACCCGGTCCGCCGGAGAGGGGGTGCGGTGGCTGCTGAACCAGCGGGGCGTACTGGATCTGATCCTGTTTCTGGCGTGCATCAATCTCATCGCCAGCATGTACAGCGCAGCCCTGCCGGCCATGGTCCTCTCCCGCCCCGGCGGCGGGGAGACGGCCCTGGGTCTGGTGGAGGCGGCCACGGGGCTGGCCCATCTGGTGGGGAGTCTGCTGGTCACGGCCCTGCCCCAGCCCAGGAGCCGGGTGCGGGTGATCTGCAACTGCCTGCTGGTCTCCATGAGCACGGAAAACCTGCTGCTGGCCCTGGGCCGCGGCACGGGGACGTGGTGCTTCGGCGCGGTACTGGGGTGGCTGCTGATCCCCATGATGCACGCCAACATGGGCGCGCTGCTGCGGCTGCGGATCCCAGTGGAGATGCAGGCCCGGGTCTACGCAGCCCGGAACACCCTCCAGTTTTTCACCATCCCCCTGGGATACCTGCTGGGCGGCTGGCTGGTGGACCGGGTCTGCGAGCCCCTCATGGCCCGGCTGGGCCCGGACGCGGCGCTCACCCTGCTGCTGGGCAGCGGGAAGGGCAGCGGCGCGGCGCTGCTTTTCCTGGTCATCGCCTTTGCCGGGGTGGCCGTCTGCCTCCTCTTTCGGCGGGACAGACATCTCTGGGCCCTGGAGGAACAGGACCGCAGCGCCCCTTGATGGGAGCCCCGTTAGCACTCTAGTAAATCGAGTGCTAATGTTTACAGTTTCGTCATACTCTGTTCACAATTAGAAGGCATGATAGAGGCTGAAAATCACAGGGCCCCCTTCCGGCGGCCCCGGCTTTACAGGAGGATAGCAACATATGGCAAAGAAAGAATTCAAGGCGGAATCCAAGCGGCTGCTGGATCTGATGATTAACTCCATCTACACCCACAAGGAGATCTTCCTGCGGGAGATCATCTCCAACGCCAGCGACGCCATTGACAAGCTCTGCTACAAGTCCCTGACCGACGAAAACGTGGGGCTCAAGCGGGAGGACTTCCGCATCACCATCCACGCGGACCCGGACGGGCGGGTGCTCACAGTCAGCGACAACGGCATCGGCATGGACGAGAGCGAGCTGGAGAATAACCTGGGCGTCATCGCCTCCAGCGGCACCTACCAGTTCCGCCAGGAGGTGGGCAAGGACAGCGAGGATGTGGACATCATCGGCCAGTTCGGCGTGGGCTTCTACTCCGCTTTCATGGTGGCCGATCAGATCACGGTCATCACCAGGAAGTACGGCGAGAGCCAGGCCTACCGCTGGGAGAGCGATGGCGCCGACGGCTACACCGTCACCCCCTGCGACAAGGAGACCGTGGGCACCGACATCATCATGCACATCAAGCCCGACGAGGGCGAGGAGACCTACGGTGAATTTCTCCAGGAGTACACCCTGCGCAGCCTGGTGAAGAAGTACTCCGACTACATCCGCTGGCCCATCCGCATGGAGGTCAGCAAGTCCCGGAAGAAGGAGGACTCCCCCGAGGACAAGCCCGAGTATGAGAGCTACAAGGAGGAGGAGACCCTCAACAGCATGGTCCCCCTCTGGCAGCGGAAGAAGAACGACGTCTCCCAGGAGGAGTACGACAAGTTCTATCAGGAGAAGTTCAACGACTACACCGCCCCCCAGTCGGTGGTCACCGTGGCCGCCGAGGGCCAGGTGTCCTACAAGGCCCTGCTGTACATTCCCTCCCGGCCTCCCTACGACTACTACAGCGCCGACTACGAGCGGGGCCTCCAGCTCTACTCCGCCGGGGTCATGATCATGGATAAGTGCCAGGATCTGATCGGGGACCACTTCGGCTTCGTCAAGGGCGTGGTGGATTCCCCGGATCTGAGCCTGAACATCTCCCGGGAGCTGCTCCAGCACGACCGTCAGCTGCGGCTTATCGCCAACAACATTGAGAAGAAGGTCAAGGGCGAGCTGGAGCGGATGCTGAAGGACGACCGGGAGGGCTACGAGAAGTTCTTCAAGAACTTCGGCCGCCAGCTGAAGGTCGGATGCATCAACAACTACGGGGCCAAGAAGGAGCTGCTCCAGGACCTGCTGCTGTTCTACTCCTCCACGGAGAAGAAGCTGGTGACCCTGGCCGAGTACGTGGACCGGATGCCGGAAAGTCAGAAGCACATCTACTACGCCACCGGCGAGAACGCCGCCGTCATGGACAATCTGCCCCAGACCGAGCTCCTGCGGGAGCGGAACATGGAGATTTTGTATCTCACCGATCAGGCGGACCAGATGCTGGTGGAGATCCTCCGGGAGTACAAGGAGAAGTCCTTCCGCTCCGCCGTGGACGGCGATTTGGATCTGGACGACATGCCGGAGGAGAAGAAGGCGGACGACTACAAGGAAGCCCTGGACTTCATGAAGGAGGCCCTTGGGGAGGGCGTGGACGAGGTCCGCATCTCCCGGAAGCTGAAGACCCATCCGGTGTGCATGACCTCCGGCGAGGGCATGAGCTTCGAGATGGAGCGGTACTTCAACGCCGTCCAGCCGGAGATGGGCATGAAGGCCAAGCGGATCTTGGAGGTCAACGTGGACCATCCCGCCTTCGCCGCCCTGGAGGCCGCGCGGGCCGGCGATCCGGAGAAGGCGAAGAAGTACGCCCAGGTACTGATGAACCAGGCCAAGCTCATTGCCGGACTGCCCATCGACGATCCGTCGGGGTATACGGACCTGTTGTGTAGCCTGTGGAGCTGAATATCTGAATAAGAAGAAAGCCGCCCGGGAGCTGTGAGGTGAACCGCCCCCCCGTCCAGAGGGCAGAGAAAAGATATAAAAATTTTCTGCACAGGGCGGCAGGTGTGCCGCTCTGTGGGAACCGAAGGTTTAGGCAGCCAGTTTGGCTGGCAGCCTAAACTTTCGGTTTTTTGTTAGGCCGCAAGGTAGAGCTCATGTTTCTCCATTGGCGTGAGGATGCCAAGATTGTGTTGCACCCGGCGGGTGTTATAGTAGCAGATGTAACATTTTGCGAACCTGCTGATAACTGGCCTGATATTTCAAGGCCATCTCCCCATAGTTCTTTCCGCTGCCAATACATTCTTTGGCTATTCGAATACGTTCTTCCTGTGTTGTCTTCCGTCCCTGCCTCATGTACCTTCCGCCTCCCGAAAACTTAGTGAAGTTGAAATCTCCATGAGCATTATATACCTTGAGCCAGTTGTACAGTTGTTTTTCTGAGCGTATATGATATTTTTTGCAAACATCTGACATACTCCTGCTACCGGGCAAGTATTCCCTTACCGCTTGTGTTTTGAGCTCTGGACTATATACACGGTTTCTGTACGGCAGAAAGGCTGCCACTCCTTCTGCTTGATAGCTGCGCACCCATTCTTCTACCTTTGACTGTGCCACTCCACTTCTTCGCGCTGCTTCGCTCATGCTGATTTCCCTGCTGAGATATGCTTGGACATTCTTAACTTTTTCCTCTATGCTTACCTTTTGCCTCTGTTGCATAGCAATACTCCCCCTATGAATGACAGTTTTTTATTTCTCTGTCTCTCATAGGGGGAGCATATCATTACTGTCCGGCGGGACCGCTTTCTCCATATTTTTCTTGGCAATACCGGCTATATTCCGGCGCGGACATATTGAATGTTTCACAAATCCATGATACAATACCTCAAAGTCCAACGGCGGATCGCCGCCGGATGGGGAAAACTATGAGAAAAGTGAGGAGTGCATCATGGACTGCAGGGGTTCTTTACCGGATCGAGAGGAACTGAGCTTGTCGGACTGCATGAGACCTATGGAACGCGGCCGGGAAAACCTGGGCGCGGAGCTTCCTGTGGCCGTATACAGGATGCTGGAATATTCTTTCCGGGAGGAATTGGCCGAGCGCTTTGGCAAGGAGGAGCAGATCAGGATATTCCGGGCCGCGGGCTACCGGGCGGGGGTCTTTTTCGCCCAAAATCATCTGGATCTGTCCCAGGAGTTTTCGGCCTTCGTGGCACAGCTCCAGCGGCAGTTGGAAGAGTTTAAGATCGGCGTGCTCCGCATTGAGGAGACGGAGGAGGAGACCGGGAAGATGGTCCTGACCATCTCCGAGGACGCGGACTGCTCCGGCCTTCCCGCCATCGGGGAGACGGTGTGCAACTATGACGAGGGCTTCCTGGCGGGACTGCTGACCGCCTATACCGGCAAGCCCTACGACGCGGTGGAAGTCAACTGCTGGGCCGCCGGGGACCGTGTGTGCCGCTTCCGTGCGGAAGTGGCGGAAGGCAGGTGATGGGATGGACTTGGAACAGAGAGACGCCGGTCAGCCCCGGGAGCTTCTTCCGGTAGACGAGAGCTGCCGTCAGCTGACACAGTACCTGAGGGACATTTTGCAGGCCCCGCAGCAGGCCCGGCTGGACATCGAACAGCTGGACCAGGCCTGCCGGGAGCTGGGAGAGGCCATGGGGGAGCTCCAGGCCCTGGCCCAGGATCTGACCTACTACTCCACCCAGCTGTCCAAGGGCAACCTGACTCTGGATTTCCCGAAGAGCGGCAGCAGTTTGTACAGCGGCCTGAAAAATCTCCACGCCAACCTCAAGCATATCACCTGGCAGGCCGGTCAGGTGAGCAAGGGGGATTACTCCCAGCGGGTGTCCTTCCTGGGGGAGTTCTCCGATGCGTTCAACACCATGACGGAGCAGCTGAAGGTGCGGGAAGCCCAGCTGAAGGCGGAGGCCCAGCGGGCGGAGCGCCGGGCGGGGATCATCGACGGCTATACCGGGATGCTGGCGGACCTGCTCAGCCAGCGGAAAGAGTGGATGCTGGTGGTGGACACGAGCACCCGGAAGATCGTCCACTGCAACAAGTGTCCCGTAGACGGCGTGTCCTGCGGCGCGTTCTGCGAGAGCTGCAGCCAGCGCCTGCCGATCCGGCCCAAGCTCCTGGAGTGGAACGGGTCCGAGCGCTACAAGGTCTGGGAGGAGGAGAGCGGCGGCGCCTGCTATCGCGCGACCTCCTTCCCCGTTGAGTGGACGGGGCGGCACGCCTGCGTCCATATCGTTGCGGACATCACCAACGAGAAGATGAACGCCCGCCACCTGAACAATCAGGAGTACCACGACGTGGATACCGGCGTGCGCAACCGCCTGTTCCTGGACGAGTTCATGGGCCGGGTGCTGCAGGAGAAGGTGGATTTCACCCTGTGCTATCTGGACCTGGAGGGTGTGGAGGAGATCAACGCTACCCGGGGACGCAAGGCGGGAGACACCTATATCCAGAACTTCGTGGACGCGGTCCGCAAGCACTTCCGGAACAGCGATACCTTCGCCCGGGTCAAGGACGACAAGTTCTGTCTGGTGCTCTCCGGCAGCGTGAAGCACCTCATCGAGCGGAAGATGAGCGAGATCGCCGCCGCCTTCCAGCGGGACGAGGAAAAGATATTCAAGCACCGCTGCAGCTTCAACTTCGGCATCGTCGAGGTAAACGGCGAGACAAACACCATGACGCTGGATGAGCTGCTGGACCGCGCGGAAGTTCCCATCCGGATATCCAAACGCCAGCGCCGGAAGATGGAGATGGACTTCGATTTCTTTTAAGAGCTGATAAGATATGGAATGAAGGGGTCGTTTTCATAGATGATCGATCTGCCCGGCAGCGGTTTTTCCTTTTCCGCTGCCGGGCAGATCAAATTTATATCAGCAAGTTCACCGGGTGCGGATCCTCTTCAGCAGAACGCCGCAGACCATAAGCGCTATGAGAAAAATGCCCAGCAGGGGGCAGAACGTTTGCAGGGAAAGCCCGGGGGCCGTCATCCACTCGTATCCCCATGACGCGGGAAAAAGCTTTCCGGCAATGACGAAGGCCTCCGGAAGCATTTCCTTCGGGAACATGATCCCCGACAGCATCGTGGACGGAAGGAAGAGGAGGATGGAGACCATGGATGTATTTGCGGTGTCCTTCATGGCCAGACCGATGACGCTGGCAATGCTGAGAGATACGGCGATCAGGACCACCAGCCCGCTGAAATATGTTCCCGGATGCTCCGGAAGCTTTGCGTCGAAGAGGACCGGCGCGGCCGCATAGAGGATGGCGCTCATGATGAGCAGATGCGCGAACGCGGAAATGTTGATCAGGATCGCTCCCAAGGACAGCGGCACGCCGTTTGCCTGGTATGCGTTTTTGACGTCGCTCCGGTATATCTCCACAAGAGACGGCGGCAGTCCGATCAGCGCGCCCATGGTAACGGCGAAGACGGTCATGGACTGGACCAGGGTCTCCCGGCTCTCTGGCATGACGGATGTGAAAATTCCTCCCATCACTGCAAAGAACAGGAGCGGAACGGCGTAGCAGGTGATCAGCATGGTCCGGCTGCGCAGGTCCAGCTTCCACTGCAACGCGACGCCATATAAAAATCCGTTCATCACCTATTCCCCCTTCGCAATTTTCAGAAAATGCTGTTCCAGGGACCCCCGGTCCACCCGGATATCTTGTATGACGGCGTTTTTTTCCTGATAACTCTTGAGGATCGCCGTCAGGCTGGTCACGATATCGCCGGTCCCATAGGTTTCCGTGCCCTGATCCGTCCGAATCTGGATGTTATAGTGCTTCCCGATCTTCTCCGTCAGTTCTATGACCGTTCCCGCAAAGGCGATGGTCCCATCCCGCAGGATCGCAATGCTGTCACACAGGCTCTCCACCTCGGCCATGTCGTGCGTGGCCAGAACGATCGTTTTTCCCCGCGCCTTCAGCTCGCGGATATACCGGTGGAGGGAGATGCGGCCCTCCACGTCCAGTCCCGCCGTTGGCTCGTCAAGAAACACGATGTCCGGATCGCAGATCAGCGCCAGCGCCAGATGGAGCCGCCGCTTCTGTCCGGTGGACATTTCCTGGTACCGCTTGCCCGCAATGCTGCTGGTATCCAGCGCCGCCAGCATGGAGGCGTCCGCAGTCTTCCGGTTCCACCTTGCGAACAGCTCCACGGCTTCGGCCCCTTTGATGTGGGCGGGCAACGCCGCCGACTGTAACTGTATCCCGATCCTGCCGTTTACGGATATCGTCCCGCCGTCGTACTTTCTCAGACCCTCGATACATGCAAGGGCCGTCGTCTTCCCCGCGCCGTTTACGCCCAGCAGCGCAAAAATGTCTCCCCGGCCCACGCTCAGGTCGATCCCCTTCAAGACCGCCTTTTCGCCGTAGCTTTTTCGCAGTCCGCGCACTTCCAACGCATTCGTCATATCGCCGCCTCCTGAAAGGGGTCTATCCCCTCGTTTGCGAAATACGCGCCCAAGGCTGGTTCAATAAAGGCGTTTGCCTTGGCCTGCTTCTGCGCCCACTCCTGACCGAATTGATCTCCCTGTCCCATCTGCATGAGTTTCGGAAGCATACCGGTATCCCCGCCGGTAAATTCCATGATCAAGGCCCAGTACTCTTTTGCAAACTGCCGTCCCCGCGGGCCATCCGCCGGTATATCGTCCGCCTGCAGCTGGATCGCCTCGTCTTGCAGGCGCAGGAATCGCTGTATAAACACAACGCCGCTCTCTTTGTCGAACCGCTCGCGGATGTGATCCAACGTTTCGCTGTCAAAATGCTTGATAAGCCAGTAAAAGCTGTTCTTCATCTCCAGATTGACGATGATGTCCGCGTACTTCTTGAAATCCACCGACTGCATTTCCAGCACCTCGGCTTTCAGAGCCTCGATCCTTGAAAGTGATCCTGTCAGATCCGCAATTTTTTCCCGGACGGCAGCCGCCTGCTCAGACAGAACCTGCGCCACATCCGCCGGCGTATCCAGCGGGATCAACCGGTCCCTGATGTCGTCCAGGGAAAAGCCCAGATGCTTCAGGGACAGTATCTGATGGAGCCTGATAATGTCTTTATCCGTATACAGCCTGCGGCCGCCTTCGCTTATCGCCGACGGCGGGAGCAGTCCTTCTCTGTCATAATGCTGTAAGGTTCTGACAGTTACGCCCATTTTCTTTGCAGCTGCGCCTGCGGTCATATATCCCTGGGGGATCGCTCTGTATCTGTCCACGTTCAACACCTCCTGAGGGTAGTATACCTCATTACCCTGCGTCACGAGCAAGACCTTTTTTTCTGTATGGCCGGTAAATTTTCAGGAGGGGACATATCCTTCTCCGCAAGAGGTTTTCCGCGTGCCACAGGCTCCAGCAGAAGCAGCCATCTTGACCCTTTAGGTAATTTCCACAGTCCGCCCGGACCCGGCGGCAGAAAAAATTGATATTTTCTCCAACAGGGAATTGCAATATTCCTCCATATCTGGTAAAATAGGAGAGGAGTATGATCTCATCTCCAGGATATCACAGATAGGAGGCTGTCATATGGACGAAAAGAGAATGGTGAAGGTCACGGTAGAGGGCGAGGAACGCGCCTATCCCTACGGGACGTCCTGCCGCGCCGTGGCGGCGGACTTCCAGCAGAGGTTTCCCAGTGATATCCTGCTGGTGAACCGGGACGGGAAGCTCTGCGAGCTCCACAAGACCCTGGACCGGGACTGCACCTTGAAAATGGTCACCGCCCGGGACGTTCCCGGCATCCAGACCTATGAGCGCAGCGCGGTCTTCCTGATGCTCAAGGCGTTCTACGACGTGGCGGGCCGGGAGAACGTGGAGCGCATTTCCGTGGGGTACTCCCTGAGCCGCTCCCTCTTTATCCGCGCCCAGGGCGATTTTGTGCTGGACCAGGCCCTGCTGGACCGGGTGGAGGAGCGGATGCGGGAGCTGTCCGCCCAGGCCCTGCCCATCGAAAAGCGCTCCATCAGTACCGACGACGCCATCGAGCTCTTTCGGCGGGAGGGGCTGGTGCACAAGGCGCAGCTGCTCAGCTTCCGGGTGAACTCCCACGTGAACATATAC
>OFFQ01002208.1_pt1 | contig 10230 bp, 7 predicted proteins | sample 1521411 | NCBI WGS metagenome assembly OFFQ01 (sample SAMEA3504110, study PRJEB24116) | mouse gut metagenome | biome: mouse gut; feature: mouse-associated habitat; material: faeces | place: Denmark | collected 2011 | reverse complement strand
CTCCATCACGAAGGACGGCAGCATTGTTGCCTACGGGATGATCCCTGTGGCGGGCGACAGCCTGACGGAGGTGATCGCAAGGCACTGTCTGGTGGATTTCGCCACGGCGGAGCAGATCAAACGGGATACGGGCAGCAGGGAACAGATAGAGTATAAGGATATCATGGGGCTGTCGCAGACGATCAGCAGGGACGAGATCGCAGAAGTGACGGCGGATATGATCGCGGACATGACAGGACAGGTGTCCGACAAGATCAAGGAACTCAACGGCGGCAGATCGGTGAGCGCTGTTTTCGTGGTGGGCGGCGGCGGTACGCTGCCGGGATACACGGAGGCCCTGGCCGGGAAACTCGGCATTCAGAAGGAGAGAGTGGCCGTGCGCGGCGGAGAAGTCATGCAGAACATAGAGTTTCTGGAGGCGGATGCCAGAAGAGATTCGCTGATGGTCACACCGATCGGGATCTGTCTGAGCTTCTACGAACAGAGCAATAACTTTATTTTCGTGTATTTCAATGAACAGAGGATCAAGATCTACGACAACAACAAGGTGGCGGTGGTGGATGCCGCCATGCAGGCGGAGTTCGACAGCGACGGCCTTTTCCCGAAACGGGGGAAGGAGCTGAATTATACGGTCAACGGCAGGCCGCGTATTACAAGAGGCGCCTTCGGAGAGTCGGCAGTGATCACGGTCAACGGCAACGAGGCGGATATCTATACGCCCATCCACGCCAATGACCAGATCAAGGTAACGGAATCGACGGCGGGCGAGGCGGCGCAGGTCGATATCAACCAGCTGCCGGAGTTCGGCACCGTCATGCGGGTGGAGGTCAACGACACGCCGGTGGATCTGCCCAGATTCGCCAGCGTCAACGGCGAGCTGCAGTCAGGATATTACAGCATTCAGGACGGAGATGCCATCGAGATCCTGAGTTATTATACGGTGCGCCAGGTGGCGGAGTTCATGGATGTGATCATCAATCAGGAAATGAATATCTATGTCAATAACAGACTGGCCGACATGGACACCAAAGTATATGAGAACTTTTCGGTAGTATGGACGATGGAGGAGCTGCAGCTGTCCGACCGGGATAAGTATGAGAACGAGCTGCAGGATACCTTCGCCGAACTTCCGGAGGACGACGGCACTTACCAGAAGAACAGCACCCGCAGCGAGATGCAGGCGGCGGAAAATACGCAGGATCCTGTCCGTGCAGATTCCACGGATCATGACGGCGCATCCCGGGGAGAAGGGACAAAAGCCGCAGCGGAAGCGGAAACAAAAGAAAAGGACAGCCTGAAGGCGGAAGAAAAAGAGGGCGGCTTGGCGGCAGACAGGGGCGGAAGCGGCGCGCAGGAGCCTGATGGTCTTTCCATGTATGTGTCGGTCAACGGGGCGCAGATCCGTCTTGCAGGCAAGACATCCTACGTGTTTGTGGATGTGTTTGAGCATATTGATTTCGACCTTTCCAAGCCTCAGGGCAGCGGTATCGTGACGCGCTTAAACGGCAGGGATGCACAGTATATGGAGGAGATCCACAGCGGGGATATTATTGAGATCTACTGGAAAAAATCGTGAAAAAGTGAATTATAGTAAACGACATAATAAATTTCTAATGTTGTTTACTATAACTATACGAACAGGAAGAAAAGACAAGATGATGAGAATATGCAGTATTGCCAGCGGGAGCAGCGGGAATTGTGTGTATGTGGGATCGGATACCACCCATCTGCTGATGGACGCAGGAATCAGCGGAAAAAGGACGGAGACGGGGCTGTGGGAGCTGGGCATCAGGATGCAGGATATTGACGGCATCTTCCTGACCCATGAGCATGCGGATCATATCAGCGGGCTGGGCGTGCTTGCCAGAAAATACGGTGTACCCGTGTATGGCACCAGGGGAACGTTAGGGGCTGTGCGCGCCAGCCACTCTCTGGGGACGATCGACGAAGAACTGTTCCACTGTGTACAGGCGGATGAGAAAGTGACGGTAAAGGACGTGACACTCTATCCGATCCGTACCTCTCATGACGCGGCGGAGCCGGTGGCATACCGGATCAGCCATGACAGGAAGAAGATAGGGCTCATTACGGATCTGGGCTGCTACAATGATTATACGGTGGAATGTTTAAGGGATCTGGATGTGCTGTATCTGGAGGCCAACCATGATATCAATATGCTGCAGGTAGGGCCTTACCCCTACTATCTGAAACAGCGTATTCTGGGAAAGAAGGGCCATCTCTCCAATGAAGCGGCCGGCAAACTTTTGAGCAGACTGCTGCACGATGATATGAAGGCGATCGTCCTCGGGCATCTGAGTCAGGAGAATAACCTGCCGGAACTTGCCTATGAGACCGTGCGGGTGGAAGTGAACATGTCGGATACGCCGTATAAGGCAGAAGATTTTCCGCTCTATGTGGCGAAGAGAAACGAAGTGTCACAGATGATAGAAATATAAAGCAAAAAGCAGGGCTGTACAGGCTCACAGGAAAAGGAGACAGGAATGAAAAAGACGATCATAACAGTGGTAGGTAAAGATACGGTGGGGATCATTGCCAGAGTGTGTACTTATCTGGCGGATAACCAGATCAATATACTGGACATTTCCCAGACGATCGTGCAGGGGTATTTCAATATGATGATGATCGTGGATACGAATCTGACGCAGAAGGATTTCGGTGTGATCGTAAAGGATTTAGAGCAGCTGGGGGAGAACATCGGCGTAATCATCAAATGTCAGAAGGAAGAGATCTTCAACCAGATGCACAGGATTTAACAGAGAAAGCGGTGACTGTAACAGGGAGGATACGACGTTCGGGAGGACAGACGAAACGATATGATCAATATATTTGAAGTGGCAGAGACAAATGAGATGATAGAGAAGGAGAATCTCGATGTGAGGACAATCACGTTGGGAATCAGCCTTTTGGACTGTATAGACGCGGATCTGAAACTTGTCAATGAGAAGATTTACCATAAAATCTACCATGCGGCGAAGGATCTGGTGGAGACAGGGGAATATATTTCAGCGGAATACGGAATTCCGATCGTAAACAAAAGAATTTCCGTTACGCCTGTCTCTCTGGTGGGCGGCGCGGCCTGTAAGACGCCGGAGGACTTCGTTTCGATCGCGCATACGCTTGATAAAGTGGCCCATGAGGTCGGCGTAAACTTTATCGGCGGATATTCGGCGCTGGTCTCTAAAGGGATGACAGAGGCGGACGAGAGGCTGATCCGTTCTATTCCCAAGGCGCTTGCCGTGACGGAGAGAGTGTGCAGCTCTGTCAATGTGGGCTCCACCAGGACCGGTATCAATATGGATGCGGTAAAGTTGATGGGAGAAGTGATCCTGCAGACGGCAGAGGCCACCCGGGATGCGGATTCGCTGGGATGTGCGAAGCTGGTCGTGTTCTGCAATGCGCCTGATGACAATCCTTTTATGGCCGGCGCTTTTCACGGGGTGACGGAGGCGGACAAGGTGATCAATGTAGGGGTCAGCGGGCCGGGCGTGGTCAAGACGGCGCTGGAGAAAGTACGCGGTGAGAATTTTGAAGTGCTGTGCGAGACCATCAAGAAGACAGCCTTCAAGGTAACGCGTGTAGGACAGCTTGTGGCGAAAGAAGCGTCGAAACGTCTGCAGGTGCCTTTTGGTATCGTGGACTTATCGCTGGCGCCGACACCGGCGATCGGGGATTCGGTGGCGGATATCCTGTGCGAGATCGGTCTGGAGTACGCCGGTGCGCCCGGCACCACTGCGGCGCTGGCGCTTTTGAATGACCAGGTGAAGAAGGGCGGTGTGATGGCGTCTTCCTATGTGGGCGGACTGAGCGGGGCTTTCATTCCGGTCAGCGAGGATCAGGGAATGATTGATGCGGTATCCGCCGGCGCACTGACGCTGGAGAAGCTGGAGGCCATGACCTGTGTCTGTTCGGTGGGGCTGGATATGATCGCAGTGCCCGGAGATACGAAGGCGACAACACTTTCCGGTATCATTGCGGATGAGATGGCGATCGGCATGGTCAACCAGAAGACGACGGCCGTGCGGCTGATCCCGGTGATCGGCAAAGGGGTGGGAGAGACCGTGGAATTCGGCGGTCTGCTCGGGTATGCACCGATCATGCCCGTCAACGGGTTTTCCTGCGACGCATTCGTCAACCGCGGCGGCAGGATTCCGGCGCCGATCCACAGCTTTAAGAATTAGAAAGAAAGGATACATAACCGACAGACGCCGGATATGTATCCTTTTTCTTTAAAACAGTATGAACAAAATACGGTTGAGAAAAGATTATTCCGCAAATACTTTCAAATGTTCTCTCTCAAGCGCTTCTGCGTTGTCAACAATCTTCTTGAAATCGCCGATCAGTTCATCGGAAAGTTTCACAGCCGATCTGTATTCATTCTCGGCTCTCGCATAATCCTGATTCTTGAGGGCAACAATCGCATTCTTGCCGTAGCCATGGAAGCGGCGGTGTTTGTCAGCCAGCCCGCTCCAGAGAGGAGAGATCATCTTGTTGCGGGGGTGCATCGCATAGTAGAAATGGCCGAATGCACACTTGGTATCGTCGGTCTGCAGCGGAACGCATTCTCTGTCTTTGACCATGGTGCCAAGTGTCTTTAACCAGTTCTGGTGAGCGGTGATCGCATTCTGGACATTGGCGATAAACTGGCGGTTGCTCAGCATGTAGAAGACATCCTCTACCATATTGCCCATCAGTTTGGCGGAATCGTCCAGATCCTTCTCGATTGTGGATACGGGCCGCATATTCACCTTGAGATCTTCGGATACGGTGCCAAGCATATCGGACTGTTCATTCAGGGAGACGCATTCCTCGCGCAGTCTGCCCATCTGATCCTGTACGTTGGTCACGGCGCTGAATATCTCTTCGCTGGTGGCAGCGATGGTGGTGATGGAATCGGTGATGCTGACGATATTGGAAACATTGCGCTCATTGTTGGAGAGCACTTTGTTTAAATTCTCACGCATGGATTCGAGTTCTTCCACTGTCTGGTCAAGACTTCCGCAGGTCATCTTGGAAGCCGCCTCGATCTTGGCAACAAAGCCGTCCATATTGCCGGTGAGCTGCTTCGTCTCATCAGCCAGGCTTCTGATCTGCTCTGCCACAACGGCAAATCCCTTGCCGGCTTCCCCTGCCCTGGCCGCCTCGATGGAAGCGTTGAGTGCGAGCATGTTGGTCTGGGCGGAAATGGAGTTGATACCCTTGATCACTTCGTTCATGCCCTTGATGATCTCCAGAAGCTCCTGCATGTCATCCTTCATCTGGTCTGATTTATCAATCGTAAACTGAGATTCCTCGACAATGGAAGAAATCTCTTGGCTGCTGGCTTCCATATCGTCCATGATTGAGCCGGCAGAAGAAGATACCTGGGCGATGGACTCGGCAAAACCTTCGTGCGCGTTCACTACCTCATTCATATTCTCTTCCGTCATCTGGGAAGCACGTACAACAGTCTCGGATATATGCTTAACGGTATTGCTGATCTGGCCCATCTTATCAGTGCTGTCGCCCATGGCAAGATCAAGGGCGCTGATCTGCATAACGGATTTGCATATGCCGCCTACCAGCTGGTTGAATTTGTCCCTTCCTTCATTCAGTCTCTTCTGGATCTGAAGTGCTTCCTCGCTTCCACTGACCGGTTCCATCCGGCCGATGGATTGTAATATTTTGTCGTTCTTGTTTCTCATCCTGTTCCCTCCTGTCACCCCATATATAAATGCATTATAACAGAGTGCGCTTCTTTTTTCCATAATAAAATAGAAAATACTTTACACATAAACATTATATCAAATTCTGCGTCGTTGTAAAGGAAATTGTTTCAGATTATCCCGGCCTGTCAGGGACTGCGGTTTCGGGAGAGTTTATTTTTGAATATGTATTGCTTTCCGACTCAACGATGTATAAACTGTTCAGAGAGTACGTCAGAGAAAGAAAAGGAACACGGAGGATACAGTATGAAAGATCACTTTTTGACGGCAGCGGATATGACGAAGTTCGAGAGATTTCTAAGGGAAGAAGAACGGGAGGCCGCGACCATCGAAAAATATCTGCGGGAGGTGCAGGCCTTTTACGCCTGGCTGGAAGGAAAACCGGTGACAAAGGAGACGGTCGTTAAATGGAAAGAGAGACTGCAGCAGGAAGGCTATGCCTGTGCAACGGTCAATGCGAAACTCTCGGCGCTCAACGGCTTTTTCAAATTTGTCGGCTGGGAAGAGTGCAGGGTGAAATTTCTGCGGATCCAGAGACAGATGTTCCGCAATCAGTCGAAGGAACTGACCAAGGCCGAGTACGAACGGCTGCTGGGGACTGCGCGCAGGATAGGCAAAGAGAGGCTGTCCCTCCTGATGGAAACGATCTGTGCGACCGGCATCAGGGTCAGCGAGCTTTCTTATATAACGGTGGAATCGGCCAGGGAAGGACGGGCCCAGGTGGAATTAAAGGGTAAGATCCGCGTGATTCTGCTGCCGGGTAAGCTGTGCCGCAAGCTGCTTAAATATGCGCAGGAACAGGGAAATGCTTCCGGCGAGATCTTTGTGACAAAAGGCGGAAGGGGACTGGGCAGAAGGCAGATCTGGAGGGAGATGAAAGAACTCTGCAAGGCGGCCGGCGTGGAGGCCTCCAAAGTATTCCCACATAATCTGAGGCATCTGTTTGCCACTTCCTTCTATAAAATATGTAAGGATATCGTCAGGCTGGCCGATGTACTGGGGCACAGCTCTGTGGAAACTACAAGGATCTATCTGCTGACAGCCGGTAGAGAACATGCAAGACAGATGGAACTGACAGGGCTGATCCTGTAGGCGGAATCAATATTCTGTCCATAGAGAATGACCAGTCGTACATAATTAGTTTATTATAGCATGGATTATTTATGCATTTCAATCCTGTTTTTATGTTTTTTGGACATGGCGTAGAGAGGCCGCAGTAGAATATATTACGGTCTCCTGTTTGTATGCCCGCTTATGCAGTTTCTTTTTAATCTTATCGGATCACGTCCCCCTGTTCACGAAATCAAAATGAAATCACATGCAAAATCACATATTTTTTCCGAAAATACCTTTTACACGATGGACAGAATATTGAGTCTGTCAATCAGGCAGTATCACAGAGCATGACAGCCGGATATGGAAGGGGTGTACTCTGTGTCTGCAGTAAGAATAGAGACGATCAGTCCGGAGACGATCGATGCGTTTCTGGCATATCTTTCAGAAAAAGGCAGAGGGGAGGCATCTTTGCGCAGCTACAGGAGAATCCTGACGGAATTATACCGGTATCTGCCCGAGGATAAGTGTATCGGAGAAGAGACCGGGCCGGCGTGGAAGGCCTTTCTGGAGCGGCAGGGACTTCAGCCAGCCACGGTGAACAACCGCATGTCTGTCTGGAACAGCTTCCTGCTGTATCTGGGACACCGGGAATGGCAGTTTGGAGATTTTAACAGAGAGGCGGAGACGGCGCAGCCGGAGCTTAGCCGCACGGAATATCTGCGTCTTTTATCGGCGGCAAAGCATATGGGTAAGGAGAAGTCTTATCTGCTGATCAAGACGCTCGGCGGTGCGGGTATGAGGATTCAGGAACTGCCGCAGCTTACCGTGGAGGCGGTCAGGCAGGGGGCGGTGGAACTTGCATACCACAATTCCCGCCAGAGAAGAGTGCTGAAACTGCCGGAGGGACTCAGGAGAGAACTGTTGGACTATGCAGAACGGGAGGGGATCCGGACGGGCCCGGTGTTCGGTTCGCCAGGGGGCGCGCCTATGGCCCGTTCCAATGTGAATTATTTTATCAGCATGGTCAGTCATGATGCCCAGGTGGAGGAGGAGAAGGCGACGCCCAGATGCCTGTGGAAGATGTATCAGGAGACCTGCAGGAAGATCCAGGACAATGTGGCCGTGCTCATCGAGCAGTCTTATCAGCGGATGCTGGATGAAGAGCAGAAGGTAATGGGATGGAGGGCATGACCATCCTGCATTAGAAAATAAATCGGATAAAACGGGAGAGCGGCAGATGAATGTATTACTGATTGGTGGAAGCAGCCGGATGATCGATGCAGTGATCGACAAACTGAATAAAGGAAAACACAGGATCTTCCTGCTGACGGGCCGCAGAGACAGACAGTTTTCTTATAAGCATGTATTTGAGCGGTATGATTATCCATATGAAGATGAGAGCGTCAAGGACATTTTCGAGAGCGTGAAGCCGGATATGGTCGTGTTCATGGGCGCTTATGATACGAACTTTGACTGGCACAGAGAGAGACAGGAGTCGGTGCGCTATACGGCGTCGCTGATGAACATACTTTCTACCTATTCTATGGCATGTAAGGGACGGTTCGTCTACCTTTCTTCCCATGAAGTATTCGGCGGTTCCTACCATAACGATATTGCGGAGTCGGAGACGACGACGCCCAGAGGGTTTAAGGCGCTGGCGATCTCCCAGGGCGAGGAGATCTGCGAGAATTACCGCAAGACTCAGGGAGTCGATACCATGATTCTGCGTTTCGACCATCTCTACGGTGTTCCGCGCAGAGGACAGGAAGACAGTAACCCCTGCTTTCAGATGTGTCTGGAGGCGTTGAAGACCGGCAAGGTTTCGGCCAGCGACAGAAGATCCTTTTCCATGCTTTATCTGAATGATGCGGTGGAACTGGCCTATAAGGCGATGATGGAAGAACAGCCGGCGCTGTCCTGCTATCATATCACTTCCGGGGAAGAACTGGATGAAGTTAAGCTTGCGGGAATGGTCATCAAGGCGATGGGAGGCGGGATCCGGCTTGTCAATAACTCGGTGGGAGACAAATACCGCCTGCTGTTGGACGGTCGTTCTTTCCAGGAAGAGTATGACCAGAAGATTTTCGTTCAGTACGAAGAAGGCGTAGAACAGGTCGTCAAGTATATGAAACGACATGCGGATGCCTTTATCAGTGCGGAAGATCTGGGCGGAAGCACCATTGGCAGGATCTGGCACGGCATCAAGGTTGCCTTTAAAAGAATCTTCCCGTTTGTGGAGAATCTGATCTGTTTTGTTCCTTTCTTTATATTGAACAGCAAGGCGGCGGACAGCGAGTATTTTAACAGGCTGGATTTCTTCCTGCTGTACGTGCTGCTGTTTGCTATCGTCTACGGACAGCAGCAGGCGATCTTTTCTTCCCTGCTTGCCGTGGCCGGCTATTTCCTGCAGCAGATGTACGGGCGGACGGGTTTCGAAGTACTGTTGGATTACAATATTTACATATGGATGGCACAGCTTTTCATCATCGGTATGGTGGTGGGATATATGCGTGACCAGCTCCAGTTCGTGAAAGATGAGAATGAGGAAGAGGTGCGGTATCTAAGCCGGAAGGTGGACGATATCGCCGATATCAACGACAGTAACGTGCGCATGAAGCAGAGCTTCGAGACACAGCTGGTCAACCAGAGGGACAGTCTTGGAAAAGTATACGAGATCACCTCCAGTCTGGAAGCCTATGAGCCGGAGGAGGTGCTTTTCTATGCGGCAAAGGTGCTGGGAGAGCTGATGGACAGCAAGGCTGTGGCGGTCTACACGGTGGCGAACGGAGATTATGCCAGACTGTTCTCCTTTACGTCGGAAGAAGCGCGCAGACTCGGCAATTCCATTAAGTATACGGGGATGGAAGATCTGTACAGGGATCTGAAGGAACACCGCGTCTTTATCAATAAGAAGATGGACGAAAAACTGCCGCTGATGGCGAGCGCCGTCTATACGGCGGACAGGATGGAACTGATCCTGATGATCTGGGGTATCCCGTGGCAGCGTATGACACTGGCGGAGGCGAACCGCCTGACGATCATAGGCGCCCTGATCCAGAACGCGGTAGTACATGCGAACCGTTATCTTGACGCTTTGAAGGAACGGCGCTATGTGGAAGAGACGAATGTGCTGGATGAAGAGGCGTTCACCCATTTGGCAAAGGCATTTTTTGAGGCAGGGGATAAGGGGCTGACGGAGTGCACCCTGCTTGAGATTACAGGGGTCGGGAGGCATAATCAGAAAGAGGCTGCCAGGACGCTTGCCAGCCAGATGAGACAGACGGATTATCTGGGGATGCTGAAAGGAAATTTATATGCATTATTGTCTAATACGGATCAGGAAAGCGCAAGTATTGTAATAGAGCGCTTTTTGGCAAAAGGATATCACAGTGTGCTGAAAAGGGAGACAGTATAATGCCGGATTGGAATGAGAAAGTATTTCTAATAGTAA
>OFFQ01002200.1_pt1 | contig 10251 bp, 7 predicted proteins | sample 1521411 | NCBI WGS metagenome assembly OFFQ01 (sample SAMEA3504110, study PRJEB24116) | mouse gut metagenome | biome: mouse gut; feature: mouse-associated habitat; material: faeces | place: Denmark | collected 2011 | reverse complement strand
CACCCGGAGCCCTTTTTGGAGAGCCTGCGAAACGGGGAGCGCAAAGCGGCCTCCGCCTCCACCAGCGGCGGAGACGGCGTGATCCTGTTCGGCGTTCCCTGCGAATATCCCATGTCCGGCGGCAGCAGCAGCCTTGCGATCTTGGTGGGACTCTCCACCAAGTATATGGGCGAGGTGCTGTTTCTGGACTCGGACAAGTCGCTGAGCTACTCCTTTGTGATCCGAACAGACGGCAGCTACGTTGTCGGAAACAAGGGCAGCTCCCAGGAGAACTATTTTGACAGGCTCATCAGCATCTTTGAAGGGCAGGATGTGGAGGCGGAGCTCTGTACGGAACAGATGAAAGCCGCCATGAATGCCGGTGAAAATTACTCCACCATTATGAAGACCAGCGGATCGCGCTACCATATTTACTGCACAAATCTCCCTTACTGCGAGTGGTATCTGGTGACGGTTCTTCCCTTTGAGGGGCTGGATAATGCCATCTCCGGCATGGGAGAGCGCTGGCTCGCCATCGTCTACGCCGCCTCCTTCGCGGTGATCGCCATGCTCCTCTACATATTCTTGCGGTACTTGAAGCTGTTCAGAGACCAGGTATCCCAATTGAAGCGGATGAACACGGAGATGGACGCGGCGCGGAAAGAAGCGGAACAGGCCAATATGGCAAAACAGGACTTCCTGTCCAGTATGAGCCATGACATCCGCACTCCCATGAACGCCATCATTGGCATGACCTCTCTGGCCCTGGAGAATACGGACAACCCGGAGCAGGTCCGGGATTACCTGGGCAAAATCGCGCTGTCCAGCAAGCACCTGCTGGGGCTCATCAACGACGTACTGGATATCTCCAAGATCGAGAGCGGAAAAATGACGCTGAATGTGGAGCCGGTGCCGCTGAGGGAGGCGATGGACAGCATTGTCAATATCATGCAGCCCCAGGTGGCGGCAAAACGCCAGCAGTTCCATGTAACTGTCCGGGAGATCCTTTCGGAAAACGTGTGCTGCGACAGCGTGCGGCTGAATCAGGTGCTGATTAACCTGCTGGGAAACGCCGTCAAATTCACGCCGGAGAGCGGAACGGTTCAAGTGACCGTGTACCAGGAGGCGCTTCCGGAGAAGCTCACCCATGTCCGCACCCATTTCCTGGTAAGCGATACCGGAATCGGCATGTCAAAGGAGTATCAGAAGGTAATATTCGAGTCGTTCAGCCGGGAGAACAACACCCGGGTTCGGAAAACAGAGGGCTCCGGGCTGGGAATGACCATCACCAAGCATATCGTAGACGCCATGGAAGGCGGCATCTTTGTCCACAGTGAACAGGGCAGAGGAACCGAGTTCCATGTTGTGCTTGATCTGGAAAGGGCTGCGGAGCGGAAGCCGGATGCGTCGTTCCCGGACTGGCGGGTGCTGGTGGTTGACGGCGATGAACGGCTGTGCGTCAATACGGCTCGTATTTTAGAATCCACCGGCATCCGGTCTGAGTGGTGTCAGAGCGCCGGACAGGCAGTGGAGCGGATTGCGCTCGGCAGTTACCGGCTGCTCCTTCTGGGATGGAATCTGCCGGATATGAGTGGGATCGAGGCCGTCAGGGCAATCCGGACGGCCTGCGGGGAAAGCGGTCCGGCGATGCTGCTCCTGACCTGCGATGGGGACAGCGCCGCCGGCGAGGTCAGGGAAGCGGGGATTTCCGGCTTTATTTCCAAACCGCTGTTTCCCTCCACCCTGTTGGACGCGCTGAGCGCATTTGCCGGTACCGGCGCCGGGGAAGCGGTCAGTGCGGAACATGCGGTTGATCCGGGCCTTCGGGGGAAGCGCATTTTATTGGCGGAGGATAATGAGCTGAACTGGGAAGTGGCGAGGGAAATGCTCTTCGTCCTTGAAATAGAGATCGATTGGGCTGAGAACGGGCAGATCTGCGTCGAACAATTTGAGAAATCCCCCGTTGGGCATTATGACGCGATTCTTATGGATGTCCGGATGCCCATCATGGACGGCTATGAAGCGACCACGGCTATCCGCGGGTTGGAACGCAAAGACGCAGACGTTCCCATTATTGCCATGACTGCCGACGCGTTTTCGGAGGATATGCAAAAGTGTCTGGAGTGCGGCATGAATGATCATTTGGCGAAACCGATTGATGTTCAGGCCGTTGCATACAAGTTAAAGAAATATTTGAGGTGAGGGATGCCGGGCGGCGCCGGCCGGAGCCAATGGACAGAAAAGGGCCAAGGATTATGTGCCTCCGCAGCAAAAACGCCCCGAAAGCACCGGAAAGCGGTATTTCCAAGGCTTAATGCTTCAGCCAAATACCAGAACTTTATGGCGGCCCATAATTTGGAAGTCCCCCTTAACTTAATGACATTGCGGTTATGGGTGAGATTCTTCTGCAAATGCCCGGAATATTTCCGATATTTCACACTTTTACTGTGTGTTTGATTCTAGCCTTTCGGCCTGACCGCATATCTGCCCACAGACAGAGAAAAACCGGGGGACTCTGGAGCATAAAATCCAGAGTCCCCCGGTTTATATCAGTCAGCTTGTTTTTCCAGCTTCAGCCGTTCCTTTTCCACGGCGCTTTCCGCTCTCATTTTTTCTACTCTCCTTTATGCCTTCACAGGAGATTAGGAATGTCCTCTTTTTTTGCGTTGAGCCGCGAAAATGTTCTTTGTTATTTGCTCCTGATCGGCTTCGGTCAGCTCCAAAAACCGGCATCCGTATTCAAACTCCTCCGCGTCCTTCGCAATAACGCGCACGACCTGGGCAAACATGACCGACTCCGGCCTGTCCTCTAACAGCCTGACTTTCAGCAGGAATTTATCTCCCTCGTGGTATCTGTACTCCGAGCCGACGCTGGCCCCGCCCACGCTGATGTTCAGCAGCTTGCAGGGCTTTTCGCCCATCGCCAAGCCGCTGAACATTGTGGCGGTGGCCTCAAGGTTTGTTTCCAACCGGAAGAAGGCGCGGTCGTTGCCCACGCGGGCGACGGTCAATTCCTCTACCTGCCAGATATGCTTGGGGCCGGGGGTAATGACGCCCTCCATATAGACCGCTTTTCTCTCATGGTCGCTGTAGCCTCGAATCCTGGCGTGGATGGATTCAGCGTCTTCGGCAATCTCGGATTCAGAATACTGGTGCAGCTCCGCTTTGTCTCCATGCAGGCCAAGCAGCTTTGCCACAAAAAGTATCTGGCCTGTATCCGTCGTTACCTCCACCCGCATACCGGAGTAAATATCAAGCTCCTCGTTTGCCTCGCTGCTCTCTTGAGGCGGCTGCGCCTTCGCCTTCTTATGGAAAAGATCAAGTAAACTCACAATATACCTCCCTGCTATTCTGAGCTCGCGGCGTTGCTGGGATTATTTTTTCTCCCACAGCTGCTTCAGCTTTTCGTCGGCCCAAATGACCCTGTTCCGGCCATTTTTCTTTGCGTCATACAGCATGGTGTCCGCGACTTTTAAGAAGAAGCCGTAGTCGCTGTCCGGCTCGGGGATCACGGTGACGCCTCCGATGCTGACTGTGACCCACTGAGCCACGGATGGGTCGTGGGGGATATGCAGGCCTTCCACCTCGTGACGGATTTTTTGCAAATGCCGGAATATCTGCTCGGAGGGGTCGCCCATAACCAGCGCCACAAATTCCTCGCCGCCGTAGCGGGCCAGAAAATCCGTGCTGCGCTGTAGGTGGGCCGCGGCCGTCCGCGCGACGGCGGCAATCACTTTATCTCCGGCAGGATGGCCAAAGGTGTCGTTGTACACCTTGAAGCGGTCGATGTCAAACATACAGATGGAGATCGGAACGTGCAGGCGGATTGCCTCGCTCCACTTTGTGGCGCTGTACTGTTCATACCTGCGCCGGTTGGCGATTCCTGTGAGCTGGTCGGTCATGGATTGCTGCTCGATCTGCCTGCGATAGCGGTACAGCTTGACGTGCGTGTTGACCCTCGCCTTAACGATCAGGGGAATATATGGCTTGGTAATATAATCCACGGCCCCTAAAACAAGTCCGCGCTGCTCATTCACCGCGTCCGCGAGGCTGGTGATCAAAATGACCGGGACATTTTGGGTGACAAGCTTCTCCTGCAATGTTTTCAGCAGCGTAAACCCATCCATCTCCGGCATCACGACATCCAGCAGAATGAGCGAAAAATTTTCATCGCTTGCCCAACGCAGCCCATCCTCCGCCCTCTGAGCGACGGTAACATCGTATTCGTCCTCCAGAATTGCTTTTAGCTGGGTTGCTTGCACAATGCTGTCGTCTACGATCAATATTTTTTCCATACTGCATCCCTCACTATGTTTACTAAAACGTTGTTAACAACATAATTTTGTTCTCAAAGCCCAATGCCCTGATTTCGGGCAAAGAGCGCGGGGAATCTGAAAAAAGGCGCAAAAAAGGCAGGCGAGATAAAGACAGCGGGCATCCCGTCAGTTTTTTTCACGGCTAAGTTGAAATTGGGAGAGATAGTGAACGTTTATTATCGTGCGCCTAAAAATGAACCGCCTTCCAGCGGTGGATTTCTACTTTTTCCCCTTTTGGGGTTTATCCGGTTTCAAGTATCCGCTCAGCCCGGTGGTCAACAGCTGGAACACGGTGTCCTCGGTTTCCTGGTTGTTTGGCAGTGCTCCCTCCACCACATATTTTGCGTACATAACAGTAGACGTGAGCACATGGAGCCACAGCAAATCCTGATTGATCCGGTTCAGGCTGGGGAATACCCGCTTGAACGCATCAACCATCCCAATAAAGGTCTTGAAATAGGTCACATCCCGGCTCTTGTCGTACTTTGGGAAAAATGCACTGTCCCGGAAGCGATGATAAAAAACGGTTTCATCGGGGTGGGAGGTCCAAAAGCGAAAGTAGGGCAGCCACAGTCCCTTTATCGCGCCCGTAGAATCAGTGAGCATGGTCAGAGGATTGAACTTCAAATGCTCAAAAATCGCTGCCGCCTGTCTGTCCACATAGGTGAAGCACTCTACCAGCAGCTGATCCTTGCTGTCGAAGTGACGGTAAATCGCCCCGGACGAAACTCCCGCCAGTTCACTGACGTTCTGGATGCGTACCCCCTCAAGGCCATACTGCCGCACGGCCTTGATTGCCGCAAGAATGATTCGCGTCTTGGTATCATCCAGAGTAACCACTTCCCCCCTGAAATATCTGCTTCTCCTGCCACCCATTTACAGAGGAATTATATCGTACTCTGCCCCGTTTGACAATACTCTTTTACGCATTTATCCGCCGCATATCAAGGATTTAACGGTCGGTTTTCGCTTTGGCCGGGAATGCTGTCCTTCAAGCCCTTGCCCGACTTGAATGCGGGGATGCTCCGCCCGTCCAGCCGGACAAAAAGCCGGACGGAATTACCAAATCCACATTATACAGTCAAATGTGTGGGGTGTCAATAGATTTTCAAGAGGAGGGCGTGAAGGAATTGTGACGGCTTTTTTTGCGCCTGAGGGCCGGCGCCCAAAGCGCCGGTCCCGGCGGGACAAGGGAAAACCAGCCTTGATTTCGCGCAAAATCAAGGCTGGTTTCATGTTCAGGTCTTTTCCACGAAATCCACAATGGCGGAGACAAATTCCAGGGGCTTTTCCCCGCTGGCCAGGTGGGTGCAGCCGTCAAAAATGCGGATGGTGGCGTTGGGAATGCGCGCGGCCATCCAGGAGGCGGTCTCCGGGCGGTAGAGGGAGCCGGGGCTGGCGAAAAACAGGGCGGTAGGCACGTCGATGCGCGCCAGGCAGGGACGGTAGTCCCGGCTGTCGCAGGATTCCCAGTAAATGCGGTTGGCCCTGCGGTTTTGCTCCGGCGGGGGCGCCATCAGCCGGTGAAAGAGCTCCTCCTTTCCGGCGGCCCGGGCCCGCTCCCGGGCGCGCAGCGCGAACTCCCCGCTCTCGTCAAAGTCCCGGCGCTCGTCCGGCGTGTGGGGGAACATGGTCTGCTCCGCGAAAAAGGCGGAAAAGGCCTCGTAGTGGTGGTCCATGTTGTAGAGGTCCCGCTCAAACTGGGTCTGGGTATACCAGCCCTGGTAGATGCCCAGCTTCCACTCCTCGTCGTTGATGGGCTTGGGGGACATATCGCCGACGATCAGCCGGGAGATGCGGGCCGTTCCGAACTGCTCCAGATAGGAGAACAGCACCGCGGCCCCCATGGAGTAGCCCAGCACCACGGCGTCGTCGATTTCCAGCTGCTCCAGCAGCTCCAGCGCGTCCCGGGCCGACTGGGGGACGCCCAGGTTGTCCGTAAACGCAGACCTGCCGCAGCAGCGCTGGTCATAGCACAGGCAGCGAAAGCCAAACCGGCTCAGCAGCTCCAGGATGGGCCGCTGTGTCTCCGCGTCCCCGCCCCAGCCGTGAATCCACAGAAAGGGAACGCCCTCTCCCACGTCTGTGTAGGAGATTTCCACCCCGTCCGATGCGGTAAAAAAGCCCCGCGCCTGCCTCGTTTTCTGCACCATTTCCATGTCATTTCAACCCCAGCATCTGGCGGGCCTCCTCGGGCGTGGCCACCTCCCGGCCCAGCTCATGGGCAATCCGGGCCATCTTGGCCACGGGCTCGGCGTTGGACTGGGCCAGCTGGCCCTTGGAGATGTAGAGGTTGTCCTCCAGCCCCACGCGGACGTTGCCCCCCAGGACGATGGCGGTGGCGGCGATGTCGAACTGGTTCCTGCCGGCGGCGGCGCAGGACCACACGAAATTCCCCTCGCCCAGCACCTGCCGGGCCGTGTTCACCAAAAAGAGCAGGTTGTCCACCGTGGCGGGGATGCCCCCCATGACCCCGGTGACAAACTGAAGGTATACCGGGGCCTTCAGCAGCCCCTTTTTCATGAAGTAGGCGATGTTGCTGATCATGCCCACCTCGTACACCTCGAACTCCGGCTTGGTGCCGTGGTCCGCCATGACGCGGATGTAGTCCTCGATGTCCTTGAAGGTGTTGGCGAAGGGGACGGTATAGGTGTTTTTGACGAAGGGGAGCTCCCAGTCGTACAGGGGCTGGCTGATTTTATCCGCAATGCCGGAAAAGCAGAAGTTCACAGACCCGGCGTTGCAGGAGGCCAGCTCGGCCCGGCACACCGGCACCGAGGCCAGCCGCTCCTGTATGCCCATGCCGATGGCGCCGCCGGTTGTGATGCCCACGACTACGCCGCACTGGGCGCGCACCCCGTCGGTGATGTACTTCATCAGGGCCGTATCGCTGCTGGGGCGGCCGTCCTTGGGGTCCCGGGCGTGGAGGTGGACCACGGCGGCCCCGGCTCGGTTGGCGGCCACCGCCTCCTCGATGATGCGGTCGGGGGTGACGGGCAGGTATGGGGACATACTGGGTATGTGGACCGCGCCGGTGACGGCGGCGGTCAAAATCACTTTATTTCCCATGAAAAAATTTCCTCCTGTGCTTATTCAAATGTTTCGCTGGCCTGGAGCTGGGTGAGCAGGCGGCGGTTGAAGGCCTGGCGCGCCGCGTCCCGAACCTCCGGGGGATAGTCGAAAAATCCCGCCCCGGTTTTCAGGCCCAGCCTGCCCTGCTCCACCCGCCGGCGCAGGTCGCCGCAGGCCGCTGTGGAGCGGTCCAGGCTGGCGAACAGGTTGTCCTCACAGGCGCACCACACGTCCAGCCCGCCCATGTCCGCCGTCTCCAGAATCCCTGCGGTGGCGCTGCGGAAGCCGGGGCCGTACTTCAGCGCCCTGTCGATGTCCTGGGCGGAGGCGGCGCCGGTCTCCATGAGGTGGAAGACCTCCCGGGCCATGGCGTGCAGGATGCGGTTGGCGATGAGGCCGGGGATGTCCTTCAGCACCCGGATGGGCTGCTTCCCCACCTTCCGGTGGAGGTCGTACACCTCCTGAAACACGGCCTCGTCCATGTTGCCGAAGCAGGACAGCTCCGCGATGGGGATGAGGTGGGCGGGGTTGTACCAGTGGCACACCATGGTCCGGGCCTTCCGAGTGTCGGGCAGGCCGGCGGTCATGTCGTCCAGCCGGAGGCTGGAGGTGTTGCTGGCAAAGACCGTCTCCGCCGGGCAGAGGCGGTCCAGCTGGGCGAACAGCTCCCGCTTCAGCTCCAGCCGCTCGGGGATGGCCTCGATGACAAAATCCGCCCGCTCCACCGCGGGCTCCAGCCGGCTGTACACGGTGATGTGCTCCAGGGCCTGCTCCACGCGGCACGGGGGGAGGGCGCCCTCCTGGACCATGAAGTCCAGCTCCCCGCGGATGGTGTCCAGCACCGTGGCCCGCACCTGCTCAAAGGACTCGTACAGGCGGACCGGGTAGCCGTGCAGGGCGAACACGGTGGCGATGCCGTGGCCCATGGTGCCCGCGCCGATGACCGCAATGGTATGTATCATGACGGTTCCCTCCGTTTACGAAAGCGCCGGGAGCGCGAAGCGGTCCAGACAGGCGAAGGTGGGCAGGGGGATGGCCCCGCGCTCGTAATCCTTGACGATTTGGATGATGGTGTCGCAGACTGGGGTGGCCACGCCCAGGCGGCGGCCCCAGTCGCTGCAAATGCCCACGATGTGGTCGATCTCGCAGGGGCGGCCCTTCTCCATGTCCTGGAGCATACTGGCCTTCAGCGGGCGGTGAGGCTTGAAGTAGTCCCGCAGCCACTGGCTGGGCCGCCGCAGCCCGGCCTCGTCGTCAAAGGCCAGGCTGTAGTAGCTCCAGCCGGGGACCAGGTCCTCCAGCTGGATGCCCCGCCTGCGCACCAGCTGGACAATCTCGTTGCCCACCCACGCCGCGCAGGAGACGGCCTTGTCGTCGTCCAGAATCTGGGCGTAGGTGCAGCCCAGGGCGGCGGACATCCCGCTCAGCGTGGCGTTTTGGATGACCTTGGACCAGCGGGTGCCCATCAGGTTGTCCATCACGGCGCAGGCGCCGGAGAGGCTGAGCAGGCCGGCCACGGCCTGGATGCGCTGGGTATTGCGCCCGTCCAGCTCGCCGATTTCGTACCGCATGGCGGACACGTCGGAGGTGAGCTCGGACACGCCGGGCCCCCGGAAGGAGGCCCCCCAGCCCACGATGCCGCCCACCACCCGCTCGCGGCCGATGATTTTGGCCACCGCCTCCTCCGGCACGCCGTTCTGGAGGGTGCACACCACGCTGTCCGGCCCCAGGTGGGGCAGAAGCTGCGCCAGGGCCACGTCGTTGTAGGTCTGCTTGGCCAGCAGGATGACCACGTCGTAGATGCCCTCCATCTGCTGGGGGGTGATGGCCTTCACCGGCACCCCGGTCAGCTCCAGCTTTCCGATGACGGTGGCGCCCTTTTCGTTCAGGGCGTCCACATGCTCCTGATAGGCGTCGATCAAAACCATATCTCCGCCGTTTTTGGCCGTCAGCGCGCCGATGATCGTACCCAGCGACCCGGCGCCCATCAAAGCTGCTCTCACAGCACATTACCTCTTTTCTGCATTGAATATTGGGACGCTTACGAATCGTCCTGGCGCACCGCGTCCCTCAGTTCCGCCCAGATCAGCTGGGAGGCCTGGGCGTCCAGGCTGACCGGGCCGCTGCCGGCGTAGGCCGTGCCCCCGGGCCAGGTGTGCCCGCCGCCCTCCACCACGTATTTGACGACCTGGGGCGTCTGGCCGGCGCAGTAGGCGTAGCGGGAAATTCGGGTGCCGTCGTTGGGCGCGGCGTCGGGCAGCTGGGAGTACTCCGCCTCGTCGGACGCGCCGGAGCGCTGGACAAACCAGGCGGCGCTCTCGTCCAGGGACAGCGCCCAGGTGTATTCCTGCTCCCCGTCGTTGTCGAAGTCGTAGTGCATCCCGCCGATGGGCACCACGGGGTCCTGCGACCCCTGGATAAACACCACCCGGACGGGCTGCGCGGGGAGCTGCGCGGTGTACTCCGCGCACAGCAGCCCGGCGACGGACGCGACCCCGGCGAATTTCTCAGGGGCCTCGACGGCCAGGCGCAGGGACATGAAGCCGCCGTGGGACATCCCGCAGCAGTACGCCCGTTGGGGGTCGGCGTATCCCGCGTTCACGAACAGGTCCACAAGGTCGGTGAGGTATGCCACGTCGTCAACCAGGTATTGGGCGCAGGGGTCGGTATAGGAGACGTTCCAGCGGATGTAGTTGAAGTCGGTCTGGCCCGTCTCCAATACGCTCTTGCCCTCGCTGGACAGGGCGCCGTCCCTGTGAATGGTGACGGCCTCCGGCGCCACGACGATGAACCCCTCCCGCTCGGCCAGGCTGACCCAGTCCCCCCATTGCAGCTGAATGGAGGCGTTGGAGCCGCTGCCGTGAAGGGGGAGCATCAGCGGCAG
>OFFQ01002199.1_pt1 | contig 10255 bp, 14 predicted proteins | sample 1521411 | NCBI WGS metagenome assembly OFFQ01 (sample SAMEA3504110, study PRJEB24116) | mouse gut metagenome | biome: mouse gut; feature: mouse-associated habitat; material: faeces | place: Denmark | collected 2011 | reverse complement strand
TATTAGCTTTCAGCCTTTTTAAAGCATCTTCATAAGAGCCGTATCCATAGGATAAATCAAAAATATCCATAGCTTTTAAAATATATAAGTAGCTGTTTGCATCAAATCTTTCAGTAAATTTATATCCATTATATTTTAAATAGTTTTCTACTTCATAGCTGCTGGAAAAATCAAATATAGAGTCCTGATACCCAAGCCGTCTGCCAAATTTAGCATTAAATGAAGCATCAGAAAGATAAGTAATATGGCCTGCCATTCTGGCTATTGCAAGCCCATCTTTTGGGGTTGTTTTGCCATAATAATTACCTTCATTCCAGTTTGGGTCTTTTGTGATTGCATATCTTGCAACAGTATTAAAAGCCATTGCCATAGGTGTTATTCTTCCTGCTGCAGAAATTATAACAGCATTTTCCACCATTTCAGGAAAAGTTATAGCCCATTCAAGCGACTGCATTCCGCCCATTGAGCCGCCTATAACACAGAAAAGTTTTTCAATATTCAGATAATTCAGCAGTTTTTTTTGTGCTTTTACCATATCTCTAATAGTAACGACTGGGAATTTTAGGGCATATCTGCTGCCAGTATATGGGTCAATACTTGATGGACCTGTAGAGCCGTAGCAGCTGCCTAATATATTTGAGCATATAACAAAATACTTATCAGTATCAATTGTTTTACCTGCTCCAATCATTGCATCCCACCAGCCTGCAGAATTTTCGTTAGCAGATGAAAGCCCTGCAGCATGTGCAGAGCCTGTTAATGCATGGCATACAAGTATTACATTATCTTTATTATCATTTAGTGTGCCGTAAGTCTCATAGGCAATAGTAACAGGGGATAAAATTCTTCCACTTTCTAAAAAAAATTCATCTTTAAATGTTACAGACTCTGTTTTTACTATTCCGATTGAGTTTTCTTTTTCCATTAATTTCCCAGAGCCTTATCAAAATCAGCTGTTATATCGTCTATATTTTCAATACCAACAGATACTCTTATTAAATCTGCAGTAACACCAGAAGAAGCAAGTTCCTGTTCAGACAGCTGTCTGTGTGTAGTGCTTGCAGGGTGAGTAACAATAGTTTTAATATCTCCAAGGTTTGAAACATGCAGTGCAAGAGAAACTTTTTCTATAAACTGTTTGCTTTTTTCAAACCCGCCTTTTACACCAAAAGTTAAAAGTGAGCCGCCACCAAGAGTTAAAAATTTATCAGCATTTTTATGGTTTTTATTATCTTTTAAGCCGTTATAGTCAACCCATGCAACATTTTTATGATTTTGTAAAAATTTAGCAAGTTTTTTTGCATTTTCTACATGTCTTTCCATTCTAAGATGAAGTGTGCCTATACCCTGCTGAATAAGAAATGAGTTAAATGGGCTTATAGTGCCGCCTATATCTCTCATAGCACTTACTCTCATTTTTGCAGCAAAAGCAGCACTGCCAAAATGTTCTGTAAATATAAGTCCGTGATAGCTTTTATCAGGCGTTGTAAGCTCAGGAAATTTTCCGCTTGCTGCCCAGTCAAATTTACCGCTGTCCACGATGATGCCGCCCAAAGTGGTGCCGTGACCGCCGATGAACTTGGTGGCGGAGTGAACCACGATGTCCGCCCCGTGCTCGATGGGCCGGATCAAATAGGGTGTCCCGAAGGTGTTGTCGATGACCAGGGGCAGGCCGTGGGCATGGGCAATCTCCGCGATGCGGTCGATGTCGGGGATGTCGCTGTTGGGGTTCCCCAGGGCGGTCAGCTGGCGGGCCTCGGCCATCAGCCGGGCGGAGTATTGGCCGTCCAGCTCCAGGGCTTTGTCCAGCAGCCCGGCGTCCAGGCGCACACCCCGGTCATTGATACGCTGATCCAGCTCCCAGGCGGCAAGCTCCGCCGGGGGCCTGGGCCAGCGGGCCAGGCGGTCCCGGATGTCGGTCTCCACGTCCACGTCCCGCACGTTGTACTTGCGGAACCGCTCCCACTTGTCGGGGGCGTCCTTGGGGTAGTGCCGGGTGCCGTCCTTGGCGGGCTTGCAGAAGTAGCGGATCAGCTCCGCCCCCTCGGTGAGCTTCTGCTTTTCCAGGCCCAGGGCGGCCCCCACCTGGGCCAGCGTACCGGGCAGCCCCAGGGTGGCCGCTTGGACCATCGTACAGCGCCACTGCTCCGGGAGCATAGGCCGGGCAAAGTACCGGGCCAGGCAGGTGCGCTCGAAGGAGGCGTTGTAGGCGGTCTTGACCACCTCCGGGCTGGTGAGCAGGCACAGAAACTCGTCCAGGTCACCCGCCGGGAGGTCAGAGAGGACCGGCGGCAAAAGCGTGAGGTCTGCATCCTCGCTGTCGGCCAGGTCGATGATCCGGGTGGGCTGGTCGTCCACACGGTAGCCAATCAGCAGTATGGTGAAGTCCGGGGCCTCGGTGTAGGGCCGGACCCCGGCCTTTTGCAAATCGACGCTGGAATAGGTCTCTATGTCCACTCCCATTTTCATGCCAGCGCCCTCCTGGTTTGGTTGATGGTCTCGGCGGCGATCTCCAGCAGGCCCATGCCATTGACCGGGAACTCTACCGCACCGCCGCCGGTGCTGGTCTCATAGTCAACCCGGACGATCTCAGAGTGCGCCAGGTCGAAGTAGGTATAGGCCAGCCGGGTCACCCGTCTACCACTGGCGGCCTTCATCATGGCCGCCAGGTAGAACTCCACAAAGCGTTTTTTACTCATGGCTTCTCCTTTTCATAGGCGGCAACCCCCGCCGCCGGATGGACAGCGGGGGCCGCTTTTCGCTTTTACATGATGTCGTCGAGGTCGCCGCCCTCGCCCATGTAGCCGTCGTCGAAGTCGTCCTCGGCACGGCTGCCGCCGGACAGGCGCTCACCGTCACAGATCTTCTGCACGTTGTTGAGGCCCACGGCCACGCCATTGTTGCCGTTGCTGGAGAAGGGGTAGAACATCAGGGAGAACCGGCAGTAGCAGCCGCTGTAGATTTCATCCTGATCCAGAATGGCGTTGCGGGCCAGGTCCACCACACCGGGCTGCTTGCTGGAGTTGGCGTTGAGGAACCAGCAGCCCTGGAACGCCTCGTCCTCCGGCCTCTCCTCGTCGCCGTCCCTCATGGGCAGCTTCAGCTTGGCGGGCTTCTTGCCCTTCCACTTGGCCTTGATGCCGTCCTGGGTGGCCGCCTCCATGGCCGCCTCCACCTTCTTGGTCATGGCCGTGTCGCTCTTGGGCCAGATGATGCAGGCGCTGTACTTCTTGGGGGACTTCTCGTCCATGCTGGACGGCTCCCAGATGTGGGCGTAGGACAGGCGGCACTTGCCGGTGATCACCTTGCAGGGGTTGTTGACGTTGTTAGCCATTTTCAATATCCTCCTTGAAATCTTCTGCCGCTTTGGCGGCGGTGTTGATGGGGGGCCGCTTGTCGGCCTCCGGGACTAACGTGGGTGCGCCTTCGGGCTTGATGATGTACTGCCCGGCCAGCTCTCCGAATTTCTTCTTGCCGACCAGCTTTTCCATAGCAGTCAGGCCCAGCAGTTCGCGGGGTTTGTAGATGTCGGCCACCTTGTAACCGGCCTTGCGGAGAGCGGCGGCGATGCCGTCGGTGTCCGCATACTTGCGGTTGCTTCTGCCCTCCACCACCTTGTAGCCGGGGAAGCTGATCCCCTGGTTGATGGCGGCGTCGAGGGCGTAGTCCTCCACGCTCTTGGCCCAGGCGGTCAGGGCGGGCAGCCGGGCCAGGACCTCGGCCACCTCGTCAGGGGACAGGAGCGGCGGGTCCGCGAAGTCCCGCTTGGCAAGCTCCAGCTGGTAGTCGCGGTGCGCCCGGCAGACGGGGGAGGCCCGGCACCACCGGCACGTCCCCTCGCCGGGACAGAAGTCCCCCTCGCCCGCCCAGGCCAGGGCGGCCCTGGGCTTCAGCTCGTTCTCCGCCCAGTCCAGCAGCTCCGCCCGTGTGATGGTAGCGGTGGAGATGCTGTCAAGCCGGGGCTGGAAGATGTTCATGCGGATGGTGCTGATCTCATAAGCCCAGGAGAGGGCCAGGTAGCAGCCCAAGGCGTACAGCCGCATTTGCGGGTTACCCTCGGCGCTGACGGGGACGCCTTTGCCGTACTTGAGGTCCACCACATCCATCAGGCCGTCGGAAATGATGATGGCGTCCGAGGTGCCAAAGCCCTCCGGTACATACTCGTCGAACTTCACCGTCTGCTCGATGAAGATACGGGGGTCCGGGCACCGGCTCTTGGCCTCGGCCATGCGTTCCTCGACGAAGGCGGCGTAGGCTTCCATACACTCGCCCATCTCGCCGGAATACAGCGGGTCGGCCTGGGCAGCCTCCAGATCGGCAGTGATGTCCGCTCCCTCCCAGCGTTTCCGCAGAAGCAGCTCCCCGATGCGATGGGCCAGAGTCCCCTCTTGGGCGTACTCACTGCCCTGGTCCTCGAAGCTCTCGCCCAGCCGGGCGCTGGGGGGACAGGCCATCCACATATGGGCGCTGGAGGGTCCCAGCAGGGCGTGGCGGTCAGGCATCCCCCTCACCCAGCCCTTCCAGCGCCGTCAGGAAAGCGGCCCGGTCCTTCTCCGCGATGGCCGACATCCCGGAGGCCCCGAACTTCTGGAGGATGGCCACCACGGCGTCCTTGCCATACTTCCGGGACGCCTCGATCCCCTTGGCCCGGACCTGCTCCACCGTGGGGACCGGCTCCGGCTTGTCACCAAGGGCAGGCGTCGGGCCACTCTCCCCACCCGCAGGGCCAGGAGCCTCCGTAGGGGCCGGGGCGGCCTTGGGGGTATCGGAGATAGGCTCCTCCACCGGGGAGGGCTTGGCGGCCCCGACAGGGGCCTCGGCGGCGATCTCCTTCGCCTGGGCGGCGGCCAGCTTCTGCTCCTGATGCTTCTCCGCCTCCATGATGCGGTTGGCGGCCTGGGCGACGTCGTTGTTCGACAGGCAGTGCAGGCCGAAGGCGGTCAGGGAGGACAGCGCCTCCAAGGGCGTGTTGCCCGTGACTTTGATTTCCACCATTGTGTTCCGTCCTTTCTTCGTGTTTTTATACCAGCGCCGTCCCTTCGACGACGGCAAAGCATATCTCCGCCGGGTCATACCCGGCCAGTAACAGGTCCCGCAGCAACGAGACCTTGATGGACTTCCGGGAGCTGCCTACCTTCAGCGCCGGGCAGTTATCCGCCCCGTGACAGGTTGAGAACTTGCAGTTCAGGCAAATCCGGGTTTCTTCCTGCTTGACCATACCTACCCCCCTCCGGCTTTTCATCTGATCCACGACGTACTGGCTCAAAGCCACGGGGTCGGCAGCCATAGCGCGAATGACATCCGCCACTCGGATGCCGTAGAGGATAGCGGAGTCCTTGATAGCGAAGGCATAGCTGAGGGTGGCGTCCTCCAGCTCGGCGTAGACGTCCGCCGGGATCAGGTCCCGCACTTTGTTCAGGACCGCAGTATGCCGCTTGTCAGCCTCTTTGACCTGGGGGTCCGTAACCTCGATGCGCTCCCACTCCCCGGTCTGTGAGATGGCCCCCATCAGCTCGTTCATCAGCTCCAGGTCTTTCATACGGCGGCCTCCGCTTCTTTCAGCAGAGCCTCCAGCGCGGGGATGGCCTGCTCGTCCGACAGGTTCAACAGCGCCTTGCGCTTGTCGCACACTTCGTCGCTCTTAGCCCGCGACTTTATGCGGCGCTCAATGCGGGAAATGTCCATTTTCAGGGTTTCGGCCCGCTGGGCGTTTACCGCCCGCTTGGCCCCGATCAGGTGCGGCTCCACTCCGGGCAGATTGCTTTCCCCCGTGACCAGCTCGTATTCCAGCAGGGCATTGAAGATAATGTCGTCGATAACGTAGATCAGGTCCGCCATATCTTCGGCGTCGTCGGCGCTGATGGCCTTTTGCTCACTGGCCCCGAAGTGATCCTCCCACAGCCGGTAAAGCATACGATGCGCCCGCTCCAGGTTGATGAACGCATCCCCAACAGCGCCCGCGATGATAAGCCGCTCTTTGCCGGTGGTCTCTTGGATATACACTTGAAATTCCTCCTTGTTTTTCAGGAGGGGCCGTGCTATAATAGCACCATCCCCCCCCCGTGGGTTTCGGGCTTCACATCCAAACGCTTTGGTCGGCTGGTTGGATGTGGGGCCTTTTCATTTCGCCTGCTGGCGCTGGGTGCGGTTCAATTCTCTATCACCCCTCCCCGTCCAGGGCGGCAACCTCCACCCCGTCTTTGTCGATCAGGCGGCGAACCCCGTCAGCGTCGGTAACCTCCATCAAGGCCCCCTCCATGATGCCGGGAAAGCATTCCTCCATAGCTCGGTGGGAGGCCGCCCGGCCCTCCGGGGTGTTGATCATACGGTCCAAGAAAAACTCCTTGACGGCGTGGGTGAAGGGGGCGTCCACGTCGAAGTCGATCCAGCCGCGATTGCGGGGGTCCTTGTAGTCCAGGTTGTAGACGAAGATCAGGGAGGAAAATTCCCGGTCTACCCGCTCCGGCTTGATCTCCTTCAGCACCTGGGCATAGTCCCTATTGCAGAGGTTACACAGGTCCGCCAGGGTGGCTCCGATACTCTGCCAATAGTCCAGGGTCACAACGATGCTCTCGCCGTAGCCCACCAGCCGCTGCCGCTGGAGCTTGACCTTCTCCTCCAGGGTCTTGACCCGCTTCTCCCCCATGGGGAACGTGATCCCGGCCTGCTCCGCCTTTTTCAAGGCCCGCTTGAGGGAACGAAGCTCGTCGGTATCCCGGACGTAGTCCGTCACCGCCTCCCTGGCCCGAAGCCGGTAAAGCACCAGCATCGTCCGGGTGTCCTTCTTCGCTTGCTCCAGGTCCCCGCGATGATAGGCCACTCCGGCCCGCCCGATATACTCGGTTTCCTTGAAGCTGAGAATGTTGTCGTTCATTTGCACACTCCTTGTTGGTGATTTTCGCGGGCCAGCTTTTCCTCCAGAGCAACGACGGACAGGCGTACCGCCTCCACGTTCTCCGGGGTGGCCCTTGGGCCGCAGCCTTCCAGGTAGGCCAGGCAACGGCGTCGGTTCTCCAGCGCCTCCTTGGTGGTCACGCAGTAGCACCTCCTTCCCGGCAGCTGGCGGTCAGGCCGAAGAAAGCGTCGAACCGCTCGGCCCCCACATAATCCCGGAACCTAATCGGGCTTATGTAGTAGTTGAACTTGTCGCCCGTACCGGGGACGGCGCTCCCGAAGGGGAGGCTGCCACGCTGGAGGCCCACCCGGACAAACTGATTGCTTTTCCCCAGGCACCGGGCCGCCGCCGCCGTGCTGATCTTCTTTACCGGGGGCGGCTCTGTTCCCGCCGGGGGCTTTTCCTCGCCGGTCAGGAAGCCGAGAGAAACGCTGGTGGCCTCGGCCAAAGCCCGCATCCGCTCAGGGCCGGGGATGTTGCGCCCGGAGAGGTATTGCGAAATTGCGGACCGGGGTGCGCCGCTTTTCTCGGCAAGACCCGCCTGCTTTAACCCGGCCTGGTCCATAGCGTACTTGAGGCGCTTTGCGAAGGTTTCCATGGTTCACCTCCTTGTCCCGCCGATCAGTTCAGACCGACGCTGGTACACGCTCCGCCTCCAGTTTGTCGAGCGCCGCCAAGATGGTGGCTTTGGCGCTTTCGGTGTCCCGATGGCCATTCAGCACCATGCTGACGTATTCCGGGGTATAGCCGGATTCCTCCGCCAGACGCTTGGTGGTGACTTTGGCCAGGTGCATCCGCGCCACAACATTTGCGGTCCACTCCTGGGGCATAAAAATTCCTCCTCTCTTTTTTTTGAAAAAGTAGTTGACTTTCATAAACAAGAGTGTTACTATAAGCCTGCCACAACTTTAGGAACATCAACTACACGCAGTCATTTCTTAGCTCTGCGGGTGGTCTGTTGTTTATGTCCCTCAACCATGGCCCATTATAGTTTATGTTGCTCAACTTTGCAAGGGCTTTTTTTGAATTTCCGTTGATGTTCATAAACTTTGTGCAAATCAGCTAAAACAACGGGGGTATTTTTTGTGTTTTATGACAGGTATGCCGGGCTGTGCTCTGAAAAGGGCATTTCTCCAAGCCGAGCCGCCGAGGAAATCGGCCTCAACAAAGCGTCTGTGACCAACTGGAAGAAAAACGGATATACCCCCCGTGCGGAGGTGCTTCAACGAATTGCCGAATATTTCGGCGTTTCCGTGGGCTTCCTGGTCGATGGTTCCGAGGGAACAGAAAAAGCGCCTGCCCTCACGGATAAGGACAAGCGCGATATTGCCCGCGATCTGGAACAAATCATGTCCGCCTTGGATAGTGCCGGGGACTTGCAGTTTGACGGCGATCCTATGAGCGACGAAGCGCGGGAGAGTATCCGGGCCGCCATGAAGCTGGGGTTAGAGGCCGCCAAGGTCAAAAATAAAGAGCGGTTCACCCCCCGGAAGTATAGAAAGGGGTAAACCGCTGTTGGATATTAAACGCCTTGCTGAGAAGCTGGTGGGGCGGTTCGGCACCCGTGACCCCTTTAGGATCGCGGAGGAACTGGGCTACACCATCATCTACACGCCCCTCGTTGGGGTGCGGGGCTTTTATCAATATCTGAAGCGGTGCCACATCATTTACCTGGACTCGGAACTGGACGAAGCCACCGCCCGCTTTGTATGCGGGCACGAGCTGGGCCACTCCATTCTGCACCGGGGCCTCAATCGGATATTCATGGACACCCGCACCTTCATCGTAACGGGCCGCTATGAAACAGAGGCCAACCAATTCTCGGTTGACCTGATATTCAGCGACGAGGAATTGCAGCCCTATCTCTCCCGGAGCTATGAACGCGCCGCCGCCTATATGGGCGTCAGTAATGAACTGGCGGCGTATCGGATGGGGGAGATCGAGCCGGAGCTTTTCATTGAAGAATGGCCGTAAAGCCGGAAAGGAGGGAACACCTATGTTCGGGAAGAAAAAAACGACAAGGGGCCTCAGCGGGTCCCACATCACCGGCCTGCCGATCCCGGAGGGAACCTTTGTCCAGACGGTTCTATCTCCTGAAGAATTGACCTTGACCGCAGTGCTGCAAGGAGGCGGGAAAGCAGCTGAACAGAAATTTACCTTGGAGCTGGGCAAAGTCAAAAACATCCACATTTTGAACGAAACCGAAGTAAAACAGATTATTGCGCAATCCGCTCCAGGGATGCTCTTGGGGGCCGCTGCTTTTGGGGTTGTCGGTGCCATGATTGGTGGGCGGGTTAAAACAAAGGAAAAGACCTCAATCAAAAATCTGTTAGTCCTCGATTATGTATCCGGCGAGGAAAAGCAAATTGTTTTGGACTGCTCTATTGACAGCTTATCCAATCAAACCGCATTTTTGAAACGCTTCCAGGAGCTGAAGCCGGAGGCCGCTCAGGCCCCGGCAACTATCCAGCTATAAAACAGAAAAAGCCGCCCCCGGTGTTACCAGCACCAGGGGCGGCGGAGATACCATAAGGGCAAGCCCAAAATGATACCCGGACAAGGTCATTTTACCACTTGCCCTTGGGAAAGTCTACACTTTTTTTTGAAAGGACAGGTGGTTTTTTCATGCGTAACCCAAACGGATACGGAACGGTGGCCCGGCTGACGGGCCGTCGTCGCCGCCCCTTCATCGTCAAGAAGGTGGCCAGGTGGAAGGAGAACGGCCAGCCGGTATATAGCGTTATTGGCTATGCCGAGACCAGGGAAGCCGGGAATATGCTGCTGGCCGAGTACAACCGGGACCCCTGGGACGTGGACCGGGCCAAGCTGACCCTCCAACAGCTCTTTGACCTCTGGAAAGAAAAGAAAGCCCCGAAGCTGGGGGAGTCCAACCGATCCTCCCTGTGTTCCGCGTTCAAACACTGTTCAACGCTGGCGGAGAAGCCCTACAAGCAGATCAAGTCATTTCATATGCAGGACACCATAGACGGTTGCGGGAAGGGCTACAGCACCCAGGCCGCCATAAAAAACCTCTGGGGCCACCTGGACCGCTTTGCTCTGGAACTGGACATAATCACCCGTTGCTATTCTGAACTGCTGACCTCTGACCCAATCCCGGAAACCTCCCGGCAGCGGTTCAGCGACGAGGAGATCGCCAAGCTGTGGGAACACCAGGCGGAGCCGTGGGTGGATACCGTCTTGATCTTCATATACAGCGGGTGGCGGATCAGTGAGCTGCTGGCTCTACCCCCCGCCGATGTTGACCTCCAGGCTGGAATCATGACCGGCGGCGCCAAGACGAAAGCCGGGAAAAATCGGGTTGTCCCCATCCACTCAAAAATCCGCCGCTTGTGGAGGCCC
>OFFQ01002196.1_pt1 | contig 10258 bp, 5 predicted proteins | sample 1521411 | NCBI WGS metagenome assembly OFFQ01 (sample SAMEA3504110, study PRJEB24116) | mouse gut metagenome | biome: mouse gut; feature: mouse-associated habitat; material: faeces | place: Denmark | collected 2011 | reverse complement strand
TGCGGGTGTAGTTCAATGGTAGAATCCCAGCCTTCCAAGCTGGTCGCGTGGGTTCGATTCCCATCACCCGCTCCAGATGCGCCTGTAGCTCAGGTGGATAGAGCAACTGCCTTCTAAGCAGTGGGCCGGGGGTTCGAGTCCCTCCAGGCGTGCCAGCCTGCTCCGGGCGCGGCCAGATCATCAGCAAATATGGTGGGTATAGCTCAGTTGGTTAGAGCACCGGATTGTGGTTCCGGGTGTCGAGGGTTCGAGTCCCTTTACCCACCCCATAAAGCAAGGGATTGGGAGCTGATCCCAATCCCTTGCTTTCCACTGGAACGACGAATACTGGGGTGTCGCCAAGTGGTAAGGCACGGGACTTTGACTCCCGCATCCGCTGGTTCGAGTCCAGCCATCCCAGCCATTTGACCCGTTAGCTCAGTCGGCAGAGCAACTGCCTTTTAAGCAGTGGGTCCGGGGTTCGAATCCCCGACGGGTCACCAGCGAAAAACCTCTGTAGCCATTGTGATGCAATGGTTACAGAGGTTTTATCTCTTTCTGCTTATTCCATGCAAGCGCGGGAAAACCGGCACAAATTCAGCATGATTTCCGCAGGGGACAGGTCAAAATACAAGTCAGTACTGGCGCTGCTCAGTGAGACAAATTCGTAGGTGCTTGCGGATTTGGGAGAGCAGGAACGGAACCACACTTCCGCGACAAGCCCCGGCTCGTTCCCCAATACCGGCGGCCCTTCTGCCGCTGATCCATAGGTTGTGCCATCAGACCGGCGGCAAAGCTGGCCAGCTGCTGTGTGTCTACCGGCACCACAGAGGTCTCGCCCATGAACCAGCTATCCGCGATTTCCCGGCAGATCTCGGAGGGAAGATCCGTAACAAGCTGGTAGGCAGCTATCCGGGCATCAGAGGGGGTGTACTCTGTCATCACCACGTAGCGGATCGGCTTGCCCACCGAGGACCTCGCCTGGCCCATAAATGTCCTGTATTGCCGATCAGCAACAGCAAGAGGGACTGTCTGACCAGGAGCATAACGGAGGGTCAGGAGCTGGGCGCAGTCAAAGCTGCTGGTGAGCACAGCCTTCAGGCGGCGGAGGGAGTGCTGCCGGTACTGTTCGGCCCGTCGATCTGTCAAGGTGTTACCTCCTGTCTCTTTTTGGTACGCTCCCCACGCGCGGCACCGCGCGGACGCGAAATTTCTGGAAAGTCCTGGACCCAGCCGATTAGGCTATGGGCTTGACTTTTTGTTTTTTTCGAGGGGGGGCCTCTGCAAATAGTCTACCACACTGCCGCTCTTGTCGCAACGGCAACTTCCTTTTTTCGCTAGTTATTCGACTACATTCCAAGTTTGTAATACATATTAAAAATGTTGTCAAACGCAATTCTGCGGAGCTTAACAAAGAGGTCCGCCAACATGAAGTTTTGCTGGCGAACCTCTTTGTTACTTCTCAGCGGACTCTATCGACTGGTAATAAATCCCATTCTTCTTGTTATCCAGGACGAAGGCGTCATAGCAAACACGGCCTTCCACCAGATTTCCGCTCAGGCCCGGCGGGTCAATATGAATCTTGTACTCCTCCAGCTTGACCGGAGCGACCGTTGCCGAGGGATGGGCAATCATAAAGCCGAAGTCTTCCGGGACGCGGTTCGCCGGGACCTTGATGACGCTGCACCCATCCAACATGCCGATCACACCAAGCTGCCGCTGCTCCTGACCGATGTCGGTCTCCATAGTGATATCGGGGTTACGCTTCATCAGCTTGTAGACGGCAGGCGTAACCATGAGGACGCGGTTGGTCTCTGAGACCTCGGCATCATCCAGCGCGGAGTTACCCGCAAGGATGGAATCATAGATGTTATCAGAGGTCAGCACCATAGCGGCGGGCTTTGTCCCTGCCCCTGCACACATTACGCCATATGTGTATGTATCGACTTCCGGGATGACAACCTCCTTTATCTGGCGGGCCAGTGCTACCGCCGCGTTTAGCACATCGCCGGTTTCATCCTCGTCCATCTTATCAATGGCGAAGGTGAAGGACCGATCCTTTTTCAAAGTCAGCTCCTCGGTGGTTGCATCCAGTCCGGCAACAGGGCCATACCGGGACCACTTGCCATCCGTCAGCGTAGAGCCGTCCCTGTCATAGTCGTGCATTGCAGAGGTGGTAACCTTGTAGACCCGAACAGTATGTGCGCCGGTCCAATCAATATCATCATTGGTCAGCAGATTGAGTTTGCTCTCCGCCTTGAATTGCTCGTCCACATAGGGAGAGAATTTTGCAACAAGGTCAACAGACATTTTATCGCCCTCCAGTTCTAAAAATTTCGCTCACGATATTAAACTCCTCCTTAGGTTCCTGCTTCTGGGCCTTCTCTTCATAATCACTTCGGCAACGGGAATAGCCGGTTTTATAGCCCTGCTCTTCCGAAAATTCGATAAGAGCGAAAACTGCATCAACCGCCGCAGTGAAACTTCCCAAATTTGTGGCATCCAAAAATCCATAGAGTTTTTCTGCGTTGTCCTCCGCATATTCACCGATCAGATTAATTTCGGTGGGTTTGGATAACCCCTTGCGGCCAAAGCGATTTACATATTTCCTGATTTTTTGTTCTAAGTAGGACTTTTCCTCACGGATCAGTTCGGTCGTCTGCTGGGTCTCCTGGACCGGCAGAGACTGAAACCGTAGCAGATGTTCCCGGATGATCTCCTCAACTTCCGCCTGACTGTAGGTGCGCTCCTCTTCCGGGCTATCCTCGTTATTATCTGGCTCAGCCTCAACCACCTGGAGCTCTTCCTCCGCAATCTGGCCCTGCTCTGCCTGCAAATCCATTTCCAAGATATTTTCCTCCTCCCATTTTACTCAAATCCGACAGCGCTGTCGGATTTCAGGGGGCTCGCGGGCTAATGGCAGCATATCCATAACAGTCTCACATCCTTATCGGTATCGGATCACCAAGGTTGCCGCCGCGGATACTCGGTGCGGTCCCCAGCTGCTCCGGGAAACTGTCTGGGTCCCGCTGCCACAGGAGCCGCCCATCCGCGTCCCAGGAGGCAAATATCACGCCAAAAATGCGTTGCGCCTCCATTGAACAGTTCATCCGGTGTTTACCCTTCGACATGTCGTAACGGGTCCCCACCATCTGCCATGGACCTAATACGCCTATATACGCTTTCACCATGACAGCAGGGCGACGCTGGCCGGGGTAGACCGCATAGCACATGCACAGGTCCTCGCTTCCGTCTCCGCCTTCGCTCCGGTACCGCGGCAGCGCGGGGAAACGGGTGAAATCTACAGCTACCCAGCCGCGGTCTACCACGCCAGCCCTCTCCATGCAGTCCCCGGATACAGGGAATATGGCGTGGGTGCTTTGCTTCATAACGGTCTCTACCATGTCAATGGTGAGGTGCTTTGCGACGATCTCCTGCCGGGGCTCCAGAATTTGCGGTATTCCGCTGCATTCAAAAATTCTATTCATTGTTCAATCGCTCCTCTTTGGGTTGATGTGCGGGGAGGGTGAAATTTGGTTCCTTCCCCCACACCCCCTTCTTCCTGTTTGTTGGTTCTATGAAGAATCTATCTGCTAACCTAGACTAATCTATACTAACCTAACCTGGGTATACCGTTGGTTGACCAATGGTATACCAGCGGTCAACCGTCCGTGAGCCTAGGGCTTGTTTGATAATTGGCGATATGCCCAACAGCAAGGGATTTTTTTGTCAGACAAGGCAAATCTTCGCAGGCATCCTGACGGATGGCAAGAAAATTTAACGCCGTATGGCAGAAAAGGGCCTGCTGTTTGGGCGTGTTGACAATTTTCAAACAAGCCCTAATATTTATCTGTAGATCACAAGCGTTTGTTTCGCAGACAGGGCATAAAAGCGCACGCAGGGAGGTTTTGAATCCCTGCGTGCGCTTTATTTACTTTCCCTGAGGAACCGAATCGCCTGCGCTTTACCCTACTCCGTCCGCAGCGCCACCACCGGGTCCTTCTTAGCCGCCACTCTGGAGGGGATCAATCCGGCGATGATGGTCAGCAGTGCGCTGATGGCCACCAGCACCACCGCGCCCTGGACAGGCAGCGCGGCCTTCAATCCCACAATGCCGGTGAAGTGGAGCAAAATGGCGTTAATGGGAATCAGCAGCAGCAGCGTCACGCCAATACCGATGAGGCCCGCGCCCAGACCCACGATCAGCGTCTCCGCGTTGAACACACGGCTCACGTCCCGCTTGCTGGCGCCCACGGCCCGGAGGATACCGATCTCCTTGGTCCGCTCCAGCACGGAGATATAGGTGATGATGCCGATCATGATGGAGCTCACCACCAGGGAGATGGATACAAAGGCAATGAGCAGGTAGCTGATGCCGCTGATGATGTCCGTCACAGAGCTCATCAGCAGGGCCACGTAGTCGGTGTAGTTGATCTCATCCTCGCTGTCGGCGCAGGCGGCGTTGTAGTCCGCGATCCTGTCCGCAATCTGGTCCTTCTCCGCGAAGGAGGCGGCGTAGATGTTGATGGCTGCGGGGCTCTCCAGGTCCACGTACCCCAGCAAGTCCATATTGTCCTCATAGGTGGAGCTGGACTTGGTAGGGGGCATATAGTTGTCGTAGAGGTAGACAAACTGCCAAGGTTCTAGGGGCTGGGCGTAAACGGACAGATAGCCGTCCCCCATGGCCGCCGACAGCATGGCCGACAGCTGCTCCTGGCTCATGGCCCCCAGCTGGGCCTGGACCGCCTGGGCGTACTGCTCCCGCACCTGCTGGCCGATGGCCTCCTCAATCCGGGCGAACAGGTCCTGGTCCTCCATCTCCGCGATGTAGCCGGCTACAGTGGCCTCGTCCACCCCCATCTCCCCGGCGTACTGGGCCACAATGGCCTGCTCAATGCTCTCCCGGGTCATGCCCTCCGTCTGCTGGGCAACCACACTGTCCACGTACTCCTCCGTGGGCTGGCTCATCACGTCCATGTAGGCGGCGGCCTTCTCCATGTCGGACAGGGTCTCCAGGTGGTCCTTGACGGCAAATTTCTTCTGCTCCTCCGTGGGCTCCGCATCGTCCTCCCGGGGGAAGGGCAGGCCGCTGATTACGTCCGTGCCCTCATCCGCCATCTGCTCCCGGACAATGTCCATGCCCTCCGTGGTCTCAATGGCGTAGGCGGTCAGTGCGCCGGTGTAGCCGATGGCCCCGGTGACCATGCCGGCGGTGGAGTCCTCGCTGGGCCGGGCCACGCCCACCACCTTCAGCCGGGCGCCTACGTCCTCGCTGTTGTAGAGGAGGTCCAGGCCTGTCTCCGTGGCGGACATGTCCACGTAGGTTCCGGCCTCGTACTGGTATTTCTCCGCCGGCAGCAGCAGCTTGAAGTCCATCCCGCACAGCTCCTCATAGCTCCAGCTGCGCTGCTGGGCCTCCAGGGTCTGGCCCTCCATGGCGCTGTTGAGGCTCTCCGTCATGTGGTCTGAGGACAGCAGGCCCAGGGCGTAGAGCATGAGGTCGGAGATCTCGTTGTTCCGGTCCACAAAGAGGATCACCTCGTCGTAGCGCTCCGGCCACTTGCCGTAGAGCAGATCGTACTGGCTTTTCACCTGCTCTCCCACGGCTGCTCCGTCATTGCCGGGCAGCAGCTCCTCCCACACGTCCATGCGCTCGTACATGGCCCCCATGTTGGCAAAGTAGGAGGAGTAGTCCCCGCCGTACATGGCGGTCATGGCCTGCTCAAGCATGGTCATCACGTCGCTCTTGACGATCTTCCCGTCCTCATCCCGGGTGTAGATGTCAAAGGCGAAGTCGTAACTGTACTGGATGGTGGCCAGATCGCTGATCCCGCCGCCCCCCTGATCCAGGTATTTCTTGAAGTCCCGGAGGTTGTTGGTCTGGACCTCCGCCTCCACCATGGAGTTGAGCATGTCGTACATGACTGTGGAGGAGTAGACCCGCTCCATGTCGTGGTCCTCCCCCTTCTCCCCCCGGTGGGCCCCCATGAGGGAGGTGAGGAGATCGGACATATCCGTGCTCTCCGCCTGGATGGTGATGGGGTAGCTGGAGAGGGTCTCCTCCTGGACCTGATCGATATAGCTGTTGATGCCGGCGGACAGGGACAGAATCAGGGCGATGCCGATGATGCCGATGGACCCGGCGAAGCTGGTGAGCAGGGTGCGCCCCTTCTTGGTCATCAGGTTGTTCAGGGACAGGGTGAAGGCGGTGGGGAAGCTCATGGAGGGCTTCTTCATCCCCACCTCCACCCGCCGGGGCTTCTCCTCCCGGCCGTCAAAGGGGGCGCTGTCGTCCACCACCTGGCCATCCAGCAGGCGGATGGTCCGGGTGGCGTACCGCTCCGCCAGCTCCGGGTTGTGGGTGACCATGATGACCAGCTTCTCCCGGGCGATCTCCGCCAGCAGGTCCATGACCTGTACGCTGGTCTCGCTGTCCAGGGCCCCGGTGGGCTCGTCCGCCAGCAGTACCCTGGCCCCCGTGGCCAGAGACCGGGCGATGGCCACCCGCTGCTGCTCGCCGCCGGAGAGGTTGGCCGGGAACCGGCGCAGCTTCTCCTCCCCGATCCCCACGCTCTTCAAAAGCTCCCCGGCCCGCTCCCGGGCCGCCTTGACCGGGACGCCGCTGAGCTCCATGGGGTAGCACACGTTCTCCAGCACGGTCAGCAGGGGAAAGAGCTGAAACGCCTGGAAGATAACGGATACGCTGCCCCGCCGGTAGGCGTCCAGATCCATCCCCGCCAGATCCTCCCCTTCCAGCAGCACCCGCCCCCCCTCCGGCCGGTCCAGACCGGCCAGAAGGGACAGCAGGGTGGTCTTGCCGCTGCCGGAGGGTCCCACTACTGCGGAGACCGTGCCGGGCTGGAAGGCGCAGCTGACGTTATTCAGCGCCAGCCGGGAAGCGTTCTTGTAGCGATAGCAGATGTTTTCAACCCTTAGTTCACTCATGGTCAGTTCCTCCTGTTCTTATGACAGATTTCTTCTCTTCTTTTCTTTTGTGTACAAAAGAAGCAAAAGAAAAACTTGAGCGGTGTTATACCGGCTGCGAGCGCGTACTGCGATACCGCAGAATTGTGGGACAGAACCTGCGCGAAAAACCGCTAAAAGTTCTTTTTTGATTCTTTTTTCTTTCAAGAAAAAAGAATGACTACTCCCGTACCTGCAACAGCTCCAGGGGATTCCTTGCCGTGACGCTCGCCGCGCTGAGCGCGCCGCCGGCGATGGCCGCCGCCAAGTACAGCAGCGCACACGGAACGGCCTCAGACGCGATCCTGTCAACAAATTCCGGATGGGCTCTGCTGACATAAAGAATTACCGCAATAAGGCCGACCAACTGCCCGGCAATACAGACGAATATCTGCTGCGCACTGAGAATGAAGCCGGTCCAGCGCTTCGGCGTCCCCAGTACCCGCAGTATGGCCGCCTCCTTGGCGGACATGAGGGCAAACAGCACAGACACCCCTGCGGCAACCAGCAGAGAGAGAACCTGAACCACTGGATATAAAACCTGCATCAGCTCCAGACTGTCCTTTAATGGCTGCACCGCCTGCGTCAGCTCCTCATCCCAGACCGTTATGTTGACGGGGACGCTGCCGATTCGCGGGGCATTGGCGAGGCCGTCAATAAACTCCCGAAACGCGCTTAGATCCCGATTCTGGCCTGGATCCACAATAAAGCTGGCCCTGCTGTACACCATTCTCTCTCCTGCCAGCGCCCGCAGCGCGGAGTTCGGGATCAGAACGCGGTCCTCAAAGCTCCCGTGAACCCCAGCCACCCGGCAGAGCCGAAGCGTATTTTTGCAATTGAGAATAACCATGTCCCCCGCGCCGTACAGATCCTCCGTTCCCCCTGCGGTCTCCATATAGTCCGCGCTCCACTTCCTGGGGATAATGACTGGAATCACAGCCGTGTCTCCGCCCGGCCGGGCGGCGGCTTCATGCCAGTCCGCAGCAAACAGGCTCTCATCCCACCCGTCGCAGTATGTAATCGGCATATGGGCTCCTGAACCCGCGCCAGAGGAAAATTCCTCCGCGTCGTCAAAGGAGAGCAGCTTGCAGGAGGTCATCACGCTCCTTCCATCCCTTTGCGCGGTTTCCTTTGTGACAGACGCCGTGCCGTCATTGTTCCAGAGAGAGACGTCGGTAATGATTAAGCCGTCGGCAGCGCCCTCCAGGTAACAGCTCTCCATCATCCCGGTCCCCAGAACGGCGTCTATCGTATCACCAAACAGAAATCCGCCATTTTCCGCTCTGGCGGAAGCGGTCTCCGGGAGAAGATCCATGCGTACATATGTGTTTTGATACAGCCAGTCGATTTTTACCGCGCCGTTTTCAATGGCTAAATGGATTGCCGCCAGACCCGTGACAAAAATGGCCGCTAACGCCAACGCCAGCAATGATTTGACCGGCGAACGGATCATATGGCGCTGAATAATTCCCAAGGCCGCCGCCGCTGTCCGATGGAAGGATGTGTTTGACGGGAGGGCGGGCCCTGCGGTGCGAGCCTCCGCTGACGCGAGGGGTGCCGGCGGGACGCGCTCTGTCTCCTCCTGTACCGCCTCCTTCGCAGGATGAACCGCAGCCCCGCCGCCCTGCATCAGCGCAAGCGCGGGCATATGGGTCAGGAAACAGGCGCAGCCTGTGGCCAGGGCTGTTAGCACAGCCGCCTCAAAGGCCCACAAAAGAATGAGCCAGTATATCGGCATGGCTGGCGCGGCAGCTGCCTCAGAGATACCCAGCGCGGATAACGAGCTGAGGGTTACGGCCGCGTTTTCCAGGGTATTTTTCCAGCCGGAGCCTCCTCCGGCCAGAATCCCCGCCAGTCCGATGAGAAGGAGCGGCAGCGTAACCTCCCGTATACACAGCCCGGCCGGCATACCCAGCGCCCGCGCAATAGCGATCTCCTTCCACCTGGAGCGGAAATAGAGGAAGGCTGTCAGGCAGAGCAGAACAATCAGCAGCAGCGTATAGATACATACATTATAGAGCGAGGACCGCCGCAGGGGCCCTGTGGTCTGATGAAAGTTCTCCCAGTTGGTTTCCAGCAGGGTCACCTGATAGCCCAGCTCCTTCAGCTCTCCAGCAGGGCCATTCAGAAAGTCCTCCGCGTCCTCCGGCCTCTTTAATCGGAAGGTCACCTCACCTGCGGCGGGCATGTTCCCCTTCTGGTTCTCCACCATGATGCGGAAGGATAGCTGCGAGACCGTCCGTTCCGCGCCGTGGACAAAGGAAGCGGGAACAAGGGACGAGGGGACATAAACCTGGCTGCGAATAAAGGTCTCTGTGAAATCGGCCGTAAATTCATAGAATCCAATGATTTCACAGCTTGTCTCCCACGTAGGCGTCTGCTCATCGACAGCCCCCTCGCTGTAACCAAAGTCAGAGGGGATATCCCGCAAGGTGAGCGTAAGCGTGTCCCCCACGCTGAGATTCCGGAGCTTTGCCAGACCCGCATGTATGACGCACACCCTGGCTCCTGCCGCAGTATCGTCCCCATCAAACCAGCGTCCCTCTGTCAGATAGACCGCCGGGCTGCTCCCATAGGTCTCAGGCAGCGCGGACATGTCCTGGGTGGGAATCAGATACAGCGCCCGCTGGTTGTCGTGCAGCTTCCGAATTTCGCTTTCCACGCCCGCAAGCCGTGGATGATGAAAGTCCGCCTCTTGTCCCGGCGGTACGGGATCGTACCAGAGCTCGCTATGCGGCAGCAAACGGACCAGCTCCAGCTTTGTCCTCCGCGGATTGACCGCGCTTGCGCGGCCCCGCAGCAGATAACGCTCCCCCTTTTTCATCCCATCGCAGGCCTTCAGCGCACTCTCGCTGAGCTCCAGCTCCAGGGACTCCCCGTCCGCCGCAATGTACTCCGGCCGCCCCGCCAGAACGGCGTCCGGCGTGAAAACGGCTGTCGCTGTTCCCACGGAGCGGAGGGTTCCATAAAAGAAGAAGTCCTGGCTCCCGTATTCGGAGGTAAGGCTCGTATCGGCATTGTAAAAACCGTCATTGATGAGGGCGGAGACGCCCCGCCTCTGTTCCGCAAGCTGAACGAATTTGTTTCCCGCCAAATACTCCAGGGCGGGCGACATGTCCTCCTGCGACGCGCTATTGATCCCCTCCAGCAGCCCTATGGCCCGGTAATATCCTCCCAGCCGGTCCGTCTCCTGGCGAATAAGGAGATACTCCGAGGCCCGGGACACAAAGGCGAAGGTCATGAGGGCCAACACCAGCGTCAGCAGGGCCGTTTTCACCGGCTGGCGCAGGGGGGACTTGAGAAAGACGTTGGTTTT
>OFFQ01002190.1_pt1 | contig 10276 bp, 9 predicted proteins | sample 1521411 | NCBI WGS metagenome assembly OFFQ01 (sample SAMEA3504110, study PRJEB24116) | mouse gut metagenome | biome: mouse gut; feature: mouse-associated habitat; material: faeces | place: Denmark | collected 2011 | reverse complement strand
CTGCCATGCTGCAACGATTACGATTGCAATCCATGCTGTACCCGTATTAGACAGCATACTTCCCTTGCCTGTGATTGCAGGAAGGATATAGGTAAAGATATATCCGAAGATATAGCCTACAACCAGTCCGCCCAGGATTCTCGGAATGAAGTAAACGCCTCTCAGCGTGCTTTTTGCGCGGATTTTTCCATTTAATCCCAGTGCAAGAAGCAGAGCGATTACGTTGGTAACAACGGTTGCGAGCAAAGCAAATTTAAAGGTGAACAGGTAAGACTTTCCTACACGTGCATCGGTAAATAAATCGGCATAATTACGGAATCCCACCCATTCATAGCTTCCGAATCCGCGGAAGTTGGTGAAGCTGTACATCAGGCCCTTAATCAGCGGCAGCGTATTAAAACAGAAGAACAGCGCCAGGACCGGAACGGTAATTAACAAAAAGGTTTGGTTTCTGCTAAGTTTTTTATTCATTATTTATTCCCTCCTGCTTCATATTCCTGTACTTTACGGATAATATCGCGGTTGTACCGCAGCCAGTCGGTATCGAACTTGTTCAGGAATTTCTCTACGCTTCCATCAATCAGGAAGGTCTGAATCTGTGCGTCTACCGCCATCTCAGAAGGATAGTAGTGATCCTGATAGTCTGTCATCTTGCCTTCATTTATGTAGTCAAGCATGCCGTCAAGAGCCGGTGAAAGCTCAAATTCCTTATCTTTACAAGGAACGGCATTCTGGTCGTCAAGGTAAGTCTGAATGGTAGAATCTTCTAACAGGAAGCTTAATACCTCATAGGCAGCTTCTTTATTCTCGCAGTCATTTGTTACGCAGAACTGAAGGTCTACGCCGGAGTTCAGCACGTTGTCCTCTGCATTATCACAGCCTGGCATTACGAAGGAATCAATATCCATGTCAGGGTTAACGGACTGAATCTGAGGAACCGCATAGCTTCCGATCGGGTACATCGCTGCTTCGCCGTTTGCAAAAGCCGTACACGCATCATTATAATTGTATGCAAACGGGTCGTCCTGTGCGTACTGAAGGAGCTCTAACATCTTCTCTGCCACCTCGCCGTACTCGTCGGCAAATTTCGTTTCGCCCTTATTTACCTGACGGCATACATCGGCCGGTGCAAGATCGCAGGCAAGCGCATTCCACGGTGCAAGACAGGTCCATGTGTCCTTGAAACCAAAATAGAAAGGCAGGATGCCCTCACCCTGAATGGTGTCACACAAGGTAAGCAGTTCGTCCCAGGTCGTCGGAATCGTCCATCCATGCTCCTCGAACATATCCCTGTTGTACAAAATTCCTGCCGCGTTGGCCACGTAAGGCACTGCATAAGTTCCCTCAATGGGCACAAACTTAAGCGCCTCGTCGATTTCCAGATATCCCTGATTAATATTCGCAAGTCCTTCATAATCAGAAATATCCTCCAGGATCTGCGCATCCATGAAATAAGAATAGTTGATGTCTCCGCCGATTCCTATGATGTCGGGATAATCCTCTCTGATGAATCTCGTCTTCAAGATCGCCATCGCATCATTGGGAGAACTGATCTTTAAATGGATGTCATCATGTGTTGCGTTGAATTCCTCTTCCACAGCAGTGAAATAGTTGGCCGCCTCAGGCTTGTACTGAACGATCTCAACTTCAACCTTACCATCGCCAGCCGAGTTTCCACATCCCCCGGCAACCGCCATTGCAGCAACACTGCAAACCGCCGCGCCAAGGTATTTTACTTTCCTCCTTAACATAGCATATCTCCTTCCCTGATTTGATATTTGCATTGTAACATACCATTTTGCTATCCATAAATAGCCTTATTTTATATGTTATATACCTTAATGCTGTTTTTATGCCAATTAATTGAAGTAGAGTAGCATTTTGGTATATAATCAGGTTAAGAAACAGTTCAGATTACTTTTTACCGTAATCTCTTTAAGCTGAATATTGATGTTACCCTGAATAACGTCCACAGATGAGCGGAGCATGATGCCCCGGAACGGAGGAATGTATGAGTGAAGTGATCTTCTCGGTTTTTCCCAGTGAAAATTTTGTCGATCTCGGTCTGTACCAGTTCGGATGGGAGCAGTGCGATCCCTCCCACTCCTTCGGCCCTGCTGCCAGAAACCATTATCTCTTCCACTACTGCCTGTCCGGTACCGGCATGCTGATTGCCGAGAATACATCGGGCAAATCCGTCAATTATCAGATAAAAAGCGGCCAGGGATTCATGATCTTTCCCCACCAGGTCTGCACCTACATAGCGGATCATGAAATTCCGTGGGAGTATGTCTGGATCGAATTCGACGGACTGCGCGCCAAGGAAGCCGTGGAGTTGACCGGCTTAAGCCCGGGTCAGCCTGTCTACAGAGCGCGCTATAAAGATATCGCAGATACGATGAAATCAGAAATGCTTTATATCGTCAACCATAAGAATGAGTCCCCCTTCCACCTGATCGGGCACCTCTTTCTCTTTATTGACAGTTTTATACGTTCCGCTTCCTCCTCTGAGGTCAGCAGAGGAAACAGCCTGCGTGATTTCTACATCAAAGAGGCTATTTCCTTCATCGAGCAGAACTTCCAGAACGATATCTCCGTGGAGGATATCGCGGCCGCCTGCGGCCTGAACAGAAGCTATTTCGGTAAGATCTTCCATGAAAATATGGGAAAGTCACCCCAGGATTTCCTGATCTCCTACCGCATGTCCAAGGCCACCGAGCTGCTGCGGCTCACCGACCTGTCCATCGCGGATACCGGAAATGCAGTGGGCTATCCGAACCAGCTGCATTTTTCCAGAGCGTTTAAGAATGTGTATGGGATCTCGCCAAGACAGTGGCGCAATGAGCATGTGGCGAAGTAGAGATGGAATATCACAAGGAGTTTACGATATACGTGGGGAATAGTATTAAAGAAAAAGCATGATTATTTTTGGATGGGCGGTGTATCCATCATCTCAGGTACTCTTTTCAGAGTGCGTCGGGAACCATTTCCGACCTCAAAAATAATCATGCTCATTACTAACATATTCTTTTATACTTAATAATATACTATTTCTGCCCCACGTTGTCAACCGAGAATGCCTTAATTCTTCCGCTATGTAACCGCCTTGTAATTTTTGCTTCCTGTACATCATGCATAGTAGAAACATAAAGATATTCTTTTTCTGCATCCAGCTTTACTCCAATTAAAACATTATCAGCATATCTTTTAATAAGTTCTATACTTAACCCTTGTTCATTAGGATTCACTCCAATATAATCAGGTTCTACTATGATATCTGGTATATAGTCAATATACCTCAAACAATTAAAATGTTTTCGCTTAACCATATGTGACGGCAAACCTTTCGATCTGTATATTTCAAAATCCTTTATATCTATCCCTAATAATTCATTGAATTTTAAATTATATTTTCCTACTTTTAACAGTTCTTCTCTTTCTTTCATTACAGATATCCTTGTCATTTTAATACAAAATATTCTACCAAAATAATATACTTTTCTAACATTTCGATATTTATAATTTAATTTTTCCGGAATTTTCTCACAACATCCTGTCCAAAGATACGCTCTGCCGGAATCTGTCTTTAAACTACTTCATAGAGCACTTGAACAAAAGCTGTTTCGGCAGAATCTTTCATAAAATAGTGCGAAACGATGTTATGATCACTTTACATATTTTTGTGTAAAAACTGCTGTCGAACAAATGACCATGACAAGACCCGCCACAACCATGATAACCGCCCCTTGCAACTCTCCCGTTAACAACATAAACGGGCCAAACAGCCAGGCATTCAACGCAGTTGACCACAACAGATTATTCGTCAGGTGCATAAGTATGGGTATGTAAATATTTTCCGTATGATAATAAAAGTAACCGAATACAAGCCCTGAAATAAAAGTATGCAGCATCATCAGGGGACTTAAATGCATCACCGCAAAAAGCACAGCCGATATGATAATTGCAGACGCCGCTCTATCATATGGCCGGCATAGATTCAAAAGAATTCCTCTGAAAAATAATTCTTCCACGACCGCGCCTGCCACGCTAAGGACAATATACAAAAGTGAGATACTCACATCATCTGTCTGTACTTGTGCCATTTCCTCCATTGCCCCGCTCAGCATAAACTGTAATGCAGAAATCATATTAAAAAATGACAGACCAATTCCGGACAGTAACGCCAGCAGGATGATCTGCATCCGCGGTTTTTCTTCGGGCACAAAACGGATATAATGATTCTTTCTGTTCATGCAGAAAACCAGAATACCCACGATCAATATGGACAAAATCCTGGTGATATCTGCATTGCGGAACAGAATCGAAAAAAATTGCAGAGACAGGAACCATATGCAGATTAAACCGATGCATTTTAACAATGCTTTTGTTTTCATATTGTTCCTCCCTCGTATAATGTAGTAGTTTCTCTGCCTTACTCTTTTCAAGAATCCCAGATCTTTTAAACACTGGTTTTCACACATTTTTAAGCTTTCTGCGGCATGATTCTGCATCCTCTGTTATGATCACCTTATAGTCCATACTTCCCCCTCAGATCAGAGACCACTTTATCTGCTTCGCGGCATCTTCCATCCTGACAGTGTTCTCTGGAACGGTTCAACTTTGCCAACATTTCCTCTTCTGTCATCATTTCATACGGATAGTATTCTGTTCTGTCATTCTTCCTGATTTCAAAAGGAAAGCCATTGTTTGCAACTGCCTGTGTTAAAAACATTCTCCTTTCCAAATCTCACCTCTCCGACTTCCTATTCTAAATGATTTTTAAATCTAAATCATATATCATATTATAATGCTAAATCATTGCTGATTCAATACATATGACATATTCTACCTGGTCCGGCGACCTGATTGCCGATAAATATCCCCGGCATCATCAGTAAATGAAGCCGGGGACATAATTACAGCATTATTCCCGTTCAGAAAGCAGCATCATCAGGTTAGTCCGGCCTGCAGTCAGTACCGACAGGGCGCACCCAGCCAGATAGCAGGCCAGGAATCCCGCTCCTGCCAACCACAACACCCCGCCGGGATACAGCAGAGTCATAGCCAGAACGCCAATGATACAGCCCAGCAGACACAGTGCCGCCTGTTCCAGGAAAAAGGAAGCAAATGCCCGCAAAGGGGATGCGCCAAGCCCCCGCATGATCGCCAGTTCCATCCGACGGCTGCTCACCATTAGCCAGGAGATGATAAAGCCCAGCAGCCCCACCACCAGAAACAACGCCGGAAAGAGGATGCTGCTGAAACTGATATAGCGGTTCAATCCCCCTACCGTCTCCACAAAGTTCTGATCCCGGAGCAGGACGGTGACCCGATTACGGTTGGTAACGCCTACCTGACTGTATTGCTGCTCTGCCAGCCAGTCCCGCAGATCTTCCAGTTTATAGGCAGAGCGCAGAGTGAAACGGCAGGTCTCGAAGCGAATACGGAAATAGAGGCTCTTCTTCAGACTGTCCACATTCATGATCCGGCCCAGATCACGACTGGGCATCTCCTTGTCTCCCTCTCCATACAACCACTCCGGGCTGCACCACAACGACAGCGGCGCATACACATTATCCTTCGCGCCGACGGAGGTAAAGCTGCCCACGATCCGAAAGTTCACAGGCCACTCCACCAGGAGTTCACGACTGTCCACATACAGGTACATATACAGCCTGAGCGTCAGCATGTCCCCCGGCTTTAAATCGTTGTCCTCCAGGAAACGGCTGCCCACTATAACAGGATAGATGTAATCGGACGGCACATAATTCTCCTCCTCGTAAAGGCGCTCATAGATGGATTCGATCACGGCAGGACAGCTCTCATCCGACAGGCAGCTCTCGTCCCAGCCCTCCAGCCACCGGATCTCGGGCCGGTCGGTATAGTAAAATTCCTCTGCTGCCGAAAGGCTGTTCACTGTCGAAAGTCTGGGCATCCGGAGTATCTTCACAGCCTTGTCTTTCAATACGGAAGTAGTAGGAGTAATATCGGGCAGGGATTCCTCTGTTGTATATTCATAGGGCCAGCTGCGGGATACGAAGATATCTTTCAGGTTCCCGGACTTCCACAGCTGTTGGATATCCCGGGTAGGGACAGCCAGCCCGGTCTGCTTTCGCCCATTGAAGCTGATAACCTGGCCACCTAACACGCTGTCCGCATACAGGCTTTCCATCTGGCCGCTCCAGCTCTGGGCGCTGGCAGACAGAAGAGACACGAACAGAGTGAGCACCAGCGCTGCAACAATCACGATCACGGACCGTCGCCCGCCCCGGCGGGCGGACAGGACAGCGAAGCGCAGAGGACCCTGTCCCCTGGTGGAGGTGCAGCCCCTGGGCACCCGAACCAAAACCTGCCCTTTCTTTGGAGCGTTCTCCTTTCTGGCATGACGCAGAAAGATAAGGCAGAGCATAAGCGCTGCGAAGAATACCGTCAAACCTGCTGCAAGAGCAGGCCAGCCTGGGACTGCTTCCATCTCCTCCGATTCCCTGACCAGACCCACCACAGCCTCGCTGTATCGGGTATCCGCATGGTAGAGGCGTTTTGCCGTCTCCATGGCTGCCGTGACCACACGACTCAGTGTCAGGGAACCGATAACCGCCCCCGCCAGCGCCGCCGCACCGGATACGGCTGATGCACCGGAAAGCAGCCACAGCCGTATTTTTCCTCCAGGCGTACCCAAAGATACCAGCACGCCCACAGTCTCCCGCTGGCGCCCCACGAAAAGAAAAGCAAACAACGTCAACACTGCCAGCGCGCCGATGGCGGCCGACAGTGTGACAGCCCTGGCAGCGGACTCCATGGCCCGGATAGGCCTGGCCGCAGCGGTGTAGCCCTGATCGTACATGGTCAGCTGGACGCCGGCAGGAAGCAGAGCCGGAAGTTCCTCTGCCGCCTGTACCGCCTTACGATTATCAAGCACCGCCCTGCCAAGAGAGTATCCAAACAAAGGAGCAGGGAATCCACTCTCGGCATCCGAAACCCACAGCCGGTCCGGATAGTCAGCAGAAGGATTCGTAATCCCCACGATCTCCAGAGAACGCTGATCCCCTGTTGCGGTGACCTTGTAGCGCTCACCCGGGTCAGAATCCAGAATCTCCAGAGAAACGATATCTCCCACACCCACCGTCAGATACTCCGCCATTCCGCCGCTGATAACGCACACGCCCTTCTCCCCGGCCTGCGGGAATCGCCCTTCGTTCAGATAGAGATGACCCTGCTGAAACTCTTCCAGGGCAGTAATATGATCACTGGCGGTAAGAACGGCGGTGTTATTGGCCATGCTGTAGAGAGTGGCATGTTCCGCAAAGATGCCCTCTGTCAGGGCAGGATCATCCTCTCCGGACAGCTCCAGCCATGGCCTGGCGTCAGAGTCCGGGAACGGCTGCACCTCAAAGCTTCGACTGCCGACGCCCCAGGATACAAAGGATCCGTTGAGCAGATAAGACTTACCTTCCTCCGGGACAAAACCGCTGTCAGCCAGCGTGAAATAACTGAGCATATTGTCAGCTCCATAAGGACTGTACAGGGCACGGCTGATCCGACCGTAACTCCTGTCACTTAAGATCGTCTCATTGTCTCCCATATAGGTGTCCGAACTTTCCACGTAATAGTAACGGGCATTTTCCAGCAGATCCTGCAGGGTCTCCCTGTCATATCCGGCCGGAAGCTCTCCTATAACATCATCCCTGTACACGCTCTGGGAAGACGTACCTTCTCTTACCGTAACGCGATGCCACAGGACGTAAAGATCCTCCGGCTCTTTTTCGCTGATCCCGTCCCCGGACCAAACGCCCTGACGTTGGTTTGACACACCATCGCCCAGATAGTAACAGGGCAGCTTTAAAGGCTCCATGTCCGGCAGATAGAATATATAATATCCATTCCAGACGGCGATATTGCCGTCCGGCAGGATAAAACTGCCTTCGGGAATATCGTTGTCTCCCGCCACGCTGTACAGGATTGCCCGGCTTTCCGGCAGATCTGCCTCATCCACGGCCCCATAACCCGTGGTATACTCCGCCTTGATAGAAGCCACGATCACCGCGTTGTCACTGTAAGGAGTGACCACACTGGAATTCCTGTAACCGCTGACAGATACGAGAGTACTCTTCGTCTGCTCCCACAACTCTACCCCGTCCGTGGCCGCTATGGCTTCCTGATCCAACAGCTCAAGTGCGGCACGGGAGCCGGAATCGGCCGCATCCGCGTCCGGATAATCTTCTCCCATATACTCCACGAGAGCCACAGAGGTATACTGCTCCTCCATCCTGGCCAGCAAAGCGCTACAGTATGCCCACATGCCAAGGCCCAGAGACAGGGCCACGGTAAGTACCAGGATCAACAGAGCGAAGAGGGCGGTACGCCCCCTGGCCCGCAAAGTAGACAAAAGACCGTTTCGTATCGGCATTCTCATCACCTCCCTACACCACCGCACCGTCACGCAGCTCCATCAAGGCATCCGCACGCCCACCGATGGCAGGATCATGGGTAACCACTACCACGCAGTAGTCTTCCTCATGAGCCAGCCCCTCCAGAATGGCCAGAACATTTTCACCGTTGGCAACGTCCAGATTGCCCGTGGGCTCGTCCGCCAGCAACAGCCTGGTCTCCATGCCAAGAGCCCGGGCGATGGCTACCCGCTGCTGCTCTCCGCCGGAAAGCATGGTGGGAAAACGGTTGAGGACACTGGATGGCAGGCCCGCACGCTCTACAAGAGCCGCCGCCTTCTCTTTCGCCTGTTTCGGGCGCATTCCCTGCAGTTCCATGGGGTACATCACATTCTCCGCCACCGTCAACAGGGGAAAAAGACGGAAATTCTGATAGATCACCGCCGCCTTCTCCCGGCGGTATCTTTCCAGATCCATCTCAGCCGTGGGAGTCCCTTCAAAAAGCACCTGCCCCGCAGTAGGCAGATCCAGCCCTGCCATCAGACTGAGCAGAGTTGTCTTACCGCTGCCCGAGCGGCCCATAATGGCATGGAGCTTTCCTGTCTCAAAACTGTAACTGACCCCTTTCAGGGCTTCGACCTGCTGATATTGTGTACGATAGGTGTAACCTGTCCCGCGCAATTCCAAAATACTCATTTCCGCCTCCTTCAGTGTATGTTTCTAATTTAACAGGTAATCCATCGGGCTGTTTTAGCGTTCAAAATGATCCATTTGCCGCGGGTTGAGCCCTCTCTGGGGATATACTTCTTCTCTTTTAAGGAACGGAACCCTCCCTATGGATGGCTTTGAATACAAACAGATAATCTTGGCCGAGGCTGTTTCATGATCCGTCAGGATCCTTTCCATCCGTTTACCACTCTGCCATCTTTCTGTACGTAAAGATTATCTTCTAATCCCTGTCCCTATAATGATCCTACTGGTAACGAAAAAATTCCGCATACCGTCCATTGGCCGCAAGCAATTCCTCCTGCGTTCCACGCTCAATGATCCTTCTATACTCCAATACAACAATCTGCTCTGCCAATCCGATATTGGTCAGACGATGGGAGGTAAAGAGACCGGTCTTGCCCTTGGGCATCCATCACAGCATCCCTGTCACCCTCTCTGGAAATTGGATCTTTCCATCCATAAGGGACTGATCACCCGGAATTCCGTATTGAAAAACTTCTTCCGAACTCCGCCCATAATGCTTACACTGTCTATGAATCATTCTCTTTCCATTATCTTATATATTTTATCATAAATATTTCCATTTGACATATTAATCTGCACATCCGGCCTTGTTCCAGTAATCGCATTTTTATTGCCATCAGATGACTCGACTGCAACACCGCTGAATCTTACCAGTAATCCTGTTTTAGGAAGCGTTATCAAAATAGGAGACACACCTTTACCGTCTCCCTTCGTCCTTTCCCCAACCAGTTTCTTTACAAAATGCAGCAAAACTATCAGCCGAAGAATAAACCTGTTCATCAATAATTACCCACCGCTTCGCTCTCAACATCTTTTCTTCTAAAACTGTATCTGAAGATAACTTCCGTGTAAATGTAAAATAATGTGTTAAACCAAAATCTTCTACAGCAGTGGGGACATTATGTTCCTGTATGTTACTGATTCGCTTGGGTTGAAAATCATTGAAAAAATAATCCCATATTAATTCTGTCTCTCTCATATAATACCAATTAGTCCATTCATAATCTCCACCAAAAGGTCCGACTGTAGTGGTCAAGCGTTTTTGGAATCTTTCCGAAGTTAGTTGATTTTGCGTTTTAATTCAAGCCGCAACAGTTTCCCTTTCAGCAACTCAAAACTGTTGCGGCCATACATGA